>Ga0114918_10000571_pt1 | contig 31886 bp, 26 predicted proteins | sample LantaG_FD_87015 | JGI IMG/M metagenome (GOLD analysis project Ga0114918, IMG submission 87015) | Deep subsurface microbial communities from Baltic Sea to uncover new lineages of life (NeLLi) - Landsort_02402 metaG | ecosystem: Environmental > Aquatic > Marine > Oceanic > Sediment | place...
GCGTTCCTCGTCGGTCAAGTGCACACAGATCATGGCGGGCCTCCCTTCCAGGCGATACGTCGTCAGGAGAAGTATACCCGCCTTGGCCCAAAAGTGAAATGAACTTTTGTGAACCTACTTAGATTTGGGTTGCGGAGCCGGTCGGCATTTGCTTGCCTTGCGCGAGATGAGTTTTAGCCAACTTGTCGGGCTGGACCTTTCAGGAAAATTGCTGCGAGTCGCTGCCAGGAATCTGGCTGAGCCAAATGGCGTTCGATTAGTACGGGCAGACATGCGTGCCATTCCGTACAGACACTATTTTGCTACTGTTCTTTCGCTTTTTACGTCGTTCGGGTATTTTGACAGAGATGAAGAAAACCAGGCGGTATTTGCGGCTGTTTACCGCTCTTTGAGACCAGGGGGGACTTTTCTAATTGATTATATGAACCGCGATTACGTTATTTCTCACCTGGTCGAAAGAGATGACCAGACCCTGCCCGACCGGCATGTCCAAAGTGTACGCTGCCTGGCTGACAATTGCCGGCGGGTCGAAAAGACAACTACCGTCCTCACCAGGGCAGGAGCGAGAAGCGAGTTTCACGAGTCGGTCCGGCTGTATTCCATGGCCGAGATGGTGGCTATGCTGAGCACCGCCGGGTTCATACACATTCAGTGCTACGGATCTCTCAATGGGCAAGGCTTGGGGCCGGAGAGCGCACGGCTCATAATGATCGGCGAAAGGAAAGATGAGTGATCACCAAGATCGCGCCGCAAGAGTTACCCGCAGCGGCTGGAAACAGGCTCTATCTGGATTACGTTTCTGGCACAGGTGCAGCCGCTGACTTTTTTACTCATTCGCCGTCGGACTTTGTCGCTGCTTTGCAGCAACGGCGAGGGTATCCCTATCCGCGCCAGAGCGTTCCTCGTCGCCTGGCTGAGTACAATGCCAGGTTGGGCGCGCATCCTCACGCGCAGGCAAACAGCGAGGCTTTGGGCGATTCTTCAACTTTTGTCGTGATCGGCGGACAGCAGGCTGGTTTTTTAGGCGGTCCGGCGTACACAACCTACAAGATCATCACGACCATCCGCCTGGCTACGTATCTGCAGGAGAACCTGGAGGTCAGGGTTGTCCCCGTATTTTGGCTGGCAACTGAGGACCACGATTTCAACGAGATTAACCACACCTATTTCTTAAAGCAGGACGGAGAGGTGGGGCGGGTAAGATTCAACTGGGAGCAAGAGGGGCACCCCATTGCCGATCTGCCGGTCACCGAGGAGGTGAAACGAGCCTACGGTGATTACTTTGAAAGCATATCGCCAGTTCCGAACCATTCGCAGGCCAAAGAACGATTTGCTCCCCGGCCCGGTGAGGATTTTAGTACGTGGCATGCCCGGCTCTGGTCGCAGTGTTTCTCCGAGCGGGGGCTGGTGATCGTAGAACCGAGGGTGCTGCGCACGCCAGCGGGTGACTTCTTTCGACTTGCCCTGGAACGTAGCGATGAGATCAGGTCTCGTTTGGACGATGTCTCGCAACGGTTGACCGCTGCCGGGTATACGCCGTCGCTGACCTCGGCGCAGGCTGGACAATTGTATACGTTCGATCCAGCGGGGTACCGAGTACGGGTGGAGGATGCGCAAGAGCATCTTGCCCAGGCCCTGGCGTATCCCGAGCGATATTCCACCGACGCGGCTCTACGGCCCTTGTTCGCCGATGCGATGCTTCCGGTCGTGGCCAGTGTGCTTGGACCGGGAGAGATTGCCTATCAGGCGATGCTGAAACCGCTGTACGATCTGTTCGACTTGCCTCAACCCGTTCTTTTCCCGCGCAAAGGCTACACCATCGTGGCTCAGAGTGAGGCGCAACGACTCGCCCGCTACCAGACAAGCGCGGCCGCTATTCTGACTGAACAACTGGATGCGGATGTTGCTTTCCGCGCACTGATGCCGGCGTCCGAACTGGAGACGTTTGCCTCGGCCCGCCGTGGACTGGAGGACGCGCTCTCTCCGTTACGGCCGTATGTAGAGAGCATTGACCCTGGCCTGGGGAGAACCTGCGCCCAGACACTGGCCAACTTGACGCGGAGTCTCGACAAACTCAAGGAACGAGCCATAAGAGCCCGCCTGAGCCAGTTAGGGTTCTCCAGGGGCGAACTGCGGGCATTAAGGAACGTTTTGCTTCCTCGAGGCCGGCTCCAGGAACGGGTCTTGCCACTGCCGCATTTCATCAACAGACACGGAATGTGTTTTATAGACGAGGTGTTTTCGGCCGGAGAGTTGGACGACTTTTCCCATCACATTCTCACTCTGGAGGACGAGTATGCCTGAGGTTGACGTGATGGCTTTTGGCGCCCATCCGGATGATATCGAACTGGGCTGTGGGGGAACACTGATCAAACTCACTGATGCCGGTTATTCCGTCGTTCTGGTAGACATGGTGCGGGGGGAGGTGGGGACCAGAGGCACAGTGGAGACACGCCAGGCGGAGGCCGCGGCTGCGGCCAGGATTATCTGTGCAGTCGCGCGGGAGAATCTGGAACTGGAAGATAGTGACATTCACATCAGCAAGGAATCCAAGCGTAAGGTGGTTGAAGTCGTCCGTAAGTACCGCCCGCGCGAGGTTTTTATTCCTTACGTTAAGGACCGTCATCCCGACCACTATCACGCCGGCGAATTGGCATACGAGGGTATCTTCCTGGCCGGACTGACACGTTACAAAACGGGACAGGAAATCTATCGCCCCCCCAGGGTTATGTACTATATGGGGTGGTACGAGTTTGAACCGACGTTCGTCGTGAACATCACCGGGCAATTTGAGCGCAAAATGGAAGCGATTTATGCCTATTCCACGCAGTTCAAACCGGGCGACGCTTCTTACGAGCAGACCCGGCTGACTTCGCGTGAATACCGCTGGGCGATCACTCACCGCATGGCCTATTATGGTTCGCTGATTGGGAGCAAGTACGGAGAGGGCTTTTTAATTCGGGGCACAATGAAGGTAGAAAACCCTCTGGAGGTCAGTTTCTCGTCTTTCTGAAGGGAGGAAAGGATGCGTATCGGAATAACTTGTTATCCGACCCATGGAGGTAGCGGGGTCGTGGCAACCGAACTGGGCCGGCACCTGGCCGAACGAGGGCACGAAATCGCTTTTATCAGCTATTCTACTCCGCTGCGCTTGAGCCATCTCCCGCCGCGAGTCAGTCTGCACCAGGTCGAGATCACAGAATATCCTTTGCTCAAGAATTTTCCTTACACCCTGGCACTTGCCTCCAAGATGGCTGACGTGGCCCGGATGAAGGGACTGCAAATTCTTCACGTGCATTATGCCATCCCCTTTGCCGCTGCTGCACTATTGGCCAGGCAGATTGCGCCAGAATTGGATCTCAAGGTTGTTACCACTCTACACGGTACAGACGTCACGTTGGTCGGCAACAATCCGTCTTTCAGGCCGGTTACTGCGCTGACGATTGAGCGTTCGGATGCTGTCACAGCGGTGTCTCATTTCTTGAGGGAAGAGACCTACCGTCAGTTTGAGGTGAAAAAAGAGATAGAGGTCATCTACAACTTTATTGACCCGGAGCGGCACGATCACCCCATTCCACCGTGTATCCCTCCGGTTGACCATCCCGAACAGTTCACTTTGATGCACATATCCAATTTCCGGCCACTCAAGCGCGTTGGGGACGTGATCAAGATATTTGCGCGCTTTGCAGCAAAGTTCGAGGCACGCCTGATCATGGTAGGGGACGGCCCCGATGTTTGTTTGGCGATGCACATGGCTCGGGACTTGAACGTTGCGGACAGGGTAAAATTCATTGGGGTCGTAGACCGGGTTGCCCCCCTGCTGCGAGCGGCAAACCTGTTGTTGCTTCCCAGCCAGAGCGAGAGTTTCGGACTGGTCGCGCTCGAGGCGATGGCCAGTGGCGTACCGGTGATTGCCAGTGACGTTGGCGGACTGCCGGAGGTGGTTGAGCATGGGGTCTCGGGATACCTGGCTCCGGTCGGAGACGTGGACAAGATGGTGGAATATGCGATCAAGATCCTCTCTGATTGTTCTACGTATGGGGCTTTTTCCAGGGCGGCTCGCAAACGCGCGGTTGAGTTCTTTGATTATCACGACGTCGTTCCCCAATACGAGGCCGTCTACGAGCGGGTACTAAAGCAAGTGAGATTTTTGCAATAAGGAGCAATGGAAATGCGCGAGACCCTTTCACTTAACGGCGCCTGGCACTACGAGACGGCCGGCGGCCAGACAGGGGAGATGACCATCCCTTCCAACTGGCACCTGGCCGGCCTGCCCGATTACGCCGGCGCCGTCACCTTTCGCCGCACCTTCCGGCTCGACGCGCTGCCGGAGGGGAAACAAGCCACGCTCCGCTTCCTGGGCGTGGACTACCGCGCCCGGGTGTGGCTGAACGACGTCCTTCTCGGCGCGCACGAGGGGTACTTTCAGCCCTTTGGTTTCGACGCCACGCCGGCGCTGCGAGCGGGCGAGAACGAACTGATTGTGGAGGTTGATTCGCCCCAAGACCCCATTGCAATCTGGCCCCACGCCAAGACGCTGGTCAAGGGTATCTTTGGCCATCACGACTGCCGCCCTGGGTCGTGGGACCCAGAGCACGGCCAGGACGGCAACACCGGCGGTATTTGGAACGACGTCGATTTGGTGTGGCACAGTCCCACCTACATTGAGCGCGTGCGCGTCGCGCCTATCCTGCTTGAAGATGGCAGCGCCTGTCTGCGTCTCACCTGCCGCCTGGTCGCGCCCGGCAACTGCCAGGCCGAACTGCGGTTGCGCATCGCCCCGGCCAATTTCGAGGGCCCGCCGCTGGAGACCGCCCGCCCGGTCAGCCTGACCACGGGGACACAGGAGGTCGTCGTCGTCCAGCGCGTGGAGGAGCCGGCGCTGTGGTGGCCGTGGGACCAGGGCGACCAGCCGCTCTACACCGCCGAGGTCACGCTGGTCGTGAACGGGCAGATAGTTGACACTGCCCGCGAACGGTTCGGTATCCGGCAGATCGAGATAAACGATGACTGGGAATTCCGCATCAACGGGCGGCGCTTTTTTCCCCGGGGGACAAACGTCATCCCCACCCAGTGGCTCAGCGAGTACGACGCCGAGATGATCGCCACCGACGTCCGGCTGTTGCGCGGGGCCAACGTCAACTTTGTCCGCGTCCACGCCCACGTCAACCGGGACGAACTGTACGCCGCCTGCGACGAGACCGGCATCCTGGTGTGGCAGGATTTTGCCCTGCAGTGGAGTTACGAGGAATCGGACGACCTCTACCACCGTGCGGCGGAGCAGTTGGCCGACATGATAGACTGGCTGTACAACCACCCCAGTATCGTCGTCTGGTGCTGCCACAACGAGCCTAGCGTCAACCGGCGCACGCTCGACCCGCTTCTGGCGCAGGTGGCCCGCGAGGCGGACAGCACCCGTCACGTGGACGTCGCCTCCGATTTCCACTACCACCCCTATCCGGGCTGGTACCACGGCCACTACGCCGAGTTCCGCGAGTTGCCACATGCGCCGTTCGTCAGTGAGTTCGGCGCCCAGGCGCTGCCGGACGTGGAGACCCTGTGCCAGATGTTCACACCCGACGAACTCTGGCCGCCGGATTGGGACAAGTGGGCCTGGCGCGATTTCCAATACGACCAGACCTTCAACGTCGCGGGGGTCGAGATGGGAGAGAGCATCGAGGAGTTCGTCGCCAACTCCCAGGCTTACCAGGCCCACCTCTTGCAATACGCCATCGAACACTACCGGGCGGCCAAGTATGCTCCGATGACCGGGCTGTTCCAGTTCATGTTCGTCGAATGTTGGCCCAGCATCACCTGGGCGGTGGTGGACTACTTCCGCCACCCCAAGTCCGGGTACGAAGCGCTCAAGCGGGCCTACCAGCCGGTTCTCCCGGCTATCCTCCCGGTGCGGGATGTCTGGCAGCGTGGGGATCCCTATCGGGACATCGAGTACGCGGGCGTCGTCGTCAACGACTTGCCGCGCGGATTCGAGGGTGTTGCCGTGCGCACCTGGGTGCTCGATCCCGCCGGCGACCGCCTGGCGGAATATGAGGTGTGCCTCGACTTGCCCCCTGACAGCGCCACTCCCTGCCCGCGTCGCCATCACGACGAGGGGCCACGCTGCCCACTGCCGGCCGACGCACCGCTGGGCGCTTACACCATCGGCGCCAGCGTCCACAGCGCCGAGGGGGAGTTGCTGGGCGAGAACGCGTGGACCGTCAAAGTGATGGCAGGGCCACTTCCCCGAGTGCATCCGTAAATCGAGAGTTCTGCACAAAAACACTACAACGGATTAAGGTAACTACCCAGGCTGTCATTCTGAGCGACCAAAGGGAGCGAAGAATCTCAATGTTGGCAGACATTCGACATCACCAAGGCGAGATTCCTCGTCGCTTCACTCCTCGGAATGACACTTTCCGTTCCTTTCTAATTCCGTTGTTGTGTTTCCGGCAAGTGATTAAATAGTCCTCCTTCTGCGTATAATAGAGTAGACGGCAACAGGCACAGCGCCCGACACGAGGCCAGAGATGCTGGACATAGGTGCCTTGATTCAACGCTGGCAGGCTGGCGATGAACGCGCTGCTGAGGCTTTGTACAACCATCACCGGGATTCGGTCTTCCGGCTGGCCCACGGCCTGCTGGGCAATGCGGCCGATGCGGAAGAAGTGGCTCAGGACGCACTCACCTACGCCCTGGTCAACATTCACCGCTATGATCCCGGCCGGGCCAGCTTTGCCACCTGGCTGCACATCATCACCGTCAGCCGGTGCCGGGATCAACACCGGCGGCGACGGTTGCCCAGTCTTTCCCTGACCGCCTGGCTACAACGGGGCAGGGATGTTCCTGACCCGGCCCCCTGGCCAGAGCGTCACGCTATCCAGGCAGAGACGCGCAGCCAGGTCTGGGAGGCAGTACAGGCGCTGAGCCGGCCGCTGCGGGAAGCGATCCTGCTCCGCTACTGGGCAGGCCACACCTACCGGGAGATGGCCGAAATCCTGGGCTGCCCTGTGCCTACGGCCCAGTCGCGGGTACGTCTGGCATATAAGCGGCTGCGGGCAACCCTCGCCCCGGCCGATCTGGTTGGTTTGAGGGAGGAGGAAGTGGGGTGAACAGCCATCTAAGTGACGAACAACTCATCGGCTATAATCACGCTACGCTCACCGACGCTGAGCGGGAGGCGATGGACAGTCACCTGGCGGACTGCCCGGGCTGCCGCGCCCGCCTGGCCGAGCACGAAGCACTGCAACGGCGCATCCATCATAGCCTGTTGGCCGACCTGAGGACAGTCCGCCCCTCGCCCGATATGAAGTTTGCTGCGATTGCCCCAGGCTTGAAACGCCAGAGTGGTTTTGTCGGGTTGTGGCGACGATCCGGCCAACTGGTTCCCAGCGCGATGGCACTGGCCGCACTGGCTGGAGTCGTGATCGCATTGATTGGCCTTATTGAAGGCGCTGGCCAGCCGCCAGTGGGCATCACGCAAGCACACGCAGTTCCCCTGCCGATGGTGGCCTGTTTCTTGTTTGCGATCCCGGTGATAGGTAACTATTACGAGAGTCGCATCGTGCCATTACGATCAGTGGCATCGGGTGTGCTCGCCTTCATCTTGTGGGCGGGTACGGCCGTCTTGGGTCTCTATGAGATCATTCTCGTCCGGGAGATGCTGTTCCGGATCCGTGCCCGGTTCTGGAGCAGTTCTGGTGGTCATGGGATGGATTATTGGCGCGCTGTGGCCCTGGGCAACTGGGCAGTGCTCCCCCTGGCAATCGTGTGGATCGCATTGGTTATCGGCGGTGGGGAGTATCATTACAAACGAGCCGGTCAGCGCAGTTCGTGGAAGCTGTTTGGTTGGACCATCGCTGTTGAAGTGCTTATACTGGTCATGGCTTTACTGGTATGAGGGTGATTCGGGCGCGGGCCTGGTGGCAAGCAGGACAGACTCTGATATAATGCAGACCAAGCTTGAACGATCTTATTGCCGATAAGGTCGAGATAGGGGCTGTCCGATGAAACGATGGCTTGCTGTTCTCGGACCGCACGTCGAGAACTTGGCCACAATCATACTGCTGCTGTTTCTGTGCCTGGCAGCAGTGGTCTTTTTGATCTACCAGGTTCAGGCCGTCTCTCACCCATACCCCCTGGACTACGGCGAGGCGCCACTCGTTGACCAGGCCATGCGCCTGGCTGCCGGGCAGAACATCTATCGCCCCGATCTCTCGTCGCCGCCGTACACCATCTCCAACTACCCGCCGCTGTACGTGTTCTCATTGGTTCCCTTCGTGAGGCTATTCGGCCCGACGTTTCTGGCCGGACGGGTTATTTCGCTGTTTTGCTCCCTGGCGTCAGGAACGTTCCTGGCGCTGATCATTTATACCCATACCAGAGACCGCATAGCGGCTGTCACGACCGGATTGCTCTTCTTAGCCATCCCCTACGTGGTGCATTGGTCTCCCCTGTTGCGCATAGATATGCTTGCCCTCGCCTGCAGCACGGGCGGGTTGTACCTGCTGGCCCGGTGGCCCATCGCCCGATGGAGCACGGTTGCCTCGGCATTGCTGTTGGTGGCGGCCATCTACACCCGCCAGTCGTATGCGCTGGCCGCGCCCCTGGCCGCCTTTGTCTGGCTGTGGGTGCACGACTGGCGACGGGCCCTCGGACTGGCGGCACTGGTCGGTGGGCTGGCTTTGATTCTCTTTCTCATCTTGAACACACTGACCCGAGGCGGCTTCTATTTCAACGTCGTCACGGCCAACGTGAACGAGTTTGGCATCGAGCGGTTGGAGTGGAATCTGCGCCGGCTGCGTGATGCAGCCCCGGTTCTGCTCATCATCGGCGGCGTGTCCCTCATCCTTGCCCCCGCCGGCCGGGTGCGTCTCTGGCCGCTCCTGGTGCCGTATCTGATCGGGGCCGCGCTCTCAAGCCTGACGATTGGCAAGATAGGCTCAAACGTCAACTGTTTCCTTGAACTTTCCGCCGCTCTCAGCCTGGCAGCAGGGGCACTCGTCGCCTGGGCCTGGAGCCGCGAGCACCACTGGCTGCGCGCCGTTCTCCTCGTTCTTCTGGCCCTGCAAGTCGGGCTGCTGATGCAGACCACGTCGGATGAGTACTTCGAGCAGTTGGCCGGCCGGCTCCAGTTCCGGCAAGAACTCCGCAAACTGGAAGAGATCGTGGCCAACGCCGAGGGCCCGGTGCTGGCCGACGAGTACATGGGGCTGATCACGCTGCAGGGGCGACCGTTATACATCCAACCTTTTGAAGTCGCGCAGTTAGCCAACTCAGGGCTGTGGGATCAGACGCCTTTGATTGAAAGCATCCGTGACAAAGAATTCTCCATTATCCTCATTCACCACTTCCCAGGGGCCGAGGTGTATAAAGAACGCTGGACGCCGGAAATGCTGTCTGCCATCAGTCAAGCCTACAGACTTGCCGGTATTCTGGCCAACACCCATGTCTATCGTCCCATCGGCAGCTGTACCCCGTCGGACGCCTGTCCTGGTGCGCCCTGGCAACTACCCACCAGTGGCTTCCTGGGCGTGCGGTGGAGCGGTGCCGGACTTGACTTTTTTGGCCGGGGCAACGAGAATAGTGTGCCGGTCTACGCTGTGGCCGACGGCCTGCTGACACGGCTTCCCGACTGGGATGACAGTGTGGCGATTCAACACGGCGATCCGCTGCGACCCGGCGAGAAGTTGTGGTCGTACTACGCTGCCCTGGCCAGCGCCAATGGGCTCGAGCCTTACATCGTCCAGAATTTTCCGCCGGGCAGCGGTAACGTGCCAGTGAAAGCGGGACAGTTGCTCGGCTACCAGGGCCGGTGGAGCGGGCAGCCGTCGAGGCCAATGTGGATCCACCTGCGCTTCTCCGTGGTGCGGGCGGCGGCGGATGGTTCGTTTCCGGGTGAGGTGGGGCCGGAGAACGTCCTTGACCCGTCGCTCTACCTGGGCATCGCGCTCAAGACCGAGGAGGGATATACTGGCTGGCAGCCTCTACGCTGCAAAGAGACAGAGCAATGATTATGAACCGGCAGATGAAGAAATGGGGTGCGATCGTTGGGCCCTCCCTGGAAGATGGAGCAAAGATCATGCTGCTGATGTTTCTGTCCCTGGCGGTGGTGATCTTTCTGGCCCACGCACTCATGGCCATCTTTCACCATTACCCCCTGGACTATGGCGAAGCGCCCCTGGTTGACCAGGCCATGCGTCTGGCGGCCGGGCAAAACATTTACCGGCCCGATCTCTCGTCGCCGCCGTACACCATCTCCAACTACCCGCCGCTATACGTCCTCTCGTTGGTTCCCTTTGTAGGACTGTTTGGGCCGTCCTTTCTGGCGGGGCGCGTCATTTCGGCGCTGTGTGGTCTGGCATCGGCTGCGTTCCTGGCGCTGATCGTTCGTACCTACTCGCAGGACCGCATGGCGGCTGCGGTCACCGCTACGCTCTTTCTGGCCATTCCCTACGTGGTCGGCTGGTCTCCCCTGGCGCGCGTGGATATGCTCGCCCTGGCCTTCAGCACAGCCGGGTTGTACGTGCTGGCCCGGTGGCCCACGACCCGGCGGGGGCTGCTCATCGCGGTGTCGTTGCTGGTCGCGGCGATCTACACCCGCCAGTCCTATGGCCTGGCCGCGCCGCTGGCGGTTTTCGTCTGGCTATGGACGCACGACCGGCAACAAGCCCTCAGGCTGGCAGCGATAGTTGGCGGTACAGGGCTGGGTCTCTTCCTCATCCTGAACGCACTCACCCGGGGCGGCTTTTTCTTCAACGTCGTCACGGCCAACGTCAACGAGTTTGACATTGAGCGGCTCGAACGGCATTGGCGCGATTTGCGAAAGGCAATCCCCATCCTGCTCATCTTCGGCGGCGCGTTTCTGTTCCTCGCCCCTCGGCGGGTAAAGTCCTGGTCGCTTCTGATACCCTACCTAATTGGGGCCACTCTCTCGGCGCTGACAATTGGCAAGATTGGCTCCAACGTCAACTACCTGCTTGAGCTTTGCGCCGCCCTCAGCCTGGTGGCGGGGGCTTTGGTCGCCTGGAGCCGCCAGCGTCACTGGCTGCGTGCCGTTCTCCTAATTCTGTTGGCGCTGCAGGTTGGTCAGTTGATGCAGGCTACGCTGAAAGGCCCCGTCGAAGGATTGAAATGGCGCCTCAAGCCCGCAGGGGCTCTCAAAGACCTGGACCGGCTCGTCGAAACGGCGGATGGCCCGGTGCTGGCCGACGAATTTGCAGGGATGCTGACGCTACAGAATCGGCCGCTGTACATCCAGCCCTTCGAGGTTACGCAGTTGGCCAACGCGGGCTTATGGGATCAGGACGATTTGCTGACCAGCATACGCAATCGAGAGTTCCCGCTCATTCTCATTCACCACTTTATGGATTGGCCAGTCTACAAAGAGCGCTGGACGCCGGAAATGCTGTCGGCCATCAAGCACAACTACGAACCTATCCGCTTTCTGGCCGAGACCGTCGTCTTTCAACCCCGCGGCGTCGAAGGGAGCGGACCAACCGACCTGGAAGCCTGTCCCGGCGCCCCCTGGCGCTTACCCACCCGTGGCGACTTTGGGATGTGGTGGATAAGTAAACGGCTCATCTTCATGGGCGAGGGTTACGAGAACACGGTGCCGGTCTATGCCGTGGCCGACGGCCTGCTGAAGCGCCGCTCGGATTGGGACGGCAATGTGGCGATCCAGCACGACGACCCGTTGCGACCCGGCGAGAAGGTGTGGTCGTTCTACGGAGACATGGCCAACGGCCAGGATGACGAGTCTCATGTCGTCCCGGATTTCCCGCCGGGCAGCGAGGGTGTGCCGGTCAGGAGGGGACAGTTGCTCGGCTACCAGGGCCGACGGTTGGGAGTGGATGGGGGTAGAATTTGGTTGCATTTGCACTTTGCCGTGGTGCCGGCGCTGGAGAACGGCTCCTTTCCCGACGAGATGATGGAGCGGGTGATCAAGGGTGAACCTTTGCCAAAGGGGATGGCGCTAGAGTTCCCCCTTGATCCGTCGCCGTATCTGGGGACCGTCCGCAGCCAGGTCATGGGTATCCCCACCTGGCTACCCTGGCGCTGCCAGGAGAACGTACCCTGAAGGGGGGAGATGGAAGAGAACGGCCTGCGATCGTCGAGGATCTGGTCAGGCGTGCTGGCCTTTGTCCTATGGGCCGGTACAGCCGCTCTGGGTTTTGTGGCAATCTCCACCGTACTGGACACAGCGCTCAGGGTCTACGCTGCCTTCTGGGGCGACTACGGCTTTTACGGGAGCGACTATCGGGGCGCGCTCGCCCTGCGCAACTTCATAGTTTTTTCCCTGGCGGGCCTGTGGCTGGCGATGGTTGTCGGCGGCGGGGAGTACCATTACAAGAAGTTCGGCCAGCCCAAGTCGTGGAGACTTTTTGCCCGCACCATAGCCGTCGAAGTATCTATATTCGTCCTGGCGCTCTTCATCTGACAGTCGGAGGGGGAAATGGATGAGGACCATTTTGAGTGCAAATACTGTGGGCTCCAGTGGACAAAAACCGCTCGAGAGAGAAAACGAAGCCCTCGCTCGTAGACAAGGAGCAAAGGAATGAGCAGCGATCAGCACACGAATCCCCAATCGTCGCAGGACTTGCTCTGGTGGCAGCGCGGCGTGATCTACCAGATCTACCCGCGCAGCTTCAAGGACACGACGGGCAATGGCATCGGCGACTTACAAGGCGTCATTGAAAGACTAGACTATCTGAACGACGGGACGGAAGCCTCCCTCGGCGTTGATGCCTTATGGCTGAGCCCCATCTTCCCCTCGCCCATGGCCGACTTTGGCTACGACGTGTCCGACTATTGCGACGTCCATCCCCTCTTCGGCGACCTGGCGACTTTTGACCGGCTGGTGGCCGAGACACATCGCCGCGGCATCAGGGTCATCATTGATTACGTGCCCAATCACACTTCGGACCAGCATCCCTGGTTCATCGAATCCCGCAGCAGCCGGGATAACCCCAAACGAGATTGGTACTTATGGCGGGACCCCAGGCCCGACGGCTCACCGCCCAACAACTGGGGCAGTTACTTTGGCGGTCCGGCCTGGACGCTCGACGAGACGACAGGCCAATACTACCTTCACCAGTTCGTGAAGGAGCAGCCCGAACTGAACTGGCGCAACCCAGAGGTGCGCGCCGCGATGATGGACGTGCTCCGTTTCTGGTTGGAGCGGGGTGTGGACGGCTTCCGCATGGACGTGGTCGGCCTGCTCATCAAGGACGCCGAACTGCGCGACAACCCGCCGAACCCCGACGCCGACCCAGACCTGCCGCCCAATGACCTCTCCGGCAGGCTGTTGCAAGTCTATAATCAAGATCAGGACGAGGTTCACGAGATCATCCGCGACTTTCGCCGCCTGCTCGATGAGTACGGGGATCGTTGCGGCATTGGTGAAGTATGGTTTGAACTGCCGCGCTGGGTCAAATACTATGGCGATGGTTCGGCAGGCTCACCAGGCGACGGCCTGCATCTGCCGTTCAACTTTCGCCTGATGTGGCAGCCCTGGCAGGCTTTAGGCATGCGCTGCTCGGTAGACGAACTGGAAGCCGCGCTGCCCGCCTTTGCCTGGCCCAACTACGTGCTGGGCAGCCACGATTTCCCACGGCTGGCCTCCCGTTTCGGTGGTCAAGCCCAGGCACGCATCGCTGCCATGATGCTGCTCACCCTGCGCGGCACGCCGACGCTCTATTACGGCGATGAATTGGGGCTAGAAAACGGCGTCATCCCACCGGAGAAGATACAGGACCCCCAGGGCATCAACCTGGGCGCGGAGCGCACCCGCGACGTGTGCCGCACACCGATGCAGTGGGACGAGGGACCCAACGCTGGCTTTTCCGACATTGAGCCCTGGCTGCCGGTCTCGGCCGATTACACCACGCGGAACGTTGCCGTCCAGTCGGCCGACGCCACCTCGATGCTGAACCTATACCGGCGGTTGCTCTGGTACCGCCGGAGGAGCCCGGCCTTGTATGGGGGCGACTACCAGCCATTGGACGTGGACGACGACTGCTTTGTCTACCTGCGGGCGGCCGGCGACGAGCGACGCCTCATCGCGCTCAATTTCACCACCGGCCAACGCCGCATCTCAGTGCCCGACGAAGAGGCAGGCCAGATCGTCATCTCCACCCACATGGATCGGGAGGAGAAGGTATCGCTGTCCGCACTTGAACTGCGGCCCCACGAGGGCGTCATCGTTGAACTGTGAAAACGTGGGGCGTGCTGCGTGTTCCGTTTGACGTTCGACGCTTGACGCAACACGCATTTGATGGAGGCGACTAATCCGATGAGACTTCAACGTCATCCAGCCAACCCCATCCTGCTCCCCGATCCGACCTCGGACTGGGAGTGCTACAACGTCTTCAACCCCGGTGTCCTCTACCACAACGGCCTGTTCCACATGCTCTACCGCGCCCAAGGGCTGGACTGGGTCAGCCGCATCGGGTATGCAGTCAGCGAGGATGGGGTGCACTGGAACCGCCTGCGCCAGCCGGTACTGGAGCCGATGGACAGCACAGACTCGCGCGGCGTCGAGGACCCACGTGTGGTCGAGATTGACGGCGTATTCTACATGACATATACGGCCTACAACCACGAATTCCACGGGCCGGGAGGGCCGACCCACGCCGGCGGCGGCATCCTGCCCATGATCGCCCGCAGCCAAAACCTGATCACCTGGGAGCGGTTGGGGCCTATCGCGCGCGGCGAGGACAACAAAGACCACGCGCTCTTCCCACGCCGCATCGGCGTGCGCTACGCGGCCCTACACCGCCGCCGGCCTCGAGTGTGGCTGGCTTACAGCGATGACCTGGTCACCTGGCGGGAGGCGGACATGGCCCCCATCTTTGGGCCGCGACCGGACAACGGGTGGGATTGCAACAGCGTGGGAGGAAACGGCATACCCATCGAGACAGAACACGGCTGGTTGATGCCCTACCACGCTTACGATCACGACCACGTCTACCGCTTCGGCGTCTGCCTGCTCGATTTGGAAGATCCCAGCCAGGTGATCCGCCGGCCGCGGGAGCCCATCTTCTGGCCGGAGGAGTTGTGGGAACTGCGCGGAGACGTGCCCAACGTGGTCTTCTCGTGCGCCAACCTGGTGGTAGACGACACGGTCTACGTCTACTACGGTGGCGGCGATCACGTCATCGGGCTGGCGACATGTCGGCTGGACGAACTGCTCGACTTCGCGCTCAATGCTGAGTAGTTTTGACGATATGGGCGATTTTGACCGCCAACGGATTGACGACGCTTTCGCCGCTCAAGCAGCCGCGTTTGTGCGGGACGATTTTATTCTGTGATTTGGGAGGTGTGAAATGCAGTACAAACCCCTGGGCCGCAGCGGCCTGATGATCTCTGAGTTGTGCCTGGGTACGATGATCTTTGGCGAAGACAGCGCCCGTGGCACCGACGAAGCGACCGCCATCCGTATGATCCACCAGTTCCTCGACGCTGGCGGCAATCTTGTGGACACCGCCGACGTGTACGTGCGCGGCTACTCCGAAGAGATCACCGGCAAGGCACTGCAGGGCCGGCGCGACCGCGTCGTGCTGGCCACCAAGGTCCGCAGTCGCATGAGCGACGACCCTAATGACGTGGGCCTCTCGCGGCGGCACGTCATCGCCGGCTGTGAGGCCAGCCTGCGTCGCCTGGGCACCGACTACGTGGACTTGTTCTACGCTCACTTATGGGACCCCCTCACGCCTATCGAAGAGACGCTCCGCGCCTTCGACGACCTGGTGACGGCGGGCAAGGTACGCTACGTCGGCGTGAGCAACTTCAAGGCCTGGGAGGTGATGAAGTCGCTATCCGTGAGCAACGCCAACGGCTGGGCGCGTTTCATCGCCGCGCAACCAGTACAGCCTGGTTGTGCGCGACATTGAGCGGGAGTTCGTCCCGCTGTTCGAAGCCGAGGGGTTGGGCCTGGTGACCTGGGGGCCGCTCGGCGGCGGCTTCCTCTCCGGCAAGTACCGCCCCGGCGGTCGTCCGACCGAGGGCCGCATCGCCATCACGCCCGACTATGCCGAGGAGTCCTGGCAGCGCCGTGCCACCGAGCGTAACTGGGCCATCCTGGACACTGTGGGCGCGATCGCCGAGGCGCGAGGCAAGAGTTACCCACAGGTCGCCCCGGCCTGGCCGTGTGCTCAGCCGGCCGTCGTCGCTCCCATCATCGGCGTTCGCACGCCGGAGCAGTTGGAAGATAACCTGGGCGCCGTCGGCTGGGAACTGGCCGCTGAGGAACTGGACAGGCTGGACGCAGTCAGCGCCATCGAAGAGGGCTACCCCTATCGTATGATCCGCAAGTATGGTACGCGTTGAAACAAATTCAGGAGGACATCAATCATGCTACAACGAGTTGAACTGGAACAGAAACGGTTGGCCGACTACCATCCCATCGTAGGCGAGGAAGTCATCGCGGAAATCCGTGCGCTGGCCGAACCGCTGCGGGGGGCGCGGGTCGTGCACGTCAACGCCACGGCCTTCGGCGGTGGTGTGGCCGAGATGCTGGTCACGCTGGTGCCCTTGATGCGCGACGTGGGGCTGGAAGCCGAGTGGCAGGTCATCGCGGGCGAGGACGAGTTCTTCAACGTCACCAAGGCCTGTCACAACGGTCTCCAGGGGATGGACGTCCCCTTCAGCGGGGAGATGAAGGCTATCTGGCGGCACTACAACAAGATGAACGCGGCCAGGTTCGAGGGGGAGTACGACTTCGTCGTCGTCCACGACCCTCAGCCCGCCGGCCTGCTCCACTACCACGGACGCAAAGCAGGAGAGCACTGGGCCTGGCGCTGCCACATTGACACCTCCCATCCCAATCCCGCCTACTGGGACTTCTTCGCCCCCTATATCACCGAGTGCGAGGCCGGCATCTTCACTATGGAGCAGTACGTCGGCCCTGGCGTGTCCTACGACTACCTGGCGATCATCACCCCGACGATTGACCCCCTCTCGCCCAAGAACGCACCGATGGCACAGGATAGGGCGCAGGAGATCGTGGCCCGTTTCGGCATAGACGTGAGCCGCCCACTCATCACCCAGGTCAGCCGCTTCGACCCCTGGAAGGACCCGCTGGGCGTGATTGACGCTTACCGCATCGTCAAGGCACAGGTGCCGGAGGTGCAACTGGCGCTGGTCGGCTCGATGGCCTCGGACGACCCCGAAGGCTGGTATTACCTGGACAAGACTATCCGCCACGCCGGCAAGGACGATGACATCCACATCCTGCATAACTTCCACGGCGTGGGCGCATTGGAAGTGGGGGCCTTCCAGACCGCCAGCGACGTCGTCGTCCAGAAATCCACCCGCGAGGGGTTCGGGCTGGTGGTGACGGAGGGACTGTGGAAAGGGAAGCCGGTGGTGGGAGGCAACGCCGGGGGCATCCCGCTGCAGGTGCTAGACGGTGAGACTGGCTTCCTGGTGGATTCGGTAGAGGAGTGCGGGGAGAAGGCGCTATATCTCTTGCAGCACCCGGAGGAGGCGGAGGCGATGGGGGCGGCGGCGCGGGAGCATGTACGGCGCAACTTCCTCACCACGCGACACCTGGCGGACTACTTGAGCCTGTTCCACAGGATGAAAGAGTCCTGACCTCAAATAGCCGGATAGTCAATTAGTCACTTGGTCGCGTAGTCAATTAGTCACTTAGTCGTGTAGTCAATTAGTCCGACTACCTGACTATCAGACTACAAGACTACAACTCACTTGCTTGGTCCACGACAGGTTCGGGCCTCAAGCACGGTGGACGGTCGTGTAGGAGAGGCATCCTATGAAGATTGTGCTGTCTCCGCTGCACGCTTCGCCGCCGGGACGTAGAAGCGCTCGGTGTACTCCTTGACCATGCGGCGGGTACAGAAGACCGGCACCGCCGTGCGGATCGCCTCCTTCATCACCCGCACCCAGCCCCGGGGCACGTCGCCGGCGTCGCGCTTGTAGAATAACGGCACAACCTCATTCTCAAGCAAGCAATACAGCGCCTCTGCGTCGGCGGCGTCCTGCACCGCCGGGTCGTCATGCATTTGCCCACCCTCAACCGCCCAGCCGTTGGCCCCATTGTACCCCTCGGCCCACCAGCCGTCGAGCACGCTCAGGTTGGGGATGCCGTTGGCGGCTGCCTTCTGGCCGCTGGTGCCGCTGGCCTCGTGGGGACGGCGGGGGGTATTCAGCCACACGTCTACCCCTTGCACCAGGTAGCGTGCCACCTGCAGGTCGTAGTCCTCAATGAAGGCGATGCGTCCCCCCATCGCCGGGTCCCTGGCGACGTTGTACACCTGCTGAATCAGCCGCTTGCCCCCATCGTCGGCCGGGTGGGCCTTGCCGGCGAAGATGAACTGCACAGGGCGATACCGGTCGTGCAGCAGCCGCTTCAACCGCTCCAGGTCGTGGAACACAAGCGTGGCTCGTTTGTAGGTGGCGAAGCGGCGCGCGAAGCCGATGATGAGCGCGTCTGGGTCCAGGAACGGCCCGGCGCATAGCACCTGCTCTGGATTCACCAATCCCTCGATACGCTGCCGCCGCGCTCGCTCGCGGATCAGAGTCATCAACTTGCGCTTGAGATGCAGGTGCGCAGCCCACAATTCCTCGTCGGGCACATCAAGGATACGTTCCCACAGCGCCGTGTCGTCGTGCTGCTTGATCCAATCGGGTCCCAGATACTTGCGGTAGATCTTGTTCATCGCCTCGCCGATCCAGGCCGGCACGTGGATGCCGTTGGTGATGTACGAAATGGGCACCTCGTCCACTGGCCTGTCAGGCCAGGCCGACTGCCACATGCGGCGCGACACCTCACCGTGCAACCTGCTGACCGCATTGCACTGCCCGCACATACGCAACGCCAGCACGGTCATGTTGAAGCCCTGCCGGTCCCCCGCGTGGCTGCCCAGTTCCAGGAACTGCTCCCGGCTCAGACCCAGGCGGGGCCAATAGGCATGGAAGTATTTCTCAACCAGGTGGAAGGGAAAAACGTCGTGACCTGCCGGCACCGGCGTGTGGGTGGTGAAGACGGCCGTCGCCCGCACCGCCTGGCGGGCCTCGTCGAATGATTGCCCGGCCTCAACCAGTTCGCGCGCGCGTTCCAGCACCAGGAAGGCAGAGTGACCCTCGTTGAGGTGAAAGACAAACGGGTCAATCCCCAGCGCCCGCAGCACCCGTATGCCACCGATGCCCAGCACGATCTCCTGCTGGATGCGTATCTCCTGATCTCCACCGTACACCCGGGCGGTCAATTCCCGGTCCCAGGGAGCGTTCAGGTCATTGTCGGCATCCATCAAGTAGAGGAGCGTGCGCCCTACCTGGACGTGCCAGACCTGCAGGTGCACAGTGCGGTCGCCCACTTCGACCGGGACAAATAGACATTCCCCCACCCCCCCCTCTCCCCCCCCTCCAGGGGGGGGCTGGGGGTGGGTGGCCTCGCGAACAGCGACCTCCCCCGGTTTGAAATGTGGGTAGATCGCTTCCTGCCACCCATCGGCGGTAATGCGCTGGCGAAAGTAACCCATCTCGTAGAGGAAACCCACCGCGACGAAAGGCAGCCCAATGTCACTGGCCTCTTTGCAATGATCGCCTGCCAGCACTCCCAGACCGCCGGAGTAGATAGGCAGTGATTGGTGCAGCCCAAACTCGGCCGAGAAGTAGGCAACGGGGCGAGCCGTCAGATCAGGATACCGGGCCGGGAACCAAAGATGCCCGTTGTTCAAGTCGGCGTCAAGCGCCAGCAGCACGGCGTCGTATTGGCGGAGGAAGACTGGGTCGGCGGCTAATTCCTTGAGCCGCTCCTGCGATACCTCCAGCAGCATCTTCACCGGGTTGTGGCCGGTGCTGCGCCACAACGGGTAGTCGAGCATCTTGAACAGATCGCGGGCCTCGCGGTGCCAACTCCACCAGAAGTTGTACGCCAGTTTCTCCAGACGCGCGGTGCGCGGAGGGATTTTGACCGCTAGCGATGGGATTTCAGTCTGCACAGATTCTCCTCCTTCTCGCTGGGGCCGGTCTCCGACCGTGCCCCCTGGAACAATCCCGCAGGGGCACAGTGACCGTGCCCCTGCTCAAGGGGTCATGAGCAGGATAATAGTCAGCACGATGATGGCGACGATGGCGAACTCCACCAGGATTGACACGCTCAGACGCCCCAGCAGGTGTTGATGAGCAGCGTTGACAACGACGTAGAATATGAGTAACAGGAATAACCCGCCAACCCAGGCGCTGATCTGCCAATAGTTCAGTGCCCAGGTGCTCTCGCCGACGATGAGGCCGACAATGAGGGCGAATAGATGCACGCGTCGTAGCAGCACGTCCGCCACGCTTAGCAAGTCAAGTGCTAGCAGCATGGCCGTAAGCAGTGTCAGAGTGGCGGTCACCAGACTGCGAGTACGGGTGTGGTAGATGACAGCAAACAGGGCGAAGACCAGCAGGTAGGCCAGCACGTTGAGAGCAAGCCGGGCCGTAGGATAACCAGGAACATCGGGGGAAACAGCAGCATATTCGGCGGAGACGGTCAGGCTGATACCAATGCCAACCAGGGTCAGCCCTCCGATCCATATGGGCCACGTGGGCGCGCGTGCCAGCAGATAAGCAGAGAGCCCGGCCAGCACACCAGGCAGAATCCAGGAGATATAGATGGGCCGTCCAGAGTGCTCCCCTAGATGCGGATGGTCGTGCAGGACGAGACTGGTGCCGGTACAGACCAACCCAACCATCAGCGCGATCAGCAGCCAGGTTCCGGTGACGTGGATCTCCAGAGGCGACCCCAGCGGTCGCAAGTTCCACACGTGTTCGGGCAGTTCGATGAAGCGAAAGAGCACACAACTGAGCAGAAGCACCGCCATCAACACGCTCAGACGATTGCGATCCAGGGGCTTGATGGTCTCTTGCATTGGAACGCATTGTACCTTTGGGGACGGGATTTGTCAACCTCGTCGGGCGTGATATAATCTCATTTCGATTACCAGGTTCCCAATCTACCAGTTCACCGCCACAACTTCAAGGAGGTGCACATTGTGAAGCGTTATTTCCCACCTGCAATCCATAATCTACTCCTTCTCGCACTGCTTTCGGCACTGCTAGCCGGGTGCGCCCCTCCCCCCTTCCAAGAGGGGAACGGCCACATCATCTACGGCCTGACACTCGCGCCGTCGGGAATTGATCCTCACGTCAACACCTCCTCCGAACTGGGCATCCCCCTTACCTCGGTGTACGACACACTCGTCTACCAGAGCCCCGAGACCGGGCCAAAGACTGGAGACTTCATCCCCGGCCTGGCGGAGCACTGGGAGGTCTCCGACGACAGGCTGGACTACACCTTTTACCTTAAACAGGGTGTGACCTTTCACGACGGCACACCCTTCAATGCCGAGGCAGTGCGCTTCAACCTGGAGCGCATCACCAGCCCGGACCTGGCCTCGCAGAAGGCGCGCTTCATGCTAGGCCCCTACGAGCGGACGGAGGTGGTGGACGAATACACTATCCGCATCCACCTCAGCGAGCCCTTCGCGCCGCTCCTCGACTCGCTCAGCCAGGTCTACCTGGGAATGGCCTCCCCCACGGCCGTCGAGAAGTGGGGGAACGAGTACCAGTTGCACCAGGTGGGCACCGGGCCGTTTGTCTTCGCCGAGTACGTGCCGGGGGATCACCTGTTGCTGCGTCGCAACCCCGACTACGCCTGGGGACCGCCCGTCTATCAACACGAGACGGCCCAGGTGGAGGAGATCGAGTTCCACTTCTTCACCGACCCTCCTACCCGCTCACCGGCGCTGGAGACCGGGGAGGCGGACGTGATGGGGGAGATTCCCCCGCAGGATACGGCCCGGCTGGAGGCCAGTCCCGACTTTCGCATCGAGGCAGTGCCCATCCCAGGCGTCTCGCTGATGTCTTTTATGAACACCACCCGTCCGCCGCTGGACGACCTGCGGGTGCGGCAGGCGCTCCTCTACGGGACCGATCGGCAGGCCATCATCTCCACCATCTTCCGCGACACTTCCCCGGTGGCCCACGGGCCGCTGGCAGCGAACACTTTAGGCTACGAACCGGCCGTGCGGGACTATTATCCTTACGACCCGGCGCAGGCGGTGGCGCTGTTGGACGAGGCCAGCTGGGTGGACAGCGACGGCGACGGCACCCGCGACCGGGACGGGGAGCCGCTGGTTCTCGACCTCTACCTGATGGGCTGGGGCTATATGCCGGAGGTGGGGCAGTTGCTGGCAGCACAGTGGGCTGAACTGGGGATCGAGGTAAATAGCCAGGTGGTGTCCTTCCCAGAGGCACTGGAAATAGCGGGCGCGGGTCAGCATCACCTGATCCCCTTCAACCTTTCCGGCAGTGATCCCGACATCCTGCGCAAGTTCTTCCACTCCCAGGCCGGGTTCAACTGGTCGAAGGTGGACGACGCCGAACTGGACACCTGGCTGGAGACAGCAGCGCGCACGTTCGACCGGGCGGAGCGGGCCGCGCTCTACAGCCGGGTGCAACTGCGGGTGATGGATCAGGCACTGGTGATCCCCATCCGTGATTACGTCAACCTGAATGGGGTGAGCAACCGGGTGCAGGGGCTGCGCTTCGACGCGCAAGGATGGTTCCCGTGGCTGATTGACGTGACGCTGAAAACCCGGTGACACGCAACACGTGATTCTGGGGTTATGCAATGATAGCAAGGTATGCAGGACGGAGGCTGCCTGGAGCAGCCTTCGTCCTTTGGTTGGCAGCGACGTTGGCCTTCGCGGCCATGCAGTTGACGCCAGGCGACCCCGCCCAGGCGCTCCTGGCCGCCTCCGGGGCCACCCCCGAGCAAGTCGCCGAGCGACGCGCCCAACTTGGGTTGGATGACCCAGTCCCGGCGCAATACGCCCGCTACCTGCTGGATCTGGCCCGAGGCGACCTGGGACAATCCTGGCTCCACGGCCGGCTGGTGAGCCAGATGATCCTGGAGCAACTCCCCCCGACTGCCACATTGTCGTTGGCCGCCGTGGCAGTGGGGGTAGCGGTGGGGCTGGGACTAGGGATTCTGGCCGCCGTGCGACGGGGTACGTGGCTGGACACGGTCGCCACGACAGTGGCAGTGTTGGGTCTCTCCACACCCACCTACTGGTCGGGCCTCCTGGCGATACTCCTGTTCTCCCTCCAATTGGGCTGGCTACCCGCGACCGGGGAAGGAGACCTGCGACACCTGGTGTTGCCGGCACTGGTGTTGGGCTTCGCTCTCTCCGGCTCTATCGCCCGCCTGGTGCGCGCCCGCGTGGTGGAAGTGATGGAGGAACAGTTCGTACTGGCAGCGCGGGCGCGGGGGCTTCCGTCGTGGCGCGTGCTCTTCGTCCACGTGCTCCGCGCCGCGTTGGCCCCCGCCCTGACCGTCACCGCCCTCCAGTTCGGCTTCCTGCTGGGAGGAGCGGTGGTCACCGAATCGGTCTTCGCCCGCCGGGGGCTGGGGAAGTTGGCGGTAGAGGCAATCATCTGGCGGGACCTGCCGGTGGTGCGGGGGGTAGTCGTGTTCGGGGCGCTGGCCTACGTCCTGGTCAACCTGGCAGCGGACTTAGCGCAGGCCTGGCTGGACCCCCGGCTGCGGGAGGAACTAATGTGATCGAGTGGACCACTCCGGCTCGACGTCCCCTCCTGCAGCAGCCGGTCGCACTGGTCGCGCTGGCCTGGCTGGCACTGGTAGGGCTGGGGGCAGCGATGGCCCCGTCTCTGGCTCCTGCCGGCCCCCTGGCGGCCGATACGACCCATGGGCTCCTCCCGCCGGGGCCGAGCGAAGCACTGGGGACCGATCTTCTGGGCCGGGATATACTGGCGCGGCTTCTGTGGGGCGGCCGCTGGACCCTGGGGATGGGTTTGCTGGCCCTGGCGGTGACCGTGGGCCTGGGCCTGCCCGCAGGTATGGTGGCCGGCACCTTTGGCGGCCGGACCGAGGCGGTGTTGATGCGCCTGGTAGACGCGCTGCTGGCCTTCCCCGGCCTCCTTCTGGCGATGGCGATGGTGGCGCTGATGGGGCCGGGTGTGGGCTCGGTGGCAGTAGCGGTGGGGCTAGCAGCCGCGCCGGCCTACGCTAGGGTGGCCCGCAGCGCCGCCCTGGAGGTACGCGCACAGCCATACGTAGACGCGGCTCATGCCATAGGGGGCAGCGAGTGGCATATCCTGGTGCGCCACGTCCTGCCCAATGCCGCTGCGCCACTTGTGGCCTTCGCTGCCACCCAATTGGGATGGGTATTGCTCAATGGGGCGGCCCTCAACTTCCTGGGTCTGGGCGCGCCTCCAGGTACCCCCGAGTGGGGAGCGATGCTGGCCGAGGGCCGGGGCTACCTGCGGGACGCCCCGTGGGTGAGCACTTTCCCCGGCCTGGCACTGACGCTGACGGTGCTGGCGGCCAACCTGGTGGGAGATGGGCTACAGGAGACACTGCGGCCTCGGTAGGTTGCAGATTCGAGATTGCAAATTGCAGATTGCGGCAATTAAGAGGAGGTAAGCTTGGTCATTGGTCATTGGTCACTCCGCTGGTCCTGGCCGGGATTGATTGGCTGGCCGTCGCCCGGCGGCAGAAGCATCTGGAGTATGTTTTCAAGCCGGCGACACTGGTCGCCGTCCTGATCGGAGCCTGGCTGCTGACACAGGGGCCGCACGACGCCTGGGAGGCCCGCTTTTTCCTGCCCGGCCTGGCCTTCTCCCTGGCGGGGGACGTCTTCCTGATGCTGCCCGGCGGGCGATTCTTTCTGCCCGGCCTGGCAGCGTTCCTCCTGGCCCACCTTTGCTACATCGCTGGGCTGAACCCGACGCCGCCTCCCTGGCCGGCCCTGGTGCTCCTCGTCGTCGCGGCGGCCATCGGCCTGGCGCTTTTCCGGTCCGTCGCGGCCAGCCTGCGCCGCCAGGGCCAGACGGGGCTGCTCGTCCCCGTGGCAATCTACAGCCTGGTGCTCAGCCTGACGCTCTTTTCGGCCTGGGCCACCCTGTTCCGCCCAGAGTGGACACCGCTGCGTCGGGGGCTGGTCATCGTCGGGGCCAGCCTGTTCTTCGGTTCCGACGCTATGCTCGCCTGGGACCGGTTTGTCACGCCCTCCCCCTCGGCCCGGTTGCGGGTCATCGTCACCTACCATCTGGGCCAGGTGGCGCTGGCCGCCTCCATCGCTCTGGCGGGGTGACTCTTACTACGGCTGCAACATCCCCACTTGGGCGAAATCGTCCGGCCCCAGGGAACCCATGTCGGTCTCCTGGGACGGCGAGTAGATGCTCAACATATCTTCCTGGGTCGGCGTGGCACCGTTCGGCCAGGCCAGGTCTATGATGCGGGTGTGATTGGTGTCCTCGGGCGCGCCGCCGAAGCGCCACTGCGCGGCCTGCTTCTCCACGTCCCGCACCCGCCAGACTCCCATGGCGGGGAACCCTTCCTGGCCCAATACCACCCCCAGGTATCCCCAGTCAGCGGGGTTCCCTTCGGGGAAACCGTTGCGGGGTACCCGGATCGTCACTTTGCGCGCCAACGGATCCACAGCAATCTTCATCTCCGTGCCCACCGGCTTGGGCTGACCCGCCTCGTCCACCCGGTAGACCCCCGGTGTCCACCCCTCGGCCCAGACGGCGTAATCCCAGGCCCGATCCTCCGGCAGGGCGGCGTTGCGCCCCGGCAACAGCAGCCGGCTCCCCGACCCGGGCTGGTGATCCACGTCAACGTAGACGTCCAATGCCTGCACCGCCAGGCCACTCCCGGAGCCCCAGGGGTTGTTCACCGGGCCGACGAAGGTGAAGGCGAAGACCAGGTTCTCCTCGTCGGTACCCACCACGAACTGCTCCAGGTCAAAGCAACCGGGATCGAAGACACCGTCGGTGGGGTAGGTGTACGAACCGGGGCCGTGGTCGTCCCCCATGGGATCGTCCACGGTGAGCAACGCGGTTATGGGGTGCAACTCCGGCACCACCACCCGCGCCGGTCCTGCTGAGGGAGCCACGTCCAGGTCCCGCCCCTGCTGGCTGACCACGGCGACGAAGGTGAGCCGGTCGCCTGTGCTCAGGCCGCCCAGGGCCTCGAAGGGCACCGCCAACTCCAGCGTCGTCCCGGAGAAGGCCACCTCCTCCAACGGCTGGGGATATTCCCACCCGCCGCCTTTCGCCGCCGTGGAGAGGGTCGCGACCTCCCCCCCGGAGGAGGGACTGAGGGGGATTATCACCTCGTGGCTGGCACCGAAACCAAGGGCGGTGGGCGGTTTCTTGTGCTCGCCGTAGCGGGAGAGACCGTTGACGTTGGGCGCTCCGACCACCCCCAGGTAGAAGAAGACCTCCAGGCCCTCTCCCAACTCTATCCACTGGCGCACCCCCTCCAACCGCAGGTAGAGGTGCTTCTGGTCATAGCCGTAGTAGAGGGCCTCCACCACATCCTCGGCCCGCGCCATAGCGCCGCCCATCTCGCGGTAAGACCCAGCGGCGGCCCACTCCTCCTCCCCAGCCACCCCGTCCACCGCGGGAGTGAAAAATCCCTGCACCTCCCGCGCCGGGAGCGGCGAGGTCTTGGGGATGATGGGCACGCTCAGCCACGCCGGGACCTCCTCCCCTACCGCCCGGTAGACGTCCATCAACGTCTGCCGGTACATCAGGTCGAAGGCTGGATCGTCCCCCGAATCCTGGTCGGCCCCGTACCACCAGAACCAGTCAGAGCCCTCGGCGGCGTACATAGCATCCAGGGCCGCGGCGATCTGCTCCTCCGTGGCGTCCTGCTCCCCCTTGAGATAGCCGTCGAGCATCTTGCGGGTGCGGCGCAGGCACTCCCAGCCCAGGTTCTCCTCATCCTCGCCGATCCAGGTGGAGAAGTCGGGGGTGAACCAGCAGCCGGCCCACAGGTTCTCGATGTCGCGTTGTTCCGGGTACATCTCCAGGTACTCGGAGGGGGTCACCGTCTGGATGGCCTCATCCTCCGAGAGAAGGCGGTAGAGTTCGTGGAGAAACTCCTTGCCATCGTTCTCGTAGTACTGCCAGGCATTCTCCCCATCCAGGATCACGGTGACCAGGTGATGACGTCCTCGGGAGAGGGCGCGGGGGGCATGGTGGGGGTAACTTCAGTCGTGGGCAGGGTGGTGGGGATAGGTGTGGGAGTGTGGGAGGGCTGGCATGCGGTCAGCAGCAGGCCGGCCAGCAGGATCAGGATAAGTAACTTGTGGGTGTTCACTTGGTCCTCCGCCACGTCTTTATGCTGTCGGAGATAGCCCCGAAAGAGCAGTTGCTGCTCCTCCTCTCCAAATCGCCTTTCCCACTCCGGAGAGTAGGGAACGAGACTAACGGTCCCCCGCTGCACGCCAAGCATCAAGTGCCACCTCGCTTTACGGCCCCCGCCCCGCTTCCTGCCTCCTTAAACACCGCCCCCGACCGAGGCAACAGCGTCGCGCCGGTGATCCGCCCGGCGACCACCCGCGCCTGCCCTCCCTTCCACAGATCGTGCAGAGTCGTGCCGTCGGCGAACAGGCCCCGCACCGGCATATCCAGGTCGTAGCCAGCCGGGCCGTTGTTCAACACCACCACCAGCGTCTCCTCCTCTCCCTGGCGAGCAAAGGCGTAGACCCCGTGCTGGTCGTCGGCGTACAGGCGGAGGTAGCGCCCGCGCCGCAGGGCAGAATGTTCGTGACGCAAGCCGATCGCCCGGCGGAAGAAGGCGAGCAAGTCGTGATCCCAGCGGGCCTCATCCCATGGAAAAGCGCGGCGGCAGTCGGGGTCGTCGCCGCCCTCCATGCCAATCTCGTCGCCGTAATAGACGCATGGCGCACCGGGAAAGGTCATCTGGAACAACGTCGCCAGTTTCAGCGCCGCCCGGTCTCCGCCCACCAACGTCAGAAAGCGAGGCATGTCGTGACTGCTGAAGAGGTTGAGTTGTACCAGCGTCGCCTGCCAGTCATAGAGAGCCAGCAGGTGATCCATGTCATCGGCGAATTGGACAGCGCTCAGCCGCTGCAGCCTGAAGCCACCGGGGCGCTGCGTGACGTCCAACCGCTCCCCGCCGAAGAAGCCCAGGCAGGCGCGGTTGAAGACGTAGTTCATCACCGCATCGAACTGGTCGCCCTGCAGCCAGCGCCGGGAGTCGAACCAGATCTCGCCGACGATATAGGCCTCGGGGTTAGCCACCTTGACCACGCGGCGAAACTCCCGCCAGAAGTCATCATCGTCAATCTCGTCGGGCACGTCCAGTCGCCAGCCATCTATGCCAAACTCAATCCAGTGACGAGCCACATTGAAAATGAACCGGCGCACCGCTGGCGTGTCGGTGTTGAACTTGGGAAGGGCCGGCAGGTCCCACCACGCCCGATAGCCCAGCATCTGGAGGCTCTCGTGGCTGCGACACAGGAGGCGCTCCCCCTCTTCAGAGGGATAGGCCTCCAGCGGCTTCCCCGCCCGCAGCCGCTCCTCGTCGAAGTAGAACCAGTCCAGATAGGGGGAAGCGGCCCCGTTCTCCAGGGTGTGGTGGAACTGGTAAAAGCCCCGGCTGGCGTGATTGAAGACGCCGTCCAGGACGATGCGGAGGTTACGCTGGTGGGCTTCGTCCAGCAACTCGCGGAGGGCTGCGTCGCCGCCCAGGATTGGGTCCACGCGATAGTAGTCGTGGGTATGGTAGCGGTGGTTGGCCGCCGACTGGAAGATGGGGTTGAAGTAAATAGCATTTATCCCCAGATCCTCCAGGTAGTCCAGGTGCCCGGCCACGCCCAGGAGGTCGCCGCCCTTGAAACCACATACAGTGGGTGGAGAGCCCCAGGGCTCCAGATTTGACGGCTTGGGCACCCGCTCGCTTTTGGCGAAGCGGTCGGGGAAGATCTGGTAGAAGACGGCGTCTTTAACCCATTCGGGGGTGGTGAATTCCATGGTCATCTAGAAATTTAACTCCTCCATCTTGCCTGTGCACATAAATATGACCCGCTCGCAGATGTTGGTCACCCGGTCGGCGATGCGCTCCAGTTTATGGGCCACCCAGAGCAGGTAGGTAGCACGGGTGATCGTCCTGGGGTCCGAGAGCATGTAGGTCAACAGTTCGCGGTAAACCTGATCGTACAGGCCGTCAATCTCCACGTCCCGCTTGGCCGTCTCCAGTGCCAGGTCTGGATCGCGCCTGAAGTATGCCTCGAGGCTGGCGCGGATCATCGCCCCGTCAATCTCCGCCATACGAGGGACGTCAATCAGTGGCTTCAGGTGCGGCTGATCGGCCAGCCGGATGGCGAGTTCCGCGATCCCACTGGCATAATCGCCCATGCGCTCCAGTTCGGTGACGATGTGGATGGCAGCGACGATGGCGCGCAGGTCCCCGGCCGCCGGCTGCTGGGTCGCGATCAGCCTTACGCATTGCTCCTCAATGTCATACCGTCTGGTGTTGATCTCTTCGTCACCAGCCATCACCTGGCGAGCCAGGTCCTCGTCCTGCTCTCTGAGTGCCCGAACGGCCCGCTCAATGGCCGTCTCCACCATGCCTCCCAGAGACAGGATGTTATCGCGCAAATCCGTCAGTTCCCGGTCAAACAACGCTCTGGCCTTGCTCATTTTGTGCACCCTCCAGTCAATCGGGCGTGGCTGTCGGCTAACTGCTATCGGCTAACGGCTGATTTACCCCATCCGCCCGGTGATGTAGTCCTCGGTCAACTGCTGCGCCGGGCGGGTGAAGATCTTGCCCGTCTCGTCGTATTCCACCAGTTCCCCCAGCCAGAAAAAACCCGTATAGTCGGAGACGCGGGCCGCCTGCTGCATGTTGTGGGTGACGATGACGATGGTGTAATGCTCGCGCAGTTCTCGCATCAGATTCTCAATCCGCAGCGTAGCAGCCGGGTCCAGTGCCGAGCAGGGCTCGTCCATCAGGATAACCTCGGGCTTGACGGCCAACACCCGCGCGATGCACAGCCGCTGCTGCTCGCCGGCCGAAAGGTCGAGCGCGGAGGAATGTAGTTTGTCTGTGACCTCATCCCATAGCGCCGCCGCCCGCAGGCTTTGCTCGACCAGGTCGTCCAGCGCGCCGCCTCGCGCCAGATGCAGCACTCGCGGACCAAAGGCGACGTTGTCATAGATGGACTGGGGGAAGGGGTTGGGCCGCTGGAAGACCATCCCCACCCGTCGCCGCAGTTCGACCACGTCCACGTCCGGCGCGTAGATGTCCCGATCATCAAGCAGGTCTCCTCCTTCGACCCGCGTGCCGGGGATGGTGTCGTTCATGCGGTTGAAACAGCGCAGAAAGGTGGATTTGCCGCAGCCAGAGGGACCGATGAGAGCGGTGACACACTGCTCCTCAATGCGCATCGAGATGGCGTGCAATGCCTCAAGGTCGTCGTAGTAGAACCGCAGGTCGCAGGTTTCGATCTTGCTCATTTGCAACACATTGTACCGCAAGCCGCCTGGGGAGACAAGTGCCTTCTGCGAAGAAAAACGTCCAAGCGGCACTGCCGCCACTACTCTTCGGCCCGGGAATCGCGCTTGCGTCCCTGGTCATCGGTGGGCCACGTCACACCGTACCATCCTGGCGACTCACCATCGGCTTGGTCGTGGGGCTGGCCACAGTTGCTGTGTTGGGCGGCGGCGGTCTCATCGCCACAATGCGCCGCCTGCCCGACTGGGGCTACACCTGGCTTGACATCCAACATATCTTGGGCTAAACTGAGATACGATGCCAAAGTGTCTTGGGGCGGGCTATCCGTAACGAGCGACCCCATCTTGGACTTCCCGGCCAACGTTACAGCGACGATCGCACTGCGGTGGCCGCTGCTAGGGAGTCGCCGACTAGGGGATAGATTCCGGTGCTCGGACAGGATAAGGAGGAAATCGTTATGTCCAACAGGGGGATGTCTCAACTTGGGTACGCAACAATCACGCTGCTTCTGATTGTCCTCATGGCACTTGTTGCCCTGCTCATGCCCACTCGGCTGGGCCTGCGCTGGTGGATCTGGGCCTGGATCATCAATCTCGTTTTGATGTTCCTGGTGATGGGGACAATCGGCCTGAGTATCAAAGCAGAGAGCGGCTGGTGGGCCATCTTTGTGGACAATCGGAACATGGTCAGCCTGTCACGGTTCCAGATCGTGCTGTGGACACTGGTGGTGTTGTCGGCGTTCTGGACCATCGCCCTCGCTCGAACCGGGGATTCTACAGGCAACCCCAGGGCCTACGTGTGCGAGTCACCAGCATTAGAAGGGAAAAAGGCGTCGTGCGCGGCCCCGGCCGATCTCCAACTCCCAGCGACGCTATGGGCACTGATGGGCATCAGTGTCACCTCGGCGGTTGCCTCATCACTGATCAAGGAGAACAAAGCACAGCGTACTGCCGCCGATGGGGGGCAGAACCGCTACGCAGCATCGTTGCAGCAAACGCTGCGAGGGATGCCCTTGGCAGGGGAGTTCGAGAACAGGGGTGCGGTTGTCACGAGAAAGTCAGGCAAGAAACCAAAATTCTCCGACATGTTCAAAGGTGAGGATCCTAAAGGCCTGATCTACATAGACATCGCAAAAGTGCAGAATTTCTTCTTCACCGTGGTGGCTGTCGCAGTCTATGCCGTCGCGCTGGGTGCGGCACTCGTTGGGGCGAAGTCCATCGCCAGCCTCTTCCAGTTTCCCGATATAAGCGAGGGGTTGTTGGGCATTCTGGGCATCAGCCATGCAGGATATCTGGTGAACAAGGCGACTGTCACCTCTGCGCCGCCTCCGCCGGATCAATAGTGTGGTAAGGACCATCCCGCTCGAGTGCTCAAATAGACCCGTGGCCGGTTTGACGTAAATGCAGGAGTGAGGTAGACTTGCGGCCAGTCACGGCTTGCAAGGAGTACTCCTGTGTCCCGAAATAAATGGTTCATTGTGGCAGCCCTGGCGCTGGCCAACGTAATCGTTCTGGGGGCGATGGCGATCGTGGTTGTCCGTTCCATAACAGGCCCGGCATCGGCCCCCGCAACCGTCCCGACCACGGCA
>Ga0114918_10000572_pt1 | contig 31880 bp, 27 predicted proteins | sample LantaG_FD_87015 | JGI IMG/M metagenome (GOLD analysis project Ga0114918, IMG submission 87015) | Deep subsurface microbial communities from Baltic Sea to uncover new lineages of life (NeLLi) - Landsort_02402 metaG | ecosystem: Environmental > Aquatic > Marine > Oceanic > Sediment | place...
GCGTACCACGCACCGAGCCCCATGTTAATCGCGGCGATCTCGTCTTCGGCCTGCTCGGCGATGATATCGAAAGTTTTGGCGTGCTTAGCGAGAAACGCCAGTACGCTCGTCGACGGCGACATCGGGTAGGAGGCGATGAAATTGCAGCCTCCGGCGACGGCACCAAGAGCCACCGCTTCGCCGCCGCTTAATAGAACCTGGTCTTCAACGCCGGCGTCGCCGACGATATTAAAATTAATTTTAGAGGACTTTTTAATGCCAACACCAAACTCGAAGCCCTTCTTTAACGCGGCGAGGTTTTTTTGCACTATGTCTGCGGGCTTGGCGGAGAAAAACTTCTCTACGTATTTGCCCGCCATTTTCAGTTCGACTCCGAAAATACCGGCAATGGCTCCGACGGCAACGACATTGGAATAAATCTTATCGCCGATTTCGGCCGCCGTTCCGGTAAAGGGAACATCGACAAACTTGTGCTTCGTTTGGTCAATGTCTTCGCCGATCATTTCTTTGTCCGCCAGGATGACCGTCCGTGCGGAGATATTGTGCTCGACGTGCCGCAAGGCGCCTTTGTTCAGGGGAACAAGAATATCGATTGTGCTCACGGCGGCACGAACGGGCCCCGAGCCTATCCGGATGCTGGTGGAGTTCATTCCCCCGCGAATGCGAGACATGTACTCTTTTGTCGCGAATACGTTATAGCCGGCAAGTTTGAAGATTCGCGTCAGGAGGTACTCGACCGTCTGGATGCCCTGGCCTGCCTGCCCGCACAAAACAATCGATACGCTTTCGGGGTTATGTGATGATAATCTTTTGCTCATAATATTCCCTGCCTATTAAGATCAGCCGAAAAATGTTCATGGCTATGCCGGCATTTTCGTTTTGTTCACTTTCTCTTAACTCGAAGAATACCAAATCCATCTTAAAATTCAATCTTTTTCTGATAATTAAAGTCTGGTGGATTGCACAAAATATATTTTGCACATGCAGGAAGAATCATTATGATGCCTCTATGTCAAATTAAAGTGGAAGAGTCTTTATAAAAGGAGTATTATGAGTTTTTGTACGGTCATAAACTGTATGGACGGAAGGGTTCAGTTGCCTGTAATTAAATATCTGCAGGAACGATTCAATGTGGATTATGTCGATTCGATTACCGAGCCGGGGCCAAACCTCATATTGGCACAGCAGACCAATATTAACATCGTGGAGTCTATATTCAATCGCATAAAGATATCGGTTGACCATCACGGTTCTGTGGGTATCGCCGTAGCCGGTCATTACGGTTGTGCCGGCAACCCGGCTACAAAAGAACAGCAGACTGTACATACGATTGATGCAATTCGATGCATTAAAAGCAGGTACAGTGATATTGAGATTATTGGTCTGTGGGTCAATGAAAATTGGGAAGTCTCCGAGCTCTCGATATAGAATTGACTCGCCCCACAGGTCGCCCACCAAAAAAATTCGGTGGTCCTGTAGCGTAGTTTTTCCGGTGCAATACCACTGTTAAAATAGATGAGGCCCAAAAGTGCCGGAGATTTTAGTCACATTCAAGACTGTAAAAAGAAAAACGTGGTTTTCGAAGCACCTTGCACTGCTGCTGTTATGCGTGGTTGTTTCGGCTGCTGCCCCGGCGTATGGCGAGACGTTTTCATTTGCAATCATCGCGGATCCGCATATTGATGGAAATCCGGATCACAGGGCAAAGTTCGAGACTGCGGTTGACTGGATCATCGACAATAAGGAAAGTAAAGATATCGAACTTACTTTCGTGTTGGGGGATATCGCATGGGGCGGCTCCCGAAGAAATCGAAATCTCGGGACTGCAAAGAAAATACTCAACCGTCTCAGTAATAACGGAATTTCTTACATTCCCCTCATCGGTGATAATGAAGTTCAGGCCGGGTGTGAGAAGGAGTTTCAGGAGGTTTTCGGGCCGCACTTTAATAACCTGTCTCGGGTTCTCGGCAATTGGCGAAAAGCCCCTGCTCCCGTAGCGGGCAAGTATCTTCAGAATTTCTCCTTCGATTATAAGGGCTGTCACTTCGTTTGCCCTGATTTCAATACCAGGAAAGCCGGCGATGAGGGCGGCGAGCTTCAGGATTTCGCAGGCGGTAGCTGGCCCTGGTTCAAAAATGATATCGAACAATGCCCCAAATCCAAAAATGAGAACATAGTCATTATGACACATATCGGGATGTTTAACACCGGATTTAAATTTGCAGACCGGTTTGTTTATTCAGAAAGCGAGATGGACACGATAAAGAGCTTCCTCAACGACTATAAGGACAATGTGGATTCGAATTACGCGGGCCATCTTCATCTGAACTGGTATGTGCCGGTATGGTCCCGATTATTTGTTCCGCTTTACCATGTTAGAGTGACGGATGAAACATGGTCTCAGAAACAATGGCCCGAGAGCGAAGACCCGGGATTGACAGTCAGGTGGGTGCAGGCCGATAACAGCGGCACGAAAATATCCTATTATCAGAATATCGAAAATGTATCTAAAGAAGCGCCGGTTCAGAAATGAAGTATGTGCATTAATCGTGCTCCGGCTTAAATCATGCCAAGCAGTTCATTTTGTTGCGGATTTAACGCCCCGCTGAACTCTTTGGAAGTCTGAGATTTCGCCATCCTGTCCGACGAGCTGGCCTAACTCGGTGAAGATTTTCGGCTTATCCCACCGCCAGTGCTCGACGTGGCCGTCGGCGAAGGAGAAGTTGCGAGATCTCGCCGAACATAATTGGCTTCTTAGTCCAATGTAGCATTTTTATACGCAATACCGTCATCGATCTCAAACTCTATGCAGGCGGGGCGAAAATTCGCACCAGAATACAAATTCGGCTCAATCCTTTTTCTTCAGGAAATCCGGCCTGGCTTTGTTTCGTCTTCGGTCGGGCTGGATGTATTTGTAGCCGGAGTTGGGGTTATCTTTGTCGTAGGCGAAAGCATCGCGGTTTTCTATGAAATGTTTGACGTAGTTGACCGGGATGGCAAAGCCGAGTCCGCCGAGGAATATATATCCCATATTGGTCACGCCGATGACCTCACCGGCCAGATTGAACAGCGGGCCGCCGGAGTTGCCCGGGTTTATATCGGCATTGGTTTGTATATACAGAAGTCCTTCGAAAGCCCTGTTTTTCGTGCTGATGACGCCGTTGGTAACGGTTCTTTCGAGCCCCATCGGGTTGCCGATTGCAAAAACTTCTTCGCCCGCTTTGATATGGCTGATATCACCGAGATAAACGGACGGGAGCTTCGTGTCGCCGAGATCCTCGACCTTAAGCAGGGCCAGGTCAACAAAGGGATTGATGGCTTCTATTTTTACCTTTTTGAATTTTTTTGTTTCAAAACCGTTCTTCGCTTTCCGGAACACTGTAACTTCGATCCTGGTTTCTTTTTCTATTACGTGATAGTTGGTTATCAGGAATCCATCTTCGTTAATGAAGAAGCCGGAACCAGAACCGCCCGGAGACGAGATTTTTACAACCGCCTCGGAGACTGTGTCCACGCATTTCTCAATCGTTGTCTTTTTAAGATTGGCGGTTTTGTATAGCCGATTAGATGCATTTTCGACAGGCTGTGAGGCGGCTTCGGTGCCCGCGTCATTGGCGTCGGCGTCCTCGGCTTCGGTAGTCTCGCCGTACTTGTATTCGAGTATCTTGTCCTTTGGAATTGTCAGGACCGTTATGCCGATATCGACGTACAACTGCGTTTGCTTTTCCACGAGTATCTTGCCGGTTATAATCTGACCTTCTTTCAGGACAATCCTGTCGGCAAAACACAGTGCACAGCAGCACAGCAGCACAAGAGCACAAAAATACTTATGACTGGTGGACTTATTTGTCGTGTTCGTGAACATATATCACTCCAAAATCAGGCTCGACTGCTCAGTACCCGGTTTACAACACTATTTCTCATTGCTTACTTAAAGTCATTGTAAAGGTTGTCGATTTTCGACGCAAACACAAAAATCGGCTCTGCCGCTATATCAGTCGTGGGCTAAGTCCTTCCTGCAATTCTGTGCTATAAACGACAAGCTTTGACAATTTGGTCTCGCTTATTCTGGCGGAAAAGTTATAATGGAACCTGTAAAAACTGTTATTTTGGGCTAAGGTTGCCGATCCGTCAGGCCTGCATTGCCATTTTCGGAGTTGCCGGACTGAAATGTATAATTAGTGTTCGGCGAAATAGGTCCATATCTGAAACTAAGGAAAAAGACAAATGATAAAGTTATTTTCAAAGAAACTTACGGTCACCTTTTTATGGCTATTAGCGGCAATTTTTTATTTTTGCTTCACAGAAGCATCTTTCTCTGCGGGACAACAGTTAAATGGACCGCCTGGCGTCAAGTCTGCTACCGCCGAATCAATCACCGTTGCGAGAATAGCCTATTACGTGATTACAAGAGAAGAGCTTGAGAAGAAGCTGATGACCGAGCTTTATCCCTATGACCATGATAGCTACGATGAGAATGCCAAGCCGGCCGATGCCAAAACGGTGCTTATGAAAATGCTCGCGGAGAAAGCCATGATAATCGAAGCCCGCGCGCAGGGTTATCTCAAAAATGAAGCGATCACTACTTCGGTCAAAAGGTTCATGGATAGAAAGCTTGTCGATCTGTTATTCCAAAGGATCATACAAGGCAGAATCAATATCACGGCCGATGAAATAAAACAGAAAATGCAGGCCGATCCCAAGCTGGACGAGGCACGAGCGAAAACGATGATCGAAAGAGCAAAAACCAGCACAATGTTGGATCAGTATTACCGCCAGATATACAGCAAGTCCGGTGTCAAAAAGTTAAGCCAGAATTTCCCGCGAGTCATCCAAATTCACGATAGGTTGTTACGCAATCCGAAAAAAGACCGTAAAGCGTCGTGGATCCAAACCTCCCAGGTGAGAGAGGAATTATCGGAGGCAGAGAAAAACATTGTGCTGGCGCAGTATGCCAACGGGAAGATAACGCTGAAAGACTGGTTCGAAGCGCTCTGTGATATTGTCCCGCCGCGTCGTCCGCAAGATCTGAATACTCCGCAAGGCGTCAACCAGTTGCTGGAGCGGGCCCTGCGAATGCCGCTGCTGGTCTCCGAGGCCAAAACACTCGGGCTCGACCGGAATAAAGACCTGTTAAAACAGGTAAGAGATTACGAGGACAGGAGGCTTCTCAGTGAAACCTTATCCGCAAAACGCAAGGAACTTAAAGAACCGACAACCGAGCAGATCATCGCCTACTTTGGCAGAAACAAAGAATCGTTTGGAACAGGCAAAAGCCTGAAGATCGACCTGATATGGTGTCAGGACCTCAAGGCGGCCAAACAGGTAAAAGCCGCACTTGAAAGCGGCAAGGATTTCGAAGCGGTCAGGCAACAATTCTCTCCCGAAAAAAAGGGTAAACCTTTCACTACACATCCCGGCAGCGAAGGATTGTTCTGGAAAGATTTATGGGCCGGCGACCCGAATCAAATCATCGGGCCCGTGAAGGGTTTTTACCAACAGGGGATTAGTTGGCGCATCGTCAAAATCATGGAAAAGGTCCCCGGCAAAGAGAAGCTATACTCAACTAATATGGATGGGCAGATCAGAAGCAGAATAATGAGCGAACAAAATAAAGCTTTGATCGCCCGATACGGCAAAGAGCTGCTGAGCAAATATCCGCACCAGATTTATGCCGACAAAATCAAAGATATTGACCCTCTTGGTCTCGAAAAGGAGCCAAAGATAGTGTCCGAGGAGGTCCGAAAGGAGCCTAAGATAGCGTCTGAGGAGGTCCGAAAGGAGCCTAAGACAGAGTTCGAGGAGGCCCGAAAGGATCTAAGTTCCTTGGAGAGATTTGTACGAACTCAAGCGCTTCACACATTGCCGAAGGCCTTTCAGCAAGAGGTCGAGGAAACTTTTGCTCATCTTTTACTATCATCGGATTTGGGAGAACGCTTTGTTATCGGTGCTTTCCTGAATGTCGCGAGAAAGACTATTCCGGATCGAGAAAAGGGTAGCGTTACTATTTCTGAAGCCGGATCTAATCTTGTACGGTTTGAACTTGAATATCCTAAGGATAGGCAGCCTTTTGGGGCTGGCGGTGCCTCTATCCCGGTGGGGCACGGTAGTATTTGGCGCTTCAAAGGTCGAGTTACAGACATTATGGGTTTTGACTTTGAGGGCAAAGAGAACGATCCCTTGAGATTCATTCTCGTAGATGGATATGGTCTTATCTATCTGTATGGAACCGGAGCGGTGGTCTTCAAAGATGGCACAGTAGTCACTTTTCCCAAGGATTGAAAAGTCTGAACTTTCGCACTTTCCATAGTTAGCTACGTGACCCGAGCCAAGGCTCACTGGGATGTGGTTCCTGCCGAGAGCTTGATGACCTTAGCGTCGGTTCGTTCCAGTGGTCTTTGGCGAGCGTATTGGGAGAAGGTGGGTGATGCAACATTAGGAGAACTGGGGACCCTTGAACCGTGGATTTAGCGAAAAAAGAAAAGGGCTGACAGTGCTTTAAACTGCCAGCCCCTTCTTGAATAGACAGCCAACATCACAGAAGAATCTTAATCGTCATCGTCGCACCATCGACTACAGGAGATCGATGATAAGGCAGACAGAATACCAATTTTGTCCTTTGACCGTAGCCTGACATTCGGTATATTCTGCGTTTATGGTCGCTTCTACAGGCGTATCCAGAGGCGTTAGTGTCAAAAAGCCACTTTGGTTGATGCTTCCGGAGGTGTTCGGCTCAATCGAGCAGATTGTCAAGGTGGTCACGTCCTTGATGGAATCATCCTCATGGTAGGCTAAGGCAGTATATTGTGCGCCGGACTCCTCGGACACCTCGTTTGGGCCCCTCACCTCAAGCTTCACCACCTCAGGCGGAATCGCTGTAAAGCTCCAGACACTACCCTCATGTTTTGTAGTGCCTTCGGCGTCGTATATGTCAACGTCCTTGCCGAAATAATATATGTCACCGGTGGCCTTATCGATGGCGAAATAGTTGCGGGAGACCTCATCAAGTTTGCCGCCTTTGGTCTCGCGTTCTTCGACAACGCATGTTCTTACGCCATCGACTATTTTCGTCTCGTCCAGGACCGTGATCGTCAGAGTGTCCTTGCCATCAGAGAGGATCAGTTTATAGCCCGGCTTGAGGATCATGTAGGTGTTCGAGCCTTTGTCCGCCAGGGTAATTTTCTCGACGTTGAAGTTGTCCTGAAATTTCGCCTCGGCAGCGCACGACAGGGTAGTTGCTCCAACACCAAAAAGGCCCAACATCAATAAAGCTGTTGCTATTCGCCGATTTAACATAATCAGTTCCTTTCTCATGAACCGCGTTGCTGTGCAAGTCGAAACGCTCGACTCGCCCTTTTTCCAATCATTGTGACCTCGTTTCACGCCGGCCAATATTATATTCTCGGTCCGTGTATTCCATCATAATATGAAACTTCAAATAAGAAAATAATGAGAATATCAGGAATTTGTTGCCGTTATCGTATGGGTCCATAAAGCAGCGGTGTGGAATTTTGTTGCAAAATGCTGTTTTCTGTTGATAATCGAGGCTCTAAAATAGAGGGTTGGAAATTGACGGTATGGTTTTTACGCCGGATGGGCATAAATTTGGGGATGTCCTCAGCAATTTGACAACCAGTACCAGATGAGCCTGAAAAAGGACAAATAGTGGTTAACAAAACAAAACGGAACAGCGGACAACTGTCAAGAATATCCTGCTCTCTCGTAGGAAGTGCATTCAACCTCGCACTAAGCAAGTTCCCGAATACTGTACGGATCGAAACGACTAATGCCTGTAACGCAAAATGTGTAATCTGCCCGCATCGCCAAATGCGACGGCCGGTCTGTCACATGGATGACGCCCTTTACGAAAATATAATAGATGAATGCTCCAAATATAATTGCGGCAATGTTCATTTACACAATTTCGGCGAGCCGTTACTTGATAAGAATTTAGCTAAACGTGTGCGATATGCCAAACAAAAAGGCATTAAAAGAGTGGTCATGTTTTCAAACGGTTCACTCCTCACAGCCGACAAAGCCAATGAGCTTGTGGATGCTGGACTTGATCAAATTAAAGTGAGTTTCGACGGAGCCACACAGGAAGAGTTCGAACGGATACGGCCTCCGCTCAAGTTCGATACAATAATAGAAAATATCAAGGAGCTGGTTCGAATCAGAAACCGTAAGAAAAGCCCGTTGAAAATAAAGGTTGCCTGTTGCAGCACATCGGATAAAGACGAAACTATACGGTCGCTGGAGAACTGCGTGGACGGATTTTCCTTTGGCAAGATACACAACTGGACCGATTCGGGAATGGATCACGCCGAGAAATCCGCAATAAGGAAGCCATGTTCGAGGGTATGGCAAACATTCACGGTGTTATCCAACGCCAAAGTCGCTTTGTGCTGCCTCGACTACGAAGGCCAGGTTATCCTGGGAGATGTAAATAAAACACCGATATCTGAAATCTGGAAAAACGAATCATATAAGAAAATAAGGTTGCTCCATAAAACGGCTCAACAGGATCAAATAGTAATTTGCAAAAGCTGTACAAAATCTTTTTGGTAAGGAAAGTATTCGCTGACAGGTATAGAGAATTTTTTGCAAAACCGACGTGGTTGAATAGCTTTTGTCATTGGTAGTGCCGTTTCCATTGAATTAATATAACTTTTTTTATTCTGTCATTCCGGCCTTGAGCCGGAATCCGGAAGCACGACAATGGATTCCCGCTCCCCGCTTTAGCGGGGACAAGTTTACACCTGCAAAAGCAGGTGCGGGAATGGCAAATTGTGACAATTGTTTTTAGAAACGGCAGTAGCTAAGGATTAAATAATAAAATGCTTTTTACATTGCATAGATATATATTTCGGGAGCTTTTGCGGGTTTTTATATTAGCGGTGGTTGCTCTTACGCTAATGTTGAGTCTCGGCAGCATTCTGCAGCCGGTTCAGGAATTTGGCGTCGGACCTCGCCAGGTGCTTTCACTTATGGGCTATTTTCTGCCGATAACCCTGACGTTCGTCCTGCCAATGGGCGCGTTGTTCGCGTGCTCTCTGGTTTACGGACGGTTTGCGGGCGATAGTGAGCTTGACGCCTGCAGGGCGAGCGGAATAAGTCTGATAAGGCTGGTTTATCCCGGACTGGTTCTGGCGATTATAGTGGCGGTTGCAAACCTGCTTTTGAGCTTCTACGTAATGCCCGTTTTTGTACACCGGGCGGAAAAATCTCTTAAGACCGACGCCAAGAAAATACTTTTCCGTAATATCCAGCGAAGAAGATATTATGAGCTGCCGCCGGACTACCGGTACCTGATTTACGCCGACCAGGCCGACATGGAAAAAGATGTTCTCTCGGGCGTGATTGTAATCGAAAAGAAAAACAACGAAATAAAAAACATTTTTACCGCCGAAGCTGCCAAAGTAAGCTTCAATCCGCATGAAAGATTCAACGAAGTACGGATATTAGCATACAAGTCAGGTCAAATGGGCGCAGAGTCTGAGGCAGGGGCGGAATGGGGGGCGGTGACGGCGGAACTCGGCTCAATGTTAAGCGACGAGATAAAATTCAAAAAGATAGACGAAATGAGAAAAATCAAAGCTGACTTGATGAACTTTTACCCGATCGAGAAACTGGCACGCGAGACTTACGCTCAAGTCATCATAGAGTTATTAGCGCGAGATATTAACACCGGAATAACCAAACGCAAAAAAATACCTCCGGAAAGTGCAGATGATGCCGGCGGATTCTATGAGCTGCTTGGAATGCCCAACTCAGTTAAATTTATCGCCGGTCAATGCAGTGCACAAGATGAAGAAGTAGAAATCTCAGGCCAAGACGAAGTAGTCGTCATAGAATATAATACTGACAGTAACGAAACTTTACGCACTTTAATGTGCGAGAAAGCCCTGCTGCATATCGAGGGCGATAAGCTTGCGCCGACTTTAACTATGGATATCTACAATGCAAGGGAGGAAGGATCAGATGAATTGATGATGCGGTATATTATTCGCGGTTTGTTACCGCCCCGGACCGCAGAGGTCGCTGCAAATGAATTTAAAACCGAAAGTGGTTCATTGAGAGTTGAAAAATTGACTTCCGATTTGTCACAACTATTAGGATTGCGACCGAGCAAGAGTCTGAGGTATTTACAAGATAAACTTAGGGCAGAAATACGCTACGCATTGGTGCGAATAAAAGCTGAGATACATACCCGGATGGCATTCGGAGCAGGCTGCATACCCATGATATTGATCGGTATCGGCCTGGGCATAATAAAAAAAGGCGGACATCTGCTCAGTGCTTTCGGCGCAAGTTGTATCCCTGCCGCGGTTCTGATAGTCTGTATCATAAGCGGCGAAAACCTTATCAAAAGCCACGGCTCAGAAAGCACTACAGGCATAGCTGTAATATGGGCGGGATTGGCATTTCTATTACTCCTGGTTCTTGTGATATACCGCCACTTGTTGAAAAATTAAGTTAATGACAATGCCCCGGTAAAACCGGGATTGAATATGAACATCTAAGCCCCGCAACATGTGGGACCAAATTATGAAAATATTGGACAGATACGTTGCGAAGAACTTTTTGATAGGCTACTGCATAGCTTTTTGCGTGCTCGTGGGGCTGAGAATAATCATTGATCTATTCGTGAATTTAGACGAGTTCACGCAGCATACCGACCTTGGCACCGCGGTTGTTATCAAAAACATATTTACATTTTACCTTCTTAACAACACCCTTTACTTTCGGGATTTTGCCGGAATGATAACCGTAGTAGCGGCGGCCTTTTCGTTTGGCAAAATGGTCCGTCATAACGAGTTGGTGGCCGTGATGGCTTCGGGCGTCAGCTTGAAGCGTATAATTTTCCCAATAGTGCTTCTCGCGCTGCTGTTGACCGGTGTGTTGGTGATCGACCAGGAATTTATAATACCCCCGCTCGCGGACAAGCTCGTGCGCAGCCACAATGATATTCCCGGCCAGGAATCATATAGAGTAAGATTCATTAGTGACGGCAGGGGTTCACTCATCAACTCTCTAAAATTCGACGTAGAAACATCAACTCTATATGATCCCACCATCCTGCTGCGCAGCACTACATCCAGGGCCGGTATCTGGGAAGTAACCGGGCGTTTAGACGCTGATAAAGCGGTTTATAATGACAAAGAAAGTCGATGGGACTTGTATACTCAATCTCCGGAAACCGGCGAGTGGGCCCCGTACGGCCTGCTGATTGAAAGAGGCTCCAGAAAAGGCCCCCAGCCGATAGCTTTTTATGCCAGTGACATCACGGCAAGAGACATCCCTGTCAGATGCGAATCCGAGCACAAAACCCTGTTATCGTTGCGGCAATTAACGGCTCTGGAAGCACAAAAAATTCAAATTAGAGACATGGCTCAGCTTTCCAGCCAGAAGCATTTCCGCATTACCGATCCGCTTATAAATCTTGTGATGCTCATGATAAGCCTGCCTTTACTGGTTTGTCGCGATCCAAAGTCGGTGAAGTCTGCCGTGATGATCAGCTTTGCCCTGACCGGAGCGTGTTTTATCACAAGTTTTGCCTGTAAAATACTCGCTACGGAGGTTGTCTTTGACAAAGTGATGCCGGAGTTGTGGGCGTGGCTGCCGGTCTTTATCTTCCTGCCGATAGCTTTTATCGAGCTGGATTCGATGAAAACATAGGTCTTTTCATAAGAGAAGTTATGATTTGTAGTCCTCGGCCTTGTGTCGAACGATTCGGCCCTCGATCATGTATATCACATCTTCGGCAATGTTAGTAGCATGGTCCGCTACACGCTCCAGGTGGCCTGACGCCGAGCGCAAGTGCATTAGACATTCGGTTTGCTCCGGGTGCGTATGAACTGCTTCCTGCGCCATTAACTGCATCTGGCGGTCCATTGCATCGATTTCGTCGTCGTCGGCGCAAACCTCATACGCCAGTTTGGAATCCATCTTCACGAGAGCATCAAGACTTTTTCGAAGCATCAATTCCGTTTTTTCTGTCATTGCGTCAAAGTCAAAAGGAACATCTGTTTTCGGCTGACCGGCAAGGAATGTGCTGTGTTCGGCAAGATTGACGGCCAAATCACCAATTCGCTCCAGGTCATTATTAATCTTCAGAGCGGTGATTATGAACCGCAAATCAATAGCAACCGGCTGATACAGTGCCAGGATTTTCAGACACTCCTCTTCCATATCAACTTCCATGTGGTCGATTTCTACGTCCATTTCGATCACCGTCTTGGCGAGATTTGCGTCCCGCTTCCTGATCGATTCGACCGCCCGGCGGAGATTTTCCTCAACAACCTCACACAGGGATATCAGCATCTGTTTCAACCTGTCGATTTCTCTTTTCATGTGTACTGTCATAGGTTACATCTCCGTCTATCCAAATCGTCCCGTAATGTAGTCTTCGGTTTTTTTCTCTTTTGGTTTGGTGAAGAGTTGCTTGGTCGGTCCAACTTCTATGAGATACCCTTCATATAAGAAAGCTGTCAAATCAGAAACACGAGCGGCCTGCTGCATGTTGTGCGTCACGATTACGATAGTGTAGTCGCGGCGAAGCTCGTCAATAAGGTCCTCTATTTTCGCCGTTGATTGTGGATCCAGGGCCGAAGCGGGCTCATCCATCAGCAGTATCTCTGGTTCCACCGCCAGAGCCCTGGCGATGCACAATCTTTGCTGCTGGCCGCCTGACAGATCCATGGCATTCTTGTCGAGCCGGTCTTTGACTTCATCCCAGAGCGCCGAGCGCACAAGACTCTTTTCCACAATACCGGCGAGTTCTTTACGATTAATGCCGTGAATTCGTGGCCCATACGCTACGTTGTCAAAAATAGATTTTGGGAACGGATTAGATTTCTGAAAGACCATTCCGACCTTTTTACGCAGAGCTACAATGTCGATTGCAGAGTCATAAATATCAAGTTCGTCAATCCAGATTTTCCCCTCGGCCCGGGTACCCTCGATAATATCGTTCATCCGGTTCAGCGTCCGAAGAAAGGTTGATTTTCCACAACCTGAAGGCCCGATCAGAGCAGTAACCTGACGGGCGGGGATGTCCATTGTAATGTCGTACAGTGTCTGGACGCTGCTGTAATAGAAATTCAAATCCTTGACCCGTATTTTGAATCCGGAATTATTGTTGGAATTATTTTCTACCATCTGTATTTCTTCCTGATATGAATTCTAAACAGGATTGCCACCAGGTTGACTCCAAGCACCAGTGCGAGCAGGACAAGGGCCGTTGCATATTGCAGGGGCCTGACCTTTTCAATGTCAGGATGCTGCGTCGCCAGCACATAGAGGTGATACGGCAGTGCCATGACCTGGTCGAATATGGATTTTGGCAATCTCGGCAAATAAAAGGCGGCAACGGTCAGCAGGATTGGTGCGGTCTCTCCCGCGGCCCGGCCGATACCCAGAATCGAGCCTGTGAGCATTCCCGATATCGAGTAGGGCAGCACGTTTTTATATATCGTCTGCCATTTCGTCGCCCCAAGAGCAAGACTTCCCTCTCTGAAAGACTTCGGAACCGCTCTAAGAGCTTCTTCGCTGGAGACGATAATAATTGGCAGTATCATACATGCCAGTGTAAGACAGCCGGCTATAATCGACGCTCCGAATCGCAGGAATATTACAAACAGACCCAGCCCAAAGAGCCCGAAGACTATCGACGGCACGCCCGCCAGCGTCACAATCGCCAACCGGACGGTTCGTGTAAATCTTCCGGCCGTTGCATACTCGGACAAATAAATCGCTGTCGCCATCCCAAGTGGAAGCGCGATTATAACCGTCCCCAGCGCCAGTGATATGGTACCTACGATTGCCGGTAATATCCCCCCCTCGGAGCCGCCGCGTTTTGGCATGGTTGTCAGGAATTCCCAGTTGATGACCGGCAGGCCGTTCCAAAGGATTTTAATAATGATCGATGCGATGACAAAAACGATGAGGTAAGTCATCACTCGTATGAGCCAGGCGATTATATATTGCGAAGCTACCCTGCGCATTATCCCATCCTGTATTTCTTAAGGAATTTTTGTGCTATAATGTTCAACCCGAACGTCGCAAGCAGCAGGACGATACCTACACAAAACAGAGCTCGGTAGTGAATGCTTCCGAACGCAACCTCACCCATTTCGGCCGCAATGGTGGCGGTCATGGTTCGTACCGAGTCGAACGGTGAGGCGGTGATTATTGCGGCGTTGCCGGTCACCATCATCACAGCCATTGTTTCGCCGATGACTCTGCCGATACCGAGCATAATCGCTGCGACGATACCCGGAAGAGCCGCGGGAACCGTGACTTTCCATATAGTCTGCATCTTACTTGCACCCAATGCCAGTGACGCCGCCTTGTAGGATGCAGGCACGCTTCGTATGGCGTCTTCGGAGATCGATACAACCGTTGGTATGGCCATTAACGCCAGGAGCACCGCTCCCGCCAGGGCGGTCAATCCTGTCGATAGATTGAAAACACTCTTAATCAAAGGTACGAGAACCACCAAGCCGAAAAAGCCAATCACCACTGATGGAATGCCGGCCAGAATCTCGATGAAAGGCTTGAGTATTTCTCTTTCTGTAGGTCTTGCCAACTCGGAAATATAGACTGCCGCTCCGATACCAAATGGGATTGTTAACGCTGTAGCCAAGGCCGTAACCAGAAGGGAGCCTGTGATTAACGGCAGAAGGCCAAACGATTCCTTTTGAAAAGAAACGGGCATCCACCGACTGCCAAGAAGCTCTTTTAAACCCGGTTTAACAGCAAATTGCCCGGCTTCCTTGCCTACGAATACGAATATCCCAATGACAATCAGGATACTCGTGGAGGCCGTAGCAAAAAGCATCAGCCTAATCGCTTTTTCTTTCCACGCTGCTTTCATTATCTAACTGCAACATATCCTGTATCTGTAACCACTTTTTGTCCGGCTGCGCTCAGGCAGAAGTCCATAAATGTTTTAACTGTTCCTTGCGGCTCGCCATTGAGGTACATAAAGAGAGGCCGGGCGATCGGATAGTGCCCTGTCTTTACGGTCTGATCCGATGGCATCACGGCAGGTGAATTATCATCGGCTTTAACCGCTATGATTTTCACCTTGTCTTTAGCAGCAAGAGCGTATCCTAATCCTACATATCCTATTGCCAATTTATCCGTTGAGACCGATTGAATTATCGCCGAGGTCGCCGGCATCAGTTTCGCATCCTGCATGTAATCCTGCTTTTTCAAGACCATTTCCTGGAAGAAGACGTATGTGCCGGAACTGGACTCTCTGGAGAGCACCAGAATTTCCTTGTCAGCGCCGCCCACGTTGCTCCATCGAAGAGATTTGTCGGTGAATATTTTACTCAACTGCTCCAGCGTCAGCTCTTTGACTGGATTATCCGGATGAACCACGACAGCAATTCCATCTTTGGCCACCGCGATCTCATGCGGATGGATATTCTTCTGTAGGGCGAGCTGTAATTCTTTGTTCTTTATCTTTCGTGAGGCCGCGCAAATATCAGTAGTTCCGTTCAGAAGGGCGGCGATTCCCGTTCCCGAACCTCCACCGGTGACCGACACTTCGATATCGGTATTCTGCTGCATGAAAGTCTCCGCCCAGCTACTGGCCAGATGCACCATTGTATCGGAGCCTTTGATGGTTATGAATCTTTGCTCTGATCCGGTGCCGCCCTCTCGCTTCGAACATCCGGTCATCATCGTCAGAGCAATAACTAAAGTGACCGTTGAAGGAAATATAAGCTTTGCAGTTTTTTTCGCTTTCTCGTTCATTTTTACTTCTCTCCAAATATTCGTTTCTTCTTCAATTCTAACAGTATTTTCACAGGCATCAATAACCGAATGGTTAGAAATCAAACTGTAGTCTCATCATAAACATGTCCGCCTGACCGACATTGTCTTTGTCAGCATGCACATAATCCCACATTATTTTGGTATTGGGATTTAAGTACCAATTCACCCCGGCAGTGGTGTCATTTAACTTACCGCCGGTTATGTCGCTATCGCTAAGGTCGAGTCCGGAATACCTTGCCTTTACTTCCCAAGCACCGGGCCCGCCTGCGGCGTTGTAATTTTCCTTGGGTTTTATCCGGCTGAACGCTGCTTCGGAAGTCTTATAGTTCCTGTGCTCCCCAGTCAGGAAATAGCTGGCCTGAACATAATAACCGTCGAACTTGACATCCGAACCGCTGCCAAGCCGGTTGGCATCGGCCATCATGTACTCGCCCTGCAGAGACAGCGGCCCGTTGACCCATGCGGCCTCGAGTCCAACCAGGTCCACCTGATCGCCGGCGAAATTACTTGTATCGACAAAATAGTTCGCTAAATGCGCCTCCGGCCTTTGACGATATCGCACGGAGTCATCAGGATTCCTGTAGCTGTATCCGGCTCCGATATGCAGCAGATTAGCGCCTTTGTTCTCATAGATTGGCAGTGCCGTGACTCGACCGGTCACGTTGTATCCGCCATCGTCGACATTTTCACCGTAGTCGTCCGTACTTCTGAACACACCGATTGCCGTAGTCATTCGTTCATCTGAAGCGGTATTATGAAGCATGAAACCTGTGTTTCGGCTGGGAGCAAAAATATTGGGCAAAGCCCTTTCCAGGAAGATAATGTACTTGCTGCTTGTCAGCTCTTCCAGACTGAACGGTTCCTTGAAATGACCCATCCGAAGTTTTCCAAGCGGAAAATCGGTCAGACAGAGATAAGCGTCTTTGAGATCTGCGTCACCACCGGCAAAATCGAACTGCAGCTTATACTCGACGTTGCCGTAGATCAGGCCGGAAAAATACAGGCGAGCCCGTCTTATTTCAACGCCGTCTTCCTGCTCGCCTACATCTGATTTAATCGCATTATCCTCACTTGACCAGAACCAGTCGGTCTGCAACCTTCCGCCGATCTTCAACTTGAAATCCCCATTCAGCGTGGCAAGATTTAGCCCTTCCTTCCAGTATACCCGAAAGTCAGCGGGATCTGCCTCAGGCTCCTGTTTATTCAGCTTTTCTATTTGGTCTTCAAAAGATTTTTCTTTCTGCATTTGCCTTGCTTTGAGTTGTTCGAGTCTCTCCTGCGTCTCTTGAAGTTCTTGCTTCTGTCCTGCGAGCTGCTCTTTGAGATCACTAAGCTCATCGGCCTCTGCAACAGTTAGCTGGGAGAAGAATAAAAATATTAATGTCATCATCAGGATAATTTGTCGCATTTCTTTTCCTTTCTAATCAACAAAATTCTGAGCACGCACATCGTGCTTCCGGTACAAATATACGCTTTAAATATGAAGTGAATATGAAGTAGATGTGAAAATTCGGTGAAAAGCAAAAATTCTTCGGCTCTTGTGGAATTGGTACAGGAGCCTTTGCTCCATTGTAAAGTGCGCTTTCGATGAAGATATTCTCGTTGTGAAGCAGCGCGACGTATTTTACAACGCCCTGACTCAAACATTTTTACTCGAAACTTACAATAACGCCTTTATTGAATCCGGTGATATCGCTTTGTTCAGAGAAAATAATAAATAATAAATGTCTCGCGAGATTAAGCCGTTCTCATCACTCAATTAGTCTTCATTCCTTCTCTCATCAAAATAATCCAAATCACTTAATGGCAAAACGACGGATGTTGCAATGTTAACTAAATGAGCCATTATACGCTTGAAATGTCTCGCTACCAAAGTGAAACACACGGCCTGATTCACCGGGAGATTACTTTTTGCCAGGCGTTCAACAATCTGGTCGCATCCTTTTGCTATTGTCTTTTCATATTCCCAGGCTGATCTGGCCAAGTCTTCATCTGCTTCAATGAACGCCTTTTTAGTCTGTTGAAACAGTGCCAGAATTTTCTTGTCAAGTTCGTCAAAATACTCACTGAATAGAGCACAGTCAATTGGCTCGGCCAGTAATTCGGTGACCTCATAAAGGTTCTTCGAATAATCGCCTAATCGCTCAGCGTCCTTGACAACACTCATCAGGATCAGACAGGCATTAACATTCACGGTCGGCTGCAGCGTAAGATGCTCTACGATCCGTTTGCGTATCTCTTTTTGCAGGTTGTTTACCTGTTTGTCTATCTCATAGATTTTTTCTTTCAATCCCCCCTTTTCCGTACCTATCAAAAGCTGTGCGCAGACGGCTTGGAACATAGTCTCAGAATCATCCAGCATAATTTTGAAATCTTCTAAAACCTGGACAAGGAAATCTTTGCCTTTCCAGAAACTCAATAGATTTTTGAACATTTGTACTTCCCTTATCTAAAACAACTTTGAAATGATAATTAACAACGTCGGTATCAAGAAAAACGCACACAAAACATATATAAAGGCATATCGCCTCTTCGTAGCAGCCAAATCTCCAAAGGCCTTCGCAAGGCTGATCGGAACAGTTCTGAAGAATTTTATAGGATAAATGCAAACTGTTCCAGTCAGATTAAATAAGAAATGGGCAAATGCAATAATAATGGCTGATATATTCCCCGTTGCAAACGACGCCAGGATGGCAGTGGTGGTCGTTCCGATATTGGCGCCGATTGTAATTGGAAACACGGCCTCAACCGTAAGAATGCCGGCAGCCGCCAGAGGAATCAACAGGGAAGTTGTAATCGAACTGCTCTGGACAATAATCGTGAATGCCAGCCCGGCAAACAATCCCAGGATAGGGCTCTTGCTGATGACATTATTTAAAACGATTTCGGCCCTGTTGACCACTAGGGATTTCATGACTTTGACAATAAAGTAAAGGGCGAAGAACAAGATAACCAATGATAATGCCGCCATGATGATATAAGCAGCAAGTTTGGAACCGCTCAGCAAGATTACGACTTTTTGGATGAGGCCTACGGCGGGTGTTACAGCCAACTTAATGGGGCTGACAAACTTGATGCCGCCGACGCCGCTGAAGATAGTGCTCATATAAGTTGCGGTTTTTTCGAGGTATCCGGTCGCTAATTCGATGGGGAATAAAATAGAAACGCAGATAAGATTAAAGAAATCGTGCACAGTCGCGGCACTGATTGCTCGTCTGAATTCGTCTTTTCGGCTGACGTGTCCCAGAGATACCAGAGTATTCGTGACGGTCGTTCCGATATTGGCTCCCATGATAATCGGGATTGCATTGCCTACAGTCAGGCCACCCGCACCCACGATACCCACAACGACCGATGTAGTTGTCGAGGAGCTTTGCACAAGGCTTGTAGCGAGAATCCCGATAAACAGCCCGATGAAAGGATTCGATGTTGTTCTAATTAGGTTTTCCGCGAAGCCCTTGCCGAAACCTTTGAAAGCCGCACCCATAAGGCTGATACTGACCAGAAAAAGATACAGCAGAGCCGCTACCGTCAATATTTTGTAAATGATCTCGAGTTTTTTCTTCATTAATCCCTCTTTGCAGTTTTGTAAAGAGTATACGCAAAGAATGTGAAGGAGGGATGAAGGAAATGTGAAAATTGTGTGAAGATGAAAAGTTTTCTATTTTTTGGGAAATGTGACTGAAACTTTCGTTCCCTTGTTTGGCTCGCTTTCGATTGCGATCTTTCCTTTATGAGCGAGAACAATGTGCTTGACAATGCTCAAACCCAATCCTGTTCCCCCAAGCTCTCTGGAACGTGCCTTATCGACACGGTAAAAGCGTTCAAAAACCCTGTCGCGATGTTCCTTTAGTATGCCGATTCCATTATCCTGAACAGTTACACAGACCGTCTGGCCTTGTTCACAAAGCAAAATTTCAATTAGCCCGGATTCTTTTGTGTATTTGATGGCGTTATCGATCAAGTTTGCGAAAACCTGCTCGATCTTATTGCGGTCTGCCTGGATGCTGAAGTCATCACCTTGTGTGCTCACGGTTAAGCTCTGATTTTTCTCTGTAAGGGCTTGTCCGAATCCCAATGATATTTCATCTATGACCTCTTTTAGGTCAAACTCGGTTCTGTTCACACAATCCTTTGACAGTTCGATCTCACTGAGGCTCAACAAATCATCGATTATATATCCGAGTCTGTCGGAATGTTCTTTTATTATCGAGATAAATCTGGCTGACTTTTCCTTGTCATTGATTGCCTTGCTTTGTAACGTCTCGATATAGCCCTTAATGAGGGTCAATGGCGTTTTAAGCTCGTGAGAAACATTGGCAACAAAATCCGTTCGAACTCGATCCAGCCGTTTAAGATTTTCCATCTTCTGCTGCAACTCGTCGGCCATCGTGTTCAATGACTCGGCCAATTCTCCGAGTTCGCCTTTGCTTTTGATCCGTACCCTTTTGCTAAAGTCACCCTTGGCAATCTGCTGAGCCGTTTCTTTCACTTGTCTGATAGGCAGGATAATACTCCTCGAAACGAAGTATGCCGCTATCAGTGCAATGATAGCGGCTGCGATTGTTCCGAACAGCACCACTCTATAAATAATCCGTATCTCCGGTTGGACGCGCGAAAGCGGCAGGGCGAAACGGACGACCCCCAGAATTCTATCACCCTGGTCCACACGCACCGCTACGTATTTCATATTTATCCCCAACGTGTCACTGAAATGAGTGCTCTGTCCAAAGCCATTTTTAATCGCTTCGATCACCTCAAGCCTGTCGCTGTGGTTCACCATCAGGGATGGTTTCTGCTCTGAATCACCGAGAACTCTGCCCCCCTTCTCGATAACCGTGATTCTCAAGTCCAGTTTGTCCGCCAGCCGCCTGGTCTTTCGCTGGATATCTTCAAACCTGCCTTCGATAAGATCTGTTTGGAGAATGTCGCCGACCAGTACGGCGTTGCTTTTCAATTCGGCGGAGATTTTCTGCTCGAAATGATCACTCAGTCTGAAACTAACGAAGAAGTTCAAAACGAAAACAACGATAAGGATTAAGGCCGCGAATGCACCGAAAAATTTCAAGACGAGTCTGTTTTTCATTCACACTTCCTTAAATCGGTAGCCGGCACCACGAATCGTCTCGATGTAGTCTTTAACCGGACCCAGTTTTTGCCGCAGCGACTTTATATGAGCATCCACAGTCCTGTCACACACGATAGCGTCATCCCCTGCAACTGCGTCCAATATTTGGGCCCTCGAAAAAACCGCACCGGGCCGTCGGGCCATAAATTCCAACAGCTTGAATTCAGTTAAGGTCAGTGAAATCTCTTTGCCCCCGACAGTCACTTTGTGTCGGGTCCTGTCGATTGTAATATCCCCTCTTTGGATTCTGTTGCTGATATGTTCTTCCCGCCCCCGCCTCAAAATCGCCCGCGTTCTCGCAATCAGCTCTCTGGGGCTGAAAGGTTTCGTGACATAATCATCGGCACCCAATTCAAGGCCGACGACTTTGTCCGTCTCTTGTGATTTTGCGCTTAGAATAATAATCGGTATATGTGCTACCCTGTCATCATTTTTGAGAGTCCGGCATACTTCGAAACCGTCCATAATCGGCAGCATAATATCCAGAATAATCAGGTCCGGCCGTTCCTTTCCGGCCAATGCTATCCCCTTCTCACCATTCAACGCCGAGATGGTCTCGTATCCCTCTTCCTTAAGATTGTAATCGAGCATCTCTACAATATCCCGGTCGTCTTCGATTATCAGGATTTTACGTTTACCCATCCCGGATGATACCGCCTCTCAAAAACTACTCTGAATTAACAAATCATACCAAGACTTATTTTCATGCCTTTTATCAGGACTTGATAGCTTTGCGGATTTCCTTATTTATCCTCACACTGCACCACGCCTCGCCGCACATCGAGCAGTAATCGGCGGAGTCCGGCTGCTTTTCCTTTATCTCTTCGCAGGCCTGGCGGTGCATTCGTTCGGCTGTTTGAGGATCGAGAGATTCGGCCAGGTGTGTTTTCCAATCCAGATTTGTGCGGGCCTTGCTCAGTTTCCTGTCACGTTCGGCGGTGCCTTTCAAGCCCCGGGCGACATCGCCGGCGTGGGCTGCGATTTTTGACGCTATGACGCCGGCCCGAACGTCATCGGCATCGGGCAGACCCAGGTGCTCCTTCGGCGTGACGTAGCATAAAAACGATGCGCCGTAAAAGGTGGCGGCGGTCCCACCAATGGCCGATGTGATATGATCGTAGCCGGGCGCAATGTCAGTCACCAGCGGGCCGAGCACGTAAAACGGAGCTCCATGACAAACCTCCTGCTGGATCTCCATGTTGTACTGAATCTGGTCGAACGGCACATGGCCGGGACCTTCGACCATCACTTGGCAGCCTTTTTCCTGTGCTCTGGCGGTCAGTTCGCCGAGGGTCCTCAGTTCGGCAATCTGTGCCTCGTCGGTAGCATCAGCGATCGCGCCGGGCCGCAGACCGTCGCCCAGAGAAAAACAAATATCATACTCGGCCAATATGTCACACAAATCGTCGAACATATCATACAAAGGATTCTGCTTATTGTGATGCAGCATCCATTTTGCTAACAATGCTCCGCCCCGGCTGACAATTCCCGCCACCCGGCTTTCGAGCAGCGGCAGATGCTCTCTCAGAACGCCGGCGTGAATCGTAAAGAAATCCACGCCCTGCCGGGCTTGTTTTTCGATGATCTCCAGGATAATCCCGCCGTCGATATCCTCGACGCCTCTTTTCTCGATGATCTGGTAGATGGGCACTGTTCCGAACGGAACCGGGCACTGGGCGAGCAATCTTTCCCGGGTCTCGTCGAGGTTGCCGCCCGTACTCAAATCCATTATCGCATCGGCGCCGGCGTCCAGTGCCGTCTGCATTTTGTCGAGCTCCGCTTCCACCGAGCTGCGAACGCTGCTCGTGCCGATATTTGCATTGACCTTAGTCGCAAGCACCCGGCCGATACCGGCCGGCAGAAGATTGGTTTTCAGATGCTGCTTATTCGCCGGAATGACAAGCCGGCCAGCGGCAATCTCATCCCGTATCAGCTCAGCATCAACATTTTCTGTTTTAGCGACAAATTTTACTTCGTCGCTAATCGTCCCGCCTCGTGCAATTTGTAACTGTGTTGTCATTTTTCTTGATTCCATCTCTAAAATAAAAAAATCGCTCCTGTAGGAAGCGATTCATTCTCACATCGTAAGTTTTATGATATTAGCCAATCACTTTCCTACGCAGGCATCGACGCCGAATCGGCGATTGTCCTGATCAGGTTCAGAGGGTTCTCTCTCAGGCCCGCATCTCCGCGGACCGCCCCTAGTGAACTGTCTCATTATAGCGTGCCTCCGGCGGCAGTCAAACAAATACTAATGATTGCCGAAGGTATTCTCCGCCGGCTGCCGTGCCGAAACTTTTCTAAGGCAGTTGGAGGAAGATATAAACGCCCTTTTTGTTCGAGGTTGCGATATCTGGTTTGCCGTCGCCGTTCATATCGGCGATTTCGAACTGGGTTCCGACGCCGGAGTCGTCATCGATTTTGTGCGGAATATATTCGATATCCTCGTTTTCGGGACGCCGCAGCTCGAACCAGTAGAGCACTGCTGGTTCGTTGCCTCCGGGGTCTTTGCCCATGTGTGCAAAATGTCGCTTGCCCGTAACCAAATCCTTGATACCATCGCCATTGACATCGACCAGGCGTATCGCGTGTGTCTGAGAAAATTCCTTGAATATCTCATGCTGCTCGAATTGCGGACCGTCCGCGCCGGGGATTTGCTCGAACCACCAGATGCCGTAATTGTGTGCCGAACTGGTAATAACGTCGCCGTCGCCGTCCCCGTCAATATCATAGACAAGTAAATCGGCACAGTCCGGGCCGAGCTTGGCGGGGTGGAACTTCCAATTCTTATCCATGCGGTCCCTGGGCGCCTCCCACCATCCTTCTTTGATTAGTACATCGCATCGCTCATCGCCGTTGACGTCGCCTGCGCCGAGGCCGTGGCTGTATTTCTCAGTTCCCGGTGCATTCGGGCCGTCGGCGATAATGTGCATGTCCCACAGGCCGTCGAGGTCCTTCGGCACGCCGAACCAGGCCATCTGGCCCTTGGGCCGAACGGCAAAGACCAGTACAGGTTTACCGTCGCCCAGCAGGTCGATGAATATCGGGGTCTCGTTGCAGGCGCTTTTGACGACCATCCTCTCTTTCCAGTGGCCGGGCTTGTTCTTCGGATTCTCGTACCACAGGCACGGCCCATCCGGCAGGCCGATGACAATCGAATCGATCCAGCCGTCGCCGTTGACATCCTGGGCGAAGTTGGCAAAGCAATTGCTGTAACCCTTTGTGCCGTCATATTGTCCGACGGGGCGGACCTCATGCGTTTTCCAGTCCGGCGCTGCGTACCAAACGTCGCCGGTCAAGATGTCCAGCTTACCATCGTGATTTACGTCCCCGACCGCGACCCCCTCGGCTCGAAATGTTTTGTCTAAGACTATTTTCTCAAAGCGAACTTCCTCGGCGGCTACTGAGATGTTGCAGAAAAACGCCGATATGACCAACAAAAATACCCATCTTGTCTTCATAATGACCTCCATCTTACATAGTTCATCGATGTTCGTAGGGGCAGGCCCATGTGCCTGCCCAGAGCAACCACACAGGGTTGCCCCCTACAACGCAGCACGAACTCAGCACGTAATTATAGCGTGTCGCGTTCGGGAGGTAAACAAATATCTACGCCTTTGAGTCAGGCAATCAGAGCCGGAGATGAAGAACAGCACATTGCCGATCCGGGCCATTAGTGAGAATTGTCATTGAGTTTTTCATCAAGCTCGGCCAAGGTGAAACCTTCTGCGATTACAACATGCTGTGTATCCGTCAAAATCAACCAGGGCAGTGAATGAACGCCCCAGGTGAAGCGGTTTTTCTCTTCATCGCTCCGAATCATTCTGACGGGGAAGGGATTGTTGTTCTTTTCCATCCATTCGTTAAGTACACTGTCATCAACCTTTGAAGCTTGAATGACAACCACGGCGACATCTTTTGCCATAAGCTCTTTTTCCCTTGTGCTCAACTGCCGCAGGCAATTCCGCGACGGTCGTTGGTTCATATCAAGGAAGCAAAGCAGAATCGCTTTGCCTCTCATATCCTCAGCAGCGATGTCCAGATTAATGCCCTCAAACTCCGGCAGAGGCTCACCCACACCTACCCGTATCGACCAATCCTCCGGCACGTACTGGATGCGTCCGTCCCATTCATCCACAACGAACTTTTTGCCAGCCTGCCAGGTATACTCAGTTCTAAGCGGTTTTCCAGGTGCATCGCCAATTCTAATTCGTGTGCCATCCTGAATATCAAGCCCATCAAGGCTAAACGAGCCGAGATCGTTGTGGTCCGGATTAACATCGAGATACGTAACCTTGTACGGTGTGCGGCCGGACTGAGTTCTGTCCTTATACTCTCGGTTCGACAACCGTTCGAACTCCACGGGAAACCATATTCCATTCACACGCTCGAATCGGACGTTCTGCATCACTTCAGTAGAATTGTCAAAAGAATTAATAATATAGTAGCTTCGCGGACGTCCCCGCCGAAGATCTTCAGGCCCCTTCCGCACAATCGCTTTAGCAATCCCGTATCCGTGCTCAGGATCAAACCAGATCGTATAAGTCCCATGCCTGGAAACAGCATCGATGACATAACATTTCACCGATGCTACCCGATCAAGATCAGGTCGAACTGAGAGAGAGTCTGACTGCCTTAGTATCGAGTCAATACGCTCACGATCGCCACACAAAAATCCCAAGAAAGGACCGACACCGTCATAAGCTATTTCAAAATGCTCATTGCCTGTATATTCTGCATCGGCGGTCACGTAGAGATTGCTAACCGCTAACCGCGGTCCTTTGTAGTATTGGTAGTAGCGTTTATCACGCCACAGTAACTTTGTCGATCTCGATGCATTTTTCTCGACCCAAGTGCCGTCGCTTTCCAATTTAAATGGAGTTCTGCAAAAGTATGCTTTGAAGTCCTTTCCGGTATCCTCATATCTGAACTCTACTATGCTTTTGCTTCGATACTGTTTCAGTTGCTGCTCTGTAGTGCTCTCTGCAGAGGGTATCCAAGCTGACTCTGTCCTGGCAATGAGCGACTTCATTTTGTCTTGATTTTCAGCGTATCTATCGAGTAATTCCGACACGTTAAGTTTTTCGGCGGCAAATGCCGGGACCGATATACAGAAAGCCGCAATGAAAAGGAGTATATGTGTAGCTTTCATTATTAGACCTCTCTTTCAGAACCGTAACTGGTTCGTCTATGGCCCATCCTGAGATGCTACTGGTAAGACTGCGATACTTCCCGCTCTTGTTATCTTAGCAAAAACGATTTGGCATCACAAGCTTTTTTTTTTGCTGATTTTGGAGCTTGAACAATTGCCCGCGATTCGAGGGCGGGACGCCCTCGACACAGTTGCCCATCTACGAAAAAATTACGACAATTCAGGCGAATGGGGGCACTTATGGGTAAGAATTTTGTGGTCTGTTTTGGTTACGAGGATGTCGTCTTCGATGCGGATTCCGAGCTTGCCGGGCATGTATATACCGGGTTCGATTGTGATGACCTGGCCGGCTTTGAGTTTGCTTTTGCCATCTGGCTTGAGGAATGGATCTTCGTGGATTTCGAGGCCGAAGCCGTGTCCTGTGCCGTGGCCGTAAACGGGCAGGCCGGCCTTGTCAATCACCTTTCGTGCGGCGGCGTCGACCTGTGCGATTTTCACGCCGGGTTTTATCGTTTTTATCGCGGCGGCCTGGGCCTGCTCTACTACGTCATAGACCTTTTTGTAAAAAGCCGTCATGCCGCCGATCACAAAACATCGGGTGATGTCGCTGCAATAGCCTTTGTATTTGGCGCCGAAGTCTATCAGGACGGCATCTTTTTTCTTGAGCTTTCTTTTAGCCGGCTGATGATGCGGACGGGAACCGTTGGGGCCGAAAGCGACTATAGTCTCGAAACTGTTACGCGCCCCTAATTTGCGGATTTGAAAATCGAGCATGCCGGCCATCTCGCTCTCGGTGACACCCGGCTTGATGTAAGGCAGGGTTTGTGCGAGGGCCTTAGTTGAGATGGCAGCGGCGGATCTGATTGTTGCAATCTCGCTTTCGTCCTTGATGCTTCGCACGGTCTCTACAATACCCGCAGCTGTTTTGAACCGGGCTTTGACATTCTTTTTCAACTGCTCGAAGTCCGCAAGCGAAACCGAATCCTCGACGGCCACCGTTCGGACGGATTTTAATTTCTTTACCAGCCCGGCGACGGCTTTGGCCATTGGCCCGGCCCGGTCGATGATTTTGCAGCTCGGACATTCTTTTTGTGCCTGCTCGGTGTACCTGCTGTCGGTCAGAAGATAAACCCGTCCTCCGGCGATGGCCGCCCAGCTATCCTCGCCCAGAAAGCCGGTCATGTAAGTGACATTGGCTGGCTTTGTGACGAGCAGGAATCGTATTTTCTTTTTATCCAGCTCGCGGCGAATCGCCCTGATGCGCTTTCGTATAATATCTCTATCCATTCGGACTGTTCTCCAATCGGTACCATTTTCTGATGCTCAGCGGCCGAGCACGTTCTTTGCCGGGGCCCATTTTTTTTGCCAGGCCGGATATTCGTTTGCCAGCAGGTCGGTCGCGTAATATCCGAGCCAACTGTATCCGTTGCGGCGCTCGTATGATATCTCGGCCAGCGTCGTTTTCGGTATGCCGTCCCGACTGCAAAAGAACGGCTTGTTGGTCTCGATGTCATAGAAACGTGCCCATATCCGAGGCGCCGAAGCATCCTCGACAATCACCTTGTCCCAGCCATTTGATTCTGCCCTGTTTTGTTTTCGGATTTGCCTGATCCCTTCAATCCCGGCTTCGTCGAACCATGCGACCGCTGCCTGTACGGCTTCGATAATCTCCGGCCCGGGCCTGTCAATGCTCATCAGGAACCTGACAATACCCACAGATTCAGCTCCGCTGATGGAGGCCAATTCGTAACTGCGGGCCTTTCTCGGGACGAAGGTTTTCTCATCGTGCTGGGCGCACCAAGCCGTCTTTCTGCCATTGACGACGATCTGGCATTTCAGGATACACTCGACGCCTTTTGGCACGGCTGCTTCGGCCCTCCGGCGGCGATTCTCATCTACAAAGTCATAGGGCGGCTTTTTCCCGGTAATATCGCCGAGCAGGTCAAGCACACCGATCATCGTGCCGTCGTTGAACGTGATGTGTCTCGAATAGCCTTTGGGATTCGGGAATCGCTGCGGCCAGCCGCCATTGTCGTACTGGGCATCGAGCACGTAATCCAGCCCCTTGAGAAAGGCGTCTTCGAAGCGTTCGATTCCGGTGGCTTGATAAACTATGGCCAGGTATCGTATCTGCGTACGAGTGGCGCTGTTATCCAGCGTGGAATCATTCTTACTTTTGGCCTTGAGCAGCTCAGCCTTGTCCTGTTCGCTCAGGACAGACGCCATGTCGATATTTTTCTGCCAGCCGCCTGAGTCGCGCTGGTGCAGAAGAAGGTTATCGGCAATGCGTATTGCCTGGTCGGTAGCGTAGAACTCCGGCCGCTGGTTGAGGCATCGTCTCCACGATATGGATGTGGCGGAATTTTCCCTGCCCTGGGCACCGGAAACAATTGCCAGGGCAAACAAACAAATCGAAAACTTCAGTGTATATTGTATCATATTTATAATATTTACAGAAAACCGCGAAAAAATAAAGCCTTTTTAGCCGGCGCGTTTGGCTTTTCTCTGCCTGGTTCTTATACTTTCTGTAGATAAAGACCTTGCTGGGGGGGAAACCGGTTGGCGTAGAAACATGGACCCGCCTTTGATGTTTTCTGCGAGGGAGAAAAACTGCTTGTAACGCCCAATTTTCCCGGATAGGACGGCTTTTAGAGCCGTCCTTTTTTTATATCTTGTAAGAGCCCCCTTTTGCCGGTACAATACGGCAGTTTTTTAATTTGTCTAATCTAATATTGATATGGGTGGTTCACGAACCACCCCTACGTTGGAAGCAGGCAAAACGCAAAATTGAGGAAGTTTTACTAAAAGGCTTCTCAATTTTGATTTTTATTTTTAATCTTTGGATTTCCTTAAATTATGTTATTACCGATTCGGACAAGCATTAAGCCGAGACGAACGCCTTATGCGAATTACGCCCTCGTAGCTGTCAATGTGGCTATTTTCCTGCTGAGCTTTTTCCCTGTTGAATCGTTAGGAGGCGAGAGGGAATATATTCGGCACTGGGCCAACCAGTTCGTGCTCGATCCCCGGCCGGGGCATCTGTTTCTTTGGCAGTTTGTCAGCTACGCCTTTTTACACGCCGGCCTTATGCATATCGTCGGCAATATGTTCTTCCTGTATCTGTTCGGCAATAACGTTAACGACAAGCTCGGCCATATCGGTTACCTGGCCTTTTATTTAGCGGGGGCGGTTTTTAGCGGCATAGGACATACACTTCTGAGTAGTTCACCTGTCCTCGGAGCCAGCGGGGCCGTTGCCGCCGTAACGGGTGCTTATCTGGTCCTGTTCCCGCAGACGTTAATCACCGTTATCTACTGGTTCTTTTTCATCGGCACCATGGAACTGCCGGCGATGTACTTTATCGCCTTCAAGCTTATCATCTGGGACAATATCTTTGAACCTAGCATTGCGCCTCCGGTCGCCATTGCCTACGGGGCACATCTGGCGGGATATATCTTTGGAATCGGAGCGATGGTCGTTTTGCTTGCAACCCATATCCTCAGCGGCAGCAATTACGATTTGTGGGCAATGATAAAATTCTGGAATCGTCGCCGCCGCTATCGCGATGTTGTATCGAGCGGCTACGACCCATATACCGGTCGGACTAAGATAAAAGTCAAAGAGGTTATCAAAAGCGCCGCCGAGCAGCAGAAGGATGAGCAAATAAGGCAGCTTCGCAGCGAGATCAGCGATCGGATGACGCAGCGTAATTTGCCGGCCGCCGCCGAACTCTTTATCGAGCTGATGAAACAAGACAGTGAGCAGATTCTGCCCAGCAAACAATTGCTGGATATTGCCAATCAGCTTGCCGGCGATAATAAGCACGCCGAGTCGGCGCGGGCCTATGAACAGCTTTTATCTCACTATAGTACCTATGAATACGCCGAACAGGTCGAGCTGATGTTAGGTATCATATATTCACGCTATCTGAATCAGCCCGGGCCGGCGGAAAAACATTTACAGATCGCGGAGAAAAAACTCACCGATCCCGGCCAGTTAAAGATGTGCCGGGATGAGCTTGCCCGAATACAAAAAGCTTAATTCAATACGGTTTAATAAGCCGCCGATATATTTCCTTCCAAAATCCGATTTTTATCCGGCCAAGAAACAATAATAATTTTTAGGTGAAAAAGCAAGATTTCTTATTGACCAATTGGCCAGTTTTGACTAAATAGTCAGCCTTATGAAAACCGGGCACAATAAACCCGAAGAAAGCAGGCTCCAGAAGAGAGCTACAAGGACGCATAAAAGGCTTAAATACGCGGCCCTGGATATCTTCAGAGGCAAGAGTGTCCGCGCCGTTACTGTTGAAGAAATTACCGAAAAAGCAGGATTTGTGTTTGGCTTCTTCTTTTTTGCCATGATCGGCATGACTTCAAAAGAAATTAAAATAAATATCAAACCTCTTAGGTGGGTTTTCGTAAAGAGTCTGGTGATGTTTCCTGGGCAATAGGAGTTGTTGAGAAATTCGTCGTGTCAATTGCAAATCTATGGATTGTATTTGGACTTGTGGTTTGAAGAAATTATGGAAAAAAATGAGACAAACGGAAACAAGCTGAAGCCGGCAGAGATAAAAAAATTCAAGGCCATGCTGTTGGCAAAGCTGACTGAGATACTCGGCAACGTTACAAGCATGGAAACGGAAGCTTTGCGAAGAGACAGAAGCGACCTTTCGAATATGCCGATTCACATGGCCGATCTCGGAACGGACAACTCTGAAATCGAAAACATCCTCGGCCTGATGGACAGCGAAAGAAAAATCCTTTTGGAAATATATGATGCACTGAGACGCATTGAAGACGGTACATATGGAATTTGTGAAAGTCGTGACGAGCAAATCCCGAGGGGACGACTCAAGGCAATCCCCTGGGCCAGATACTGCGTCGCCTGCGCCACACTTTTAGAAAAGGGCCTTCTCGCGAAGAAACAATATGAAGAATTTAATGGAACATTTCCCGACGATTTAAGCGATGACGAATAAGACATAAGCATATCCTTTGTATAAAGGGCTGTCGTAACTTTCGGGCCGGCAATGAAATAGTATGAAAATTGCAATTGTTTACAACCACGATTTTCAAAATGTAATAAAGTTCTTTTAAGTCCGGTTTTACCGTTAACATCGCCGGGGCGGATAAAAATCCCGTTTTCAGCCTCTTTACGGCCGGGCGGTAAAATTCTCCAGAATTCGTCAAATCAGCGTTCCCGGACAGACAAAAAGAGGTAAAATACCGCTGGAGAATCACTCTTGGATGGTCGATATTTTATCTAATAAAAAAGTTGACAATCAGTCGAACGGCTGCTAACTTGAAATAGCGAACGAGTCGTTTGGCGATTCAAATGTTTTTGGGTTTTGGGATAAGAACCACTTTTTTGGGAGATAGAAAAATGCGATCTTATATAAATCTGTTTATTTTCGCTATTTTAACATGTTTAGTATCCATTTGCTTTGCCCAGCAAACTGCTACGGCGTCCGGCAGCTCTCAGGAAGTTGATACCTCGTCCTTTCCTTATACCGCCGAAATAGCCGGGGATGACGTTTATGTCCGCTCCGGCCCGGGCACGAACTTTTACCACTGCGGCAAACTCAAAACGGGCGACAAAGTAAAAGTGGTCGGCAAACAGTTTAGCTGGTCCCGCGTCGTTCCGCCGGCCGGCAGCTTTTCCTGGATTTCAATGCAGTATGTCACGATTAATCCGGCCGATCCGAAGATTGGAACCGTTACCGGCGACAATGTTCGCGTCTATGCTGGCTCCGATTACGTCAAGCCGCTCTATTCCACGACCCTGCAGGGAAAGCTCAGCAAGGGCGAA
>Ga0114918_10000573_pt1 | contig 31879 bp, 36 predicted proteins | sample LantaG_FD_87015 | JGI IMG/M metagenome (GOLD analysis project Ga0114918, IMG submission 87015) | Deep subsurface microbial communities from Baltic Sea to uncover new lineages of life (NeLLi) - Landsort_02402 metaG | ecosystem: Environmental > Aquatic > Marine > Oceanic > Sediment | place...
CATTCTTAGGTGTACTAACTAAAATAACGTAGATTAGATTTCTCTAATCAGAGTCTGGTGAACAGTTTAACTCCTCCTCACAGAGAAGCCCATAGTTGTCGTAGACACTATGGGTGATTCACTCGATTCTCTTTTGTAAGAATTAAATTCATGAAGACCAACTCTTTCTGAGTTTGTTAGAAACCCTCCAATCCTTTTTAAACCAAAGTCTATATGTTTTATAATACTTCCTCTACTCATACCAAAAGATACAGTACCACCGTATCTAGGACGTTTACCGAATTTATTAAATTTCAAACGGCGAAGTTTTCTCTTCCAAAAGGGTATCTTTTTAATTATTTTAATTTTTCGGTTCCCATTTTTCACAGGTTTTAATTCGTGGTGCAACACTTGGTTGATGTGAAATCTCTAGTTCATCTATTTCATTAACTACGTCTGAAGTGTGTTCCATGTCATACATACATAATTCAAATGTATTATCATGAGTCATAACAGTTCCAAATCTACACGTTGAACAAGTTTTATTTAATCTTATATTCTCTTTTAATTTCCAATTCATAAATATTCTCCTAATTTAAATATCTTATATTATTTTCTTCTTTTTTTATATTTAGCTTTAAGAGTAGCCATAGGGGTAAGTTCAGATATTATTTCAACTAAATCAGTTTGATCTTTCATAACTATTGATATATCCTTATATGCACCATCTGATTCTCCTAAATCATCCTTACTATTAAGAGTGTGTACAGTTCCTAAATCATCTAGTTTTTTACGTTCTTCTTCAAAATCAAGATTTTTAATAGCAGCGGTTATACTCATAGATCTTCCAGCACCATGGCTACAGGAATTAAAACTTCTTTTATTACCCAACCCACGAGCAATATAACTATGAGATCCTTGAGATCCGGGTATTAAGACGATTGTTCCTTCTCTGGCCATAACAGAACCTTTCCTATGTACCATTACATTTTGGTTGTAATGATTTTCCATAGCTGCATAATTATGTTTTGTATCAACCATGTCATAAAATATAATACCAGGAAATTCATTTCTAAAAATATCTTTAATTCTATTCATCATAAGAAGCCTATTAGCAGCAGCAAACCTAATACAAAAATCCATTTCTTTTCTATATAAATATGCTTCTTGTGTATCTATTGGTAAGAATGCAAGATCCCATTTAGTAGGTATAGATGAAAACCATTTCTCATTTAATTTTTTTGCTATATCATTGTAATGATCACACACACGGTTTCCTAAGTTTCGACTTCCAGAATGTAACATTATTCCTACATTTTCATCTTCGTCTACTTGAAATTCTATAAAATGGTTTCCTCCTCCTAGTGTACCTAGTTGTTTTAAGGCACTTTCATATTGTTCACCTACTACTGTATTCTCTAAACCAGGCATATCGTTCAATGGCATTAATGAAATATCTTGTTTTTCTTTATGATGATTCTTTCCTAAAGGTATAACCTTCCTTATTTCATCCATTAGTCTTTTACGAGTCCCCTTTGATAATTCTTCCTCATACAGATTGGTTTTTACAAAAGATACACCACATCCTATATCTTTTCCAACTGCATATGGTATTATTACATCTTTAGTAGCTATAATAGACTCTATAGGCATACCATATCCTTTATGACACCCACCCATTAGTGCAATATGATGAAATGCAAAAGGCAAATTAGCTAAATGCATTGCTTGGTTTAATGCACCTTCTTCTAGATTTTTTAAATCTAACCACATCATTATTGGTATTGGCCCAGTTGATATTACATGTTTCATTTTATTCTCCTTTTTAGAAATAATCCATAAATTAAAGTTGTGGTAATTCAATACCATTATCAAATATTGTATTTATATCTCCTCTAAAATCAATATTATTAGAGAATTTTGTATCCATAAATTCTTTTAATTTTTCTACACCATATTCACATATAAAGGTTGATACAAAAAACATAATATTATCTCTATATCCTTTAATAGAATAAATATCCTTATTTAAATAAAGAGACCAAGTTGTTTCAAATTCTGTAAGTGTTATACACATTAATCTTGGCCCAAATATGTATTATGTACGGGTGTTTGAAACGCGTCTCCAATAGTTTGATATCAACAAATAATTATTAAAACGTTTTAAATTTTTCAGATGAGTAAATAATATTAACGATGCTTTAGATTCTACAGTGTAAACATGATTTAAATTATTTAGATTTAATATAGGAGAAAAATCACGAGCAGGTGATCCAAACATATTTAATTCTACAATACTATTAGAATTTTTAAGGAATGATAAATCTTTAACATTGGTATCCATTAAATTCAGATATTTCAAATGTTTTAAATTTGATATATATTCTAACTTTTTTAGTTTACACCCAATTAAAACTAATTTTTCTAAATTAGGCATGTACTCTAAAAAAGATAATACAATATTACATTTGTCAAAATAATGATTATTTATATTAAATTCTGTTTCGTTTTTTAATGTTTTACAATAATCATTATTGTTTAATTCTTCTAAAAAATCGGTATATTCTGATTTTCTTGTTATATTCATATTAGATACCTTTTTATAATTATGATATTAAAATTTCTTCATTTAGGAAGAACGTCACAACTTGAAGTTGCGGTAGTTCACAATTTAATTCCATCATTCATAATAAGATGTTTTTGTATATCTTCTGATAATATCATATATGAATTATCTAATATTAATTTCTTAACTTGTTTGGGTGAATATTTTTTGAATATAATATCTAAGAAATCCATAATGTATTTTTTATCTTTTATTTTGGCATTTATTAATAATATAAAATCATCAATATTTAACAACCAACCATTAGAATAACAGTGAATTGTAACACCATTAAAAGGATTTGTTTTGTTTTCTACACCATATCTAAATTCACATGGTTTATTCCTTGCAGCACAACTTGAATAATACCAATATCTATTTTCTTCTACAATTGTAGAAAAATTAACAGTTTTTAAATTTGGTATTTTTGATAATGTTTCAGATGTTATCTGTGTAGTTCTACAAGATAATGATATTAATTTTTTTAATTTTAGTAATGGATCAAAGACTTTTACTTTATTCAATCCAGTTATTGAGAGATATTGTAAACTTTTTATAGATGATATAGGTGTTAAATCAGTAATTTCAAAATTATAATCCAAATTAAGTTGTATTAAATTAGTTAAATTTTTTAAAGGAGTTATATCTACTATTCTATTTTTGTCTAAATATGCATAGTGTAGATTTGTCATTTTAGACATAATTGATATATCTTTTACATTACTAGTTGGTAACAGTTCCAATGATGATATTTTATCTAGAGATTTATCTTTTTCGTTTATACCTGCTTGTCTAAATCCTTTTTCTATTGCAGCACTCATGCCTCTAGATACATTATATTTGTTTGCCACTTATATCCCCTTTGCAACAAGTGTTTGTTAAATATTTAAAATTTTTTGAAATAAAATCTTGTCATTCGGTAGTTTTATCATGATTGTATTTTATTAGATGATCTATGTAGCTTTTATCATTGCCATTTTCCTTCATAAATAATATAGAAGAAATTATTCGTAACATGAGGATGTCCTGGCGAAAATCTTTAAATAACATTTTAAATAATGCTATTATAGCCAAAGGGTTTGTCTTTAATTGATATGATTCCATATGTCCAACTTCTTTGATATCAAAAATATCATCACTTAATTCTGAACAATATACACTATTTATATACCATTTAAAAAGATATCCCATATCTAATCCCATCCTCGAAAGAATGTATATAGTTTTTTGTGTTTTTGTATGATTGATCGTATTTATTTGACTTATTAATTCTAATTCTTTTAAAACTAAAAATAACTTTTCTGATCTTGTAATCATTTTATATCTCCTTAATTTGATATTAAATTTTTTCAATCTTCCAATGTTTTGATAAACAATAGGATTTTATAAAGTTTATATTTTTGCCATTCATCCATTTTAGTATGGGTGCTGTTTTTATCACAATATTGTTTTTAGTAAATATACCTGCTACAAAATAATATGATGATATCCGATATAATATGTTTTCTTTCATGATTTTAAATACCCTGCTTAAAACCTGTTTATAAAAAATTTTATTGAGGACAAACTGTAAATACAAGTCACCTTAAAATACAGCCCCTCATAGGTGACTTTTTTGTAGACCGATTTTCTTACATGAAAATCGGTCTTTTTTTATTAGGATGTCCATATAGGTTACTCTAAATTGATTTATCCATAGAAATACGAGGACAAACTTTAAATAAGAAATATAAATAATATAAGGAGGAATTTATTATGGGTTTTGTAAATAGTTTTGCAGCATTGGAAACAAATAGTTTTTCAAGAAAATGGGGAGGCGGGGGAGATGGTTCTGCTGTTGACCCTTATATATCAGGTTATTTTTTTACACATTGGGCATATTTACCACCTAAGTTGGGTGAGAATATAGCAAAGGCTGGTGGTCCAGATGGTTTAACAGACGAGAAGGAAGCTCGTAGAATAATGAGAGCATCCTGTCTTGGTGTTACACTTCCTGGTGGAACAGTAAATAAAGCTGAGTTTACAGGACTTGGTGGGGTCAAATGGTCTGTTCCTACTAATGTAGAATTTGATAATACTGTAACAATTAAATTCTTAGAATTTTCGACCCCTCCAATCATGTCTATAATTAGTGGGTGGGTAAGAATGATGAGAGATTACCGTTCAGGTACTACTAATTTGGTTGGTGATGAAGGTGAATATACAAAGAGTAATTATGCAGGAACAATGTATTATTACACAACTAAACCAGATGGTAAATTGGTAGAATATTATGCTTGTTTGACAGGTATGTATCCACTTAAAGATCCTATGGATCAATATGGTGGGGATATTACTACATATGATAAGTTAGAACTAGATATTGATTTTAATACGGACTGGGTTTGGAGAGAAGACTGGGTTAGAAGTAGGTGTCAAGCTATATCTGATACAGTTTATGGTGAAAGAGAAACTACTGTTCATAATTATGGTCCAGACGGACCAGAAGCATAAATCTTAGAATAACGTTTTTTAAAGAAAAGGGATGATTCCAAATCATCCCTTTTCTTCTATATAATCAATCTCCATTTCCAAGTCTATAAATAATTTTTACCAACAATATTATAATTAGGATAACATTAAGAAAGACTAGAATATTAAAAGGGTACATGTGAAAATTACGAATACCAACTAGTGTCCATATTAAACCTGTTGCTGACCATATTATCACACTATCAACTTCAAGGTTAGTTCTACCTACCCTTAATAATGCAAGACTAACGCAAAACAAAGAAACAAGCACAAAAATCATAACAATTCTCCTTTTCTATTTTTTGCTATTTTTAATCCCTCGCGTGTAGTTTTCGATACTAATAGAATAATTAAAATTAAATTAATAATTAATCCATTAAAATTATTAATAGATATACAAATATTAATAAACCAACAACTAAATACAATAAACCACCCAATCTGTATAAACAAATTCCAATTAATAAAAGAATCAAATAGAACAAATAACAAATTCACAATACATAAAAAACAAAAAAGATAAATCATTTTATTCCTTTCTGACCTTTCGGAGTTTAAATTAAAATAATGTTATAATTATCCAACAGGGTCAAATAATTGAAGCCATAATAATATAATTAAAAAAACATTCCAAAGAAATACAATCCCATATTCGGGTTGTAAAAAAACAAAATAAATATTTAAAGAATGCATAACAAAATATATAATAAAACTGATTCTTTTAATAATGCTTTTTTTAAAAATATTCCCACCACTACAAAAACAAACTACAATAATAAATATGTTTGCAATTATTGAAAATCCAAAAAGGTAAATCATTTCATTCCTTTCTATCCTTTTTAGGTGTTATTAATTAAAAGGATTTTTCTTAAAAGTTATTTCGGGTGTATTATTGTTTATACATTCTTCAGAGACTCCATATTTTTTATTATATAATGTTCCTACTGAATCGAATATAGCCATCGAATAATCAAATCCCAATTTCTCAGTAATTATTTTTACCTCTTTTTCATTTGCTCCTTCTATTTCTACAAGTGGTTCAAGAAAGGGCCATTCATCAATAACAATTTCAACATTATTTAATTCCCAGATCTCCCTTTTTGTTTCTTGGTATGATTTTTTAATACAACCACATTCTTTAATAAATCTTTCTGCTTTATCATAATCATCAACAACAAGACAAATCTCTTTCCTTCCTTTGATTCCTCCACCTTTATATGCTTTTATACTTAATGTTACCTTATCGTTTTCATATCTAACTCTCAAATATGTATCTTTTGATTTTCCTCGTGGTGGGTGAAATACACTTCTCCTTTGCATAAATTCTTCCTTAACCAAGTTGGCTCCTATTTTTCTCAGTTTTTTCCTTATATTTTCTTTATTCACATTAGAAAACATTGCCTCATATTCTATATCCATATTTGTTTCGCATTCTATATTCGTAACTGCTTCATGTTCTATATTCATAGAGGGTCTTAGAAATAATAATTTAAATATTTTATTAAACAACTTAACTCTTGGTAAATATAAAACCAATAATAAATTTTCTAAAACTAAAAAACCAAAAAGATAAATCATTTTATTCCTTTCTATCCTTTCGGATGTTATAAATTAAAAAATGAACCGTGTTAATATCTATATCATAATTTAATATATATAGTTTCACCAATATTTCTTCTGGGTTGTAATCTAGAAAAAAGGACAAACTTTAAACAAATAAATAATGGGGGGTATAATGGAATTAATAAAAATAAAATCACCAAAAATTTTAAAAGATGTTAAAATAAAACAACCACTAGATAAATATCCTATAACCGTATGTATAGTAGGAGCATTTAGCGTACCATATTCTAATAACATATTATTAGCCGATGCCTTTGAAAAACTAGATGGTGTAGAAAAAGTTATAAGATACGATTATAGAAAACGCTTAAAAACTGAAGGTAATAAAATACTTTTGAGTATTAGAGAAATTGCTCATAAGACAGATCTTATGATAATTTGTAAAGGTAGTTATTTACATAAGGAATTTTTTGAGAAATCTGTCCATATGTGCAGGGTTATATATTGGATGATGGATGTTTTTACACATTTTAAATCATTGAAGGGTTTATTAAGTAATACGACTATATGTGATTATAGATCTGCAACTGGATATGATACTGCATATAAAATGATGGAAGAAACAAACCTTCCTATATATCAAGTATTAGATGGTGCAGATTTAAGTGTATATTATCCTGAAAACGAAAAGAAAATATATGATGTTACATTTATAGGGACGGCAGATAATGAACGAATTAAAACTAGAGACTTTCTAAAAAGTAAAGGTATTCAGACAAATTTTATAGGACCAGGTTTTACAAGTTATATTCCACCAAATGAATTTAGAAAGGTTTGTAATCAGAGTAAGATTGTTTTAAATATTAGTAGAGGAAATTATGTAGGATATTCCTCAATTAGAATTTGGAATCTAATGGCGTGTGAGTCATTTGTATTAACTAAAAGAATAGCTGAAATAAATAAATATTTAGGGTTGACTATTGGTAAAGAACTATCAGAATATATAAACATCGATGATTTGGAACATAAAATTTTATGGTATCTGGATCATGATGATAAAAGAAAAGAAATAGCTAAGAACGGGTTAGAGTTTGTTAGAAACAATAGAACATGGAAAGAGACAGCAGAGAGTTTTATGGTTTTAGCTTATAATGAAGAAGGTCGTAGTAAGTTTAAGAAGATAGTCTTAAAATAGAAAAAATTATGATTGAACATTATTGGGTATTATCAACAGGTCGTTGTGCAACAGTTACACTAACTAGATTATTTCAATTGTGTCCAACTGCAAATTCTTATCACGAAGTAGCTCCTAGATTATTTGGTATAGGACGAGATGCATATAAATATTATAATAATAACAAAGAAACAGATAAGATAAGAAAAAAGTTTTTAGAAAAGAGAAGAGCCCTATTTAAAAAGGCAGAGGCCGAAGAAAAGAAATATATTGAAGTAGGCCCACATGTTACATTCTTACCTTATATTATAAACTCAATATTTCCTGACTCTAAATTTATACACTTGATAAGGAACCCAGAAGATGTAATTATATCTGGTCTTAATAGGGATGCTTATATAAATGACTCTTCAGACAAACTAAGAATACGACCTAGACTAGAATCAGAACATTTTAAAGATTGGGAAAAATATACTCAGTTGCAAAAATTAAGTTGGTTTTGGATGACTACTAATCAATGGATTTCTGATTTTATGAGAACATTACCAAATGAAAGAAAATTGTTGATTCATTCCGAAGATATATTTGAAAATAATAAGGATGTTATTAATAACATTTTTAAGTTTGTGGGTTTGCCCAAACCAAATAAAGTAGATATAAACAATATATTAAATAAGAAATTAAATGCTACAACAAATAAAAAAGTTAAGATATTAACAGACGACGAATTTAAAATAATGAAAAGTTTTGTTAATTCAATTGCTAATAACCTAGAGGAGATGTATAATGGAAACAGAAGATGCTAAAATAAACTATAATAAAAAAGTTTATAATATAAGAGGAGAGAAATATAGTCACCTTTTCAAAACAATAAGAGCTAAACGATTCTATGAACTAGATTTACTAGAAGCTATTCGTAGTAGAAGAAGAAAAGGTATATATATCGACGCTGGTGCTAATATTGGGAACCATTCTATATATTTTGCAGGAGAGTGTCTAAGTACAAAAGTATATTCGTTTGAGCCATATCCTTACACATTTAATATATTAAAATATAATATAGAATATAATAATTTTAAAGAAAAAATAGTAGGACAAAATGTAGCACTATCTGATAGGTTATGTTATCTAGGTATAAAGCTTCCTACAAACATATGTAATATAGGACGAATTGAAATGGTCGAAGGTGGTGAGGAAGTAAGATGTTCCACTTTAGATGTGTCTTGTCTAGATCCTTGTATTAAAGATGATATCGCAGTTATAAAAATAGATGTACAATCCTATGAAATAAAGGTATTGAGGGGTGCTGTAGGAGTATTAGAAAAATATAAACCATTATTATCTATAGAGTGTACTACACTACGAGAACTTAAACAAGTTGAAACCTTTTTAAGACCCTATAATTATAAAAGAGTAGGTAAATATTGTGCTACACCTACTTATATATTTGAATAGGGGGAACTATGAACATCAAGAAAAAGATTTTCAACCAGCCTTTAAAAATGATAGGTGATAGAGCTATAATGAATGATAGAATTATTGAAGTACCATTTGTCCATTCTCAGATATTTAAGGATAGTTTAATGGGAAAATCTCTATTGGATTTTGGTTGTGCTTATAGTCCTTTGGTTTTAGAAGCAGCGTCTATGGGATTCAAAACGTTGGGCGTTGATATAAGAAACTATCCTTTTAAACACCCAAATTTAACTCTATATAAAGGAAACTTTTTGAACTATAAAGATACTATACAATTTGATTATATAGTTGCACTATCGGCTATAGAGCATATAGGTTTACAAGAGTATGGTGGTTTTTTGAAGGATAAAAATAGTGATTTTTCAAATATTATAAATAAATTACATCAGTTATTAGCACCTAATGGAAAATTCATAGCAACCTTTCCAGTAGGAAAAGAATATATGGATGAGAGAACAAGATCTTTTACACCTAGACAAGCAAGAGATATATTTAAATTTAAAGACACTAGAGTAATTTCAGAAAGATTTTTTGCCAAGAATAAAGATCATCAGTTTATACCTACTACTTATGATACTATTAAAAATATATCTAATGCTGCTAAAGATTGTCCGTTGAGAGGATCTAATGGGACAGGTTGTTATACGTGGGAGAAAATCAGTGAATAATAATTTTGTTATATTCTCGTCAGGTTATAACTGTGAGAAATTTGTTGAAAAAAATATAGATAGTGTTAAAAATCAAACATATAAAAATTTTAAACATATAATAGTAGATGATGCATCATCGGATAATACATATAAAAAAATTATAAGCATTGATACATTTAACGAATTTATATATAGTAATATACTAAATAAAGGGTGGTTAGAAAATTCTGTTAAATATTTAAGTCCTAATGTAGAAGATGGTGATATTATAGTTATATTGGATTTAGATGATTGGTTATATGATAATAATGTTTTAGAGAAGATTAATAATATTTATAATGAAACAAATTGTTGGACCACATATGGAACTGCCTTACAAACAAATACCAATAAAGAAATATATTCTATAGGATATCCTAGAATCACAATACAACATAGAACATTTAGGAACGGGCCTTGGTACTGGCAACATCTTAGGACATTTAAAAGTTTTTTATGGAAAAATCTTAAAGATAAAAGTTTGAGGGGACCAGATGGTAATTATGGAAAGGGTGCGTATGATAGAGCTATAGGATATCCTATTTTAGAAATGTCACCCCCAGATAAAATCTTATATATTCCAGATATTTTAATGTATTATAATCGTAATAATAATCTAAATTTAGACAAGGTAAATAGGAAAGTACAAAAAGAATTATGTTCACATTTTCAAAGTTTACCGATGTATGATATATTAGAGAGAATTCTATGAGAATTTTCGTAGATGGTGGTAAAAGAATAGCAATCACTAGACTCTTTCCCACCTGGAGAGAATTAGGACATGAAATTACAGATGACCCTAATAATTCTAATGTACAATTATCGATCGTTAAAATAAGAAAAATAACAAATCTTCCTGTAATTTTAAGATTGGATGGTGTATATTATGATAAGGCAGATGATTATAACAAAAGAAATAAACCTATAAATATGGCATATGGTATTGCTACAGGTGTTATCTATCAGAGTCATATGGCTAAAATGATGTGTGAGAAATATTTGACTATAAAAAAACCAAAAATATATGATATAATATATAATGGTATTGATAATACAGATTGGGAACCACCAAAAAAACACAATGATATAAATATTGTAGCATGTTCTGTTTGGAGAAGGGTAAAAAGACTGCCAGAAATAATTGAAGTTTTTAAGGATTTTCTAGAAATATATCCTAATTCAAAACTACATATCATAGGGGGGTTATACAAAGACACCTATAAAATAAATCATCCAAATATCATTTATTATGGACAAATGGGGTTTGATCATATAAAAGAAATATACAGAATATGTGATATTTTTTTACATTTGTGTAAAAAAGATTCCTGCCCCAATGTTGTTGTTGAAGCAATTGCTTCTCAGTTACCAGTTATTACAACAAATGTATGCGGTGGTTCAACAGAAATGTGTGAAATGACAAAAGGATGTGTTGTTGTAAACGAATGCATTGATAATATAGAACCTGATTATATTTATAAAGAGTGTTATAATAAAATATCCAAAAGAACAAAGGAAGATATAATATATAATATGATTGATATTATTAAAAATAAAACTAAGGTAGTATTACCAGAAAAATTAATGATTAAAAATACAGCAAGAAGATATATTGATATTATGAAGAAAGTTGAGGTATATATATGAAAATTGGTGATTATAAATCAGTTGATATAATAGATTTTCAAATAAAAGAGCACTCTCTATTGAAAAGCAAACAACTAACACAGAAAAGAAAAAAATTAAGATTGGGAGATATCAAATTAATAAAAAATTTATTTCCTAATGCAATAAATGTGTTATGTATAGGATGCCGAGATGATTCAGAAGTTCAAGATTTTATTGATAATGGATTTAATGCTATTGGAATAGATATTTCTAATAATACAAAATTAATAAAAAACATAGATGCACATGAATTAAATAAACATTTTAATAATATTGATGTTGTATATGCATCACATTCTTTAGAACATATGTATAATCCTAATATAGTTATGAGTCATATTAAAAATATTACAAAACAAGGTATATTAATATTATTACCAGAATTAACACAGGAACCAACACCAAAACACCCATCTGTTTTTGAAATAATGAGAATAGATAAAGAGAATATGAATATATTCAAACAACCATTTGATTTTAAAGAGATATGGTCAGATTTTGAACCACTTGCACCCTTTGATATATTACATGGTGGTTTTAGAGAAGGTGTAACTGAAAGAGAAGTATTTGTATGTTTAAAACTAAAGGAGATTATATGAAATATTTTGAAGGGCGTGTTGGGAATTTTAATATAAGAGTTAATGCAAACGAGGGTGGAATACACGCTGATCTTCGTAAAATTTCAAAAAATGGTGGGGAGAGGGAACCTGGATTATTACACATTTTAAAATCTGAAGTAACTAATGGAATGACATGTATTGACTTAGGTGCTAATATAGGGTATGTTACTTTGTTATTAGCTGATATAGTTGGGCCACATGGTAAAATTTTTGCAATAGAACCAGATCCTAATAATGTAGAATTACTAAAGAATAATATAAAAATTAATAAATTTGAAGAGAGGACAAAAATATTTCAAATGGGTATATCGAATATAAAAGGTGTTTCTGATTTTTATATTGGTCTGAGTTCAAACTTAGGAGGAATGATAAAGAGACATAATACTAATAGCGATCCAATAAAGATAAAGATAGATACATTGTCAAATTTTTGTAAAGAATATGATATACCAGACCTAATTAAAATGGACATAGAAGGTTATGAGGTTGAAGTTTTAGAGGGGATGTTTGATATAATAAAGGAAAGATCTGATCCATGTAAAATTGTTATGGAATTGCACCCTGTTTATTATTCTAAAGAACATAGCCTAGAATATTGGATGAATAAATTTATAAATTATGGATTCCATACTAAATATATAGTTTCTGCAGGAGTACCAATCCCTGATATGTTTAAAGAATGGAAATATTCACCTATAAAGGTTTTTAGTTCTGGTAGAGGCTTATATAATAATTTTTCAGATGAACATATGTTAATATCATGTTGTCATACAAACAAACAATTAATATCCCCAAAAAGAGGATTCTCTCCAAAAATTGCACGATTTGTTTTAATAGAAAGAACATAAGAATAATGAAGATTTTGTATATATATATAGAGAATATGAGAACAGAAGGAAAAGATATGCTAAAGAAATATCTAAATTGAATCATGATGTTTTTTGTATAGAAACTAAAGGAAAAATAAAAAAGAATCAGATAAATGAAGATATGATAAAAAAACATAACCCGAATATAGTTTGGTTGCTTTCACCATTTTATGTACAAAATGAAGTTATATCTAAATGTACTATATCGTATTTGAAACAAAAACAAATACCAATAGTGTGTTATAGTACCTTTAATACACAAATTCCTTATAACAAACAAGATGATTTATGGAAAGTTTTTGATTTCTTTTTTGCTCAAAATATTGATTTTTATAATCATCTAAGGAAAATAAATGTAAACGCCTATTATATACCTTTAGGATTTTACCCAGATCAATATTATTATATACAAGAGACAACAAAGAAAATACAAATCTCTTTTAGTGGTAATCCGCAAACAACTGTAGAAACTGAATATGATAAGAGAACAAATTATCTAAAAAGTTTAAATGATTTTAATATAAAAATTTATGGAAAAAGATTTTCTGAAAGAGGTCTTAATGCTATATCATATAATACACATAAAGAAGAAAATAATATTTATAATATTAGTAAAATAAATTTGGATCTTCCTTTTATAAATTCGTCTTTGGATTTTTATAAAAATAAATATCATATAAAAAACAGATTTTTTGAGATACCAGCTTCCAATAACTTTTTACTAAGTAGTAAATATAGCGAGGCTTTGAATATATTAGATGAAACCATGATAGGTTATTATGATGATAATGTTGAATCTTTAAAATATACAATAAATAAATATATTAAAGACGAAAAACTGAGACTTAAAATGTCAAAAAAGGCATATTCTGAAGTTTTAAACAAACACACATTTCATCATAGGTTTAAAAAAATGTTGTACATAATTGGAGAACTATAATGAATAATAATTTATTTTATAAGAAAAGAAATATTAACCCAATGATAGGTGGTTGTAAGTTTTCCAATATAATTTATAAAAAAGTTATAGATATATGTGGTCATCCTAAAAGTATTATTGAATTGGGTTGCGGTAATGGCGGTAACTTAGAAAAATTTTCTGATTCTGTTATAAAAATAGGAATTGATCCACATATAAAAAATATTAATAATGCCAAAATGAAAAATATAAAAAATTGTGAATTTATTTATGGAAGTCATATAGATCTTAAAAAATTTGGTTATAATTCATTTGATGTGGGTATAACATTATCAGTTTTAGACCATATCGAGGATTATAAAAATGCATTATCGGATATGATGAATATAACCAAAACTTTGATTTTAATAGAACCAATTAAATCAAAAACTGATAGATTAGCACATAAAGAAGAAACCTTTAGATGGTCAAATACTTGGTATCATGATTATCAATCGTTTTTAGAAACTAATAATATAAAATATTTATTGACACCATGTGAATTATATAAAACAAACAGTGGGCCATTATACCATTTATTTCATATTGATTGTGGAGATTTTAGTCTGAAAGGATAGATGAAATGAATAATGATTATATTGTAACAACAGGATACTATTCTCCTCCAGATAATAAATTTATAGAAGACTTCTTTCATATATGGTATGACAATATTATAAAATATTCAAGCCCTAAAAGAATAATTGTTGTTAATGCAGGATGTAAGAGGCCAGAAGGTGCAAAAGGAGAATGGTTAGATGGATATAATTTTGGATATGTGCCTGTTATGGATAAAGAACGCAATTGTCCAAAATTTTGTGGATGGTCTATAGGGTTTATGGTTGGTATGATGATAGCATTTCATAATAATTGTGATTTCATATACCGCGAGCAAGACACTTTGGCATTTGGAAAATACATAGATGCAATATATAATATGGTAAATAAAAAAGGAAAAAAGATTTTAGTAGGTGAGGATTGTGCACATGCGTATAAAATCGATAACGGATTCACATTCCTCAAACATGATATAATATTAGATTTTCTTAAAGAATGGTTGACTATCGATAGAAAAGATGCAGGGCCTGGAAGATTAAGACCAGAACAAAAATTTACGACTGTATTTAAAAAATTCACTAAAGTACAAGGATTCTTACCGTTTGGATATGGTACGTTTAATCGACCAATTAACTATGAAGATGAGACATTCTATTTTCACCCAAATAATAAAAAAGCATTAGCAATATGTTTAGAGGAGGTAAGAAAGAGAAAACTAGTATAACTATTTGAAAAAGGACAAACTATAAAACGATTTACTAACAAACAATTTAATCGAGGGGGATTAAAAAATGCCAGTATTTAAAGGGTTTCAATTTGATTATCCACATTATGATGTTGTATTGCCTCAAACAGGATACTTCTATGATGTACGTTCCTTAAATGTTATGGAAACAGACAAACTAAAAGGTTCATTAACTGTACCATCAAAAGCACCAGGGCACATAAACAAAATATTATGGAAATCATTAGTATCAAAACCAGAAGAGATTAAAACATTCGAGGATTTTAAAAAGAATACAACCATCAGAGATAGAGAGGCATTAATGTATGCGCTCTATTATTCTACATTTGGTGATGAGAGAGAATTCAATGCAACTTGTAATAAATGTAGACATTCACAACTGTTAAAATTGAAACTATCAAAGTTATTTTCTATGGTTGCTTATCCAATAAGCGCAGCTATGAAAAATACATACAAAATTGCTAAAGCAGTAGATAATGAAGTATACGATCTCGAAATAGAAAAAGCATTAAACAAACCAACATATAAAAAACAACCTGTAGGTATGCCTAAAGATATAGCAGATTTGGAATTTGCAGATGATGACGATGATGGTATTATATTAGGAGAAAAACCTAATATTATAAAAGAAGAAATTAAAAAAGAAGAAATTAACCAGTAATACCAGAGAGTGATGATGAGGATTCAATTCTTACTAAGAGAATAGATTTGGAATTACCAATCTCTAAAGTACATGCTATAATAAAACAACCTACATTATGGGATGAAGAAAGAGTTATGGATGCTGTTCCTTTTGCTCAGAAAAAACAAACTGATTTGTTAAATGAAACTATGGTTATAGAACAATTCGAGCAATATAAACTAGGTGCCAAAGTTCCAAATTTAATTATTAATAATCGAGAAGATATATTATATGGATATCAATCATTACCATCATTGGATAAAATTGAAATATTCAAAAAATTTCAAGATACTTTTGGTCAATATGGAATAGAATTAAAAACAAAATACTCGTGTTCAGAATGTGGTGAACCACAAGAATTGGAGGTGGACATCGTTGTCCAGTTCTTTCGTCTTCTTGCAACAGTATAAGGATATAGATAATTTCAAGAATGTATTGTATGAAAATGTCAGATCTTTAATGGAATTAATGAAGGAGTCATGGTCATCTATTATGATGATGCCTTATAAATTCTTTTTGGATACACTAAAATGGAAAATTGATTTAGAAGATGAAAAAAGAAAAAGACTTGAAGAGAACAAATCAATATCGGGTCATAGAACTCCTAATAACTTAAGAAAGGGATAAATCAACACATATTAAAACTTGTGTCATTAAACCTTTTAAAAGTTAATCTGATTAAAAAAGTTCAAAGGGATCATATCTATGATCCCTTTCTTCTTTTAAGAAGGACAAACTTTAAATAATAGATTTAGGAGAATATATGGCAATAAAGGATATAGAAAAGTTTTTTAAAGAAGTTCCAGGTAGTAAATCAGAAATAAGAGATATGGATGCTAAGATAACACAATCTGGTGATTATCAAGGTATAAGAGGTGTTGATGTTATAATACGTAGCATATCGCGATTATTATTAATACCCACAAATACATATATCTTTGATCCTGAACTAGGAACTGGTCTTTATAAATATATATTTGAACCAGCAGATATGGTAACAAAATCTGCAATTGAGCAGGTTGTTGCTCAGGCAATTCATAGATATGAAAATAGAGCGAAAATAGATTATAAAGTTTTATTCTTTAAAAACAGAAAAGGTTTTAGAATAGATCTTTATATAGAATACGAAGGACAAAAAAGATCTGTTAGTGTAGATATAAACGACTCTATGCTTAAGACTTTGGATAGATAAGGATTATATAATGATAAGCAAAACATATATAGATAAAATAGCAAATACAACAGCGACTTCTCCGACGAATGATATACCACAACCCTCAGAGGAACAAAAAAAAGCAGGAACATATAAAAAAGGACATCTTAATATATATGGATTAAATATAGCAATAGAAAACCCCAAAGATTCTATAAGATCTGGAGTAGATAGAAATGGGAAGCATTGGTCTATAAAATTAAAAAATCATTATGGTTATATATTAGGAACAGTTGGGAAGGACAAGGATCATGTTGATGTTTTTATAGGACCAAGTCCCAATAGTGAAAAAGTATATATAGTAAATCAAAAAAACTCTGATAATAAATTCGATGAGCATAAAATATTACTTGGATGGGATAGTTTTCCAGATGCAGTAAAAGGATATCTCGATAATTATGAAAAAAGATGGGATATGATATCATCTGTACACCAATCAGATATTAATGGGATTAAAGATTGGTTAAAAAATGGTAACACTAAAGTTCCATATAAAGGATAGATAATGCAACCTTGGGTTAGAAGTTTCAATTACTTACAAAATTATTATGACAGTGTATACAAAGTATATTCTACCTATTACCCTGCATATCCAGTTGTCTATTATATGGTAGACTGGGAGGCAAGTGTTTATGAAAAAGGAACTTTAGATGCTGGTACCTATGAGAAGATGGGAGTAGGAGAGCTATCGGGTTTAAAATACAGAAAAATACTTTTTCTTCCTGTATATGGTATAGAACAAATAACACCTACCAATAATGCAGGGGAAAGAGGTGTTACTATGTATGACTCTGAAATAACACAAGTGGTCATACCTAGCGACTATAATTTTAAACCATGTGAATGGGATATTGTTCATTTTATACAGGATTTTGTGTCACCTGAACAATTTGAAAATGGACCAGTGTTTGTAGTACATAATGTGAACCCCGCAACACTTGGGACAATGACACATTATCAATGTAAATTAAAAGTTGCTCCATTTGAACTAGAAGCAGTTAAAGATCAATTATCTGGACAATATATGTTTTTAGAACACACTAAAAAAATACATAGGATAGACACTGCATTCATTATGTTAAGATTACAAGAAAGATCTGAGGCAATATCTTTAAGATTAAAAGATATGTTTCATGATCCGACAGGTTTCTATTTAAGGCAAACCCCATAGCCATAATAAAGATGAAACTAACTAAAACAAGTATTACTATATCAATTATAAATAACGTCCTACAGGGTCCACAAGATACCTTTATGGACCTTTCATAAAGGGGTTGATAAATGTTTGATGAAAAAACCGTAGAGATTTTTAGTTCACGAGATAAAATACGAGATCAAATATCAGAATATACAAAAGAATACTTAGAACTAGAAGGTATAGATTTAAGCAAGACTAGCTATTTAACATTTCTTATCAATGTATTATCAGCACTTACTGCAAATTTATTATATTATAATACATCAACATATAGAGAAATGTTTTTAACAAAAGCTATTCAAAAAGAAAGTGTTTTAAATCTAAGTGCTATGCTAGGATATAGACCGCAATGGGCAGAACCTGCTACATGTTCTGTGTTGGTAGGGGTGTCTGTAGACTTTACTAGTGATACATTCTTTGTAATTCCTGCAAAACACAAATATTATGCAGGTAATATAGTATTCACACAAGATAATTCTATATATGTAGATATAATAAAAGATCCATCTGGGACAATCTCTTCAGTAACTGTAACAGAAGAAGTATCTAGTGGTGGTACAAGGTCTGTAAAACATCAACTAGTATCAACTAATGATGCAAATATTTTATATTTTGTGGTAAACCTAACACAAATATATGACGAGGTTTTTGATTTTCAAATACCTTCTCTTGAACCATATGAATTCCATATAGAACATGTAACCTTCGATAAACAAATATCAGATATAAAGGTTATTATATCAGACGAATGGAGTATGTATGATTCTCTGTTTCTAATACCATTTGATGAAAAAGGATATGCATTTAGAATAACAGAATCTGGCGGACAAATATCTTTTGGAAATGGTGTAATAGGAAAACAACCAGAAATAGGAAAAGCTTATACAATTACATTATCTATGACAGATGGATTAAAAGGAAATGTAATATCTGGTTCTATAAACAAAGCCGATAAGATATATGTGAGAGATTATGATCCTAATGGAAATTCTATAGATGATACTGGAGCACATGCAGGAATTCCTTATATTATGAGACCCGTCGGACTTATAGTTGTTAATACGGCTCCTGCATACAATGGAAAAGATTTTCCCACATTAGATGAGATAAGAAATTCTGCTATAGCAAGTGTTGCATCTATGAACAGACTAGTAACCCAAGGGGATTATGATAATATACAAGAGATAATACCAGAATTACCAGTCCAACATGCTGTTAATATCATAAAAAGAAGTGATTTAAAAAACAATGAAATACAATTGTTCACAGATATTCTTTTTGAAGATACAATTGTACCAACTAGGAATGCTACATGGATATTAGACAGTACTAATAGTTTAGAGAAATTTATATATACAACGGACACTATAGAAATAGATGGGATTGAATATTATAGTATGTTTAATATAGATATCAATCCTATGTTTAAAAATTGTTCCTATTATTATCTCATGGATGAAGTGGAAAAAGCAGTTATTATAAATAATACAAGTTCTGGATTAACAGGAATCCTACCAACGTATGCTAAATTCAAAACAATTACAACGGATGAAAGTGGAAATCAGTTACCCGAAGCACAACATGAATTAGATGTAGAACTTCATTATGATGTTCTAATAGAAAATGCAGATACTGATCTACAATGTATTGTAGAAACAAGTTGGGATGGTGCAACATATGATATGTCCCAAGAAACAATAGATGACGAGGTAGTATTTAGAATTCCAGATAATTCACCATTGCAATTATCAACAATAGAAAATGGAAATCAACGATTTATATTTAAGATGTATTTCTTAAAGGAAAACCCGTCATATGACCCTCTCCAGCCAGTAAGCCCTAGTAACCCTGAATATATACCAGAATTACCTTATTTAAATGAATCTCAAGTAGATTTGATAATTAGAGATAATCTAGATGATTATATGTATAGTCAAGTTCATATAGAAGGTACGCCAGGTGATTATAATATAGCTGTTTATGATGTACCTGTTATTAAGAAATCATATTATGATATAATAAACCAAACTAATTTTACAAATCAAATATATAATAAAATATTAACATTTGATGTTATAAATTATAGAATGTTAACAGACTTTGTAAATTTAAAATTTAGTAATACTACAGGTTCAATGGATAATATGAAATATAATATCGTAACAAGATCTGATATTATAGGTGTAAATCCTACTAGTATAGATATAATGGATTCTACAGCAGATGGTATGAGATATTTAGTATCAGATGATGATTATGTTAATCCTTGGGGATCAGATCCCTGGAATCGCGAACCACCATTTATTGCTCAATATGTGAGAAGCACCGACAATTGGATATTTGAAAAAATTAGTACTAATGATATAATATATAATACAACAACTGAACAAAAGGTTTTATATACTGGTAGCCAATTAGTAGTTCCTATTACATCCATTCCATTTCAAATACGATTAATAGTATGGAGAGATAGGACGCAATCAGCAACGGCTGCTGCTATAATTTCTAATATAAAAACATCTTTAATAGATGGATTATATAGAAAGTTTGGGTTTGATAAAGATATATATATGAGTGAAATAATAGAAATAGTACAAAACGTACAGGGTGTATCACATTGTAAATTAATTGAACCAATACATGATATATTCTTTAACTATGATTTAAAGAAGGATTTAACACAACAAGAATTGTTAGAGTATTCACCACAGTTGATTTGGTTTGATAGTACTTCTATATCTATAGAAATGAGATAGAATATGAATCTATTAGAATTTGGGAATGTTGAAATCTCGCCCAAACCAGATGCCGTTGTGTATAGATATATTTCTAAGATTGTAGGAACAGAAATATCAAATTTATCTCTACCTTGTCAGTATCCAAAATTAATTAGATATATATCAGACCTTCAAAATTATTTAGGTGTTTCGAATGATGATATTAAACAGTTTAAAAGTAAAATTGAAACAAAATATAAGACCTTTGATATCTATAATGATAAATATACTGTATTATTAATAATGGCTGTCTTACATTTTTCTAGGAAAAAGAAATATGAAATAGCAAAATCATTCTTTTTGTTTTTATCATTAAAATTTTATTCTAGTAGGATACATATGCATCTCAGTAAGTTTTGCAATGATGGAATATGGATGTTGACACTTGATAGACTATCACCTAGACACTTATTTAAAACAAATAAAGGGATAGGAAATGCAATATCATATATTTCAGATTTTGATTTTAATAAAAATAAAAGTAAATTAGAGGATATAAATTTAAAAGATATTGACTTGGTAGGAGTAGTATATGGTTTAAGAACTAAGATAGCACAATCAGTAAAATCCTTTGCACAATTATATTATAAGTTATTTGAAGATGGAAAATCTACATCTTTATCAAGCGAAGATGGGGAAGAAGTAGCAGGAACTCAGTTGGTAGCAGATAAGATTAGTATGACCATGTGTGTTTTTGGACAAATTGATAAGACAGCATTATCTAATGCAATATCACAAAGTAGGGTTAGAAAAGACTTAGCTATCTCTATGGTATCTCAACTATCGAATTCTAAATACAAAGATAGTATACGTTTTATTATAATTTTAATAAGTCGTTTAGACAGTTTAAAAAATGTTTGTATAGAATCTAAAAAAAATAAATTAATAAAAAAAATAAATTCTAAAGTTAAAGTAGGTGGAAAATATATTATAAGAGATGAAATAAAAAATTTGTTATATTCATTAGAATCGGGGTACCAGTTGAGAACCATATATGATGCTCAACTGGTTATGTTTTTTGGACATTATTTAACTAATTTTTTAAGAAATAGAATTTGCTAACCAAATAAACCACCCGTACCAGTACCTGGTAAACCACCGGGCATTACTGTGTTCATTATAGAATTTGCAGTGGGAGAAACTCTAGAAGGTGATGATATAGGTTCCTCGCTAGAAGCTGGTGAATATGACCAATTGTCTTCAATTTTTGCTTCGCCGATCTCTGCTTTGGTCGTTCTCATCTGTTCAACATAATCAGAAAATGTTGGCCTAAACTTATCTTTAATTTCTGATAACCCATGTGATATCATAGTATTATATAAATCATTAAAAGTCATTCTAACATCAACCATACCAGGTCGTTGTATATAAGATATATTATTAGAATCTCCTCCTTTTATTATCTCAACAGATGATACATATCCAGCTTTTACTTGAAACAGCCCAGGACACATTACAGAACATAATACAGGAAAAGAAAATGTAGAAGGTGAATCTGATACAGGTATTGTAAAAGCTACAATTTTTGCTAGTGGTTCTACTATAAATTTATTGTGCCATGCGTCATCTTTTGGATTAGGATTATACAATCTTATAGTAACAGAATAAGAAGGTGAATAACCGCTACCTTTCCACATCATAGGGAAATCTATTTTGCTACCTGTTACTATTTTTGATATTCCAGATTTTCCACCCATCCATTCTGTTAATGATTCTCCTAAACCCACAGCACCACCACCTACACCACTCATAAGTGGACCGGTAATGTTTCTTCCGACCCAACCACCCTGTTTTAATTTATCACCTACTGCTTCAAGTGTCTCTTTTCCTCCTTTTGTACCTGTCATATATCTTAATTCTGACATAGTATCCGCAGCAATATTTCCAATAGATTCAAATTTAGATTCTCCATATTCTGAACTAAATGATTCTGTTATACTTGCATCGTTTTGAAACGCTATATGGATATGTCTTTCTTCTGGACTTAAAATAATTCCTGCCGAATTTAGAACCTGTTGATATACTTTAACACCTTCTTCATAATTAAGTGAGAATAATTGTAAACCAGCACGCTCACCATCTGGTAAAGTGGGATAAGCTGGATATAGAGTCATGACCGGTAAAGATGCTCTTACTAATTCACTATCACTATTCCCTGTAGATAAAGCGGGTTCGAATATATAAGAGGGTGGTAATCCTATTATATTTGTAGTTTCATATTTGAAAACGGTATCTAACATAGGTGAGTTTTCAGCCATTTTATCTCCTTATAATCTTCCGCCCAATATTTTTTCAGTATCGCTATCAAAGCCACTTGATCCTGTATTACTGATAACATTGCTAGAAGCTGTTGTTGAATTATTAGATGTTGCATTGTTTACAGTAGAATTAATGACTGTAGCACTTATTAATTTATCAATAGAACCTTTCAGATTCTTATTACCCTGAGATAATTCATTTGCAATAATTTTTTGTTTACCCACTTCCATTCTTGCTTCATGTTCAGCAATATTTGATGATGTTGATATTGCCTTATTTTCAACTTCTTTATATCTAGAGCCACGATCCTTTAAATCTTTAGAGATTATATTCATAAAGGCATCTGTTATAACTCTTCCAAACTTTGGCTCATCTGGTGTTACAACCATTTCCCCACCTTTAACAACTGTAGAGAATTCTTTATCACCCATAAATGCAGCACCTGTATGTGCCGTTATAACAGGTTTTTTTGTAACTATATTATCTTCGTCACCAGTTAAAATCAACCCACCTACTGTTTTTGCCCTATTTGGTAACTGTTGTGCATATAAGCTTTTTTCTGTTGAATCTTTACTCTTATACATAATTTCTTTATATGCATCTTCATAGTTTCTTTCTTTTAAGTATTCTAGAGCGTTTTTAAATTTTTTAACACCACTAACACCAAGATTAAATGCCATATCTAACAGAGCACCTTGTCTTACTGCATCTACATTTCCAAAAACATTTAATCTTTCTTTGATACCTTGATAATGATCTATAAAATCTTTATCAAATAAATTATATGCTTCCTCTTTACTTATTTTATTAGGAAATCTTTCACCGGGTTGAATTAAATGACCTATTCCAATTGTTTCCTTTCCTAAAGTATCTAAATATTTTGAAAGTCTTACGCCTTCATGAAATATGATTTGTTTTTTGATAGCATCAAGTATTTCTGGATTTTGTTCTAATCCACCTGATAATGGTATGACTGCTTCTGGACCAGCTTCTCCTATTAATGCTTTTGTTGGTGCTGTTACAATGCCGCCTTTGGCCATGTTAGGAATATTCTTATCATTCATCATTGATTCTTCTTTGGTATAAAATTTTTGACCTAGCGTATTTTTAGGACCTTGTACAATAGCACCAATATCCATTAATTTTTTATTATTTGCAACATCTCCATTTAATAGTTTATATGCATTTGGTGTAAACAATCCTTTTACTTTTTCAGTTGCGCCTGTTTTCATATCAACTGCATTTTCATTATTAATTTTCTTCCCAATCCAATCACCAATAAAAGGAATACCTTTTATTTTTTCTGTAATCCAATCTTTTGCTGCTGTTAGTAATTCTTTTATTTTCTCAAACGGCCACATTATTATATCTATAATATCTTGTAATTTATCTTTTATAGAATCAAAACTTGGTATTTTTTCTGTTATCCAGTCTTTAGCTTTCTTTATACCCTTCCATATCATTTTATATGGCCATGTTATAAAGTCTATAATACCCTTTATAGTTTTCTTAGCACCATCAAATACATATTGAAGGGCTTTAGATATATTTTTTCCACCAATTGCTCCTAATATGCCACCTGCAATGGCACCAATACCAGCACCAATAGCAGTTCCTATAGGACCACCTGCAATAGTACCAATACCAGCACCAATTAATGCACCTTTGCCGGCACCCATTGCTGCGTCTTTTAGATCACCTTCTCCAGAACCACCAAGTGCACCACCTATACCCGCAGTTATTTTCTGCGATGTTTTTACTTTTTCTCCTGGTTTAACACCGTGCCACTCACCAGCTTTTTTCACACCTTTATAAGCACCATATGCAGCCATTCCTAAACCAGCCACACCAGCAGCAGCACCAGCTGCTCCTAATCCACCCATAGATCCTAATAAACCTTTTAATCCAAATCTTGCAGCTAATACTGATCCAAGTGTCGTAATAGCTGTTGTTATTTGGCTGCCAACAAACATAAAAGCAGTTTTTAAACCACCAAATATTTTTAACATGCCTTGTAAGATCCATTTCTTCCAGAATCTTCTTAACCACCCTGTAACCGAATCCATCCCACCTCTAATTTTCCGTGTCATATATTCCATTTTAGATTCATGAGCAACTCGTTCTATATTTATTTTAGAATCACCCTTTAATATTTTATATATTCCTTTAAGATAATATAATATTTTTCCTGGCCACTTGGCAGTTACTGGTTGCCCTTGGGGATCTGCTCCTACGACATTTTCGCCTGTTATTTTTCTCTTCAAAAAACCAAACGCGCCCTTAACTTTATCTTTTATTTTTTCTTTTACGCTAGATACTTTATTCTTAATACTTTGGAATGGTTTCATTATAAAACGACCAACTGCTTTAAATGGTGCTGTTATCATTTTCCATCCAAAACTTAGAGCAGTTTTTAAACTACTTACTCCAAAATTTATAGCATGTCTGATACCAGTAAGTCCTGTTCTCGTAGCACTTAATGTTGCTCTAGCAATATCTACTCCTAGCCCAATACCCTTTGATATAGTTTTTAGTATTACATTTGCAGCAGTCATGGGTGCACCGATTAATTGACCCAAGCCCTGAGAAATTCCTTTTGCAAAACCAGTGCCCATTGATAATGGTAATTTTATAATACCAGTTCCTATATCAGCTATACCGCCTAACATTTTACCAAAAATACTTTGTCCTTCTTTAGAATAACCAGACGAGATTATCTTTATAATTGTATCTAGTTTTTCAATTATCCTATTATCATACTCACTGAACTGTTCATCTTTTTTAAATCCTAATTTAATAAGTGCTCTACTAAACATCCCAGCAACTTTTTCAGTAGCAGTAGGATCATCTAAAGGTAGAACGACTTCCGGTCCAGCCTCTCCTACAACAACCCCCTTAGCGGCATAAATAACACCACCCGTTGCCATAGTAGTAACTTTTTCTGACTCTGCTTTTTTAAATTTATCACGCATTGTATTAGAAACAAACGAGGCAAAATCGATCATATTATTTTTTATCAAGATAGTAGTCTCTTTTATATTTTTCCATAAATCACTAAAATCTTTATTTAAATTTTTAAATAAACCAGTTTCCCTATATTCTTTAAGACCTTTATAAAAATCTTTAAGTCCCCTTGTTATATCAACAAAAAGATCAGTAAGTGGTTTTAACGCTGTCTTAATACCTACCTTTGCAGCCTTAAACATTCCAGTAAACCCACTTGTTATTATTCCTATTAATCCATGTTCTTTATCTACAGAACCAGTAAATTCTGAGAAAGCAGATCTTATGGAATTTATAGTACTCATTATTAAACTAAATGACATTAACCTTACTTGAAGTACCCAATCTTCTATTTTAGAATAAATCTTATGCCACGATTCTGGTAATATTTTTCCCACTAGTTCTTTACGAACCTCTACCATAGTAAGACCAAATTCAAAAGCTAATTGATAACCCACACTAGATAAACTCATAAATGCACCAAATATAGCACTTCCTAATTGACCAATAGATTTAGTAATACCAATGGCTAAATCAAGTATACCTTTAAATGCTTCAATTATAGATATAGGAATAGCTTTAATAGATGCTAATGCTTTTGTAAAAAGGCTACTATCTTCATCTTCCCATGTTTTTTTAATTGGTTCAATTATTTTTTTGCCAAAGGTTTCGAATGTAGATAAGGCAGTACGAATAGGTTGTGTAAATTTATCTATAAGGGTAGAGGCTTCTACAATAAGCTCAGAGAATTTATTATATAATCGTGTTATTCCTTTACTTATAGCATCTGGCACAAAATCTTGAAATGCTTTTGCTAAAATAGTACTAAAACTTCTAGGAGAATCTGTTAAATCTTGTCTTAGAATTTCTGAAATATTAATAGCTAAATCTTCAAAAGTTTTTTTAACATGTTTTGAAAAATCTTGTATAGCTGTTACAATTCCACCAACCATTGATGTTTTTTCTCTTTCCTTAAAAGTTGTTCTTGTTCTATCACCTTTTAATTTTTCATCTTTTTTTATAAATTGAGTACCAGTAGTAAAAGATCCCTTAATGTGTTTAAATAGTTCAGGTATAGGTTTAAGATATTCAAATTTTTCTTTAAATGAATCTACAAATTCAGTTAATTTTTTTGCAATGATGGATTCATCCCAAACTTTTTTAATTTTTATTGAAACATCGCTTGCTAGATTAACAACAGCATTTTTAAGATCAATAAACCATTTTCCAATTCTTTTAAATATCCCACCAGTAAAGAAATTTGCAACCCCTCCTAACATCCTAGAAAATATTCCTCCCTTTGGAGTAGTTTCTTCAGCTTGTTCTTTTTTATTTGTAAAAGAGCCTTTTATATTTTCTGTTTTATCTTTTACAAATTCTTTGGCCTGACTATATTTTTCTTTTACTGTGCCTTTTATCTTTGCTATCTTTCCAACTGTCTCGCCTTTATCAACTTCTACTAAACCACCCTCTGTAATTTCTTTGGGATCATCCATTGCTTCGGCCAACTTTGGAATCTTGGCACTTCTTATTTTTGCAGTTTTTAACTTTCCGTTTTTTAATAATTCTGTAACTTGTTTGATTCCTTCATTTATTTGTGGGAGATACTCTTCTATTAATGATTTTGTTTCTGACATAAGTTGTATTCTAGTAGCTATGGATGGTGATTTTTTAAGTTCCTCTGCTTCTTTCTGAAATTTTTTCTTTTCACCCCATTCTTTATATCCGGGTATGATTTTTTCAAAAAAACTACCACCTTCTTTGTCTTTACCAATACCAAGAAATGATGCCACCCCACCAGCAAGACCCTTGATTTTTCCAGTTAAGGCATCCTTAAGATATGCAAAAGGCCCGTCTGTACCACCAACAACAGCTCCAAATGATTCTGCAATAGTCCCTCCTAACCAAGCAGATAGGCTTCTAGCTCTTGGTCTCCATAGTGTTCCAGGTATTTCAAATCCTATCTGTAGTAATTTAGATTGTTGTAACATTATTTTATTTATTTCATGTGATGCAAACCTACTATCAACATGTAATAATCCTAATGTTCTTAACATTGCACCAAAAATACCATACTTACCAGGCTGTGATAATTCAGCCTTATAACCTGCACCAAATATAGGGATGGCATATCCTATAGTCGCGCCTAGACCAAACATATCACCAATCATACTTCTAAATATCCCAGATTTACCAGTATCTTGGAAAGCATCACTAATAGAGTTTGCTAATAATTTTCTGTGTTTTTTATTAGATATATCTTCAGATGAAAATGCATCAACAAATTCATCAGTAGGGGATACTTTTAATGGACCACTTCCTTCTTTAACATCTAATAATTCATTTGTTGTTATTACTTTTTCTGATATTGATTCTAATCCTTTTGTAAATTCTTTATCGGGTGCAACCTGAAACTCTTTGTTTTTTTCAGGTGCTACATGAAAGATGCCTTCTTTCTGTGTTTTTTTAGGAAATCCTTTTACCCAATTAGCAATAGTTGCAATTCCACTACTCATACCAGCAATACTAGTAGCACCCATACCTTTAATACTAGAACCAAAACCAGACCCACCACTACTACCTTCTTCGCTACTACCAAACATTCTGGTAAGAGATTTTAATGCCATTCCGGGTGCTATTCCGCCAGCAGTACCCATTAAACCAATTCCTAATGCTTTCTTAAAACTTTCTTTAGTTTCTCCTCTTACATTACCAATTGTTTCTTGTGCAACTTGGGATGGTTGATCTAGAATATTCATGCCTGCTCTAACTGGAGCAGTTGCTACTCTTCCTGCAACCTTGGCCGTTCCTACAGTTGCTCCTTTGATGCCCCTATATGCTGCATAACCAGCCGCTGGAACAGCAGCCATAGCTGTCCATTTTCCTAAAGTCTTTAATCCATCACTAACATACTTCATTTTTGTGTTATTTTCTTCAGTAACACTTGTTAGCTCATCAAGAGATTCTGTTAATTCTGATGCCGAGTCATCAAATGAATCCCTTAGCTGTAACGTATCTTTATCCAATTTGCCTATAGACTTATCTAAACCATCTAAAGAAGAATAAATCTTTTTATTCATAGAAGAACTTACATTTTTTATTTTTGTAGATGATTTATTATATCTTTCTAATTCAGAAACATCAAATGCGCCAATCTTCTTTTTCGATAAGGCATATTCTTTAGTTGTTTTACTCAACTCATCTGAAAAATCAGCTAATGACATATTAACAGTTTTCAGATTTTTTATGAACTTTTTTTGTTCTTGTTCGAACTCATTTGTTTGTATAGGCAATGGATTCTCCTAACTATTTTCCAAATTCTGGATCTGATTTTCTTTTATTTTCAACCCAGTCAGCAAGATCATTTCTTAATTTATTAGCTTGTGTTGATATATCAGGATGTTTATTTTTATTAAATACTTTCAGGGTTGTTAATTGTTGTGATAATTCATCCCATTGTTTACCCTTATTAATTTGATCCTTATATTTTTCAATAGGATCTTTTAAACTTAATCCCATATCGCCAGTTTCTATAGGTATTTTTATTTTGGGATCTTTCTTTTCTAAAAGATGATTTAGACAACCTTTTGTTGTTTTAATTGTAAAATACTCCTTCATATTTTTCCAAGGAATTGTTCCAAAATCAATGGTTAATTCTTCCCCAGATGATATCTTTTGATTTGTGAATAGATAGTATTTCCACCTAGATGCCTTTATAGTCAAATTAGAATTTTTAGAATGTTGTATACCTCTTCCGAGTCTAGTAGGAACATAATCAACATCAGGGTTCCCAGTCTTCTTTAATTTAATAAAACCAGGCCCTAAGTTTATATTTTCAGGAATACCAATTTTAGCATAAACACCATTGGTTTTAATATTTAAATATTGAAATTGAATACCTGGCATTAAGAATATTTCCTATAATCTATCATATTAATCAATCTTGCAACATTAGATGGTATATCCCACTGAGATGTAATAGCAACAATTTCTGATGGAAATGCAAATTCTTGACCCGCATGAGTCCATTTACATGCATCATGCCCTAGTTTATTATAAGCCATACAATATCTTTTATATGTTTCGTTAATAAGAGGTCTATGGGATGAATTTTTTACTTTATCACTGTTTATAAAATATAAATAAGGTAGGGCCATACGGATTATTAAAGGTTCCACTTCATCTTTTGGATAGGCATGTTCTATATACAATCTCCATATATTAATAGTGTCTAATACTTTATTTGGTTGAGGTGATGCATCTCCTGTTATTATTAGAGTTTGTATTGTTTTAGATAGAATAGAATCACTTATATTTTTTGTTAAAGGTGCTAAATTATAACAAATATTTTTATAGAATGGTAGCAGATGACTTCTTAGTGTTGTAGATATAAAAGATTTAGGTTTGTCAAACGCTGCAAAATGACATAATTCATGAGCTAATATTGATGGTATTTCAGTTATAGCTTTTCCTAATATATTAACATTATCATCCAATAAAATAACAAGTTTTTGATCTACTGGTGAAAAATATCCTAAAGTATGCATACCATGAGATACACCTGTGAAACTTTTAATTCTATTAGATAAGAACGATAGTTTGCTTTTATTTTCATAACCGATTAATATAGAACGAGCTTCAATTCCTTTTTTTATTCCTGGTAGTATGGGTTTTGTTATGGATGATTTTTCTAACCAACCTAATGTTGCATCTATTATTTTTTCATTAGAAAAAATAGGTTCATTGTCTGCTATTCCATATTGTTTCAGTCCCGTAGGAATCAAATCTAAAAATTCATTCAATATTTCCATATATATTACCTCTCATTATCAGTTTAAAGTTTGTCCTGTTTATAATTTTAAGAAATTTGTCAAAAAAATAAAAAGGGGATAAATATAACATTACCCCCTTGATATTTCAAAGATATTCTCGAAAATTTTTTATAAAATTGTAAACACCATATAAGCCAAAGCCTGAGTAAATAAGACCTATTATAAAATGTCCAGTACCAATTGTATAAGAAGGCATAACTACACCACTTTTTGAAAATATAAATATGGCGTGTATTATCCATATTATAAAAATAATCACAGCAGTACAATCACTAAATAAGTTAAATATCTTACTTTTCATTATGTCTCCTATATGATATTATTATTATGATTATGATATTAAAATTTCTTTATTCGGGAAGAACACTACAACTTGAAGTTGTGGATGAATTCCCTATGATCTAGTTTTTTAACCAACTGTCCTGGAAGGACAAACTTTAAATTACAAACATTTAACTAACTTTTTAGGAGATTCATTTGAAGTCTAGAAAATCTTTCAC
>Ga0114918_10000574_pt1 | contig 31862 bp, 23 predicted proteins | sample LantaG_FD_87015 | JGI IMG/M metagenome (GOLD analysis project Ga0114918, IMG submission 87015) | Deep subsurface microbial communities from Baltic Sea to uncover new lineages of life (NeLLi) - Landsort_02402 metaG | ecosystem: Environmental > Aquatic > Marine > Oceanic > Sediment | place...
CGGCTCGAACAGATGCGTGCTTTTGGCAGGTGCGGCCGCGACCCGCGAGGCAGGCAGATTTCAATCGCATTTACCGGCATAGCGACCGGGTGACAGGAAAATATCCGCGCCGGCGACGATGCCGCGAAAGCCCAATGGTTCGATATAGAAGATCTGCCTCAAAATCTGGCCTTCGATCACGATCAAATGATAAAGTGCGGCATCGAAAAATTAGGACAGGGGTTGGGCAAGTCCCGCCCTGCAGATATATAGACTGACCGGTATGAATGAGAACGTTGATATTTCAGTTGATTTTGCGGGATTGAAGCTGAGCAATCCGGTTTTTACGGTTTCGGGGACTTGCGGGTATGCCGACGAGCTGGGCGACTTCATGGATGTCAACTGTCTCGGCGGATTCATTACCAAGAGTATCACGCTGAAGCCGAGAAAGGGCAACGCGTCGCCGCGGATTGTCGAGACCGATTCTGGGATGCTCAACGCGATCGGGCTGGCGAATGTGGGCCTGGAGAAATTCATCGAAGAAAAGCTGCCCGTGCTCGATAAGTTCTCGCCGGCGGTTTTCGTCAACGTTGCCGGTGTGACCATCGACGAATATGTCGCCGTGACCGAGCGGCTGTCATCGGAGGGTGCAATCGCAGGCTTCGAGCTGAATATCAGTTGTCCCAACGTTGCCAAAGGCGGCATAAGCTTCGGCAGAGATCCCGAGCAGGTAATGGAAATTACCGCCGCGGTAAAAAAAGCCGCCGGCGACAAAATCCTGATGGTCAAGCTGTCGCCCAATGTGACGGATATCAGCGTTATCGCGCGAGCCGCGGTCGGTGCCGGCGCCGATGTGCTGAGCCTGGTCAATACCTTCACGGCGATGGTTGTCGATATCGAAACACGCAGGCCCGTCCTTGCCAACCGCACTGGCGGCCTCTCGGGCCCGGCAATCAAGCCTGTCGCGGTCTATCTGGTCAACAAGGTCTACAATGACGTGGCCAAAGAACGCGGTGTACCGATCCTTGGTTTAGGCGGAATCAGGACCGCTTCGGATGCCGTCGAATTTATCATCGCCGGGGCCTCGGCGGTCGGTATCGGTACGGCGAATTTCATCGAGCCCGACTGTGCGGCAAAAATCATCGATGGCATAAACGCATATTGTGCTCGCAATAATATAGCGAATATCAAAGAACTGGTTGGCTCGCTTGAATAAATCTGAAATTCACATTCTATAGTAAGGAGAGCGTGAGAATGCGGGAGAAATATGTGCATGCGATGATAATCGCCTCGGCATTTTTATTCATGTTTTCCATAACAGCAAGTTTAGCCTTCGGTGCACAGAACTCAATCGTGCTGAAAGCGGATTCGTTTAAACATTATGTTGACGCATTCAATGAAAACGACGAGGAATTATACGTCCGGCACATTTCCAATGAAAAGGCGTGGGAATTCCTCAAAGCTAACATCCCCCTGTTCGAATGTCCCGACAAGGATATTGAGCGGACGTATTACTTCCGCTGGTGGACCTACCGGAAACATATCAAGAGTACTCCCGATGGATTTGTGATTACCGAATTCCTGCCGGAAGTCCCCTGGGCCGGCAAGCACAACACGATTAGCTGCGCGGCGGGACATCACTTCTACGAAGGTCGCTGGCTGCACGAGCCGAAATACCTCAACGATTATGCAATGTTCTGGTTTCGTGGAGGCGGCAGTCCGCGGTCGTACAGCTTCTGGACCGCCGATGCTCTCTGGGCCGGGTATTTGGTGACTAAAGATAAGAATCTTGTCACGAACCTGCTGGAAGACTTAATTAAAAATTATGAGGGATGGGAGAAGGAAAGGCTCGAACCGGACGGCCTTTTCCGGCAAATCGACGACCGCGATGGTATGGAAGTTTCCATCGGCGGCAGCGGAAAACGCGCTACTATAAATTCATACATGTATGGTGACGCAGTAGCAATTGCAAAGATTGCTTTGCTTGCAGGCCGGAAGAATATTGCAGAGCAATTCCGGGAAAAGGCGCGAAAGCTAAAAAATCTTGTCCAAACCAGGCTCTGGGATGACAAGACGAAGTTTTTCAAGACTCTGCCGCGAGATGCCGAATCGCTTGTCGACGTTCGCGAGCAGCACGGTTATACACCCTGGTACTTCAATCTGCCCGATACCGGTATGGGTTATGAGGCTGCATGGAAACAGTTGATGAATCCCGAGGGCTTTTATGCCCCGTTCGGGCCGACGACGGCTGAACAGCGTCACAAAGGCTTCAGGATATCGTACGAGGACCACGAGTGCCAATGGAACGGGCCGAGCTGGCCGATGTCAACGGCGGTGACCTTGACGTCGATGGCGAACGTTCTGAATAACTATGAGCAGGACGCTGTCAGTAGAACGGACTACTTTGAAACGCTGAAAATCTATACGAAATGCCACCGCCTCAAGCGCCAGGACGGCAAAACTGTGCCCTGGATAGATGAAAATCTAAATCCCTACACAGGCGACTGGATTGCAAGAACGCGACTGAAGAGCTGGAAGGACGGCACCTGGGACCAGGGTAAGGGCGGCAGAGAACGCGGCAAGGATTACAATCACTCCAGCTATTGCGATTTGATTATTTCGGGTCTTGCCGGCCTGCGGCCGCAGCCGGGTGACATCATTGAAGTCAATCCACTCGTACCTGCCGAGACATGGGACTGGTTCTGCCTCGATAATGTGCTGTATCACGGCCGAATTATCACAATTCTATGGGACAAGACCGGCGCCAAATACGGCAGAGGAAAAGGTCTGCGCGTGTTTGCGGACGGCAAAGAAATTATACAATCCGAAACTATCACCCGCCTCACGGGCCCGTTACCGCCTGCGGAAAGAGACAGGCAGACCGCAGCCGGCTGGCGCAAGTATGAGAAGAATCCCGTTCTCGGCGGGAAACTCGGCACGTGTTTCGATGTGTCAGTTTTGAAAGAAGAAAATACTTACCGTATGTATTTTTCCTGGCGACCGAAAGAGTCGATTGCTTTGGTCGAAAGCCCCGACGGGATACACTGGAACGAGCCGGAAATCGTATTGGCACCAAATCCTGAATCCGGCTGGGAGGATCGTATCAACAGACCCGTCGTCGTCAGGCGAAAAGATGGATATCATATGTGGTACACGGGACAATCACCCAGTCGATCGTGGATAGGCTATGCTACCAGTGATGACGGCCTGACGTGGAAACGTGCCAGAAATAAACCGGTCCTGTCGGCTGAGGAACCCTGGGAAAAGGTTGCTGTTATGTGTCCCCACGTCATCTGGGACGAGGAAAATGCACTATTTCGGATGTGGTACTCGGGTGGTGAGCAGTACGAGCCGGATGCTATCGGCTATGCTGAAAGTCCGGATGGCCTGCGCTGGACCAAGCGGCCGTCCAATCCGATATTTGCCGCCGAGCCGCGCAATGAGTGGGAACAGCACAAAGTGACAGCATGTCAGGTGGTTCGGGACGGAGATTGGTACCTGATGTTCTATATTGGCTTTAAAGATGTTAATAAGGCTCAGATCGGCATGGCCCGTTTGCGCGACGGCATCACCGGCTGGCAGCGCTATTCGGAAAATCCGATTATCGCACCGGGCGATAACACATGGGACGGTGATGCCTGTTACAAACCTTTTGTTGTCTACGAGAAGGAAACGGACCGCTGGCTGTTGTGGTATAACGGACGGCTAAAAAGTATCGAACAGATCGGTCTGGCAATTCACGAAGGGAAATCTCTGGGCTTCTGATGAACGTTGAGTTCTTTTAAAGAAGGGGAAATAATGGCAGGAAAGACATGTTGGCTTAGTAACTCCGTGGTTACATTTCTTTTTGTAGCTGGTTTGTGCATGCTGAGTTCGGTTGCTGCGGATGCTGCTGAGGTCACTACGATGACTTATGAGCAGGCTAAGCAAAGAGTGCCTGATCGCCAGATCCCCAAATTCTGGGTTGGTGACGTTACTGGCCTGTCGGGGCGTTTCGAAAAACTCATTGAGGGCAAGGTTACAACAATAGCGATATCTCCCGGCGGCAGGCCGATGCGTCTGGTCACTTACGGCCGGAAAGAAAAGCTCGGGCACAAGGCCAATTTCAATTCCGCTATCGGAGGCAGAGAGCCGGCCGCGTATATTGACAAGCCGGCGAGAAAAAAGCCCGTAATCCTTTTCATAGGTCCCGTGCACGGGGCGGAAGTCGAAGCCCTGACAGGCCTGGTAAACTTCATAAATATAATGGAAACCGGAGAAGACCTGCGGGGAAAACCGCATGCGAAACTTCGCGCCCTCGGTGAGCGTTGCCGGCTGCTGATTATTCCGGAAGGCAATCCGGATGGTATCGCACGTTTCGAGCCTCGCAGCCTCTGCGGCATGGAGGGTGACGACCTTCGGTTCTGGGGCCAGGGCACATGGAGCGACGATACATTCTGCGGCTGGCCCCAGAGCAAACGCCGGCACCCGATGGCCGGTGATGACGTCGGATTCCTTGGCTGCTATTTCAACGATAAGGGAATTAATCCCATGCACGATGAATTTTTCGACCCGATGGGACCCGAATCGCCGGCTATCCTGAAGGTCGCCGCCGCCGAAGGGCCCGATCTGGCCGTCTCGCTTCACAGCCATGAGAACAAACCGGCAGTTTTACGCCCTGCTTACGTCACCGTCGAAATCCAGCAGGATATTCGCTCGCTGGCGGAGAGATGCTATGGAATTCTCGCCGAACGCGGTTTACCTCATGGCGGCTATTTCGAAGCCAAACCTGAAGGCGGCGGCAATCCAAGTCCGTTCAATCTTACAAGTGCCCTGTACCACGTCAGCGGCGCAGGTTCGTTTACGTTCGAATGTCCCCACGGGCTGAAAAATGGCTGCCGGGTGAGCTTCGATCAGATTCTCGATATACAACTTTCACTTTATGAGGCGATGCTGCGACATGAAATTGACAAAAAAGGACCTTAGTTATTCGACCACGATTAATCTGATTAATGCACTTGCTATGGGGATTTCTCTCGTGCTGCTGTGTGTGGCGCCGGGGCTTGGCGCCGAATTGGACCAGCGTCCCGCCGAGCCCGGCGAATGGGGTTACCGCCCTGCCGCCGATTCAGTCTCACAGGTGAATCCGCCGAGCTTTAGCTGGCGGCCCCAGGCCGGCCTGACGTGGGAGATTCGGTGTTCTAATGACGCGGAGTTCGAAAAGATCGAATACTATGCGGATGATCTGGAATTCAACGTGCACTGCCCGCCGCGGACTTTTGAGCCGGGCACTTATACATGGCGATATCGCGGTAAAGATAAGAACGGCGTGAATACGAACTGGAGCACGACACGAACATTTAAAATTTCCGGTGGCGCCTCAACAATGCCGCTGCCGGCTCGTGATGAGCTTATCGCACGCATCCCGAAAAGCCATCCGCGATTGTTCATGCGCCCGGAGAATCTTGGCCGGCTGCGGGAGCTGGCGCGGGGCAAAATGAAGCCGCAGTACGACCGTCTTGTGAGAGAATGCGATAGAATCATGACTCGCCCCCCTGCTACCGCCGAGCCGCAGAAGTATCCGGAGGGTACTATCCGCAACAGCGATCCCTGGCGTGAGATTTGGTGGGGCAACCGGACCTATACCATCCGGGCGTTAAACAGTGCCGCGACTCTCGCGTTCACCCGGCTGCTCGGCGGGCCGGAGAAGTACGGCGTTGAAGCTAAGCGTATTTTGCTCGAATGCGCCAAGTGGGATCCCAAAGGCAGCACGGGTTACCGCTACAACGATGAGGCCGGCATGCCTTACAATTACTATTTTTCTCGCACGTACACATTCGTTAACGACCTGCTGAGCGAGGACGAGAAGAATATCTGCCGGCAGGTAATGAAAATCCGCGGCGAGGAGATGTATCAGCACCTGTGTCCGCGTCACCTGTGGCGCCCGTATTCGAGTCACTGGAACAGGGCGTGGCATTTTCTCGGTGAGGTTGGCATCGCTTTTCTGGGCGAGGTCGACGGCGCCGATGACTGGGTCTGGTTCGCAACCAACGTGTTCTTCAACGTCTATCCGGTCTGGAGTGACGACGACGGCGGCTGGCACGAGGGCTCATCCTACTGGTCCAGCTACCAGAACCGTTTTACGTGGTGGGCTGATGTGATGCGCGAGGCGATGGGGATCAACGCTTTCGACAAGCCGTTCTACTCGCAGGCCGGCTACTACCCGATGTACCTTATGCCGCCCGGCAAAGTGGGCGGCGGTTTCGGCGATTTAACAGCCCGGCGTAAAGCGGAGGATAACGTGCCGCTGGTAAGCACTTTTGCCGCACAGGCCCAGAACGGACACTGGCAATGGTACGTCGAGCAGCTTGGCGGCCCCGAGCCTGCCGACGGCTATATCGGTTTTATCCGCGGCGACCTGCCCAAAGTTCAGGCGACACCGCCCGATGACCTGCCCGAATCTCGCTTATTCGGCGGCATCGGCCAGGCCTATCTTAATACCAGCCTGACCGACGCGGCTAACAGCGTCCAGGTCGTCTTCAAATCGAGCTCGTTCGGCACGCAATCGCATGGCTACGAGGCGAATAATTCCTTCCTGCTGTGGGCCTATGGCAAGCGTCTGCTGATTCGAACCGGCCGCAGAGACAGCTACGGCAGCGACCATCACACAGGCTGGATGTGGAGCACTCGCTCGGTCAATAATATCACCGTTAACGGCAAAGGCCAGGGCAAACGAACATCCAAAGCACAGGGCGAAATCGTCGCCTTCAAAACCACGCCTCAGATTGATGTCGTCATAGGCGAGGCGGCAGGCGCTTACGAAACGCCGCTCGAACGTTTCACGCGAGCCATAATTTTTGTCAAACCGGAATTGGTAGTCGTTTACGACCGCCTGGAATCCAAGGAACCTTCAACCTACGAATACTGGCTCCACGCCGTCAATAAAATCGATGTCAAAGGCCAGCGTCAAATCCAGGTCCGAAACGATGATGTAGTTTGCGACATTGACTTTCTGACGCCGACCGGCCTGAGTTTCACGCAGACTGATCAATACGACCCGAACCCCCGGCCGCGAATCACCTTGCGAGAGTGGCATCTAACCGCGACTACGCCGGAAAAGTCGAAACGAATGGAGTTCGTAACACTCTATCGCCCGCACAAGGTAAGCAATAATATCGCCGGAGAAGCCAAATTAAGCCCCATCCCCGGCGGCTACATCCTGAGTGTCAGCCAGGACGGCAAGAAACTGACCGCCCTGCTGCCCACCGACAACACAACAACGCTCGAAGCCGAAGGCCTAAAAACCACCGGCGCTATAAAACTAAGACTCGAACGCAAAAATCAATCTCCACAAATCATCGAAGTTCAAGAAGGCGATTTAAATTGATCGCCGTTTAGGCAGAATCGCGGCGAAGCGTAGACCTGGCCGATCTTCCTTCCGTACCAAATGGACGGGATTTGAGCCGCTCGACCAGGTTGGCTCCAGCGAGTTGCTGGGCAGCACGATCAAGGGGAGTTACTCGTCGATATTAAGATACAACAAAGGATTCTGAGCTCCCTTGGGAAAAAGGTGGCCTACATAAGAGTTTACATATCGTTGTCTAACTCCGATATCGGCGAGTGTGCCCACGAATTCCCATCGCCCTGGTTGCGGTATTCTCTTTCCTTGGTGTTGTGTGGCGAACGTTGAGCCACCTGAAACCCAGCCGGTAATCCTGTATACCTCACGGACGACTCCCTCGTAGACGGCAAAGGCGTATTGGGCCTTGTCCTTCTTGTCTCCGACCTTCCATGCCGATCGCGTGGCGTCGTAGAGTTCCACTGCGGTCATGCCGAAGTGGTACGCCCGGTTTATCCGAATGAGAATTGAAGGCTCTCTAATTGGAACCCTCCGCTTTGTGTATAGACCTATAAGTTGGGAAAGAGGTGTGCGCCCGTACTTGGCCTTGGTATGACCGCGAACTGAGTTTGTGAGGTTGTGAACACCAATTAGGTCAATTACCGCAGCCTCAACTGCGAAGGCGACATCTTCACTAGGGAGAGCATGGACAAGGATGTCTATGCGCGGCTCAGATCCAGTACTACGAATCTTTTTAATGAGTGCTGTCAACTTCTCGCGCTCGGCTGCATCTAAGTGGGCCAGTGCGCGAGCACCTTTTCCTTTGCCGACGTAGAAAACCGAGTTGTCCGAAGGGTTAACATACACATAGACGTAATAGCCTAGCTTAGAGGCAACAGCTCGTGGCATTTTCAATTGTGGTGACATAGATAACCTCCGCGCAATATAACACTAATAATATAGTCTGTATAAAACAACAAACACAGGCTGCTTCTTTCTATATAAGAAGTTCTGGTCACTTCTTTTCAGTTCGTCCTACTATCTCGGTCGACTCGACATATCCGGGTATTCTTCGCTTAAAAAACGATTATAGCATGGCACGCCGGGCAAGGCAACAGGGCCGGCAAAAATATCGTATGTTGTTTTTCCTATCTTGCGGGGCGGGAACAGACTGCACATTGATCCGGAAGGAACCGCATGGGCAGGAGAACCTGCCCATCCTACACCTGCACATTGATCCGGAAGGAACCTCTGTGGCGTTTAACGGGCTTATAGTCTATCTGCCCAATGGCCGTTACGGGGCCTGGCAACTCTTTATGATGAAGCCGCCCGATTTTTCTTCGCGTTCCAGTTCGAGGATCCCGTGTGTTCCGGCCTCCTCCAGCATCTGGCCGAAAGACCGGAAGCCGTAGTAGGATTCGCTGAAGCCGGGTTTGCGGCGCTTCAGGGTCTGTTTGATCATGGAACCCCAAATCTTCTCCCCCTCACCTCGCTCCTCAACCAGAGCCTCGTAGGTCTCGACAATAAGATCCCATGCTTCCTGTTTCTTATCTTCGGCCGGCGGCGGCTTGACGGTTTTGGCAACCGGGTCCTTTGCCGGCTTGCGGGCTGTCTCCCTGGCGGCTTTCCTGCGGGGCGGCTGACGGCGAACGAGGTCATCGTAATAGATAAACTCGTCGCAGTTCGCCACCAGCAAGTCCGAAGCCGAATTCTTTACGCCGACACCGATTACGATTTTGTTGTTCTCCCGCAGCTTGCTGACGAGCGGCGAGAAATCGGAATCGCCACTGATGATGACGAAGGTGTCCACGTGCTCTTTCGTGTAACAAAGGTCGAGTGCATCGACAACCATGCGAATATCGGCGGAGTTCTTGCCCGACTGACGCACGTGCGGGATTTCGATCAACTCAAAGGACGCTTCGTGCATCGCCGATTTGAATGTTTCGTAGCGGGCCCAGTCGCAGTAAGCTTTCTTGACTACGATATTGCCCTTGAGCAGGAGCCGCTCGATTACCTTGCCAATGTCGAATTGGGCGTATTTTGCGTCGCGAACACCCAAAGCGACGTTCTCGAAGTCGCAGAAAAGAGCCATGTTCCTCGTTTCAGCCTGATATGTCATGACATGGGTCTCCAGTCAATATATTTGTGCTCCGTGTTCTTGAAAATCACCATAACAGCGGCATCATTGGTCTCGGTCACTCGCCAAATCCAGTTTTTCTTCACTTACAGCGAAGATCATAACATGGCACAGTGGGCAAAACAACAGGAAAAAAACAAATCTTGTAGAACACAGTCCGTGGCTCATTAGATTCTGTTGTGAACAGCAACAATATCGACCATCCCCATCCCGATAAACGAAATCGGGATGAAGCTGCAACCTGACACTAACCATTATTTGTCATTCTGATTCCTTCAGTGTGCTCAGGATGACAAATAGCGAGCCGTCTTGTGATTTATTATAATGTGTATTGCTTGATGTTTGGTGCGATTTGGGGTATTTTTGTGTTGTCTTTATATGTGTACCAAGGCCGTTGGCCGTTTGACTTTTACGGCGGCGGGTATAAATTGGTCATTTGAAAATCCAAACTAATGCCAAAAAGGAGCGAAGCAAAATGGCCCAGGATATGGAACAATTGTACAACGAACGAACGAAGCGTTATATCACTGCGATGCGGAACGAGAAGCCGGACATGATTCCGATTCGGCCGTTTGTCGCCGAGTTTACGGCGAAATACGCCGGCTATACCTGCCAGGATGTGGCGCACGATTACAACATGGCTTTCGAGGCGGCGGTTAAGTGCGCGAAGGATTTCGACTGGGACGCAGTTGTCGCGAATATGGTCTATGTCTGGACGGGCCTTGCACAGGCGGCGGGGCTTCGCTACTACGGCATTCCTGGTATCGGCATCCCGCACACGGTCGGTTTCAATTATATCGAGCCGCCGGAGGAAAAGGCATTCATGAGGGCGGACGAATACGATGCCCTGATCGACGATCCGACCGGCTTTCTCTACAACACGTGGCTGCCCCGCGTCTCGACCGAAGTGAGCAAAATCGGCGAGGCCTCGACTTATCGCAACAATCTGGCACTCGTCAAAAGCAGTATGGCAATGCTGCAATATTTTTACGCCTTCGGCCCGCAGATCGGCCGGCTGAGATCCGAGTGCGGCACGGGTTCGGCTATCGCCGGCATCTTTAAGGCGCCGTTCGATATCATCGCCGACAAGCTGCGGGGCTACCTCGGCCTGGTCAGTGACATGGAAACTCAGCCCAAAAAGGTGCTAAAGGCGTGTGAGGCGCTTATGCCGCACCTGGTCAACGTGGGCCTGGGCACAGCCGATCCGGCCAATCAGGTGCCTATCGGCTTCTGGATGCACCGCGGCTGTGTGCCGTTCTTCAATCCGAAACAATTCGCATCCCACAACTGGCCTACGCTCAAGCCCTGCATCGAGGAGTTCTGGAAGAACGGCCACCAGACGCTTTTCTACGCCGAGGGCAGGTGGAAATATCATTTCGACACATTCCGCGAGCTGCCGGATAAAAGCATCGTATTCCACTGTGACCAGGACGATATCTTCGAAGTCCACCGCGCTCTGCACGACAAGTTCGCAATCAGCGGCGGTATCCCGAACATGATGCTGAGCTACGGCACGCCTGATGAAGTGCGCGAGTTCTGTCTTCGAGTCATAAAGGAAGTGGCCAAGGACGGCGGCTATATAATGGATGCCGGCGCGATTATGCAGGACGATACCAGCATCGAAAATATGAAGATGATGACACAGGTCTGCCGCGAGCACGGCGTCTACTCGGCCGGCAGCTATCAGCCGACGAGCGAAACGCCGCCCTGCGAGCTGCCCTCGTCGGTGGAATCTCGCAAGAAAGTTACCGGTATGACCGGCAGGAAGAGTCCTGAGATCAAACCGGGCGTGTGCTTCCCGTGGGAGCAGCGTGTCAAGGACCTGCCCGAAATTACGGGCGATCCGGCCATGGTTCAGAAAATCTGGGAAGACATTGACGCCTTGGGCAATATGTATATCTGGCAGTTGCTGCTGTCTTTCTAAGTTCCAGTAATATGGGCATTTTTGAGGTAAATGAAGAATGATAAAAACCACTACACTGAATCGACGCCGTTTTCTCCGCTCCGGTGCGGCAGCCGTGCTGACTGTGGCGACAGGCGGGATTCTCGGATCGGGCTGTTGCTGCTGCACACAGAACGATGCAAAGTCGAAGAAAAAAATACTTGTCGGAGCCCACCCCTGGGTTTACGCGGCGACACAGCCGAATTACGACATCTATCCCGTGCTGGACCAGATCTTCGCCGACATGAGTTATGCGGGCCTGGACGGAATCGAGCTGATGCACACGGCGCTGCGCTATCCGGATGCGGTCGAGCGCATCGCGGCACTCTCGAAAAAGCACAATCTGACCGTCATTGGCACATCCTTCGGCGGGGCGATGTGGGACCGGAAGCAGCATGAGGCCGTCTTTGAAGACGCCCGCCTCGTCGTGACGCGACTGGCCAAGCTGGGCGGACGGACACTCGGCACATCCGTGGGCAAAGCACCGCAAGCCAAGACAGCCGCACAATTGGACGCACAGGCGGAACTTCTGCGCCGGATCATAAACCTCTGCCACGACAACGGCGTCGAACTGAACCTGCACAATCACACATACGAAGTAGAAGACGACATGCACGATCTGGCCGGAACGCTTGCACGGATTCCGGAGGTTAAGCTGGGCCCTGATCTAAACTGGCTTTTGCGGGGCGGCGTCGATCCGGTGGATTTCATCGAAGAATTCGGCGAGAACATCGTGTTCCTGCACATCCGGGACCAGAACGCCGATGGAACATGGTCCGAAGCCGTGGGCGAAGGAGACATGGACTATCTCGCCATCGGCCGGGCCCTGATCGCCATTAGTTTCACTGGCGATGCCGTGATCGAGCTTGCCCATGAAGGCAACTTCAAACCCACCCGGCCATTGCGAGACACTCTCAGGATGAGCCGGGCTTATGTAAGAAAGACCTTAAATTTCTGAGCCTTTAATGAGGACCCAAATGAATCACACAATCGTACGTCGGACTTTTTTGAAAAACGCGGCGAGTGTCGCCGGGGCGGTGGCGGCATTTCCGTATATTGTCCCTTCGTCGGCACTTGGCGGATCAGGCGGCGTTGCCCCGAGTAACCGGATTGTAATGGGCTGTATCGGTACGGGGAACCAGGGCACCAACGACCTGAAAGATTTTCTGCAGGACAGCCGGGTGCAGATTGTCGCCGTCTGTGACGTCAACCGCCAAAGTAACGGCTACTGGGACAATCGCACCGGCGGACGGGAGCCGGCCAAGGTGATTGTTACGGAACATTATGCCCGCACGAGCGCACCGGGCGTCTACAAGGGTTGCAGGGCCTACGAAGACTTTCGCGATGTGCTGGCCCGTGACGATATCGACGCCGTCCTGATCGCCATACCGGACCACTGGCATTCGATTGCGGTTATCGAGGCGGCAAAAGCCGGCAAGGACATTTACGGCGAAAAGCCGCTGTCACTGACCATCGGCGAGGGGCGGGCGATGAGTGACGCTGTTCATCGTTACGGGCGCGTCTTTCAGACGGGCAGCCAGCAGCGGTCGGACCATAATTTCCGCCGGGCCTGCGAGCTGGTGCGAAACGGGCGAATCGGCAAACTCCATACCGTCAAGTGCGGCCTGCCGGGCGGGACACCGGATATTTCAAAACAGGGTAATCGCGACAAGCCCGAACGTGTGCCGGATGGTTTCAATTACGACATGTGGCTGGGACCGGCTCCGTACGCCCCCTACTGCCCCGCCAGATGCCATGTGAATTTTCGCTGGATACTGGATTACTCCGGCGGGCAGGTCACCGACTGGGGGGGGCATCATCCCGACATCGCCCAGTGGGGCATGGGCACGGAGAAGACCGGGCCGGTGGAAATTATTAACGCCAAAGGCGAGTTTGCCCGGGATGGATTGTATAATACGGCCAAGAGCTTTTATTTCGAGTGCATTTACAAGAACGGCGTCAAACTCATAATTTCGAATAAAGTGCGCGGCGGCGTGACATTTGAAGGCGACGAAGGCTGGGTATGGGCCGACCGGGGGCGTCACGATGCGAATCCGAAGTCACTGCTCGAATCGGTCATAAAGCCGGATGAGATTCACCTGTACCAAAGCGATAACCACGCCCGAAATTTCATCGACTGCGTGATATCGCGGGATGAGCCGGTCGCACCGATCGAAACGGCGCACCGCTCCATCACGATCTCGCATCTGGGCAATATCGCCATGCGGCTGGGCAGAGACCTGAAGTGGAATCCGGACATCGAGCGGTTCGTTAACGATGACGGGGCCGACAGGTTGCTGTCACGGACTATGAGAAGCCCGTGGCGGGTGTAAATGATTATTGATTATTGATTATTGATTATTGATAAATGATTATTGACTGTTTGTAACGATTTAGCAATACGAATTACATGATACTGATTAGGTGGTTTTGTTATGAAGCAGGGACATATTAATCGGCGGAATTTTTTGAAAAGCGCGGCGGGTGCTTCTGTAGCCGCTGTCGGATTTCCTTACCTGGTTCGCTCTTCGGCGATGGGTAACGCCGGTTCGGTCGCGCCGAGCGAACGGATTACGCTGGGATTCATCGGTACGGGCAGTCACGGCATCGAAATGAACCTTAAGAGCTTCCTCCCACAGTCGGATGCTCAGGCCGTAGCCGTTTGTGACGTTGATCCAGTTAATCTGAAGCAGGGCCTTGATACGGTTAATGCCAGGTACGGCAATACCGATTGCGCTGCCTACAAGGATTTCAGAGAGGTCCTGGCAAGGGACGATATCGACGCGGTGATGATTTCGACGCCGGACCATTGGCACGTGCCGATTTCCATCGCCGCGGCCAAAGCAGGCAAAGACGTCGAGTGCGAAAAACCGACGCTGACCATCGAAGAGGGCCGGGTGTTATGTGATACAATGCGGCGTTACGGCCGGGTCTTTCAATGGTCCACCGAGGACCGTTCGGTGGACGTGTATCACCGCATGTGCGAGCTGGTCCGCAACGGCCGGATCGGCAAGGTCCATACGATTCGCGTCGAGCTGCCGAGCGGGCCTGACACGGCGGGCGACCCAACGCCGATGCCGGTGCCGAATGGTTTCGATTATGACATGTGGGTGGGCCCCGCGCCGTGGGCGCCCTATACTAAAGGCCGCTGTCACTGGAACTTCCGCTGGATTCAGGATTACTCGGGCGGCATGCTGACCGATTGGGGCGCGCATCTGCTCGACGGCGCCCAGTGGGGCAACGACACCGAGCATACCGGGCCGGTCGAGGTCGATGGGAAAGGCGAGTTCTGGCGGGATGGGCTTTATAATACAGCCAAGGAATTTCACATCGAGTACAAATACGCTGACGGTGTTAAATTGATCGTGACATCAGGCACGCCGAGCCTGCGGTTCGAAGGTTCCGAGGGCTGGATCGGCAACCGGGGCTGGCGGGCGCCGCTGCAGGCCGAGCCGAAATCCATCCTGAATTCGGTGATTGGCCCGAACGAAATTCATCTTTATACCTGCCAGGGCGGCGAGCAGCGGAATTTCCTCGATTGCGTCAAGTCACGTAAAGAATGCTATTTCCCGCCGGAGATAGGCCAGCGGTGTTTTACCGTCGCGCACATCGGTAATATCTCGATGCTGCTGGGGCGAAAGCTCAAATGGGACCCGGACAACGAGAAATTCGTCAACGATGAGCAGGCCAACCGGATGCTGTCACGTACGATGCGCAGCCCGTGGCGATTGTGAAATGATAAATGATTATTGATGAGTGATTATTGAAAAGGCAAGAATTATGAGTATTCGAAGCGGAATGAATCGTGCGATTGTGTTGTTCATTGGGGTTCTTTGCTTGTTGGCGGTAACGAATACAAAGGGAGGAACGGCCGAATTGACAGGTACGGATTTTTCGGCCTGGCGGGGTGATACGGGGCAGTGGCAGATTGTTGCCGATACTTTTACTAATCCTCAGGATGAAAAGCTGCTGAGCAGCAAGCCGGGGACGGGGACTATTGTCAACGGGCCGGCGGGCAGGACATCGCATTTGTTAAGTAAGGCCGAGTTCGGCGACGTCAAAGCGCACATCGAATTTATGGTTTCGAAAGGCTCGAATTCCGGCGTGTATTTTATGGGCCGGTACGAGATTCAGGTCTACGACAGCTATGGCGTCGAAAAAGACGAATACCCCGGCATCGAGTGCGGCGGCATTTACCAGCGGTGGGATGAAAGCAGGAATCCCAAAGGGTATGAAGGTTATTCGCCGCGAGTCAACGCGTCGAAGGCTCCGGGACAGTGGCAGACGTTCGATATTATCTTCCGTGCACCGCGTTTCGACAAGACGGGGCGAAAAGTCGCAAATGCACGATTCGAAAAGGTGGTTCACAATGGCATAGTTATTCACGAGGACGTGGAGCTTACCGGGCCGACTCGTGCCGGCGCATATAACGATGAAAAACCGGCTGGGCCGCTCATGTTTCAGGGTGACCACGGGCCTGTCGCGTATCGCAATATCCGGATCGAGCCGGCCGGACCCGTCCCTTTCTTCGCGATGGATACGGCAACGAAAGACGCCGCACACCAAACCGCAAAAGAGCAGGTCGAGATGGTCAAGAAATTGGGCTATCCCGGAATCGGGTGCACGGCGGGCAAAGGGCTGGGCGAAATGGCAAAAGAGTTGGATAAGAACGGCCTGAGACTTTTTACAGTTTATCTCGGCGTCAATATCGATCCCGATCAGCCCAAATACGGCCCGGAATTGAAAGAGACAATCGAGGTGCTTAAAGGCCGAAACGCGATGCTGTGGCTGTTCGTTCAAAGTAAGCAGCACAAGCCTTCGGCTCCTGCCGGTGACGACCGGGCGGTGGAAATTCTCCAGGAGGTCGCCGATATGGCCGCTGAAGCCAACGTGCGGGTGGCGATCTATCCTCACACCGGGTTCTGAATCGAGCGAGTGGAAGACGCCGTGCGCGTGGCGAAGAAAGTGGGCCGTAAAAACGTCGGCGTGACTTTCAACCTGTGTCACTGGCTCATGGTCGATGACGAGAAGAATATGCAGTCGCTGATAAAATCGGCGATGCCGCATTTGTTCGTGGTTACAATAAACGGCGCCGACAGCGACGGCAAGGATTGGAAAACTCTGATTCAAACGCTGGACCGCGGCACATTCGATATGCGAAAATTCCTGAAAACTCTGGCGGATTCAGGCTACACCGGCCCGATAGGCTTCCAGGGCTACGGCATAGGCGGCGACGCCCGCGACAACCTCAATCGCACAATGAACGCATGGCTCGAACTGAACGGTGCCAAGAGATAACCTTAAGCAGAACAGCGGGAATTAAGAATAACAAGAAGTCGCCAGAACAGTCGACTTTGCCTGGGAGGACTGAACCGTGAATGAGATATGTGCAATCACAAGTGTTTTTTGGACAGTATTGTCGTTTTCAAGTATTGTGCCAGCAACCTCTTTAGACCCTAATTCAAAGTCCACTCACGATATAGCGATTACGAACGTATCAGCACCTTCCAGTTGCGTTCAAGGTGAGACTTTTGCTGTAACAGTCAGCGTTGCGAACAAGGGCAACTACAGAGAAACGTTTAGGATGACATTAGCCGACGTAAATAGTAGAAAAGAAATAGCCAGCAAGGAAGTGACTTTGGCAAAAGGCTGGAAAAGTGGATCGGCTAACGCGGCTGATTTGATTCTGTCCCCCACGTCTTCGGGGCAAGGTAATTTTGGCTGGGGCATCAATTTTTGTGGTGACATCAATCAAGATGGTTATGATGACCTTCTTATTGGAGCGAGTCTGTGGAATGAAAATCATGGTCGGGCGTACCTTTACTTTGGTGGGGCAGACATGGATGGGATCCCTGATCAGATCTTTGCAGGAGAAGCAGCTGGTGACTTTTTGGGCGATGGCGGAGCCGCTCTTGGGGATGTAAATGGGGACGGCTACGATGATGTGATCATAGGAGCTCGTGGCTATAACAACAATGACGGTCGACTCTATATCTTTTTCGGGGGGATAGATATGGATAAGAAAGCCGATGTGATTCTTGATGGCGAACCGGGAAAGACAGGATACTTCAGTTGCAATTGTCTGTCAGTCGGCGATTTAGACAAGGATGGCTATGCCGATGTGCTTGTGGGAGCGGCCGGCCATGACAAGAAGAGAGGCCGCGTGTACCTCTACTACGGGGGCGATCCGATGGACAGTTCAGCAGATGTTATCTTTGAAGGGGGACATGCTGATGACCTTTTTGGCCGCAATGCGGCTATCGGACAAGATATAGACGGCGATGGATATAGAGACATCATCATAGGAGCACGTACGGCTCCTGAGGGTACGAGGGATGGGCGAGCATACCTGTTTTATGGGGGCGACAGAAATCACATGGATGCTGTGTGTGATATGACTTTCACACCTCCGAGTTATAGAGGACATGAGTTTGGAAGTTCTCTGGATATATACGACATTGACAGCGATGGGCACGCAGATGTTGTTATTGGAGCCCGCTTAGGTCAAGGGGCTGTTTTCGTCTATTGGGGTGACGAGAGAGATAAAATGGATGCGGTTGCTGACTTAACTATTTTCGGCGAGGATGGAGCACAGTCGAGTCTTGGAGGAGATAAATTGTTCTGTGCTGATTTCAACAGAGATGGGTACGGAGACATTGCGGTTGGGGCATATAATTGGCTCCACCAAAACCGTATAGGTCGGACATAAGTTTACTATGGTGGCACAAAGACTTCATTCGATACCCAACCAGACGTGGTTTTCACTGGGGAAACAGAAGGCAGCTGGTTTGGCCATGATATTGGGGGAGGTGATTTCAATAATGATGGATACACCGATCTGGTTGCGGGGGCCTGGGGATACAACAATAACGAAGGCAGAGCCTATCTCTTCTACGGACCTTTCTCAAATACGACTGACATCACCTTCAAATGGAACACCACCAACGTCTCACCGGGCAAGCACACGCTGAAGGCTGCTATAGCCCCGGTTGCTGGGGAAGAAGGTGTGGCGGATAATGTTATGAATGCAACAGTCAATATCAAAGCCCCATAATACCTGTTTTGTACCTTCGCCGGGAAAATAAAGTCGTGCATTTCCTGTTGTCTTTGTTAATATGGCAAGACCGGATAGATTCTAAGATTATTTTGTTCGTAATGAATTGAAATAAACAGGTGATTAATGGAAACGCTCAAGTTATTGCGTGATTATTTTCCAATGGCGGTTTTTACCGGCAAGTGCCTTGTGTTCATCAGTGAGGACTGGCGGGTGGAATTGACCGAGCATAAGGACAACGATTTTACGAAGTCCGAGGGATCGCCTTCTATTATACGCGTGAGAATTTTCAAGAGGACGCTGGATGGCGATTTGATCCCCGGGCATTATGAAGATTTCCAGCTTGCCTCGTTGGGTGAGCTTGCCGAGCAGATTGAAAAGTATGTTCAGTTGGCGATCGGGACGAATCTGCGGGAGAAAATTGAGTAAACGACATGTGGGATTGTGAGTGTTTTATATATCTTGACAAAATCCCCCAGGGCAGGCCTGGGGGCTACACATGGGTATGGGTAATCTGAAGATTGAAGAACATAATGAAGGTGCGGTTTTTGTCGCAAAGATTGTGCCGGGCAGCAGCGGGCAGACGCGGATTTGCGGACTGCTTGACGAAATGCTGAAGGTCAAGGTAGCCGCGGCTCCGGAAAAAGGCAAGGCCAATCAATGCCTGATTAAGTTCCTAGCCAAACAGCTCGGCGTGAAAAAGAACGCCGTGAGTATCATTTCCGGTACAACCAGCCCGGTCAAGCACGTCCAGGTTTCGGGAATGACCGCCGACATGTTGCTGATGAAGCTGAATCTGAACGAACAGGGTCTTCGTTAATGACTGACAAATCGACTTTACTTTCGCAGACTTTGCACAAAGACGAGACCTCACTTAAGTACATGCTGAAGCTGGCGGCCCCAATGGTGGTTGCGCATATCTCCTTTACTATCATGCAGTTCGTTGACAGGTTCATGGTCTCAAGGCTTGGAACCGAAGAGCTTGCTGCGATTCTTCCGGCAGGGTATGTCAGTTTTTTGCCGGCCGCATTCGCAATCGGAGTGATGACCAGCATCAATACGTTTGTCAGTCAGAGCCTCGGGAGAGGTGATAAAAAGGCCTGCTCGAATTACTGCTGGCAGGCGATATATATGGGTTTGGTGTATTCGGTTGTAGTTGTAGCGATTATGTGGCCGGCGGCGCCAGCAATATTCAAAATGCTTGGCCACGAGCCGGCTGTTGCCGCGATGGAAGTTATATACCTGCGGATTATGCTCTACGTTCAGGTTCTGGCTGTTTTTGTCTGGGCGAGCAGCCAGTTTTTCATGGGGGTGCATCGGCCGGTTGTTATGATGTACTCGGCGATAGCCGGGCAGATAGTGAACGTCGCCGCCAATTACGTGTTGATTTTCGGCAAGTTCGGTTTTCCTGCAATGGGAATCGCCGGTGCCGGCTGGGGCACATTCGTCGGGATAGCCGTGGGTTCCGCTATTCGAATGGCGGTCTTTTTGGTTGGTGATATCAATACGAGTTTTCAGAGCAGGCATAGCTTAAACATAGATTTTGCCAAAATGAAAGACCTGCTCAAGGTAGGCCTTCCCGCTGGAGTCGGCCTGATGGTGAATATTGCGCTCTGGGGTGTGATTTTATTCGCGATGGTCGGCCAGTTCGGCAAAGACGCTCTGGCGGCTACAAGTGCCGTTCTTTCATGTGTGAATGTCTCGGTTATGCCTGTAGTTGGCCTTGCGACGGCTTTGACGGCCGCCGTGGGCAAGGCGATCGGAGAGGGGAAAAAGGATGTGGCAATTAAACAAACCAGCGTATGTTTGAGAATAGGACTGGTTTACATGGGATTGATCGGTCTTTGCCTTCTGGTCTTCAGAAACGGAATTATGGCGTTTTGGTCTGCAGACGATACGGTCATAGCCATTGGTATCAGGATTTTCGTTCTGGCGGCAATCTACCAGGTCTTCGATGCTGCCACACTAATCTATAACGGCTCGCTGCGCGGTGCCGGCGATACGCTCTGGCTGGCGGCGGTCTCGGCCTTTGGCGCTATTGTCGTGCTGGGAACCGGCAGCTTATTAATTGTTAAGCTGTTTCCCGGGCTTGGCGCGTTGGGGCCATGGATCGGGGCGACTATCAGCATCATAACAGTCGGACTGGCAAACCGGTGGCGGTTCAAGAGCAATCGCTGGATGCGGATAGACCTGTTCAAGCGCCAGGGGGCCGGAGTGCCGATCAGCGACGAAGCGATGGTTGAATAATATATTGTATTTCTTATATTGCTTAATCCATACAAATTAAAAAGGTTGCAAGCAGATGCTCACAGCCTTTTTCAAGTGTGCATTCCAACAATAACCTTACAGCGTTCTGCGTCTACAGAGCCAACCTATTATCCTGCGTCGATAGCACCACGAAGCGCACACATTTACTTCTTCCCGCCGCCTTTCTCTACTACTGTAATAAAATCGCTATCTTCAAATAGAGTCTCGTCAGTCAGCTCACCACTTACAGTCAACTCACGTGGTTCTGGACTTGGTTCAAGGTTCAGCTCAGCCGCGGGAAATTTGGCGACCAGCATTTGTTGCGTACGTCTAACTGAGGTCCTGATGGCTGGTATTGTCCCTTCAAGTAGAATGCTATCTGGCTTGATATCTGCGACATCATATCCTTTTGGAAGTAAGATGTGGCAGGTGATCCATTTAGTTTTAGGTGTAATGGTGTCAGCAACTAAGTCAATAATCGTGGTCGTGAATTTTATGTCATTGAGGTATTCGATTATGAGAGAATATTGAAACTCATCGCCGTCGACAGTCATAGTTGGGAACGCTGGCCCACTTTGCAGGTCCTTGACATTGATCACTGAAACATCAAGCTCGTATTCGCGACCATTTAACAGAGGACCGGGTGTCCAAGAAGTCGTATCCATCGAGGCAGGACCGAACCTGTAAAAAGCAGTACCCGTGGCCTCTCCCAGCTCCATATTTAAGGCGTCTCCGTCACTGCTGTTTACGGTCCAGGTAATTGTCGGATTTGTAGGAATGCCCGTCTGACCGTAGTCGCTCGGATAGGTTAAATTAACGGGGTTGCCGGGCTCAGAAATGCCGCTGTAGTCCAATGAGACGGTTCTAAGCACCGTGCCGTTTTCTTCACAAAAATCGAATGTGTACATTCCTTCAGGGTAGTCTTCCCGGAGGTCCGCAAGAGATGAGGAAGGGAAATCATCTTGAGAGGCATCCCACCGGCTGTGGTCTTCTTCGTCTTGGTACATAGTGGCGAACGGCGAAACATCACCAGGCTTAGTTATATCAATATGATCCAGAGTGCCTGGGTCCACAACGTATGCATAGAAAGAGGCTAGCCAAGGCTCAGGACCAGAAGGAATCCCATCCAGAAATACCTTGAATGATGTTATGCAAATATAGTCGATGTCGAGAGCGGCACCAGCTTCCACAGGCACTGCCAGCGCAAAAATAGAAGTGACCATCGCCATGTAGACCATTTGAGAAAAAAACCTCTCTATTTTAGTCTGCGTTTTAGTTGTTTTTTTAAAACTCATCATCTTGTCATATCTCCTGAGTAAAAGTTACAATTGTATTCTCTTAGGTAAGCAGCCACATTTGCCCATCAGTTCCTATGTTTGTCCGCTCACTGACTACAAAAAATCGATTTTCACATAAGCGATGCCTCCTCTCTTTCTCAAGCTCAAAATCGTTCTGCAAAACGCATAAATCTATATTGAGATTCAGGGCAGATCGTCAATTGCTGAAACAGAATTAATTAGGGACGCACCCTATTTTATAAATGGCACCAATAATAGGGTCCATCCCCTATTATGTTACTCAATTTTCGCGAGAAGGAACACATAGGAGGTAACAAACGGAATTTTCCACAGTTCCTCCATGCGAACAAGCTTTTGGGATCGTACCCAACTTCGAGGAGCTTTTCAATAGAAAATTCCCAAGAATGAGAATTCTTTTTGCATGAACAGCGAATTGGGACTTAAACCGTCAAAATCTTATGATATATCAGTGTTGGAAGTCACAGTTGTTCCGGAAGCGTTCGTAAGCGAATGTTGCGAACCGCACCGGCTGTCTGCCAGGTCGCAACGCCCATCGGCTGGCACAAATCCATTTCGGCCCGGGTATCGATTTTTCGGCCGGTTATATCCATATCGACGAGCGCCTCTTCTCCTTCCTCCTGGAGCCATGCCTGGATCCGGTTGGGTGTGACGCGCAGACGGACATGGTACCACTTGTTGTTCTCGAAAGAAGCAAACCGGGTCGTTTCGTTGTTGGCGGCGTCGTAGTAGTCGATATTGGACAGTCCGCAGAGCGAGCCGCCCCAGCCGCCAAGAACCAGCGAGCAGTACTTATCATTTACGGGGAAAGTGAATCCGCAGAAAAAGTCGCTGCCGGAGACCCTCATGGCTTCCAGCGTGATTTCGTAGTTCATACGAACCAGCGGCCCGGCCCATGTTATGCCGGTCATATCGTTGCCCTGTTCGAGGTAAATGCTGCCGTCCTTGACATAGACCTTTCCCTGCCCCCCGAAATCGGTTGTTTTCCAGTTTCCGAGTGTTTTGCCGTCGAAGAGACTCATTTCAGCAGGCGGAGTGGGCGGCGCAGCCGGCTCTATTTTCGGTTCACTTGCCGCGTTTTCAGGGCCGGCCTGCTGACATGCTCCGATGATGAGGACGCCGAGAAGCAGCAACGTCATAAAAAGTGTATTACGCCACTTGCCTGGCTTCGAAGAGTCTGTTCGATCAAAAAAGGTGTCCGTGGAAATATTGTATTTGGTACCCATCATATTTCTCCCATCATCAAAGAATAACATTGAACAAAACGGCCTTAAAGTATATAATAACTATGAACGATGAAAAAGATTTTTTTGGCTATAATTTGTATTTTGATACTCTCGCCGGTGCTGTTTGCACAGCGGAACTCTCCCCTGGCCAATGAAGGCAAGGCGGGTCTATACGCAAGGTCTATCCAACAGGTCCTTCGGCTCAGAGATAACGAAGTCGACCTGGCAACTGCTGTTTTGATTTCCTCGGAGCTATGGAGTGATAACTGGAGTGAAATAGTAAACGGACGGATATACCTGTCAAAATTGGATGATATGGCTCGGGAAATTCGCGAAATGCTCAGACGCAGAAAGCTGGGGGCGGACTTCAGGGCGATTCCGATAATGAACGAGTATTTATTCGATACGCTGGGATTCAAGTCGATTTCGGAAGCAACCGATCCTAATAGCCTGTTTTTGCACACCGTTATAGATAAAAAAGAAGGATATTGCCTGAGTATGTCCATTCTTTATCTTTCAATTGGCGAACGTCTTGGCCTTCCTTTGCACGGAGTTGTTGTGCCGGGGCATTTTTTTGTCAGATACGATGACGGGCGTGTGCGATTCAATATTGAAACGACGAGCAAGGGTGGAAGTGCTCCCGACGAGCACTATATACAAAAGTTCAAGGTGCCCAGGCTTAACGGCCGGAGTATTTATTTGAAGAATCTTAGTAAGATTCAAACTCTCGGCTGCTTCTTCAACAATCTTGGCAACAGCTACAGCGACGTCGGTGATATTGAGTCTGCATTGCTGGCGTTTGAACGCGCTGTCGAGATAAATCCGGCATTATCCGAATCCCGTGCGAATCTTGGCAACATTTATCTGAAAAAGGAGCAGACTGCCCGGGCGGTCAGAGAATACCTTGCAGCCCTTGATATCAATCCGAACGATGCCAAAACGCATAATAACCTTGGTAACGCGTACACTCAACGCGGCTCATTAGGCTATGCGGTTTCTGAATATACCCAATCGATCAGGCTGGATCCCAACTTTGTGGATGCGTACAAGAATCTCGCCCTGGTGTACAGCAAACAGGAAAGATATGGCCGGGCGATCGCTGAATTGAAGAAGGCGCTTGTTCTGGGAATTCAAGACGCGGGTTGTTATGGCCAGTTAGGTGATATTTATAGCCAGATGGAAGATTACGGGCAGGCCGTAATTCATTACAAGAAGGCTTTGGATATTCAGGATGATTATGTCGAAGCCCATTACGGTCTTGCGCTTTGTTACAGCAAGATGGGTATGGTCGAGGATGAAATCTGGCAGTACAAGAGGATTCTGGCTATTAAGCCTAATATGCTTTCTGCCCTGGTCAATCTGGGAAATGCGTATTTCGGGCAGGATAAGTACAGCGTGGCCATCGAGCATTATATAAAAGCCGTCCGGTTAGAGCCTCAAGAACCAATGGTCTATTATAACCTCGGGGCTGCATATTCCAACAATGAGCAGTACGAACAGGCGGTGACTGCGTATCTAAAGGCTGTGGAGATTGATCCGGCCATTGGCGATGCGCATTACGGGCTTGCCTTTGGGTATTATCAGTTGAACAAGTTCGGTCTGTCCTGGAAACACATCAAAATTGCCCAGGATTTAGGCGTAAAGGTAACAAAAGACCAGCTCGACGCCATCAAAAGCAGGTTGTAATGGAAAAGCCCGCGGGAGCAATCCAAAAAAAATCTCGATCATCAAACACTGAACGCCAATAAATTGTCTTTGTTTTTTCAACTTAAGCTCAATTTTTCGTCGTTTTCTACTCTTTTCGCCTGTTTTTTTCAAATAGCCTTCTATTAGACACCGATTAACACTGTTGTTTGAGCCACAGAGAAATAATATTGTCATCCCTGCGAAAACAGGGACAATAGTAAATCGTAAATAGTCAATGACAAGGTCTCCGTGAGACGGCGGCCATTATTCGTAGTGCGTACTGCGTATCGCGTAACAAAGAACACCTCATATGTTAATTCACTAATCGCTCAATTACTTAATAACGGTCTGACCAACCATTGCAAACCTTGAATTTTTGCTTGATTATGGACGATTCTAAAAACCGGTTACGTATAGGTCGCGTTTTCTGGGTGTGGCATAGTTTTGCAGCAGAACGTGATTTTTTTGACAATCCCTCTCCTGCCGAGTAGATTTCACGTAGCGGTTACGTGGACAGTGAAACAACAAAGAGTTTTTCCAATAAGACTAAGAAGCGGGAGCAGTAGACAGCTCTGAACCTGGTCAGGGATTTCGCCATCGGATCCGTTTCCATTGTTTCAGTCCCTTCTATGAGCCTAACGACCAGGATCAGTTGCCTTTAAGGACTCCGCCTTAAAGGTCAACTGTATCCGTTTGTTATAAACTGTCTTTTTTTGTCCTTAATTTGTCAGATACTAGACCAAGTACTTCAGCAGCACCACCCACAAGAGTACCTATAACGGTTGCTTTGCCGATGGTGAACCAGTTGAATCCAGCTCCTACTATAGCCATTACAATACCTACCAATAAACCTACAGTAAGGCCACCCCAAATCGCATTGGGTCCTTTTGAAAAAAACAAGATTAACAAGACAACTGCAATTATCGAAAGGCTAATCCACATAATATTCTCTTATTTCATATTGTTTATAACGCCAAGAATCAGCGGCGAGTTCACGAGTCCGCTGGATTCTTTTGTTCGCCACTTCCGTAGTGGCGAGACTTTTCCATAAATTCAACAACGTTATCCATAACACTCAACTGGCCTAATAGATAAGAAATGGCCATGCGTAGTCTTTTCTCTAAAGACTCATTCCTAAAATCGTCATTTTCGGTAATCCTATCTAAATAGTTTATCTCGACCAAATCTAAAAACTCAGTGATCTTATTTGGGAGCTTTGGCGATTCAAGATTATGGGCTAGGTTGTTTCTGAGTTCATTTAGCTTTTTGTGACAATCGAAAAATGAGTTGGGATTATCATGAGGAACTAATATCTGCGCTTGGGCAATTAGGAGCTTCTTGCTAAAAGGAAGTTTGGCTTGGTCGTAGAACTTGGAATAATGGAAGCAGTGTCTGTTTAACCGATCAATATACTCTTCAACCATTAGATGCCCTCTAAGGACAATGGCTACGATATCATCAGATTCAGGAAAAAGACTTTGAAACTGCTCTTCATCCTTCTTTCGCTGGATATCCCACTTAGCAATTAATTCTTCAACATTCATATAAGATGCTTGGCGAATGGGTACTGCGTAAGCTGCGAGCGGCAAAGCCGCTTGTCAGCTTGACGCAGATGTTAGACGACGCCCTCGTATTGGCGTCCAGCCCAAACGATTTTATAGTCGCTGACCCTCCACATACCTTGGTAGTGCTCAGGGCCGAAACCTGCCCCCCAGGAGGGGCGCACTACTATCATGCTTGGATGCTTGACACCCAATCCATCCAGTACCGACTTCGGCGTGGTAACCAAATCTCTCGCAAGCCGCGCCGCTGCCTGAGTGGCCATCCCTGTTATACCCGCAATCCACAACAAGGTCCGGGTTGGATTGATCGGGCTACGGTCGAGCAGTACAAATCCAAAGTGCTTGTCAGGCCCACCATGCACATAAGTCGCCGGAAAGAGATGCTGACTTGATCCAGCGTCGATTCTAATGCGTATCGGCCCCCCGTTGGGCTCTGCAAACCCTGCTGGCAGGACACGATTCACTGCGTACGCGAAAAGATTTACCGTAGGACTCCCGACGATCAGTAAATCCCGCTGCGCCGCCAAGTCCACAGTATCGACCCACTCATCTATTGCAACTGCCACATCGGTGGACGACGGTAAGCTTGCGAGGACTTCAGCCACACCGACCGCATCGCTTGTTGCTGCTGTGTGCGTTACGGGTTGCCCGCCTGGGAGAGAGGCGCGGCTCTCGCCGATTACGACTAGTGACCCTGGCAGTATCGTACGCACCTCCCCGAGCCCTAGCTTGAAGCCAAGGCGACGCATTTCAGCTGTATTAAGCATCATCGGCGGGTACGAGCGCTTCTGCTGTGGGCTGAGATTTATAGAGCCCTGAACGTCCTCGGGCGTGAGCATTCGATCGACCCAAACCATCGAATCTTTACTGAGTGCTTTTAATCCGAGCGATAGCGCGGGCCGAAAGTCCTGCTTTCCGAAGCGGAGTGCATCGAAAATCGCGCGGGATATTCTAACGCGGCCCGGGGGACAATCCTTCTGAAGGTGTCCAGCCTCATTAAGGGCTCCTACTGCAGCCTCTCCGCGTTTCTCTTGTGGCAGGTCAGGGAGGACACCCCTTGCCACGCCGATGCGGACAAAGAGCGGTGTCCCCAAACGGTTCTCCATGGAGTTGAAATCGGTGAGCCTCCGCTGAATCGTCGTCGCTGCGGACACAGCATCGTCCGCGTTGCCGAAAGCATGCGCGATAGTGCAATCACCAATGGTGTTCCACACCGCGCCGCCGTTCGCCTCCACCCAGCCCTTAATGCGGGTATGGTATAGCTCAAAGGTCTCCTTTTCCAGCCGTAGGCGCTCTTTCTGCACATCTTCAGGGAGTGTTGCGAGATAGTCCGGGGCATAGGACACCAAAGACCAGTTGAATCCGTCGATATTTAGAATTCCATCTGACATTCGTGGTTTCTCCGTCTTATTTGGTTTTCGTCACATGCTCTGAAAAGGCGTCTAACAGTGTATATATGGTTTCCGTATAAGACGCCAGACCTCTCTGAGTGTCCGTATAACACTACTTTGCAGGAAATCCATAAATAATTCCTTGGACGCGACTTAGGGCAATTCCCCTTCTTATTAGGGGTCTTATATGGTTTCCGTATAACATCCCGAACTTCTCGTCATTCAATCGTGGTGTGGCTCTCAACTGCTGTTTGATCCAACGATACAGCAATCTCCACAATTTGTCAAGCTAAACTTACTACAGCAACAGTCTGAGTAACGTGTCCAGTACGTAACTTGGCTGTTTTTAGGCTCATTAGAAGGGTTGTAAAAGCATTAAACCGTTGGAGTTACCTAAAGCAGTAGAAAGGGTTTGCTAAACCGTTGTATGGGTAAACACCTGTACCGCGGGTTAGATTTTATGAAGTAAGTTTACCAATTTATGAGGTTAACAGCGAAAAGGATTGCCAAAGACGTATAGAAACTACAAGAAAAAGAACTTCAATACACGAAATCGGTAACCATCCAGTTTATGTAGTTTTTTGAAAGATTTTTAGTCCCTGATTCTGCTTATTCCCGCTCCTGCTGTCCTTCATTCTTGATCGTCGCTGAAGTGATTGGCACATATACGACCTTATCAATCTTGCCGCGGGCAACCTTCCCAAGTGTCTCCTTCGTTGTCCGAACAGGTTCAATTACGAGTTCCGGCATACTGAACGTCCGCAAACAACTTTCGTAATAACCGGGATTCTTCTGCGGCAGCACAAACGGCTTACTCGCAGCTCCATTCGCATCGATATAACTGAAATACGTCCGCGTAAACACGCCGTGCATCCTCTTACTGCTGAACGCTATCCACCTGCTGTTACTCGAGAAGCTATGCCAAGACTCACTGGCATCGCTGTTTACATCAAGCTTGCTGTAAACGAATTTACCATCCGCCCGCTCGCTTTCAAGATCAATCATATAAAGATCGCTTCCTGGTTGATATACCGGAAAACAACTGTAATCACACATACAGAATAACAGCCACCGGCCATCAGGACTCACTCGCGGCTCCAGCGAACTCTTGCCGCTTTCCTGAGCGGAAACAACCACTTCCGGCTCTCCCCACTTGTCCAGCTTCAGGTCATAACTTATTCGCATCAGGTCATATTTTAATCCCTCGATCATCTCCTTCGTTATCTCTTCCATCCGGCTCGTGAGCCACGTTAGAGGCGCGCTGCAGTAATATAAATATTTCCCGTCACTCGACCACGCCGGGTATGTTTCGAGCCTGTCCTTCTTCGACAATTGCTCGCATCGCTTGACCCTGGCGTTCTGAACATCATAATACGCCAGCGCAGAATCAATATCGATCACATCACGGTACTCATCCTTCCTCGCATGATGGAACAGTTGGTAAACCTTATTCAACGAATAAACCACAATCTTCCCGCTCGGGTGCCACGATGAATATCCGAACTTAGTCCCGATCTTATTCACCTGGCCATCATTTACGATCAACTCACTACTGCCATATTTCCCGCTCCGCAGCCCGATCAACATCTTATCCGTCTTGTTATTACAGAATGCGTGACAGTTCAAACACCCTTGCCTGAAGTAACTATTATCCAGCACAACAGATTCCGCGTAACTGCCAAGCTCACGCTGATAAATCCCAACATCACGCCATGTCCTGTATCCCGGATGAATCTTTCGGTACACCAGGTACCCGTCTATCTCCTCGCTCGCGATTGAATTACGAATCGTATCATACCGCAGCCATTTCCCGTCCTTATCCTTACTAAATACATCAATCTGAAGCTCCTCGCCCTTATTCTGCTTAAGCAAGCTGCTCCATTGCACCTGGCCAATCACAATATTACCTGTCTTGCTAAAGACCTCGATCCGGCCAACCTTGCCACTGCTGATTCTTACACAATAAAGCTCACCATCTTCGCGCACGGAGAAATTCATCGGCGAAATATTTGCCGGTATCACAATCGAGCTGTAATCCGGATATATCCGCGCTTCGCGATCAACCTGCATAAAATCAACGATTTGATCGCTAATATCACGTTCAAAGAACACGCCAACACCCACCCCGATAGTCACAACAATTATCAACGATATCGTATATATATAATTCTTGCTCATCATTATTCCGGAATGCCATAAAAGTAATAATACATATACGTATTCCTGAATTTAGCTGCCAGTTCACTTTGTGCCGCATTTTTCGTTCGATATCGTATCGTCACGTCCATAAACTCATCGAACCGCCGCTTCGTTTCAGCTCTTATCTTCAACTTCTCCAACGATATCTTTTCCTTATTATATTTATTATTCAGCAATATCGCTTCTTCAAACGCTACAGGTATCTTCTCATAATCATACTCTTCCATTCTGCCGGCAACTTCCACAATATTCCACGTCTCTCCACGCAGCATATATAAAGCCAAAAGGTACTCGAACGCCATCTTGTTCTTCCTGCCATTCTCGATTTGTGCTTTCAACTGCATTTCCGGGGTTGTCAGGAATCGTCCATCTTCCTCCTTCGGTATTAACGACCGCAACCTCTGTATTTCATTATCACCTCTCAGTTCCGGATCACTCTCAAGCTTCGCCAGGTATTGCTCCGCCCACTCGCCAAAGAACAACCGCTTCTGCAATGCCCCCAGGTACACCCTCGCCGTCTGATTCTTGCCGGAAATCAAATTCACAAACGCAAGCTTCTTCAGAATAAAAGGATTGTCCCCAAACGAGACCATACTCTCGGTCAATACCTCGTCCGCCTGCCCAACCAGTCCAAGATCGATATACAGGTCATACTTATGCCAGTAGGACTTGGTAAACACAGCGTGCGAAAGCATCAATCCATCCGGATGCTGCAGGTAATTAAACATCTCATCGGCAAACCTGCCCAGATGATACAACGCCTGGTTCCTCGCCTGCATCGACAATAACTGCTCCGGCTGCTTATCCGCTAATTCCAGTACCTTCTCCCAGTCATTCTCTCCCCGGCAATATTCGATCTGATACATTGTTTTCAATTGGTCATTCGCAAAATAATACGCCCCACTACCTGCGACGCCCAGCAAAACCGCCGTACACGCAACCCACTTATTAACACCGCTGCTACTATCAATTCCAGCACGCCATATCTTCTGCCTGGACTTTTTCTTGTCCTTCTTACCCTTCCTCTTATTGCTTCTCTTTCCACGTTCACTTTTCTTCAAAAAAGCCATTAACAACAAGCATGCAGGGACACATCCATACATCCCGTATAACCAAGGGATCATTCTATTCAAAAGATCATATTTTGTTGTCCGCCACGACCACGGCATCAACTCGCTGTATGCCTCGATATGACTCACTCCAAATCCATAAACTCCGATCAACAGGGGAACCGCTGCTCCGAACAACAAGCATCCAACTCCCGCAATTCCCTGCTTCTTAAATGCAAGCTCGTATACCCCGCACATCACCGCAAACAGTAAGCTGCCCGCCGCAGCAAAGTAATACGCGATGACCATCAACACGACAAACCATACCAGTGATGACTGCCATTTCTTACTATCGACTGTTATATACAAATTAAATAATCCGAGCACAACCAGCATCGCCATCGTTGTCTCAAAATGATACGCATAGCTCGTATACAAGAACAGGATTACGATTCCAGGCACATATCTCACCCATCCGAACCACTTCACATTACATTTCTCGACTATTCTGTCGATGCATAATGCCATTGCCCATGCCTGCAATACGACAACTAAAGGCCCGATCCACTGAAACATGAAAAATTGCGTCAGGAATAAAGATACATATCTGACCAAACCGCCCGGCAGCGATGATGTCTCAAAAAAATACGACCATTCGCACGGAAACCCCGATATACCCACAGTTGCTCCCGTTACATAATACAACAGTCGCAGGTCAACATACACGCTCAGGAAAAGATAAAACAGCAGAAAAAA
>Ga0114918_10000575_pt1 | contig 31861 bp, 28 predicted proteins | sample LantaG_FD_87015 | JGI IMG/M metagenome (GOLD analysis project Ga0114918, IMG submission 87015) | Deep subsurface microbial communities from Baltic Sea to uncover new lineages of life (NeLLi) - Landsort_02402 metaG | ecosystem: Environmental > Aquatic > Marine > Oceanic > Sediment | place...
AGAGAGAAAGAGAGAGAGAGAGAGAGAGAGAGAGAGAGAGAAAGAGAGAGAGAGAGAGAGAGAGTAAAAGAGAAAAGTTTTCATTTTTCGGGGTTTTTTTGCTTCTTTTTCATTTGGATTGTGTTATTGATACAAAGACATTTTTCTCCTTCCTTCTATTCCTATTCCTCCCTCTCTCCATCGTCGTCGTCCGCTCTCCTCTCCAGCTCCGCGTCGGCAAGGCAGCGGAATAGCTCCTGCCCGCCGCCGCTCAGCCTCCTCTCGGCGTTCCTCCGCGCCCTGCTCAGCCTCGCCGCAGCGACGGCGGCCTCGGCCACGGCCGCCGCCGCGTCCGCCTCCTCCGCGCCGGCCCCGGCGTCGGCGCTGGGCAGGGCCGACACGGCCTCCCTCAGGTCGGAGGCCGCCGACGCCAGCTGCGCCGCCGCGGCGCGGGCTTGTTCTTCTGTGGGAGGTAAGCCCGGAGCAGCCCCGGCTGCGGGCGCGACCGAGCTGGGGTCCTCCCCGGCGACGGGCAGGGGCCTCGCGTCCCGCTGGATGGAGCCCGCGGCGTTGAACGCCAGGAAGACGAAGTCGGACAGGGCGGCCTGGGTGCGGGTAACGGCGTCGATTGAAGGTGGTTGAGGAGGTTGAGGAGGTGCCGTTGCCGTTGCCGTCGCCGCCGCTCCTCCGTCGTCGCCGCCCTGCTGCTGCTGCTGCATCGCGCCTCGCTTTTTTCTCTTTTTTCCCCTGTTCTTTTTCTCGCTTTAGGCTTCCTCAGAGAGGTAGATGCGAGAGTGCCCGAGGCAGACAGATGCGAATTGTACTTGATAAAACCGCGGAAGGCGGAGAGATGAAGGGGGCAGTTCGGATGAGCACCGCGATCGATCGACGAGGTCCTCGCGAGAAAAAGAAATGAAGATCGCTCACTCTTCGAACGAACGAACAATGCCCGACCTCTTCTCCGAGGTCGAGCTCGGCGAGCAGCAGCGGCCCAAGGCCGTTCCTCCGCCGCTTTCCAGGGCCAGCGGCGACTCTCTCGTCGACCTGCACGAGGGCGGTGGCAGGAGCAGCAGAGGAGAAGAGGAAGAAGGAGGCGATGCGACGACGACGAATTTCACCTCGACCTCCTCTGCTCGACGCCGGCGCTGGTCGTCGTGGCCGCACCCCCTCTGCAACGTCGCGGCCATCGCCCTGGGCCTGCTCTCCGCGATCCTACTGGTCACGACGCTGGTGTCTTCTTCGCGGGCAGCAGCAAACAGCAGGGGGCCTCTCCTGACGGCGGGCCAGGGATGCGGAACGGATAACAACAAGAACTGTTCGACCTCCTCCGATGGCACGCTCGCGCCCGAGGGCGGCCTGTCGTCTTCGGTGTCGCTCGCCGCCACGCGGGACTTCAGGGGCAGACCCCGGAGCCTCATCGCTGGCAGCAGCAGCCGGAATGCAACCGCGAAGGCGGCGAGCGGAGGAAATAAAATCAAAAGCGGAGGGAACGCGGGAGGCGTCGTCGCCGCCGACCACGGCCGCTGCTCCGACGTCGGCGCCTCGGTCCTCTCCCGAGGGGGCAACGCCGCGGACGCGGCGGTCGCCGCTGCTCTGTGCCAGGGCGTGTACAACCCGATGGCGTCCGGGATCGGTGGCGGGACGATCATCATGTGGCGGAAGGGGAAAGGGCGGAGGAAGAGCAAGAACTCGTCTCTTTCGTCTCCTCCTTCTCCTTCTTCCGTTTCGCCTTTCTCCCTCGACGACGAGGAGGTCATCGACGGCCGAGAGACCGCCCCCGCCGCCATCTCCGCCTCCATGTTCGACCAGGGGGACCCCACGCTGTCGCTGGACGGCGGCCTCGCCGTGGCCACGCCGATGGAGCTCGCGGCGCTCTCGGCCCTCTTCGAGAGGCACGGCTCCGGCAAAATCCCCTGGAGGGAGCTTGTTGCTCCGGCTGCGCAAGTCGCTCGTGAGGGCTTCGAGGCGCATCCTTACTACGTGAGCGCCGTGTCGGGCCCTCGGACGCTGAGGATGCTCCGCGGGTCGCCGGAGCTGCGGAAGGCGTTCCTGGTCCGGGATCCCAAAAGCAACAAGAAGGAGAACGAGAAGGAGAAGGAGAAGTAAAGCGGCGACGGCGACGGCAAAGGCGACAAAAAAGACAAAGATGACGAAGAAGCTCTCAACTGGCGCCCGCCCCGCGTCGGGGAGAAGTGCTGCTCCCGCCCGGCGCTCGCGGACACCCTCGACGCCGTCGGGCGAGAGGGGGCGTTGAAAGCTTTCTACAGGTCGGAGAGAGCTAGTCAGATCGCCAAAGACGTGCAGCGAGCCGGCGGCGTGCTGTCGGAGGAGGACCTCAGGGGCGCGGCGCCGCGGGTCGCGAGGCCGCTGCGCTCCCGTTCCTTCGGCGGCGCTTCTTCCTCCTCATCGTCCTCCTCATCGCCTCTCTGGGGGATGACGCTGCTGGTGCCTCCCCCTCCCTCAGCGGGAGCCAGCCTGCTCCTCGCCGCCGCCGTCGCCGCGGGCTTCGACCAACCTTTACCTTTCGGGAGGGGTTTGGGGTCTCACCGGCTGGTGGAGGCCATGAAGCACGGCATGGCCCTCCGAGCGGCGCTGGGGGACCCCGGGGGAGGGGAGACGGTGGCGTTCGGGTGCGGGGGCGGTAACGGAGAGAAGAAAAGGAAGAGGTCGCTGCTGCTCGAAGAAGACGAGTGCGAGGCCGTTGATCCGCCATCGCTCTTCGAGGGGACGGCGCACGTCCCGGCGCTGCTCTCGGACGCCGCAGACCCCGCCTTCGCCTCGCTGCTGCGCGGCTCGGTCAACGACAGCTCGACTCGCGCGGACCCGGCGGCTTACGGCGGGAGGTGGGGGCTTGGCGGCGGCGGGGACGGGAAGAGAGGGGCGGCGGGCAGCGGCAGCGGCAGCGGCAGCGGCAGCGGCAGCGGCAGCGGCAGCGGCAGCGGCAGCGGCAGCGGCAACGGTCGAAGGAGAAGAGCAAGGAAGCAGCTCCGAAAGCTCTCTTCTTCTTCTCCTTCTTCTTCCTCTTCCGCCGCCCTCGTCTCCTTACCGCCCGACGACCACGGCACCTCCGCCCTCGTCGTCGTCGACGCGGACCGCAACGCCGTCTCCCTGACCACGACGGTGAACACGGCCTTCGGCTCGGGCGTCTACAGTCGGGAAACGGGCGTTTTGCTCAACAACCAGATGGATGACTTCTCCGTCGCGGGGCGAAGCAACGGGTATGGCTTGCCCCCCGGTCCGGCGAACTTCATAGAGCCCGGGAAGAGGCCCCTGTCGAGCATGGCACCGTGCATGCTGGTGCAAGACGACGTCGATGAAGAGGAAGAGGAAGAAGGAGAGGAAGGAGAAGAAAAAAACAAAGAAGGAAACGAAGGCAGAAACGGCGGCCTCCTCCACCCAACCCACGGCCTCCGCCTCGTCGCAGGCGCCTCCGGTGGCCCTCGCATCCTCACTGCTTTGCTCCAGGCCCTCGTCTCCGTCGTCGAGGCCGGCACGCGTCCCTTGGAGGCCGTCTCGCGACCCAGGCTCCACCACCAGCTGCTTCCGGCCGAGGTCTTTGCCGAGCGCTGGGACGCCGGCGGAATTCGAGAAGAGGTCCCTGCTTCCACCTTGGACGCGCTGGAGGCACGGGGGCACTCGATCAAGTCCGCCGGGTGGGGAGCCGTTGTGCAGGCCGTCGTGGTGCCGCAGGGTGGGGGTCCCTTGGAGGCGGCGTGCGACCCGAGGAAGGACGGGGCGCCTGCTGCTGCTGCGTGAAGAAAAAATTGTAAAAAAAAATGGGGAAAAAATTCGTTTTTAACCTTTTCCGTTCTTTGTTTGATTTTTGGAATAAGGGAATTCTCTCTCTCTCTCTCTTTCTCTCTTTTCTCTGTACTTACATGGTGGCCGTCGTGCCCCCCGGCCCAACGGGCTTGGGCCTTCCTCGCGGGCCGCGGCCTCCTCCACCACCACCACCTCCACCTCCACCACCTCCATCGTCGCCGCCGCCTCCGAAACCCATCCCCCCGCCGCCGCCTCCCCCTCCAGAGGGCGCCGGCGTCAGCAGCCCGTACTCCGAGTCCACGTGGTTCTCCACGTCCCTGAGGAACGCGCCGTAGGCCACGGCCTCCAGCACGGCGCGGCGCTGCGTGCCTGCGGTGAGGGCGACAGTTTCGACGGTCCCTTCCGCGACGGCCTTCTGGACTCGCTGCATCAGGTCCTCCATCGACCTCGCGTCGTCGCCCACGGCCTCGGCCATCTGCCTCTGGAGGTCCGAGAGGTCGCCGAACAGCGCGCGGACCTGGGCATCAACGAGAGCTGCTCCCTCGGCGGAGACGACGCGGGCCATCGCCGCCATCGTCGCGGCGTCGAACTCCTCGATGTAGGTCCTGAGCGCCGCGCCTCCGCGGGGTCCCCTCGACGCCTCGACGGCGGCGTCGGCGGCCCCCGGGGCGGGAGGAGCCGGCGCGTCCGCGTCCGACCCGGCTCCGTCCGCCTCTGCCGCGGCGGCAAACAGGGTCTCGAGCCTCGCGACGGCGTCGCCCGGAAGAGTCCTCGCAGACCTCTCGAGCTGGAAGCGCGAGTCAACCTTGCGAAGGAAATAGCCGAAGAGCACCGACGCGGCGTAGACCTGCGCCGCCTGCAGCCTCGACATCCGAACCACCGCGTTGGAGAAAGCCGTGGACGCGGGGCCCAAAACACCGCGGACGTGCTCTTTGACCAGATCAAGGGCCTCGCGCGAGTGGACCCCTTCCGTCAGCGCAACCAAGTCGGCGTGGGCTTCCAGCGGGGCGTCCTGCAGGCGAGGCAGCATTGCGACCCCTAGTTCCAGGAATCTCTCGAGCACCGAGGCGTACATGAGGTCCTGGACCGACAGGGCCTGCTCCCCGCGGCGGAGCTGCTCCATGCGCTGGTAGAGGACCAAGGAGCTTGAGGCGTCGTCGGCGGCCGGGGCCTCCGGGGGTGCCCTCTCTCGAACGGCCTCCCTCTCGGCAGAGATTCGGGACAGCTCGGCGTCGACCGCGGCGCGGAAGAGGTGCGGCTCCATCTTGAGGAGGTAGGAGAGCTGCTGGCCGATGGCGGTCTGCGGGGTGACGGGGGCCTGGAGTTCCAAAATTGTTGGAGTTTTTTTGGAAAGGAGGAGGGTGAATTTTTTTTTTGGTTGTCGATTTTTCCTTTCAAGCCACGTCAATCGACCTTCTTACTCTCGATTTCTCCCGTCTTTTCTCTCTCTCGCACGCTTCTTTCTCTTCAAAGACGCACCAGCTTGAGCGAGTCGATGATCTCGTCCGGCTCGCTGCTGCTTCCGGCAGCAGAAGCAGAGTCCCCGGCGGCGGCGCGGAGAGGCGGCGGCACGCGGGTGATGCGACGGAGCAGCGAGAGGGGCGGCGACGACAGCGGACGGACGGCGACGCAGACGCATCGGCTTCCGCTCGCTCTCATCGCCGCTGAAGCAGCTCCAGCTCCACTTTTGCCACGACGCTGGAGAAAAGGTCCATGCAAGAGCGTCGTGGGGAGCGCGAGCCTCGAAGCGGAAGCGAGCATTCGATTTGAAAGGCAGAGAGAGAACGGAAAGAATGAAAGAATTGGGAGGAGACAGCGGCTAGCTTCTAGAAATTTTATCGAACGAAAAAATGTGAGTTTTTTCGGCCCTTCTTTTTTCTACAAAAATTTTTAGATCTACTCCTCGTCGCGCGCGTATACGAACAGGTGCCCGTCCCGGGGCGTCCTCCCGATCCTCAGCCGCTCGTCGAGGTAGGTGATCTCGAGCGCGGTGGCGCAAGACGAAGAAGATCGAGAGTTGGTTTTCTCTTTTCCTCCGCTTCCGCTTCCGCTTCTGCTGTTGTTGCTCAAAATCCTCCCGGTAAAGCCCGCCACGGCATCCAGCGCCTCCCCGACGGGCACCCTGGTCCTCCCCAAGGGCCCAGGCAGCAGGGAGCTTCCCTCCACGCGGGTGGAGACGGGCCTCACGGAGAGAGTGAGGAGCGGGGAAAGGAGGTCGTCGTCGTCGTCATCGTTTTCGTTTTCGTTTTTACCGCTCCCGACGACGGAGACGCTCGACTCGGTCACCACCCTCCCGAACGCTCCCGCGACGGTCAGGCCCACGTCGGAGGTGATCCAGAAAGAATCAGAATCGGAAAAAGAGGAAGAAGAACTGCTCTTCTTGTCCTTGACCTCCTGCCTGGCGGTCCCCACCCTCGCGAACGGCAGCGCGTCCGTGAACGCGAAGACCGCCTCCGCCGCCGCAACGTTGCCCACGGCCTTGGAGAACCCCCAGAAGAAGGGCGAGGAGCGGAAGGGCTGGGCGGAGGAGTAGACGAGGGACCAGCGGCCCTTGAGGAAGTCGAGCAAATCAGAAGAAGAAAAGGACGAAGAAGAGGAAGAGGAAGAGGGAGCACTTCCGCTTTCCTCCTTGTCCACTCTCCTCCTGTTCCTCCTCCTCCTCGCCTCTCTCTCGAGCTTGGCCGCGAGTGCCTCGACCGCGGCGCGCTCCCTGCGCGTCCCCCCGGCGCCTCTGTCCGTGGAGGCGGCGGAGGCGAGCAGCGCTTCGACGAGCGAGGAAGAAGAAGACGAGGAAGAAGGAGAGGGAAGCAGCGACGACGGCGAAGAAGAAGAAGAAGAAGAAGAAGAAGAAGAAGAAGAAGAAGAAGAAGAAGAAGAAGAAGAAGAAGAAGAAGCCTTTGCTACTCCATTGCCGCTGCTGCTCTTGTTCTTCCTCGGAGGAGGGAGGTCGACGAGGTCTGCGGATGCGGGGTCCTGTAGAGGGGAGAAAGAGAAAGAGAGAGGTTGAAGGGGGAAGAAGAGAGAGAAAGCAAGGAAGAAGAAGAGGTTAGCGTTTTCTCTCTGCTTTCTTCTCGCTCGCTCGCTCGCTTCGCCTTGCATCAACTGCATCCTCCGTTCACCCTCGAATTGCTCACCTGGAGCCTCGCCGCTCGGCGCACGGATCTGAGATGAACATGACGAGTTAGCCTGAGCGTGGAGAGAGGAGTGGCGCCGGCACGCATCGCCGGCGGCGCGGCGAGAGAAGAAGAAGTGGTCATCTCGCTTTTTCGAGCCCCGAGCGAACGTGTGTGGCGGAACTGAAAAACGCGAGCGAGAAAGAAAAAAAACGACGACGACGGCTTTTTTCTCTTTTCTCTCACTTTTTCCCTTCTTTCTTTCTTCTCAGCTCATCTTCCCCTCAACTTTGCCCCGAGGAAAGATGCTGGGCCAAGCAGCAGCGGCCAGGTACGGTCCGAAGAGATCGGAATCGAGGCGACGGAGTTATAAAAAAAGGCGGCATCTTTCGACTGCGACGTCGTGTTTGAAAAAAAGGAAAAAGCTAGCTCTGTCGACGCCGCCGCCGACGACGGGAAAAAAAACGCATCTACTACTACACGCCCGTGCGCCCTCCTCCGCTCTCTTTTTGCTCTATCCAAACCCACGAGCGCATAGAAGACGTCGATGAAGCGACTGTCTGTGGTGTATAATTGGAATCGAAGTGCAATTGCCTATCGAAAAAGCTCACGATTGCACCAAACCTCTCTTTTAAAAAACCAACAAAAAAACGAAACTCGCAGAGCGGTGCCACCGCCGGTCGTTGTTGCCGCCGCCGCTTCTCCTCCAATTCCGACAGCGCCGCGGCGGCCATCGGCGCGCTCGCTGGCTCAGCCGCAACGCGCGAACGGAGCGCCGTCTCGCCTCAGATCTGCCTGCCCGGCGACGCCGCAGCAGAGGCAGCCGAGTGGCAAGAACGGAGCCGATGGAGATGCGTCTCCTTCGGCGGCCGGCGGTGGCAGCAGCGGCGGCGACTCGAGCAACAACGAAGCGGCGACCTCGACCTCGGCGTCGACCTCTTCTCCTTCCTCTTCCTCTTCGCCTTCGCCTTCGTCTTCATCTTCGTCCTCGTGGGTCGACGCGGGCCCGCCCGAGGGCCTCAACGTGCGCCTCACGTCCTTCCACGCCGCCGACAGCAAAGGCGCGGCCGCCTCGCGGCGGAGCGGGAGCGGGAACAGCAGCAGCGGCGGCGGAAGCGGAGGAGGAGGAAACGCGTCGGACAGCGACGCCGCCGCCTCGGCGCGCCGGAGGAAGACTCTCGGGCCCGACAACGGCGGCAGGAGGAACAGCGGCAGCGGCATCGGAGGCGACAAGGGCGGCAGCAGCAATGGATCCAGGAGGTCTCGCTTCCCCCCGACCGCCGGGAAGAGGGGCGGGGCGGGAAGCAGGGATTCGTCCTCTTCTCAACCCGCTCCTTCCGGCTCGTCCTCTTCCCGCCGAGCAGACGCCGCCTCCGCCGCGGCGGCAGCAGCCACCGCCGCGGCAGCCGCCTCCGCCACCCTCGCCACGATCGACGTCGGGTCCACCAACCAGTTCCTGCTCCTGGGTCTCTACGCAGACCTCTGCTCCGGGGGGAGGCTGCGGGACGCTCTCTCGCTGGTGGAGAGGTGCGCCGACTCGAGGAGGGGCGACGTGCTGGCCAAGCTCCGCCACAAGCGCTTCCTTCGGGCCGCCGCCGACGCCTGCTCGGCCGAGGCAGCTGCCTTGGCGCTGCGCTTCGTGGCGGCCCTGCCGAGGGGCGCGGCGGACGAGCGCACTTACAACCTTGCCATCTCGGCCGCGACGGCCGCGAGGTGCGAGGCCTCTGCCGCCGCCGCCGCCGCCGCCCTGGCCCGCGCAGGGATCGCCCCGGACACCATCATGTACACAAACCTGATCGCGGCCTACGGTGCCGCCGGGGCGGTCGACGCGGCCTTCGAGGTCTACGAGGAGATGCGCGCCGCGGGGGTGAGGACGGAGCCGCAGGTCTACTGCACGCTGATCTCGGCGTGCGCCAAGGCGATGCCGTCGGGTGCCGGGGTCGTCTCTTCTTCTTCGACGAGCTCGAGCTCCTCCTCTTCTGCTTCTGCTGCTTCTGCTGCTTCTGCTTCTGCTCCTTCTTCCTCCTCTTCTAATGCCGCCTCCGCGGCCTCTGACGCGGCGAGGAGGACCGCCCTGGTCCTGCTCGAGCGCGCCGTGGGCGTGCTCGACGACGCCGACGCCGCCCGAGTCAGGCCGGACCCGCCGGTCTGGAACGCGCTTATCGGCGCCGCCGGGCGCGCGGGCGCTTTGCAGAGGGCCTTCTCTGCCCTGGAAGGGATGAAGGCCGCCGGTCTGAGGCCGGACGACAGGACCTACACAGCTCTCATCGACGGCTGCGCCCGCGCCGGGAGGAAAGATCTCGCCGTTCGGGTTTATCACACGGCGCTCCGGGCCGGGTTGGGGGGCACGAGCCCGGTGCTTTACACCGCCACGATCAACGCCTGCAGGGAGAGGGAGAAGAGAGGAGGGAGCGGAGGTGGCGCTGCTGCTGCTGCTGCGAGTTCTTCTTCCTCCTCTGCTGCTTCCTCGTCGCCGATCTCGCTGTCGTCGAGCGAGCTGCCGGCGACGGCGTCGCTCGCGACAGCCTTTGCCGCCGAAAACGCTTCTTCTTCCTCGTCCTCGGAGTTTGCGCTCCCCTCCGCCTCCGGAGCCGACCTCCCCACGGCCATGGAGGTATACGCCGACGCCGTCAGGGCCGGGGTAGAGCCCGACGCGCCGCTCTACGCGGCGCTGCTGTCCGTCGCGGGCTCGGCGGGGGACGTGCGCAGCGCGGTCGCCGTCGCCGAGGACGCGGCCCTCGACGGCCTGGGAGGCTCCCCGCTGGTCTCGTCGGCGCTTGTCTGCGCCGCCGTCGACGCGGGCGACCTGAGCGCGGCCAGGGCCGCGCTGGAGGCGGCGACGGTGGCCGCGGTGGGGAGGGAGAGGGTGGACGCGCAGGGGCTGGCGAGGTCGGCGCTGCCGTCGAAAGGGAGCGGCGAGGGGGGTTCTTCGTCCTCGTCCGAGTCGCCGTTTGCGCTCGCCGCGGCGGCCGCGGCCGGCGGGGGGATCGCAAACGGCGGCAGCAGGATGACGACCTCTCTTGCGCCTCCACCTCCGCCGCCTCCTCCTCCTCCACCTACTTCTTCTTCCTCCGCGACGGAGGCCTCCACGACGAAGGCGACGACCTCTCCGCAAAACCTCCAGGAGCACTACTCCAAGCTGAAGCACGGAAGCGGAAGCGGAAACACTGGCCACCACCACCACCACCGCCCCCTGCCGCCCGCGGCGCGCGCCTTCAATTCTGTGATCAACGCCTCTGGCGTCGCCTTCCGCGTCCGCGACGCGCTCGACGCGCTCAAGCTGATGGCCGCGGCCCGCGTTCGCCCCGACGCGTTCACCTACGCGGCCTTGCTGAACGGCCTGCAGCGCGCCGGGGAAGCCGAGGCGGCCTTCGACGTCTTCGGGAGGATGCGGCGACGGGGTCTGCCGGTGGACGAGGCCATCTGCTTCATCGTCGTCCGCCTCTGTTACAACCGGGCGAGGGCGGGTTGGTTCCCCGGGGGATACCCGCCCGGAAGAGCTGACGCAGCTGCCGCTGCTGCCGCGGAGGCCGCCAGTGGGGGCTCCCCGGCGTCTCTGGCCCTGCGGAGGGACCTGGCCGCGGCGCTGGACGCGGCGGAGGGGGCGGCGGACAGGAGGAGGCGGCGGAGCAGCGCAAGCAACGGGAGCGGGAGCGGGAGCAGCAGCGGCAGCGGCAGCGAGAGCGAGAGCGAGGAGCAGAAGAGTGGCGCTTCGAGCTCTTCTTCTTCTTCTTCTTCTCTCCCCGCGCCCCTGACCCCTTCCGGGGGCATCGACGCCGACTGGGCCTCGAGGGCCGTGGGAGCCTACCGCGACGCGCTCGAGTGCGGCGTGCGCCCCTTGCTGCGGCTGCTCGAGCGGGTGCTAGCCTGCCTCCGTCTGCCGCAGCAAGCAGCGGCGGCGGCCTCTTCGAACCCCATCGAAGGAGGAGAAGGCAGTTACTCTGCCTCCTCCCGCTACAGCGGCAACTCCCCGGGACGCGCCGTCTTCGACCCCCGGGCCTTGCCGATCGTCGACGACGCCGTCGCGGCGGGCGTCTTGCCCCCCGTGGCCCTGCCCCCGCCGGCGCCGCGATTGGATCTGCGGAGGATGCCGCCGACGGTGTCGGAGGTCTATGTGTTGGCGCTGTGCGCAGCGCTGGCCCGCGCCGCCGACGGGCCCCGTGCTTTACCCGAGGTGACCTTGCTCGTGCCCCCGTACGACCCGGCGGACATCTTCTTCCCCTCTTACGCGCACGACGACGCCGGGGTTTCCGCCAACGGGCTTGCCGGAGGAGGAAACCGGGAAGCGAGAAAGGCCGCTTCGGCCGCCGCTGCGGCAGAGGTCGCGGCCGCTGCTGCTGCCGCCGAAGCCGCCGTTGCTTCTGCGGCAGCGAACGACGCTTCTGGCTCCTACGACAGCGACGACGGGGGCAGCGGCAGCGGCTCGGACGAGGAGGTGGCCTTCGGGTCCCGCTCCCGCTCGCGCTCCTCCTCTGCCGCGTCAAAGGCCGCGGCCGCAGCGAGCGCCGCCGCCGCGGCGCCGCAGGTGTCTTTCGCGCCGCACGCCGCGCGGACCGGCCTCGCCGTCGCCGCCATGCTCCGCCGCATCGGGATGTGGGCGGTAGAGTCCCCCGCCGAGGGCGTGATCCGCCTGCAGTCGCGGGAGGCGATGCGGTGGGTCAGGGCCGCGGCGGCCGCGGCGGCAGAGGGCGGGTCGTCGTCGCTGCCGCCGGCGATGCTCGGCGTCGGGGGGAGGACAAGTCCTCAACCTCAACCCCAAGCTCCTCCTCCTCCCGCCTCCGTGTCCTTCGCCCCCTCTTTCGGGAGCGGCCCTCCCGGGGCGCCCGGAGGTCGCGGCGGGCGTCTCTCCAACCAGGCGCATTCGATCAGGATGGGCGGGCTCGGGCTTGGGGGTGGTGGTTCGAGCGAAGGCGGAGGCGGAGGCAGAGGAGAACGAATGCCGCCGCCGTCGTCTCGGCCGCCGCCGCCGCCGCGCCCGTCCCGAGGAGGAGGTCGCGGCCGCGGAGGAGGCGGCGACGGCGGGGGCCCCCGCCCTCCGACGAACCCGAGGACGCCCGTCGGGGGGAGCAAGTGGTGGGACGACGTGGAGTGAGTTTTTTGAAGAGAGAGAGGGGGGGAAAGAGAAAAAGAGAGAGAGAAAGTGAGAGAGAAAAAAGTTTTTTCAAGTTTTTTTCGAGTTTTTGGTTTTTTCGTGTGTGAGAGAGGGAGAAAACTTTCCGTGACTTGCTTTTTTCATAACCGAGTTTCTTTCTTTTCTCGTCTCCGTTTCTAGGGGATTACACACTCACGCACGCGCTCTCGTTGATGTTGATGTTCGGGAAAAAAGGAGGTGGAGGAGGGGAGGAGTAGGGGCGGTGGTGGGAGGGAGAAAGAGATGAAAGAAGAAGAAAAGGAAATGGCCTTTTTTTTTTCAAAACTCTCTCTCCCTCCTTCTGCCCCGTATGCTCGACTCCCATACCCCGCAAAAGCCCTCTCTTTCTCTCTCAAACCACGCACAGACGCGCACGCAGAGCTCCAGATTCCAGAAGAAAAAAGAGATGTCAAAAAGGAAAGAAGAAGTCTCGCAGGTTTTTGAAAGGTTGTTGCTTGTAAAGTTTGGAAGTGTTTAGTGCAAAAAACAAAGAACGAAGAAAACAAAAAGGGAAAAATCGGTGGTTGAGGTTGTTTTGCTTGATAGCGAATTTGAAAGTTTATGGGGTGGGGTTGAAGATCAAGTTTTTTTTTAGTTTAGGAAGTGTTGGAGGGAGTGGAAGTGGGGGGGAAGGGAAAGGGGGACAAGTGTTTGAATAGGTGGTGGTGGTGGTGGTGGTGCTGTCGTTTTTTTTTTTTTTGAAAAAAATCGAAAGAAAGAAAAAAAAAACTCTCTTTCTTTTTTTCTTCAAAAACTCCTCCTCCTCCTCCTCCTTTTTTCATTCATTCACAGCACAGTCGGCGCCGGCGCCTGCACCACCCTCGCCACCTCCCCAAACTTGGCCCCGCAGTACTTTTTGTACACCGCCTGCAAAGTTACGGCGGGCGCCGCGGCGGCGAGCACGCTCAGCGACGACGCCGCGGCCTCGGCCACAGCGCGAGACACGCCCGACGCCTTTTCGAGTGAGAGGGGGAAGTCGGGGCGAGCGCCCAGCGCCCTCCGCGCCGCCACCACCGCGCCCGCCGCCAGCTCCGAGGGCGAGTGCGCCAGCATGGAGTACTCGGGCAGGGCGAGCTCGACCAGGTAGGAGACGTAGTGCCGCATCTGCCTCGAAGGGGCCGTGCGCGAGGAGGTGTGCTCCGACGACGCTCCGCCGTTTCCGCCGCCATTGCCATTGCTCACCTCCGCGTTGGCCGCGTCCTCGAAGGCCGCCACCTTCATGAACCTCCCGGCGAATGCGTGCGCTGTCGGGACCGTCAGTTGGAAGCCCAGCGCGTTCAGCAGGGCCTTCTCGCAGGCCAGGATCTGGTCTCTGGAGTAGGCGCGGTCCGAGATGTAGACGAAATCCCTGACTTCGGGGGCCCAGATCTCCTCGTACTTGGAGGCCACCAGCATCGCGGTCACGCCCACCAGCTGCAGGTTCTTCCTGGACACGGGGTTGGAGGCCAGGTACCTGTCGATCAGCGACCCCGTCAGGTGCAGCGTCTCAGGCAGCAGCTTGAACTTCAAGTGGACCTCGACGAGCCAGTCCAGCAGGATCGCGCGCATCTTCTCGTTGACGTCGACCTGTTTCGCCATGTAGTCGCTCGGGGGCCTGAACTTGGGCTCGGCCCGGGCGTAGTAGGCGAAGATGTCCCCGGCGTACTCCGAGGCCGAGAGCGGGTCGGCGGCGTCGGCGGCGTCGAGGGCCGGGAGAAGGGTTTCCCGGACGCGGCGCGCGTTGTTGGCGAAGAGTTTGGCGTTGGTTCCGTTGGTGCTGGTTGCGTTTTGACCGAGCGCTGCGGCCAAGCCGCAGCGGGAGGAAGAGGCGTGGGCGGCCTCGGAGGAGCGCGCCGCGAGGAGCGCGGACATGGAGCGGCCCGTGGGGGCGGCGGCGGCGGCAGCAGCGGCGGCAGGAGCAGCACCGGCAGCAGCGGCAGCGCCGGAAGTCGTTGCCGCATCCTCCTCTGCCCTCACTGCGGCCGCGGCAGCGGCGGCAGCGGCGGCGGCAGCGGCCCCGGAGGACCTTCTTCCGGCGCGGGGCTTGGCGGCAGCGGCGGCGGCGGCGAGGAGCTGGGTCTGGAGTTGGTGTTGAAGTTGAAGAGTGGGAGGAGAAATTTGAAAAAAAAGTGAGCTTTTTTTTCGAAAAAAGAAAAAGAGCTTGTTCGACGATCGATTCGACGGAAAAAAAAAAGAATTGATGGAAAGAAACGCCTTCAAAGCATCGCCCTCCCGCGCCTTCATTCGCCTCCAACCAACGCAGCAGAGTAGAGAAGACTCTCGAGGTCGCAGCCTTGGGAGCGGCAAGCGAGACCGTGCACCAGAGAATGCGGATTCGCGTCTCGAAAGGGGGAGCTGTCGAGCAAGCGATTTCGACTCGTTGAATCTCGACTCGTCGCCTCTGCCTGCGCTCGAAAAGTTGACTCGTCTCTCTCTCTCGCTGCTCGCGCCCCAGAGGGCCCGCGAGACCAGTTCCGCGTCGTTTTTCCCTCTTCTCCTCTTGCCAGGGCCTTCAGCACGGTCTCGAAAGAGGCCCGCGCGTCCAAAAAAAGAGAGAAAACAACCTCATCCTTACCTGGTCCTCGACCTTGAGGCCGGCCGCCGCCGCGGCGCGGCGGGTGACGACGCCGCGCTGGAGCAGCTGCAAAGAAAAAGAGTTGAGAGAGAGAGAAGAGTTGAAAGTTGGGAGTGAGCTTCTTCGTAATCGTCTCGCCGACGAGCTTGGGAGCTTTCGTTTGCTCTGATTTGAATCCCTGTGCAAGCAGACGACAGAGCTCCTTGCAGCCGGGTAAGGTGCAGATAGAACAGAGGTCAACCGAGGACACAATCCGCTGTCGAAAGGGGGCCAAGAAAAAGGCTCGAATGGGCTGTCGCCGCCGCTGCCACCGTCGCTCAACTGCTAAAAAGGGAAAATCGAAAAGTCTCTCTTTTTTTCAATTTGGCGACCCCTCTTTCGCCCCTCTCTGTTGCTTCTCGCTCGCTCCTCCCCAGACGGCTGCGAGGAGAGACCTCTCTGGGTGCTCGAGGAGAACAGAAGAAAGGCAGAGATCTGGCAGAAGGAGCACCAGGGGCCTTTTTTCTCTCCCGCGCCCAAACTGCCGTCGTTCGCCCTTGCTCTTTTTTCGCTCGTCTCTCTTTCGTCGAAAAAAAGGGAAGAAAAAGTCGACGCAGCGAGCGCGCGAAGCACGAATGGCCTTTTTTCCTTTGCCTCCCCTCTTCCCCCTTCATCGCTCTTCCTTACCTCCTGGGCCCTCGCCTTCTCGGCCTGGGAGACGTTGACCCGGGCCAAGGGGGCCACGAGGTTGCCGATGTCGCCCAGGGCGCTGTGAGAGTTGGAGTTGAAGAGAAGAGGAGGAGGAATGAGCTTTTTTTCGTTTTCGTCTGTTGCCGCCGCCGGACGACGAAACCGTTGTTTGAGAGAGAGGAAAGGAGAGGCGCGAATTGGTCCGCTGCGACCCCTTGTCTCCTTCTCCTTCCCTCTTCCTCCCTCGAGGGCCTGACTCAAGGTGTCCCGGAAGCGGACCCGCAAAGATAGAGAGCAAAGAGCGGTAGGAAAAGGGAGAAAACGGGCTCTCAATGCCTCGAGCTGTCGCACAAAGCAGGGAGCACGGCTCAGATTCGCGCCAAAAAACGAAGCAAAAGAGAAAGCACACTCAATCTTCCTTCCTTACCGTCGCCCTCCTCCGCCTCCTCCTTGCTGCGCCGCCGCGCGCTTCCCGCCGGCGACGACCGCGACGTCAGAGATATTCTCCGCCTCAACGACGGGCGCCATGGTTTTTTTTTGAAGTGGGGTCGAGTAAAAGAAAAAGCGAAAAAAGAGCGAAATGCTTCTGCTGCTCAACAACAAAAGAAGAAGAAGAGCGCGAAGAGTGAAGAAGAAGAAGAGCGAGTCGAAAAAAAAAACAGAAAGAAAAAAATTCAACAACTAGTTTTTTTTCCTTGCCTTTGCCCCCTTCGATCAACCTTCGCCGAGCATGCTCTGCCGCCTCTCTCGCGAGGCCAGACAGGGCCTGATCCCCCTGGCGCGGTCGGCGCTTGCCACCTCCGGTGCTGGTCGCTGCGAGGAAGCGGTCGCGGCGCTTGCCGCCTCCGATGCTGGTCGCTGCGAGGAAGCGGCCGCGGCGCTTGCCTGCGGGAGAGGAGACTCCATCATCGTCGCCGCCGCTGCCGGCGATCCTTCGACCTCGGCCTCGAGCTTTGCTTCTTCCTCTTCCCCTTCCTTGTCCCGCTCTTTCCATTCCCGCAGCAGCAGCAGCGGCCTCGAGGAGCGAGCAGACGCGAGCAGGCAGGCGACGCTGACCGGGGGGATTCTCGCACACTCCTCTCCGAAGCACGGCTCCCAACCTCTTCTCCTCCTCGGACAACGACGGAAAAACAACCCGACCTCTCTTCTTTGCTCTTCTTCTCCTTCTTCTTCTTCATCTTTCTCCACCGCCGCGCCCTCCCCGCGCAAGCTCGACGACATCATGAAGCTCGAGACCCTCAGAGACAAGACGGGAGAGGAGATAGCGTCGATCTGGACCGAGGTGAGGAGATTTGGTTTTTGGTTTTTTTGGTGGGTTGAGAAAAGACAGAGCCTTTCTTATCAACGTTTTGAATTAAAAAAAAAAAAAAATCAAAAAAAACTTTTCTTCTCTTTCTCAGTTCCACCGAGACGACTCCAAGAACCGCGTCGGGGGCACGCTCTCGGCCCAGGACTACAGGGCCTTCACTCAGCACGTCGCCGAGGCGCCCATGCTCGTATGGCCGCTCAGGAAAGAAGGGCTGGGAGGAGGAGGGAAAGAGGAAGGGAAAGAGGAGGGAGAGAAAGAAAAAGCTTCGTCGTCTTCGGGTCTCGTCGTGCTTTTGTCGCAGGCGCAGCTCCCTCACATCTTGTTCACGACCGTCGACGAGTTCCGAGCGCTTGGTCCCGACGCCCCGGCGCACCTCGTCGTCACGCACTACTCGGAGCTGGCCGCAGAGAAGGGCGTGGTGCTGTGGAGGGCCGACGTCGTGTCCCCGGCGCTGCTGGTGAATTCTTCTTCGAGGTTGAATCCTTCTTCGTCGTCGTCGTCGAAAGCTTCAGACTCGGGTCTTTCGACCTCGACGACGGAAGGAGAACAAGAAGCCAAAACGACCTCCACTTCCACTTCCTCCTCCGACGCGGCCCGCGCCCTGGTCGCCACGGCGCACGCCCTCTACGCCGACCCGGAGGGGAGGGCGCACGCCAGGGCCTTCAACGAGGCGAAGGGCTTCGACTTTGAAGCGCTGATGCGTTACTTCGGGTTGAAGATTTGAAGATTTTGAGATCCCGTCTCTTTTTTTTTCTTTTCAATTTCTTTCTCGCTCTCTTTTCTTTCACGCCCCCTACCCCCCACCCCACCCACCCACCCACCCGCACTTGCTGTTGTAAAATCATTATAAAAAAAGAGAAATCTCTCTTGTCGAAGAGAGAAAAAGAATCGAGGGGGGTAGCTACAAAAAAAGCTTTTTTTTTAAAAAAACGAAAAAACTCAAAAAATTGAAAGAAGTAAAAAAAATTCTCTCTCATCATCTCATCATCAAGCTCTCATCCACTTCTCAAGCAGCCACCGCGGCCACCTTCTTCACGGCGGCCAGGATCTTGTCGTCGCCCGTGAACTTGATGTCCTTCTTGTCCCTGCCCGAGGCGCGGTAGGCAGCCACGCGCTCTGCGGCGTCACCCAAAAAGGTGTGCTCCGGCTTCCAGTTGAGCACTTTTTTCGTCTTCTCGGCCGACGCAAAGAAATGGCCAGTGCGGAAAGGGAAACCCTCTCCCTTCTCGAGCTCCACCGACTTCGGGTCGTACAGCACGACCTCGGCCTCGACTCCGGCCGCCTTCGCCAGCGTGTTGACGATGCCGACCAGGGTGATAGCCCTGTCGGAGCAGATGTTGAGGTGCTGCCTCTTGGCGCCGTCGTTGCCGACGACGGCCGCCATCGCCGCAGCGAGGTCATCGACGTGCGACAGCGTCACCAGCTGCACGCCCGGCGCCGGGATCGGCACGGGCCTTCCGCGGACGATTCTGTCCAGGAACCACTGCTCGCAGTCCTTGTTGGTGTAGGCCCCGTAGATGTAGAGGGGCTGGAACACGGTGTAGGGCAAGGTCGACCCCTCGAGCACGGCCTCGACGCCAGAGTGCGGGGCGTTCGGCTTGCGGGCCATCCCTTCGAAGAGCTGCGGCTCGACGTAGTTGTCCGCGTAGGCACCGGCCGACCCGACGAAGCAGTAGTGCTTGATCTGGCTTCCCGCGCCCTTGGCTGCGTCGATGAGGGCCGAGCAGGCCGCGACGTCCTTTCCGTTGTTGTCGTAGACGATTTCGGGTTTGGCCTTGGCGAAGACGTCCTTGACGACGGCGGCGTCGGAAGGGTCAGCGAAGACGACGGAGGCCCCGGCGGCCTCGAGGGCGGCGTACTGGGTGTAGGGGTCCTTGGCGCGCTGCTTGGACTGAGGTGGGGGGGAAGGTTTTGGTGGGGGAGAGAGAGAGAAGAGGAGAAGATAGAGAGAAGAAGAGGTTGAGAGTTGAAGAAAGAAAAGGCGCTTCCCTCGTAGTAGTCAAAAGAAGAAGAAGAAAACCGAACGAATGCAAATCCTTCTCTCTCGCGTAGCGGCCTCTCTGCTCTTTTTATCCTCCTACAGACCACAAAATCGGATGCAGGCTTCTAAATGCTCATCGCCCATACTCTCAGTCGCGCGGAAAGACCCCGTTTCCTGTCTCAATTCAAACTCAATCAATCGCTCACCTCCTCGCCGTCGTTGAGGATCGTGACCTTGTGGCCCTGGCTCATCAGCTTCTTGGCGAGGTGCAGCCCCAGGAAGGCGTGGCCCCCTCCCTTGGTGTTGGCGATGAGGACGGAGTCGGCGCGGCAGACCAGGGAGCTGCGGCGGGCCGTGGCCGCGGCGGAGGCCGGGCGGGCGGAGGCGAGGGAGGCGCGCATAGCACAGAAGAAAAGAAAAGAGGGTGAAGAAGAAGAAAAAGAGAGATAGGTTGGAGGAACGATTCGAGAAAAGAGTGGGGAAAATATCAAGCCGAGCCCGAAGAAAAAAAAGCCTCGAGAGACCTTTCTTCGCTCACTCTCTCAACTCGTTCTCGATGCTCCGATTGCGCCCCGCGGCGAGCGGGCGCCTCTCCTGCCACTCGCAGAGACGACATCCACGTGTCGTCGCTGCGTCAGCCTCGAAAGGATTCCGCAAGAAGAGGGGCGACGGAGGAGGAGGAAGTGAGGAGGGGGAGGAGAAGGTGAAGGCGATCGGCGACGACGACGACGACGACGGCGACGACGACGGAAACGCTCGACCTCTTCCTCCTTCTCCTTCTCCTCCTCCTCCTCCTCCTCCTCTTCCAACGCCAACTCCATCCGCGGCGGACCCCTCCGCGATCGCCGCCTCCAGCGCCGCCTTCGCAGCGGCGATGTCCCTGTCCGCCGTCGCCGTTCGGGTCGGAGGAGCCAGGCTCGACCTCACTGGAGCAATGCTGCCCCCTTCCGCGGAGCGGGCCGCGGCGGCGGCGCTGCTCTCGGCTCCCTTGCTCGGAGACGTTTCGGATCCCCCTTCGCTCGCTACCCACGCCGGGGCTGCCGCGGCCGCTGCTGCCTTCGTCACGGGCGTGCGGGCCGCAGCAGTTGCAGCAACAAGCAGCAGCAGCAGCAGCAGCAGCAGCAGCGAGGAGGGAGGAGAAGAAGAAAAAGCAAGAAGCAGCTCGTCGTCGTACGCCTCCGAGTTTGACGCCTCGCTCGCCCTCGTCCTCCCTCGGCTCTCGACAGCAGAAGTCGCTCTCTGGCTCTGCCTGCTCCCCTCTGTCGCCGAGGAGGCCCTCTTCAGGAGCGGCTTGCTTCCTCTGGTCTCCGCAGACTGGAGGGGCGCCGCGGCGGTGGCGGCGCTGTTCGGTGTGCTTCATTATTCGCCTGGCGCGGGCAGAGGTCTGGCGAGCGCGGCCGTCGCGGGGGGCGCCGGATTCGTTTACGGCCTCCTCTACTGCTGGACGGGCGGGGACCTTGTGGCCACCGCGGGAGCACACGCGCTCGCCAACGCCGGCTCGGCGGCGCTGTGGTGGTCGCGGAGGGAGAGAGAGAAAGAGAAAATGTAAAATAGGGGAAGGGAAAAAACGCCTTTTCTTTTTGACAAAGAAAACAAAAAAAAACAAAAAACAAAAAAAAACTCTCTCTCTTCTCCTCTCTTCCCATCTTCCTTTCAAGCCTTCCTCACCACCTTGGTCGCCACGCTCTCCCTCAGAGTGCACGTCCTGTTCAGCACCAGCTTTCCCTCAGCGTTCCTCTCCTCGTCTACGATGAAGAACCCCAGTCGCTCGAACTGGAACCTGTCTCCGACTTTCGCTTCGGAGAGAGGAGTGGACCCGAAAGCGCCGCCGACGATCTCTTCGGAATTCGGGTCGACGTCGTCGAGCCACGAGTTTTTGTCTCCGCCCTCCGGGATCGCCAGGCTCCCCGGGGATTCGGACTTGAACAGCGGGCCGTAGAGCCTGGCCTCGAACTCGAAAGGTTTCTCTCCCGGGGTGGGTTCCCCGACCCATGACAGCACGCCCTTCGGTGGCTTGGCTCCGGGGGCCAGCGGAGCAAACGTGCCGTAAACGCAGGTCGGTTCTCCGTTGTCACCGCTTCCGTCGCCGACGTCAAAGCCCTTGCCCGTGGTGCCTCCGGACTCCGCGGCGGTGAAGACGCCTGCGTATTTCAAGAGCACCGACTTGCCAGGAGCTAAGCCGTAATAACCCTTCACGTCCTCGGCCCTGAAGTCGGAACGCTCGATGTACAAAACGGACGACGACAATGGCAGTGCATAGGTCTCGTCGCCGCCGTGCTCCTCGGCTTTCTTGTTCGGCCAAGTGCGCCCTCGGAAAGTTTCTTTCTCGAATTCATTAGTGATCACCAGCTTCAGCGGCCTCAACACGGCCAGGCACCTGCGAGAAAGCGGGTCGACGTCGGCCCTGATGTGGTGGTCGAGCAGCTCGTGCCTCACCTCCCCTCCGTCGGACCTGGTGATTCCCACGTCCCTGCAGAAAGTGCGCAGAGCGCCCGGGGTCGCGCCCCTGCGCCTCAACCCGGAGAGCGTCAGCAGCCTCGGGTCGTCCCACCCGCGGACCCTGCCTTCCCTCACCAGCGCCGCCAGCTTCCTCTTCGACATAACGTTGTGCGTCACGGAAAGCCTCGAGTACTCCCAGACGACGGGCTTGTAAAGCGACGCTTGTTCGAGGAGCCAGTAGTAGCTCGCCCGGCGAGTCTCAAACTCCAGGGTGCACAGCGAGTGGGTGATGTCCTCGAGAGAGTCGACGAGGCAGTGGGCGAAGTCGTAGGAAGGGTAGACGCACCACTGCTTGCCGGAGCGGGGATGCTCGGCGAACTTGATGCGGTAGGCGACCTGGATTGGAGAGGAAGAAAGGGGGGAAGAAAGAGATAAAGGAAAAAAGTTTGAGTTTTTTTCGTTTTTCGTTTCGGGTTTTTCAACTTTTTTCCTCTCTCCAAAAAGAAAATATCTCTCTCAAAACACCACTACTCACCGGATCAAACATGTTCAGGTTGTTGTTCTGCGGGTCCATCTTCAGCCTCAGCGTGGCCGCCCCCTCGGCCACATTCCCGGCAGTCATCTCGGCAAACAGGTCCAAACTCTCTTGAACGGGCCTGTCGCGGTAAGGGGACCCCTCGCGCGCCTCCCTCGCTGCTTTCACCTGCTCCTGCGTCTGGTGGCAGACGTAGGCCCTGTCGCGCTTGATGAGGTCTACCGCGATGTCGTGGAGCTTGCCGAAGTAGTCGGCGGTGTGGGTGATCTGTTGGAGGTGGAGAGGGGGGAGGGAAGAAGAAAAAGAAGGAGCAGGAGAAGAAGGAAAAGAAGGAGAAGAAAGAGGGGTGAGTTTTTTTTTGAAAGTTTTCTTTTCTTTTCTTTCGGTCGTCGAGAAAAAGAGAAAGAAAGAGAAGGAAAACAAACCTTCCACGGCTTCCAGCCGAGCCACTGGACGATCTCCTTGATGTGGTCGATGTACTCCTGCTTCTCGGCTGGTGTAATTGTTTATTTTGATTTCGTTGAGGGAAGAGAGAAAGAGAAAAAAAAAGTGAGTTTTTTTTTCTTTTTTCGTCTCTCGACCTCTAAACTCCAAAGAAAAAAAAGAGACTTCTCTTCTCTTCTACTTACCTTCCGGGTTCGTGTCGTCAAACCTCAGATAGCACTTGCCGCCCTCGCGATTCTCAGCCAACCCGAAATCGATGAAGCACGCCTTGGCGTGGCCCAGGTGGAGGTAGCCATTCGGCTCGGGAGGGAAGCGCGTCACGACCGTTCCCCCCGTCCTTTTGAGATGTTCCGAGAGCTGCTCGCGCGTGTTGGCGACCCGCAGCACCGAGCCGTCGGACATGGGCACGGAGGTGTGGACCTTGTTGTTGTCCTGCGGGGCCGTGAAGGAGGCGTAGGGGTCGTCGGAGGAGGAAGGTTCTTCATCTGCTGCTGCGGCGGCGGCTGCTGCTTCTTCTTGCTCCTTCTTCTTCTTCTCCTCGGCGGCCGCAGCCTGCGCCGCCGCGGAGACCTTTGGCGCCGCCTTCACCTTGACTTTCGCCGCCTCCTCATCCTCTTTCGTCTTCGGGCCCAGCAGCCGCAGCACGGCGTTGTCGACGCAGGCCTTCACGGTCGCCCCCTCCGCCCAGCGCAGGGACTCGTTAGCCTTTTTCACCAGGAGGATCGAAGGGAAGCGGTAGCGCTGCTCGACGAGCGCCGCCCTGCTCTCTTCGATTAAAGTGTTCACGGCCTCCTCGATCTGCGCGTCGGTGACGACGACGCCCACTCCGGCGACCTCGTCGAGGGCAGACTCGTCGAAGAAGGCGTCAGGGGAAGAAGAGGCGTCAGGAGCGGGAGTCGAAGTCGAAGAAGCGCAGGAAACAGCGTCGTCGCCGGAGCCGACCGACGCCAGGTAGTGAAGCGCCGCGGTGAGCTGCTTGGGCTTGGAGACGCGGCCGTCGAGCACGCGAGCGAGGAGCGCCGGGCGGTGTGAGAGGGCGTTGGCCGGGTACTGTTGTTTGGTGGGGGTGGTGGGAGAGAGAGCACGAGAGAGAGAAAAAAAAGAGGTTGAGTTTTTTCCTTTTTGGTTTTTTTTTCCGTCGCCCTTTTTTTGATTTCAATTCAACTCTCTCTTCTTCACCTTGGTCGAGATCGTGTAGAGCAGGTCCCCGACGCCCTTGTCGCAGCCCGACTCGGCCACTCCTGCGGCGACGAGCGTCTCCATGAGGGCGTCGCGCATCTTGCGGTTGCGGACGGATTGTCTGGGAAGCGAGGAAGGAAAGAGAGAGAAAAGGAGAAAAGAGGGTGAGCAAAGGGCATCGAGAGATCGATCTATCGATCGATGACTGCTGAAGAAGAATGAAAAGACAACTGCAAACAATCAAAACTCACTGGACCGTGCTCGGCGCCATGCCGATGGCCGCGAAGGCGCGCTCGGCCGCGGCCTCCTGCTCCTCGCGGGACGGCTCAGCCATCGCGGAAGGAGAGAGAGGAGGAAGAGGTATGGATGAGAGGAGGTAAGAGAAAACGAGTGGCCTCTTCGGTTTTTCGCCGTTGTGAACTGTTCATCAACAGCGAGGTTGAGTTTTTTCTTTTTTTGCTTCTCAACCTCGACACCAGCACGTTCTGTCTCTCTCTCTCGAGAAAGACCTCGATCCTTTTGTCATCAAGAGACTCTTTTTTTTCAGTGCTTTAAGCTATTTACAATTCGGAAAGAATCAAACGCTGGAGAGAGAACAAGAGACAGAAGACGCGAAACCTGAAACCCGAAAAACCTTTGCTTCTTCTACTTCTTCTTCCCCGCCGCTGCTGCTGCTCCTTCCTTCGCCTTCCTCTTCCCCTTCGGCCTCCCCGCCTCCACCAGCCTCGCCACGGCCCTCTCCGCCGCCTCCAGGTCCACGGGCCAGCCCACCGATTTCCCTCTGGCTTTCCCCGAAGGGTCGAGCAAGACGTAGGAAGGCACCGAGGAGATCCCGAACCGGAGCGACTCGAGCGCCCACGCCGCGCCGTCGTCGGCGTCGAGGGGGACGACGTCGAGCCAGTCCCCCTCTCCCGTCGCGACTTCGATTAAAGGTTCCACCATCTCGGCGCAGAGCCTACAGTCCGGGGCGTAGAAGGCCAGCAGCGTCGACTTGTTGGGGTCGGCCAAGGAAGAGGCGAGGGCGCGGGAAGAGGCGTCCGAGGCGGCGGCGCGGCGGAGCGAGGCGGCGCGAAAGGCGTCGAAGCGCTGCTGGTCGCGTTTGGCTCGGGAGCGGGCGGAGAGAGTGGCGACCGTGGCGGTGACTACTGCGGCGCAGGCTCCTGCCGCGATCGCGGACTGGCGGGAAGTGAGCTGGGGGAGCTGGGGGAGCGGAGGGAGCTTTGGGAAGCGCATTTTGAATGGGGGGATGGGTAGCAATTGAAAAAGTTTGGTCGATCGATGGAGGCAAAAGTGTGAATCGAAAAGAAAAAGGACGTCAACGACAAGGAGCTCTCTCTTTCTCGTTCACTTCTCTCTTTTTTTCTAGTTAGCGTTTTGCTGCCCGAGGAGAGAGAGAGAGAGAGAGAGAGGAATTTTTCTTTCTCTCTCGGCGCATGGCAGCGACGGGAATGACGCGCTCGCCCGCTCCGGGCCTGGCCGGAGCAGGGACGACGACGACGGCGGAGGAGATGCAGGTCGCGGCGGAGAAGGTTTGTCTCTTTTTCTTCTTCTTCCGTCGGCGGATGGAAGTCCCCTTTTTTCGATCGTAATATTTCATCTCTCTCTCACGCTCTCCCTCCCTCTTCACTCTTCACCATCATCAACAGGCGCACCGCGTCCTGAGAGACCTCGAGGCCGCTATAGCGTCGACGCGGACAGAGGTAGACGCCGTGGAGAGACAGGCCAGGGCCGCGACCGCGATGGCGAGCGCCGTGGCGTCGAGGGCCGCGGCGACGACGACGGCGGGAGAGGCGGCGAGAGAGGCGGCAGCAGCGGCAGCAGAAGCAGCAGCAGCAGCAAACCCCGGCGCTGCTGCTGCTGCTGCTGCTTCTCCGCCTCCGCCTTCTCCCTCCTCCAAAAGGATGAGGCCGGCACTGACGAGGCAGAACGTGGTGGGTCTAGGGGGACAGGGGGCGGGTCTGCCCCCGCGTCCCAAGGCTGGGAGGGCTCCCCTCTCGCCGCCCGCGGCCGCCGCCGCCGCCGCTGCTCCTGCTCCTGCTGCTCCTGCTGCTCCTGCTGCCGCAAGCAAACCCGAAAAAGAAGAAGAGGAAGAAGAAGAAGAAGAAGAAGAAGAAGAAGAGCCCGAAGTGGTCATCGTCTCCTCTTCTTCTTCAGAGGAAAGCGACGGCGACGGCGAAGGCGAAGAGCGAGGGAGGCCGAGGAGGAAAAACAAGAGGCGGCGTCGCAAAGACCCTTCTTCGTCCTCCTCTCCCGAGATCGTCGCCGTCTCCGCCGCGCCCCCGCCCTCTCCCCCCCGCCCGCGCAAGGCCGCGAGCCTTCGCGGCTGGGACCCGTTCTTTGCCAGCGCGGCGGCCTCCTCGCGAGCAGCAGCGGCGGCGGCGACAGCGGCAGCAGCGGCGAACGGAAACGGAAACGGAAACAACGACGGCAACAACGACAACGGCAACAGCAGCCACGGCAGGCGGCGGCCTCCCCGCGGGTTCGGCACCGGAGGAAACACCAACGCCGACGCCATCAACCCGACGACCTTCCCTCCCGAACAGCAGGCTCGGTGGTCCGCCGTGGCGGACTGGTGGACTGCGGGAAACGAGCCGGCGGCGGCGGCGACGGCGGCGGCGGCGAGCGCGGAGGCAGGGGAGGCGAGGAGGGAGCGGCGGCGGAGGGAGAGGGCGAGGGCGAGGGCAAACGCGGCGGTGGCGGAAAAGGCGGCGGCGGACGCTGCTGCTGCTGCTGCTTCCGCCGCAGCTGCAGCTACAGCAGCAGCGGCAACAGCGGCCCTCAGGACCGCGACGGAGCGTGCCGCCGAAGGAGGAAGCAGGGGGGGGCAGCGGCAGCAGCAGCAGCAGAGGGGGGCGAACGCCGCCGCAGCCGCAAACACCAACGCGAACGCGAACGGGAACGCCTCGGCTCCTCCTCCAAGGGCCAAGGCGGCCAAGAGCGCGAGCGCCGCCGCCGCCACCGCCGCCGCCGCTGCCGTGATAGCCGCCCAGAGGCTCCGGCGCGCCTCGACCGACGCCGTGGCGAAGAAACAGAGGGAGCAACAGCAGCAGCAGCAGCAGCAACAGGCTCCTCCTCCTCCTCGATCCCCTCCTCCCGCGCCCGCGCCGCCGCCGCCTCCCTCGTCGACTTCTCCTCCTTCGAGCAGCAGCCGTCCAAGCCACCACCGCCACCCCTACGCCGCCTCCACCGCGCACTTCAGCAGCTCCACGGACACCCCCGTGGCTACCGGGGCCGCGATGGGAGGAGGAGCAGGAGCGACGGCGACGGCGGAAGCAGCAGCAGCAGCGGAAGCAACAGCAGGAGCGACGGCGACAGAGGCGGCGAAAACCTCTGCCGCCGCCGGAACCAGCGTCGTCGTCGCCGGCACCGCGCTGCAGCGCCACCGCGAGGAGCGCGCCGCCGCCGAGAGCGCCGCGGCCGAGATGGACAGGCACCGCGCAGCCGCCAGGGCGCACGTCACGGCCACCGTGACGAGGGCGAAAGCCCGCGCGCGCTACGCCCACGGCGGTGGGGCCTACCGGCCCGCCCTGGGCTCGAGCGGCGTGTCCTTTCCGGCGGCCGTCGCGGTGCTCGCTGCGCTGGGCGCGAAGCCGCCGCAGGGCAACGCCCCCGAGCACCTGAGGAGGGCGATTCGCCTTGCAAGGGCGCAGTTCCACCCGGACAGGCACGCGAGGAGGGCTCCCGCGGAGAGGGCTTTGGCCGAGGAGGCATTCAAGGCGATCGCAGACTTGGGGATTGGGTAGAGAAAAAAACCTTTTTCGGGTTTTTTCTTTTCTTCTTCTTTTTCTTTTTCATTCAAACGGTCTCTCCTTTTAGAAAAAAAGAAAAAAAACGCTTTTCTTTTTCTTTCCAACAAAGACAACAATAGTACCACTAGCAGCAAGAGATCTTGCACGATTCTCTCCTCAATTTTAGATCAGGACCCCCCTCCGCGCGCTCTTCTCTTGGCGCGTGGTGTGTAAAAAGAAAGAGGGTTTCTTCTCATTTCTCGGGTTTTATTTTTTCTCGTTCGAAGTCTTGCGTCGCATTTTTTTCTCTCTCGCTCGCTTTGCTCGTCTCTCTCTCTCTCCTTTGAGTTGAAAAGAGAGAGGAGAAATATATATATCTCTCTCTCAGAAGATCCATCGACGAGGTCCACGCCGATGTCGATGAGGGCCTCTTCGTCGTCGTTGTCGTCGTCAGCTGCCTCTGGGCGGAATGCGAGCAACGCAGCAGCAGCGGCGGGACGCGGCTCGATTCGCTCCATGCCTCCTCGGCGGCCGCCGTCGCCGTCGCCGTCGCCTTCAACTCCGCTGCTGACGACGCCATCGAGTCCCATCGCCCCGCCGCGCAATCGGACCGCTTCCAGCGCCATCGGCTCCCGCGAGACGCTAGCCCGCGGTGTCGGAGCGCCTGCAGGTGCGTTGGGATGGACGAAAAGGGGGTCGTGGAGAGGAGCAGACAAGGGAATCGAAGCCTTTGAATTGCTGTCTTTCTCTCTTTTTCGATCAAGCCGTGCTCTCTCGACATCTCAACCTCTCTCACTCGCTTTCTCTCCCTTCTTTCTCTCTTTCTCCTCTCCAACTCGACACACAGGCCAACTCCTCCGCGCCACCCGCTCCTCCTCGAAGCCTGTGCTCACGACGCACAAGGGCAGGACGAAAGGCAAAGGAAAGGGAACGAGCGGCAGCGCTGCTGCTATCCCCCCTCCTCCTCCTCCCTCCTCCGCGGTGCTCTCGTCGGTCGACGAGGACCTCCTGCTCCCTCAGAGAGACGGCTCGCCTCCGCCCCCGCCCGCCAAGAGCGGCCGGTCGAAGAAGTCGAGCGCGGGTTTGATGGCGGCATCTGAGTACGACGACAGTGGCTCCTACGACGGCAGCGGCACCTTTGGGAAGAGGCGTAAGAGCAAAGGAAGCAAGAGCGACGAAGATGACGAGGAACCCGACTCCGACGAAGACGACGACGACGAATATGACGAGGACGACTCTGACGAGCCCCGCGGCGCCGGCTCCGCAGCGGGCCCCTTCATGGACGCCGTCGTGAAAGTTTATTGTGTCCATACGGAACCGAATTATTCCTTACCCTGGCAGCGCAAGCGGCAGTTTGCGAGCACTTCGTCGGGCTTTGTGATCCGGGGCCCGCAGGGGGAGAGGTGGCTGCTGACGAACGCTCACTCGGTGGAGTACCACTCGCAGGTCAAGGTGAGTAGTGGAGTTGGGAAGAAGAGGAGGAGAAAGAGAGAAGAGAGGGAAGCGAGGAAGAGAAAAACAGGAAAACTCAAGAAAAAAAAACCGACTTCAAAATCGAAAAAAAAACAGGTCAAGCGCCGCGGCGACGACACCAAGTTCCTCGCCAAGGTCCTCGCCATCGGCACCGAGTGCGACGTGGCCCTGCTGACGGTCGACGACGACGCCTTCTGGGCGGGTTTGCGCCCTTTAGAGTTTGGCGGTTTGCCGAGGCTGCAAGACGCCGTCGCCGTCGTCGGTTATCCCATCGGCGGCGACACGATCTCGGTGACGAGCGGCGTCGTCTCCCGCATTGAGGTCCTGTCGTACGCGCACGGCTCCACGGAACTGCTCGGGATCCAGATCGACGCGGCGATCAACTCCGGGAACAGCGGAGGGCCCGTCTTCAACTCGAGAGGGGAGTGCGTCGGGATCGCGTTCCAAAGCCTGACCGGCGACGCGGAGAACATCGGTAAGGAGTTTTTTCTATTCACCTCCATTTTAGACCGTTTTTAGTGCTCTGAGCTCCTCGTGAGCTCGCCGAGACGAAAGAGCTCAAGCTGACGATCATAACAAACTCAAATATGACGAAAAACGACCCCCACAAAAAAACATCCAGGCTACGTCGTCCCCGTGCCCGTCGTCGACCACTTCCTCTCCGACTTCATCACGCACGGCCGCGTCACGGGCTTCCCCGTTTTGGGTATAAAATGGCAGCGCATGGAGTCCGCCAGCCTCAGAGCGGCCTACGGCATGCCCTCGGGGGCCAAGGGCGTTTTAATAAGGTCGGTGGCGCCCACGGCGGCGGCGGCGAGCGTGCTGAAGGCGGACGACATCGTCACGCACTTTGACGGCGTGCCCGTGGCCAATGATGGGACCGTGCCCTTCAGGACCGGGGAGCGCATCGCCTTCGCCTTTTTGATTTCGAAAAAGTTCGCAGGGGACACGGCGAGGCTGAGGGTGATCCGAGGAGGAGGAGGCGGGGTTGCTGTCGCGGAGGAGAAGAAGGAAGGGGAGAAGAAGGAAGAGGAAGAGGCTGAAAAAGACGAAGAAGAAGCGTCAGCAAAAAACCCGAAACAAGTCGAGACGCTCGACCTCGTCGCGACGCTCTCCCCTCCGGACTCCCTCGTCCCCACGCACCTCGACGGCCGCGACCCCTCCTACCTCGTCGTGGCCGGGCTCGTCTTCACCTGCTGCTCGGAACCGTATCTGGCATCCGAGTACGGCGGGGACTACATCTCGGACTCGCCCGTGAAGTTGCTCGATCGGCTGCTGCACGGCTCCAAGGCCGCGGCCGACGAGGAGGTCGTGGTGCTCTCGCAGGTCCTGGCCTCGGACGCGACCCTGGGGTACGAGGACCTCTTCAACTGCCAGGTGCACAGGTTCAACGGCGTGAAAGTGAGGAACCTGAGGCACCTGGCGAGCCTGGTGGACGCGTGCTGCGCTAAGGCGGCGGAGGAGGAGAACACTGGAAGAGGAGGTGAGGGAGAAGGAGGAGGAGAAGCGAGCTCTTCTTCGTCTCCTTCGCCGCCGCCGTCGTCGTCGGAATCTTCCTCCTCTTCTCCTGCTTCTCCTTCTCCCCCCGCCTCCCCCACGAAGCACTGGATGCGCTTCGACCTCGAGTACGGCGAGGTCGTGATCCTCGACGCGGGCCAGGCCGCGGCGGCCACGGCAGACATCTTGGCGCAGCACTCGATCCCGGCCGCGGCGTCGCCCGACTTGCTCCGTGGAAGAGAAAGTGAAGAAAGCGGCGGCGGCGACGGCGCTCCCAACGGGAGCCGCAGCTCTTCTCCTTCTTCTGCGGCCATTACCCTCGCCCCGGAGCTGGCCCCGAGCGTCGGGGCGACGGCCTCGGCCTCTGCCGGGTCCGGGGACGGCGCCGCGGGGGCCGGGGCGTCGACGGCTTGAGGTGGCGGCGGTTTTGTGGAGTTTTAGAAGGAAAAAATTGAAAATGCTTCTTCCTTTTCTTTCTCGTTTTCGTTTTTCTATCTTTTTTTTTGTTGTTGTTCTCGTTCCCCACCGTTACTGTTAAAAATTGTCCCTCCCCGTCCCAAAAGCCTTTCTTCTTCTTTCGTTCATTACGTTTTAGTTCGGTCTGTTTTACAGGAGTGGTTTCGTCGGCGTCGTCGGCGTCGTCGTCGTCGTCTCCTTGGCTTCGCTGTCGCTGCCGCTGCCTTCGTCCTTTTTTGGTGCCGCTTCCTCTTCCTCAACTTCCTCCGCTTCCTTCTCCTTCTCCTTCTCCCGCTCTTCCTCTCCTTCCTCTTCTTCCTCCTCCACCTTTGGAGACTCCGGGACCTCCTCCAGCGTCAGCGCCGGGAGCTGCTGCTGCTGCTGCTGCTGCTCGCTCGCTGCTCCCGCCGCCAGAGCCGAAAGCGCCCCTCGCAGCCTCTCGTTCTCGACCTGCAGCTCCCCGGCCGCTGCCGACGCCCGCAGCAGCGCCCCTCGCAGGGCAGCGGCCTCCCTCCTGGCGTCGTCGAGGGCCCGGGTCAGCGACGGGTTGTCCCCCACGACGGAGGCCGCGAGTCGGTCGAGGGCAGGCAGCAGGGCGCCGCCGGCGGAGGCGAGAGCGGCCGAAACGACGCCGCCGCCGCCGCCGCTTTTGTTGCTGTTGTTAATTCCTGCTCCTCCTGCTCCCGCTACTGCTCCCGTCACCGCCAGAGCCTTCGAAGAGGTCGACGTTTCCCCGGAAGAGCGCTTCCTCTGCTGCTGCTGCATCACCTCCAGCTCCCTCCGCCTCCTCCTCTCGGCCTCCTCCGCGGCGAGCGCCGCGCGCGCCTCCCTCGCCGCGGCCGCCCTCGTCTCCGGGTCGAATTTCACGAGCAAGGCCCTCGTCCTCTCGAAGCGCGTAGAGTCCTTGAGGTCGGACACGGCTTCGCGCAGCCTCGCTCTGGCCCTCATCAGGGCCCTCTCGTCGCGGGAGGCGGTGGCGGCCCCCAGCGAGCGCACGAGCGCGAGGGCCGCGAGCACCGCGAGAGGCTCGAGGAGCAACGGCGCGACTCTGCAGAGGTGCTCCCTCGGGGTGAAGGTGCCCGGGCTTGCTCCGGCGGCGGATGCGGCCAGGGCTGCTGCGAGGAGGAAGCCGGCGACGCCGTAGGAGCAGACGGCGGAGGTCCAGGCGGAGAGGCGCTTGGAGCGCTGGGAGAGGCGGGCCTGTTTTTTTTTTTTTTGAAAGATGTTGAAGAAGAAGAAGTTGAGAAAGGTTGAGGGGAAGAAAAAAAGCATTCGAAATGGTCGACATCGAAGATTTCTTTTCAGCCCGCTTTCTTTACTCCCTCCTTCCGCACCTCGAGCCGCGCCACCGCGCTCGACAGACCCTCTAGGGCGATCTCCTCCTTGTCGAGGAAGGTGCTGCTGGACCGCCCGCCCCGGGCACGCAGCAGCGAGGCGAGAGCCGAGAGCATGATGGGTTGGAAGATGAAACGAAAACAGCAATCGCGTCTTTTTTTGTGAAAGGAGCGAAGTGAGTTTTTTCGGTTTTCGTTCTTCTCTCTCTCTCTCTCCCCCCTCTCTCTCTCTCTCTCTCTCTCTCTCTCTCTCTCTCTCTCTCTCTCTCTCTCTCTCT
>Ga0114918_10000576_pt1 | contig 31840 bp, 26 predicted proteins | sample LantaG_FD_87015 | JGI IMG/M metagenome (GOLD analysis project Ga0114918, IMG submission 87015) | Deep subsurface microbial communities from Baltic Sea to uncover new lineages of life (NeLLi) - Landsort_02402 metaG | ecosystem: Environmental > Aquatic > Marine > Oceanic > Sediment | place...
AATAAAGTTTTTTGTATATTTTGAAATATTTATATTTTTTAAATTGTCATTTATAAATAATAGCATAATCTCTCCTTTTTATCAATTAAAATTTTTAAAAATCGCGTACTCTTCTTCTCTAATCGTTGTATACATTTATCCAGTTTAATAACATATCTCTCATTCTTCTACTTGGGATATATATTGTGATCTCTTTATCATCTACTTTTTTAATATATCTCGATAAAAAAGACAACATACCTTTTAATGCAAATTCATCTATACTCTTTAAATTACTGCCGTTAACCTTTTCTAAAGGATATATATTATAAATAAATGCGATATACCTTATTTCATAGTTATGATTCTCAGATACAAGGCTATCCCATCCTTTTGTATATCCTTTAGTTGACAGGGTATGTTTTACATCCGGAAGACAAGTCCAAACCAAATCTCCTTCACGGCACTTACATATATTTTTAAAAAAATTACTAATATTTTTTCTAACTTTATCAATATCATTAAAAGAAGCTTTTTTTATATAAGATTTGCTAAAAAAGTTGTTCTTCTGGTTTTTTGTATTTATTTTATGATCTATAATGGATATGTTGGATTTCTTTAAATACTCAAAGTCTTCTAACTTTAAATCTGAGATACCTCTCATATCGTCTCTTTTAAGTGTTCGTTTTTTATTTAATTCTTCTTCTGAATCATCTTTGAATATATTTTGATCATAGTTAATCCAGGTTAATTCTGGAAGCTTAAATCTAAAGTTTGAGTCGTTTTTATATTGCACGTTATATTTTGGTTTAATTTCATTTATGAGATATCTTTCGTATATAGCTGACTCATCATTGTTTTTTAATTTACAGTATTGAATAAGATCTATTTTATTATAACAAGATTTCGGTAAATGTTTATGTTGACTCAATCTATTCCTTATTCCTTTAGTTCTTCCAATATAAATTACTTCTTTATAGCTATTTAAAAATTTATAAACAAACATATTTCCTCCTTTTTATCTTGGCAGAATGTTATCTAGCCAATTTTTAAATAAATTCCTCATTCTTTTGCTTGGAACATACAACATTATATCTTCGTTTTTTCTTATTCTACTTCTAAACACCCACTGAATCATTTCTGATAAAGCAAACATATCTTCATTAATATTAATTCCTTTAGATTTAAACCATCTTTTTATAATAGGATTATAATTTCTACTTACAAAATACATTACAGTCCATTTGTCAGAATAATCATTTGTAGCTCTTATGTTGTGAGATATAAAGTTTTTATCTTTAGTCTTTTCATTTATTATGAATTTTTGATAATTCTTAAAAGAAGTCCAAATTACATCTGTCATTCTGCATTTTGCTCTGTTTTTTATTACATTCATTATATTTTTTCTTATTTGAATTATATCATCATCCGTCATTTTGAACTGATACCAATAATCTGTAAATGAACTTTTACAATCTCCTATATTATTTATTTTATCATCGTCAAATATAGTTATTTTAGATTTTATATCTGAATTATCCTCTTTGCCATATTCCATAATATCAAAAAAATTACACTCTTCATTGTAATAAGCACTATATTTTTTATATTCGATGTCATTAAATTTAAAATACGGAGACATTGGATAACCATCAAACATATAAGTCAATATAAATATTTTTTTAAATGCTTTAAATATATCTATTGGAAACAACCACATTAGTATCTTATTTTCGAATATCTCTAAGTTTTTTCTTTTTATACCATTAACTATCTTATAATAAGCCCATTTTTGATCATTATATTTTAAAGCCTTGTGTGTGTCACCTAACTTTAAGTTATTGTCTTCATATTTAAAGAACCCCAACTCAATTAAAGCCTTTTTGTCATTTTCTCCTAACTGTGTTTCAGATACTACATCCATAACTTCATCTAATATTAATTCATAATTACTATTATTTATTTTATCTATAGTTTCTTGAGATAACAAATGTAATAACTGATGAGTTGTAACTATATTACTATTTTGTTCTATTAAATTATCAAAGTCAATAGATTTTGACGTTTTTTTATCGCTTGGACTATAAAAATCTTTGCAATTTTTTAAAATTCTATTTACCTCATTTAAATATGGAGTTACAAATATGAATTTTTTATTCTTATTCTCATTCATATATCTAATACTCCATTCTGTCTTTCCACTACCACATCTACTATCAATTACAGATACCTTTTCTTTATACATTTTTACACTCCTTTTTATATTTTATCCAAAACTCTGGATTTTTTTGAAAACGAACCCCCGTGTTTATTGGGTTTGTGATAGGTGTTTCTAAAGAGAAAAAATAATTTAAAATGGTGAATTAATATTCTATTTATTATATACTTTTGACGTTGTTTGACCGTAGGGAAAACATAAGTCAACATCTTCCATTTCATATTTGTTTTTAATACTAGTCACCAACTCATCAATTAATACCACATCATCGACCGACACATTATTCATAACCTCATACGAAAAATCTTCTGAGCTGTCTGAGATATGAGTATAAATATTATCATAGTCGTAATCTATTTCATTTCTCTCGTATTCTCGTTGTAAATCAAATGCTACTATTTTTATATCTGAAATTAATTTCTCAACAGGAGTTTTTATACTCCCATCACAATTTAAGCTTTCGCACTCTGAGTTTGTCTCAAAGTACACCTCTTCCATTTCGTTATTTGTTATTTTTATAATCATATTACATCTCCTTTTCTAATTTTTTTTTTATTTTTAAAAGCTCTCTACGAACAGTATCTTTACTTTTACCAACTTCAAGTCCTATTTGGACAAGAGTTTTCTTGTTCGTGTAATATTTATTCAATAGTTCAAGCTCTTCACTATTTAATACTTTTAAAACATGAGAATATCTGTATTCGGTATCTTCTTGTTTGTATTCAATATTCATAGTATCCACCAAGTCGAAATTATTTAAACTGTTTGATACTATTAATGATTCTATTTTTCTTAACCTCGAAGCCTCTCTATCGCTCACATTCTTCTTATCGTGTTTATTACCAGATATCCTTAGATAATCCTTAATCTGCCTCTCAGACAGTTCAGGATAATGGATATTCCTGTTGACATAGTTTTTGATATAGAAGTGAATATTTGATTTTATATAACCATAATAGTTTTTTATATTATCTTTATCTATCCACTTACATATTTCATAATATATATCATTTTTTATATCATTATCATGATACAATAGCTTTTTATATATATCATATTCTATTTGATTGATAAATCTGCCAATAATTAATGATAGTAAATAGTTATCACCCTCCTTTTTATATTGTTTTATAAGCTCGTTTAATTCTTTCGGTGGTATAGAATTCTTCTTAAATATTTCTTCCACTTTAATCCTCCATTTCTGATAATTATGTACTAAAATGTCCCCATACATTATGTAGGGATGATATTGTACGATAATATCCCTTCTTTGTATTTCTTAATTAGATTATACCATAAATAAATAAGTTTGTCAATAAATATTTTATATAGGAGGAGATTGATTGATGGAACAATCATATTTTTTAAATGAGGTAAAAGAATTTAATAGAAATCTAGTACTCCCCGATGTTGTGCTTAAGTATGATGCAGGCGGGTTCTTCCATAATGCCTGGGATGTTGAAATTAAAACTCACTACGAGTTCAACGTGGCTGGAATATCTAAAGAGAATATAAGTATCGCACAAGACGGAGAATACCTCTCTATCGAAGGCTCACAGCCTAACACCGATAGAAAAATATCGGAAAACATATACTTGGGTCATTTCGACAAAATAGAAGAGGTCAAGTGTAAGTATGATAACGGATTATTAATAATAGATATAATCGAAAAAGAAAAAAAGCCAGTAAAGATAACATTTTAGGAGAAAACTATGTATATAAATTATGAACAACTTATTTATACATCATATTGTTTGCTTGGTATACTCGGTGGTATTTTATAATTGGGTAGAGGAATTAAGCTCTACGCCCACCAGCAAAGGCAATCGTATGCCTTAAATATGATCATAGTTGCTTAGAACTTAGAGTATTGTGGCATGAGTGAGTCACGGAATAATAAAATAACAGAGCCTTAAAAAGTCTTCCATTATCTAAGATTTGAGAAGGGGCTTGCAAACTCAGCTACATTTAATGTAGAAAGGCATATAGTAGGTGATATGTCGAATGCCATTCGGGGGACTTAAAAATCCGTTTAGCGGGGAAGGCACACAGCCAAAGAATACGCCCACACCTAATATCTGACGACAGGAAAGCTTCCCTACACGCTCTATGAGTTAAAAGGAAGGATATTTAGATTCTCAAGATACTAAAAATCGAGCTAAAATAGATAAGCAATTGGAAGTTTTAGAAAAACAATTATCAGTCATGATAGTATTGTGACTATCCAGATATTAGTAAACAGGTTTTTAAAGGTTATCGTGAGAGTCGATGATAAAAGCTGGGGTTGCAAATTAAAGTTATCCTCCCCCAAAAGCTATACCTTTGAATTAAAGGGAGTAAGGCAGTAATAAGGGCACTTAGTGTTAAGAGCTCCTGTTTACAGAATTATATTCAGCCGTAACGGCGACTTAAAAGTGCGAGAGAAAAACTCACGTGTTCCCAGCGAATAAATGGAGTCAGGTTAGCGCAGAAATAACCCAGTGAGAGATCGTGGCTCACATAAAACAAATTAGTAATCTCTACATATAAAATTACCTATAATGAGGTGAGGAAGTGGCGTCCCTTTCCGTTCTTTCGGATTATAATAAAAGAATTACAGACTGTAGTCAACACGTTCAGTCGGATGCTAAAATTAAATATATTGAGTTGGTCAAATGACACCCCTCTGACGAATAGACATAATCACTTTGTCAGATAAAAAATTGTAGACAGTATAGGTATTGATTTGTGATTAGGTCATATCCTTATATAACTGTCCTGTAAGTTGCTTAAATGGTTGCTCGCTTGCAGAATAAAGAAACATAAATGTATTCCTAAACTGATTGAATCGGCGAGGGATAATGGACTTGTGAATTGTCCAATAAGAATAAGGGTTGCCTAAAAGGTGGAAACTTAAATACCAAACTTCTTATAAATCTAACTTGCTAATATAGGAGTTAGAAGCCACTTCAAAATCTTTGATTTAGTGGTGGTAGTTCACGGTTGAGCCTGAACTTAAAAATATATTAGAAAAAAAATTAAGCTCTCATGATATTAAAAAATCATTGATTGAATTAGAAACACGAACGAAAATTTCAGAATTATTAACATTATGACGATATATTATTAGCCCATGAATTTTTCGTGGGTCTGTACTATAATCGTGATTTTTGCGGGGGACAAACGGTCACCAACTTTCATACACCTCCTCTTGGGGCATTTTATGTTTGACCGATACTCCTCCATCGGGAGTAAAGTGTCCCACAAATAAATAAGGAGGAAACACAATGGCAAGAGGAAGACCAAAGCAGTTCACCTGCTCAGAAGAAGAGTTTAAAAAATATATTTTAATATATCATGTGAACGAAAACGGAACAAAGAGACCAGTAAGAGATATTATAAACTTGCAAGAGTTTATGGACAATACTGGATATTTTAGAATTAACAAGTATACTAAGAAACAAGAACCCAGATCGCTCGGTTCTATAACTTACTGGACTGGGAAAAAATTTCAAATAACAGAGAAAGATATTTTCGATTATCATCAACGTGAGACATTCAAAATTCAACCCGAAATTACTTTCGAGGAATGGACAAGAAAAAATAATAAAAACTCAAGTAAAAAAAGAAAATTTTCACTTAAAGATTATGAAGACTTCGATAAAGTTAAAAAGATAATTAAAAAAACCTGTAAAGAGGCTAAATATAATGACTATCTAAATGATTTCAGCTCGGATTACAAATATATTTCAGTATTTAATAATATGTGCTTCGAGTTTGGAAACTCAAAGATAGAAAATATATTTAAAAAACTTTATAAGGCAGGTGATTAATAATGTCGGATCCGATAAAAACAGAGCGTCTTAGGGCTAGAGCACAGGACTCAGAAGGGAAAGCCTTAGAGTTAGAAGATAAACTTAAAGAACGAGATATCAGAATTAAAAAGTTAGAAATAGAAAATTCCAAACTTAGATGTGAAAAAGAATTAAAGCTGACAGAGGATGATATAATTTTAAAAATATTATCATACAGAGCTAAAGGATATACTTATAAAACCATTTATGATAAATTACTATTTTTCCAATATGACGGAGATTTAGAATTTATAAGATATATTTGTTTAAATGTAGAAGAACTTGATAATAAGTTTTTACTTTATTACAAAGAGCAGGTAGTCTCGTTTGAAAAAAGTATAAAAATAAACCCGGATTTGATAAATACCACACTAATTCAAGTTTTGAGACAAAATATAGATGATGCAACACAAGACTTGCATGTGCTAACTGATATTAAAGAAAAAAGCAATATAAGATCGGAAATTACAAAACATGCTAAAGAATTAACAGCTCTTACTAAAAATATCGCAGACATAAAAGAGGAATCTCAATTAAATAGTCAGGTTCAAAAGATAAAAGAAAATTTAGACAATAGAAATAATAGAATTGTTAAAAACTTCGACCCTTCGTTATTTAAGAGGGTGAAGTAAATGAATCAAGGTATAATTTTAGACGACTTTAATATAGTTTTAGAACTAGACGATGATGGCGTATACACTCCGAGTATGTACAAAGATGGAAAAGATTGGTTGTATATAGGAGAAGGAGACATTATCAGAGATTGGATGTTATATGTAAAAATAGCGTTCTCAAACTTTGACAAAGTTACAAAAGAAAAAACAATAGGAAATCTTTATTCATATCAGTGGGGATTTTCATTGAGAGCTATTTTAATGGTAATGGCGTTCAATGCAGAAACACTGGATGTTGAATGGAGTAGACAGTTAAGTTAGGCTGTCTCTAAACCTCCTTAATTAGGTGGACGAACTCACAGAGTCAATACCTAGCTAGGCTTTAGCCGAGTATAACGACCATCGAAAAGCACGAAAGTGAACTGAGTAGAGTACATTCAAGTGAATGGAAACAGGAGGCATTGCGAAGATCTGGTCTGAACTGTATAGTGATATACAGATGCGTTTATTCGCTGGTAGAGATTAACGAACTCTATTGAACAAAATTGCAGGTAAAACTTACTTGTTGGAACACTTAGTTTCTTTTCTAACTGTATTTGCTCCTAGGTATAAGACAGATTTGGTTGGAGAAAAATGGACGACGATTACTTGTTCTTATAAAGAAAAATCAGCATTAAAAAACTTTAGAGGATTTAGGCAAAAGATAAAAAATGCAACAGAAATTTATAATGATATATACGGAAATAAAAATCACAAACTCGTGTATGGTAATTATAAGGTAGCTGGAGAAAGTAAGACTATTGTAGATTCAAATAGTCATTTAGAGATTGATGTAATACAAGGAGATACCTCTCAGGGCTGGAGTCAAATTTACGCTCTGTCAACAAATACAGATCAAGATGGTTATGCTAGTTGTCTAAACTATGTAGATGAGGCAATTTTAGTAGACGCAAAAGAATATTACCGATCAATTTCTCCATTCAGGGTCGCAAACAGTGCCTGCACAATAATTACAGGAATAGCTTCTACCGATAGTTCATCTCTGCAATATTCAGTACATTTTAACGAGAAATCATATAAAACAATTTATACTTGGGAAGATATATATAAATTAAAAAGAATTACATCGGAAGAAGAAGCTGAATCTTATAAAAAATCTGTTTTAGCAGAAATCGCAGATAACGGCGGTCATAACTCAACAGAAGTTCAAACCAACTTTTATATGAGCTGGGAAATAACTGATGGTAAATTTACGACTAGAGAACAACTTAGAAAAAATAATGTTTTTCAAAGTGAAATATGTACTCCAAATATAAATGCCGATTTTATTGTAGCTGGAATAGATTTATCCAGCGTTTCTGACTATCAGGTTTTAACTATAGCCGAGACATATAGAATGAATACAGAATATAAACAATATAATAAGCATAGAGATGACGATGTTACGTCAAAGTGGGATTATTACATAAAAGAAATAGTAACATTTAATCCCGATAGACAAAGAATGGATACTGAAATAGAGGCTGGGAAATTAGCCAAAATACTAAACGCAAATAAGGTTGACATATTAATGATTGACTCTTCTGGAACTCAGAAGTCTCAGTTGCAGGAAATATATAAGGCTATAAAAAAATTAGGAATAAATACTATGTGTGTTCCTTATGATTTTGGAGGCTGGAGCAATAAAGCAAATATGATGAGTGAACTTGAATTAAATCTTTTCTCTGGAAGATTAAAGCTTCCAAAGGAAGAGTATAAAAAATCTCACGACAGTTTTAGATTATTATATGAAGAGTTGTTAGTACTAAAAAAAGAAAAGCCAAAAAATGGAGGAAGAAATATTCAATATCTTGCCCCTCCTGGAAAAACGGACGATCATTGTATGACTTTGGCGTTGTGTATATATGCTCTTCCTAGATTAGAACAATTAATATATAAAAAAGATTTTATAGAAATAGGAACTGAAAGATATCGACCAAGATTAAATAAATTTACACAAGAAAAGAAAAAAGAAATAAACAAGCAGGCTACTTGGTTTTTTTAAGGAGGTGATAAAAATAGGAAGTAGTTATTTAGTTATGAATGGGAAAAATACTCCAAATCAAGCTATAAATGTAATAAAGGACTTACGAGATGGAAATGGTTTCCCTCACTATTATTTAAAGTTTGTAAAAGATGGAGCCTTGTTGACAGAAAAAAATCACGAAAAATTGTATATCTATAAAGGATATATGGAAAAATTGATAACCGAAAAAATAAATTTATATCCAATATTGAAAGATTTCGATAAAAACTTATCTCCAGCTAAATTAAAAAGAATAAAAAAAGCTCTTGGAGAAATAAAGTGGCACTTATTACAGCCTAAAATAGTAGATGATCAGATATCAAAAGGAGATTACTACGGTCATTTCTATTTTGAAACTCCAGAATCTAAAATTCCAAAAATAAAAAATTTAAAAAGAGAAAATATGAAAGAAACCGCAGTAGACGAGCGTGGAAATATAATAGGATATCTTTATGAAGAAACAGTAATTAGACCCAATATTGATGACAATAGTGGAATATATACAGACAGCTCTAGAACTGTAAAATGGAATTTTAGAAGAGGTTATACAGTAGTTTACGATCCAGAAAAACCAGTAAGAATTATTCCTAATAGAAAGGGTCTTGAGGATGAGTTTTCAATAATCCACATACCGAGTTATTATGATCAAGAAAAAGGGTTTTCTAAAATTATATCCACGAATTATATAGATAGTTGCTTAGAACTGGATAAGATATTTACTAACTGGGATGTAATAAATACTTTAGGTGGATTTCCCAGAATACATATCCTAAACGGAGAGATAGACAAGGAAAACTCAGTATTAGCCCCATCGGGATATATTTTAGTAAAGCCTTCTAATGCAGATGACGCTAGTAATTTAAAATTAGAAGTAGTTGAAGTCACTAACTCTTTAGAATCCATAATTAAACAAATGGAAGTTATAGAGGATGGGCTTTTTAGAATGGCTTTTTTAATCAGACCCAGTTTAGAAAAAGAGCTAGGAAAATCAGACAGTTCAAGAGTCGTATCCCAGCTTAGGCTTAATGCAGAAAACGAAGGCAGGTTATTTTTAACCAATATAGCAGAAGGAATGAAGCCATGGTTTAAAGCTGTATTGGGAGCTAATGCAGATATTACTTTTCAGGTTCCAGATCAAGTTATTCAAAATTCTATATTTGATGATAGATTAATAAAAGCTACTGATTTGAATTTAGGATTAAAGACATTAAGACAAATGTTAATAGATTCAGGTATGAACGAAGTAGAAGTAGATGAGCATATGAAGCAGGTTAATTTAGAGTTTATAGAAAAAAATAAAGACATAATGTCCGAGATACCTAAAGAAATGACAGACGAAGGTAATGTAAAGTTGGACAATAATTTAAAATAGGGGGAGAATCATGAAAAAAGAAGAAGGGATATTGGAAGAACTAGATGAAGAAGTAAAAGAAGAAGGCAAAGAGATTGATGTTGAAAAAATAAAAGCAGATGCTATAAAAGAGATATCTGAAAAATATGAAAGTCAAAAAGACTCTTATCAACAACTACAAGAAAGACTACAGGCTTTGGAGGATGAGAAATTAGACGCAGATGAAAAAGTAAAAGTTCAAAACCAAAGAGAAGCCGATAGAATTGCAGAAGCTAATAGAATAAGAGATGAAAAAATAAAATTAGACGAAACCACAATTAAAGAGCTGATGTTTAAAATTTCACTAAATGACATAATGGAAAAGAAAGCTCATCAAAAGGAAAAAATAAAAGAATTAATGGGTAGAGGAGTTTTAAAAACCCAAGAAGATTACGATAACATGATAGAACCTTTCGATAAAGACTTAAAAGAATTATATGATTTGAAAAAGAGAGATATAAAAATTGGAGTAGGCGGAAATGTTTTCGACGGATATCAAAATACTATAAACTCTGACTCGGAGAAATCCGAAATTCAGAAAAAAATAGACGCTCATAAGAGCGAATACCTAAAAAAATTAGGTAAAAAATAAAATCAACAGGAGAGTGAAAAATAATGGCAGAAGTAAGAAAAATTGATGCTGATACTTTGGAAGCGGTAAAAGCCGGAGAGGGTTATAAGGCTGGATATTGGCTTGACAATTCTTATACCAATGGTGTTGATATAGCATCTTTAGTCGCAGTAAAAGGTGACGGAGCTAGTTTAGCAGATAGTGGTATTATGACAACGTTACAATTATCAGACGCTTCAGATAAGAAAAAAGCAAGTGGAATTATAGTTATATCAACTCCAAAAGATCAGTATGGTAGAAGAGATGATATAACAAGTACAGAAAAATTCTTTCCATTTGGAGACAGAGAAAACAGAAAACAGCCTTTGGTTAAAAAATGCGTAGTTATATATAACGATACTGCGATATCTGACTATAGAAAATTCAGAACAGTTACGGAGATTCCTTCTGGGGTGGTTGAAACTGCTGGAACTACTGCATTGGTTGGTACTGGAACTACTTTTACAGATTTAAAAGTTGGAGATTTTATAACAGTTAATACCGATGGAGAGGAAAAACAAATAGCATCTATAACAGATGATTTAAACCTTGTGGTAACCGTTGCATTTACTGGGTCAACAGCCGGACAAAAATTTAGTGTTCTTACTCAAATTGATAGACCTACGTGGGTTGCAGAAGATGGGAAAACTACTATTGTACAGCCAGTAACTTCTTCGGCTTGGAAACAACAAGCTGGATATGTGGTAGCAAGTAATATGGAACAAATAGACTTATTAATAGACCCTAATGGGACTGTAATAGCCTAAATAAAATTAATAGGAGAGTGAAAATAAATGTCAAAAGTTTTAAATGGAAGTATAACAGCTGGTCAACTATTAGATAACCCAGATGAGTTTTTTTATAAAATAGTTGGAGCATTAGACGCAGTAAATGACAAAGATGCAATTCCAAAAGATGAGGATTTAAACTTTATAACACCTTTTATATATGAAGTAGAAGGAGAAAACGGAACAATAACTACATACGAAGCATTTGAAACATTCTTCGGAGATAATGCAGGATATCTAAACCCTCAAGATTTTAATGAAACCTATGATAAGTGGTCTTTAAATTCAAGATCTTATTCTATGAAAAACGCTTCATTTGATCCACAAATGTTTAAATTAGCTAAAATTAGAGGTCAAAAACCAGAAAAATTAGTTATGGATAGAACGGAAGCTATAATAAGAAAATATGAGACTGTTGTAAAGAAAAATATGGCTTATGAAAGTTTATTTCAAGTTCCGACAACTGGAGGAAGTTACTATTCTAAAAAAGGTGCTTTAAGAAATACTGTGGTGGATAAATCTATTCTGCACGATGTAGATACTACTGCAACTGCTGGAGCTTTAAGGTCTACTACTAGAAATCATTTTAGATGTATAGAAAGCTCTGCTGGTCTTGGATTTTCAGATATTCAATTCGTAAAATCTTATTTTACTGAGTATGTAGATATAGATCCAAACAGTATATTATGTATGGGAACGGCAACGGCTTTGGGAGAATTTCATGCCCTATATGACTTTGCTGGGACACAAGATAAATTCAAAATAACTGGAACACCAACTGAAAGTATAGATGGTATAAACTTTATAACTTCGTCTATGCCATCAAATGACATATTGGTATTTATAGCAGGAAGTGCGGCTGAAGCTGGAACTGGTAAAATAATAACTAAATTAATAAATCCTATCCCAGAATATCAAGGACTTAGTATATCTCCTGTTAATTCTAACACTATGTTTACTGATGCATACTCTTTAGAAGGTTCAGTCTTTGAAATACAAGATGTTGGATATCAGGTTACAGGTAGACAGTATTTATTATTCTTAGATATAAACAAATCTAGAGCAAGTTCTGATAGAATTATGAGCGAAGCTGGATTGAGTGAAATAACTAGAAGAAAAGCATTCCTGCATTCTAGATGGTTTACAGGTGTAAACGAAATTAAGTAATTATATAAAATATGGGAGGTTTAACCTCCCTGTATATGATTTAAAATAGGAGGAGAATTTATGTATAAGGTTATAGTAAATAAATTTAGTGAACTTGTTGGAATATCTAGGATGTTCACGCGAACCAATGAAGCTATGAGAGATGGAGTTAATTTTATAATGCTAAATCAAATTAATGAAAATTTATTAAAATTAATAGAAATAATTGATAATAAAAAAGAAATAATTGAAGAAGTCCCGACGTTGCCTCAAAAAGATACAAAATTAGTTAAAAAATAAAAAGGAGATGATATAATATGCCTTTAAGCGAAATAAATAAATATAAGCAAGGTAATCCAAAAAGAGCCGAACTTTCTGACATACTTGGAAACCTAATAACGGCTCTTAGATCACATGGATTAGTGAGCGACTAATGAGTTGCCTCCCTCATAACTCTGCTTGGTATTGGGAAAGATGGTTGGCTTTGGAAAATCAATTAGCTGAAACCGAAGATTTAATAGGGGTGTCTATAGTTGAGAACGGTTCTGATAAGTTGCAATTAATGAACTATGCCAAAGAGATTAGATATCAAATGGATGATTATGAAAAAAAATATAATATAGCTAAAAGAAACGAGTCTGGAAATTCAAACTCGCAAAAGCTAAATAGTTATCAATATGGAACAATGGGGTGATACTATGTCGGTATCAAGCAAACACTCTAGTATTATGAATAAATTTCAAAAGTTAATACCAAAATATTGTTTAATAACAACTCAAGCAGATACTGGGGTTTATAAAAATAAAAGTTTTATATTTCCTCAAATAAGTGCTGGTGCAATAGAAAAAGAGAGATTTAAAAATATAGACACCACATTCAGTGAAGACGCTGTTAAAATTACTATATTAATTTCTAAAATTCAAGAAGTCAGAGATAAGACCGATACAGTGTCTGCCCCTGTATTCGGATACAAACGATTTAATTCTACTGTATCGTATCGAGGAGTTAGGTATATTATTAAACACGAAGTTCAAAACGAAATGAATACTACACTAAGCCTATATCTCGATACGAAGAATTAAGGTGGTGGAATATGGATATAGATATAAAAAATTTTATTAAAAATTTAGAAAACATAAAAAATAATCCAATTACAATATTAAAATCAGACATATCAGAAATGATATACTTGATTCTATATCAAATGGCAAAATATACAATTATAGACGCTGGTCGCTCTCGTTCGCTTATAATTAAGAAGTTTGCCGATAAGTATGGGTTTAATCCTTCTGATTTAGACCTAGGATATCATTACTGGGAGCAAACGTATTTTCCGGAGAATGCTGGGAGAGATTTTGACGGTGAGGGCTCGACTCTATCAGATAGTTGGACTGGGAAGAAATATGAATTAAATTTAACTATGGAAGACGAGGCTTTGAGGTTACAGGAGCTTGGAGTTATAAAGCCAAGCACATATCATTCTCACGTCACGGGTAGAGATAATTCTCAATTTAAACCAAGGATGTTGACCTATGTTTCTGATCTGATCAATAAAGGAAATTACGATAGTATAGAAGGATTAAGCAACTCAATAGATAAAATGATGAAAAGTATAGAAAATTTTCTACTGACTGGCAAGGTGAAATAATATGGCTAATATAAAAAAAATAGTAAAAAAAAGCCTACATAAATTCTTAAGCGAGGGTTTAAATACTTATGTAACTTTTGACTCTAAAGAGAGCGTTATAAAAGACGTTTTTTCTGGAGTCACTATAAATCCAGACACCATACTTTCATCAGGTGTTAAAACATTTGAACTATACGAGGGCGGAGTATTACTTCAAGGGTATACCTCATCTCAATTGGTTGGTCAAGTATTAAAAATTGAAGACGATGTTTTTTCTTCAGATCTAATAACTGGATATAATGAATTAACGAGTGAGATTACTGTTCAAAATGGATTTGAGATAGACATAGACTCGTCAAACTTTATGAGCATTAGTCAGAATAGTTTAATATATATGCATAGACCGCACGATATTCAGGGCGGAGGATGTTTAGAATTTTCAGAAGAAGTTGACAGATATGATTTGATAATAAAAACAAAAGACGACTCCAGTAAAGATAAAATAGACGATATTCTACAAAATATTAAAAATCTAATTCATGGAGATAGAAATAATTTTATTATATATGCAGAAGACCTAACTACACAAGTGGGTTATGGTCGTATATATAATTATGTAAACGAAGGCGAAATAAACGTATCGAATGATATACAAAGTTATTTGAGTACTTTTCAAGTATCTTATTATGTAAATTATTTAAAATAAAATTAATAAAGGATGGTGAACTTAATGCCAGAAATAGAAAATACACAGCTAGTCACAAACGTCGATGGATGTATGAGGTTAACTTGGTTAGCTGAGAATTTAACTACTGGGATAGCTTCTATATTTACTATGAAGATGAGTATCCCTGATGAGGGAATATCTTATGATTTAGGAACATTAAACGGGAGAGTTCCAGAAACTCAATACAATACAAAGTGTACTGGTAAAGGTGCCGGTCTTACCAGAGGAAATACCACTTATAATGAAAGAACGGTTTCATTTACAATAGGAGACGACTATAACTCTTTAAATGCGGTAGACCCTACGGTTTGTAGACAATTAGTAGTGGCTGTTTTAAATGGAGAAACTTTTTATGTTGGATCTGACATTTACAAGGTTATAGGAACTAATGGAGTTAGAGCTGTTGGAAGTTTTTTAAACGACCTAGATCATAAGTTTTTATTCTTGGAGGAAGGTAGAGTTTATTCTCCAGACTTATCAAATGCAGATGGTACTACAGCTACAGAAACTAATAACTTTGTGACTGCGTATAAAGAAAACAACTGTATAGCAATGGAATTTTTATATGCATTCACTAGCAATAAAACAAAAGGTGATAGAATACCATATATCCTAGCCTCTGGAAGCACTTTCCAGGAGGGAAGTGGATCAGATTACAATAAATACAGCATAGAGGCTATGAGATATTCAGATGTTGTATCTACTGATAAATATCTATTGCAAGGGTTGTATCTACCTCAGGATATGGAAATAGCAGGAGCAGATGAAATAAAACGTGTTGAGGCTGATATTATAATATCTGTAAGTGGAGGTGGAACACCTACAGTAGCTGGAAACTTAAATGATACAGCCGTTGTTATAGACACAGAGGCTGGAGCTAACGCTGGAACTGTTGAGATGTATAAGTTCACTACGACTTGGGTTGATGCTCCTATAACTTCTACATTAGCTTCTGGTGCAAGAATTTATTCTAGGTCTTTTGACACTGCACTTAATGGAGCTTCGGCAGTAGCAAAAGCAGGCTATGTAGCTATAAAAACTTCTGGAACAACAGGAAATGCAGTGGCAGTTTCTAATAAAACAGGAACTTCTGGATCTGGAACTGCTGGATATACATGGGATGTATATGATTGGCAATTTTCAACTTCTAGTTTTCAATTGTCTGATGGAACTAACTAAAATATCTAATATAAGAATACATTGGGGCGTAAATAGCCCCAATTAAAATATTTACCAAAATATAGCGCTGATTAATGATCATCGCTTTTTTTATAGGGGAGGAGATATAACATGAGAAAAATAAAAACAAATAAAGATAAAAAATTATCAACAATAAAAAAAGGAATTGGGGTCATGGGAACTGACTCAGACGGAGATTTTATATTTATAAATTTAAAGACTACTTCATTGCTAGACAAAACTACGGTAAAAGTTTTAGCAGAAATAAAAAAAGAATACAAATTGCCAATTAGAGAAAAAAGACCAATGGAAATGACAGACTTAGAAAAAGATGTTTATAACCTAAGAAAAGACGAAGATAGACAATCAAAATTAATAGTATGTCACGACACAGAGCATCCTAAATACAAGGCTGTTTTAAATGAGATGTTAAAAATGGAAGTAGTCGCAAAACTATGTGGATATTTGGATATGGATGCAATGGTTTTAGATGAAGAAGATAAAGAAATGTCAAACTGGGAAAGATTTGGAATTCAAAAAGATAACCATCTACAACTTTGCAAATGGATGATATCAGAAGATGGATTAGCTTTAAGCTTAGGTGATATGAATGCTTTAAGTAGTGAAATAATGAAGCTTAAAATAGGGAAAAAGACTAGAGGCGAAATGCTAATAGATGAAGAAATAACTCAAGAAGAGCTGTTGGAAAAAATAAAATTATCCCATGAAGAATTGGATTCAGAAAATGAGTTCGCAGAGTAGTTTTAAGGAATTATCTTTCTGTTACCCAAATCATTCCATAGATATAGCAAATATAAAAATACCTATTAAAGTCCATATATCTCAAATTAGTGATTATAAAGATGAAAGTCTACAAATAGGATTAATAGAGGAAGTTGATAACATGGGTTTTGAATTCGAAAAAAATAAAGAATTTGAAATTATTAGAAGTAATTTTAAATTTATAAATATAAAAGATAGACTTTATGAAGATTTCACCAAGAATTTTTTAGAATATTATGAAATAGATTCAACTGATGAATTGTTGGAATTTTTAGACGAGTCGGATATTATGATTTACACTAATCATATATTTAAAATAATAAGCGCTATGAAGATTATATATATAAAAAGACTTCATAATTCTCTTGGGTTAGACAAAGAAAAGCCTAAGATTGATTATACGTCGGAACACAAAATGCCATCCAATATTCAAGATTATTTAAAATATACAGAAACTTATATGTTAAGTCAAAGTTTTATCGAATTCAACTCTACTCCATTCTTTAGCGAAAATATAGGAATAGCCGTGGAGGAATTTAGCTGGAGAGAAATAAAACTTAGATTGGCATATATGACTATGAAATTTAGTACAGAAGATACTGTAAATACATGGCAAGCGAAGGTTTCACAAGGAGGTATAAAAGATGGCAGGTAATATAAATTTACCTATTAAAGTGACCTCTATAAAGTCAAGCTCACTTGATAGTCTTCTTACAAAGATAAAAAAAATTCAAGAAGCTAGTACTATAAAATTAAAAGTAGAATCAGAGGGGCTTTCAGAGTTAAATAAGCAAATGGCTGACATAACAAAAAAGGTCAGCTTCTTAAGAAAAGAGTACGGAAAGATAAACACAGCCATTAAAAGTAATACAAAATTTACAAATGAAAATTCAAATGCTAAAAAAAAGCAAGCTAAAGAAGTTGATAATTTAATTAGTCATTATATGATGCTTCAAACTTCTATGAAAACCGTACAATGGGTTGGAGGTTTCGTGTCAGAGCTTGTTAAAATTGATGAAAGTATGTTTAATCTTGGAGTAGTAGCTGGTAAGACAGGTTCAGAAATAGAAGAAATGAAGTGGCAATTAATAGAGTTGTCAACTAAGTATCCGCAAGCATCTACTGATATAGCTGATGCAATAGACTTGGTAGCCAGAACAGGTCTTTCATTTTCAGATTCGTTAGCTACGGTTCAGGCTGGATTAATATTAGCTACTGCAAGTGGCGAGTCTTTATCAAGTATAGCTTCGGTTTTAGCCAAGAGTTTGGTTGCATTTAGTCTAAGAGGAGAAGATGCTCAAAAAGCTATAAATTCATTTTATAGTGCTGTATTACAAACTCCACTATCACTTGAAGGATTGTCGCAATCCATGAAAAACTCAGCATCATCTTTCGCAACTTTAATAGAGTTTACAAAAAAAAGTGGATCTGCACTTCAGGATTATAAAGAAGACTTATTAGATTTACAAGTAGCGATGACTGCTGGGTTGGCTAAATTAGGTCTTGGAGCGAGCCAAAGCGGGACGGTTATACGTGGATTTATTGGGCGACTAATTTCAGCCGAGAAGACAGCCGTGGGACTATTCGATGGTTTAAATTTACAATTTGAAGGAGCAAGTTTAACTTTTGAAAAGTTTTCTAAAATAGCATCCGAAGATGTATTCAAGGCATTAAATGTGTTATCATCAAATTTCGATAAGTTGGCACAGAATAGAGATGTATTAAAAAGTATGTTTACACAAAGACAATGGGCTAGAATAGCTCCAATATTAAAACAAATGAACGGAGACGTCGAAGGTTTTGTAGATAAGTTAGTTACCGGAAAAGATGCAAGCGAAGGTATGGGAATTCAAATGAAGTCTTTTTCTAATCAGGTTAAGATTTTTAATAATAATGTTTTGCAGAGTAAGAAAGTGTTTTTAGAAGCTACTAAAGTTATGGGGTCAGACCTTCTTCCGGTTATTAATATGGCATTAAATGCTTTTGGAAATATGGAAGACGGTATTGGGAAAACTACAATTCAAATTGGAACTATGATAGCTGGAGTGATGGCTTTACAGACTGGATTATCTGCTTTATTTAATTTGAGTGGGTTTAGTAAAGCTGGGGCTTTTTTAATAAATCCTATGTCCTTAGCCGTAATTTCTGGAATAGTTTTGGCTACTGCTACTTATAGCTTGACATATGATAGAATAATAAAGAATCACGAAAAAGAAAATAGACTACTCAATGAACATAGTAATATTTTAAAAGATATTCAAAATAGAATAAACTCTGTTAATTCAGAAACAGAGGTTTATTTAGAAGAATTAAAGAAAGACCCTGTAAAAGAAATTAACGAGTCTTGGAAAACACAAATAGATTTAATAGATAAATCCATTGATCAAATAAAGCTACTAGGAGTATCAATTGAAGAAATGTCTAAGTTTAAAATGGAGAGCATAGACGATATAGGAAATTTTGAAGATTCTAAAAAAAACAAAAAAACACAAGAAGATTCTTTTAAAACAGCACGTGAAGGCATTAAATCAACTGAAATCTTAATACAAAATTTAAAAAAAGAACAAAGTGAATTATTAGAACAGCAAGATAAGTTTACATTATCTAGGGGATTTTTAAAAGATAGCGATTATGGAACTTCTAAAGAGGTATCTGAAAAACTAAAATCTTTAAAAAATCAAATAACTCTGCAAGAAGGTATATTAGAATTAAATAAAAAAAACTCAAAACAAATAGAAAAAAACATATTACTATACGAAGAAGAAGCTTCTGGAATACAAAATATTACAACAGGGACAATAGCCGACTATCAGGATAAGGTTTTAAAATTCGCAGATCAGATAAAAGAAAGAAATGAAAGTATATCAGAAATGATAGGTTATGCCTTATTAGAAACTAAGGCTGATAGCTTTGAAGAATGGGCTAAAGTTGCTGAAGAATATATGCCTTCTATTAAAAGTGTTTTAGATGAATTTAAGGATTTTGATGGAGATAAATTAACTCTTGTAACATCAAAGTCTTTTGAAGAATTCTTACCTTATCTTAAATTTATAAGGGAAGAGATATCTGGAACTACCGACCAATTAGAAATTCAAAATAATATTGTAAAAGAAATGGAGCTAACATATGACCAAACGAACCAACAACAAATAGACCTGCTAGATATAGAAAAAGGAAAATCTATAGCATATAAAAAAAATTTAACAGAAATGAACTCATTCCTTGCTTCTATTGTGGAGATAATAAAAAACTCCAAAGAATTAAACAATATAAATAAAGAAACTACTGATATATATAAATTAAGCATAGAAGAACTTGATGAGCTAAGAGAAAAATCATTGTTACAAAATCTAAAAGGAATGAAATTATTAAAAGCCGAAGAGGCTCTTCTAAAAAATAAAAAAAATAGACTAGAAGATGTAATTTCTACTTATGACTCCGAGAAATCTATATTGGAAGATATAGCAAAAAGTGGTAAAATTATCGGAGAAGAAATGATTTTTGAAGGCGATAAAGCCAAGGAATTATCAGCAGAATATAAAAAACAAAAGAAAAAAGTAGAAGAAATAGATAAAAGCAAAAAAGATATGAACAAAAATGATGAAGATATTATTAAAAACGCAAAAGAGCAAACCGAAGACTTAGAAAAGATTTCAGACTTAAAGATAAAAAAAGAACTTCTATTTTACAAAGGATCTAAAAAAAGTAAAAAAGAATTGGTAGAACTTGAGAAAAATCTTTCGGATGAAATAGCCGGAAGTGCAGAATATTTGCAACTTGAATATGAAATAGAAGTTAAGAAACTAGAGATACAAGATGAGCAACTACAAAATAAAATTAAGCAAAATAAAGAATTATTGAGTACTATAGATATGACTGGAAAACTTTTTGATAAAATAACTGGAACTAATATATCTGAAACACTGGGTTCTATAACGTCTTTATTCGAAAAAGATTCTAAAGGTCAAAATATGTTCCAAACTTTCGGTGGAATGTTTGATAAAAAAATACCAACAATGTCTACCGACAATATGGGTAATTTTATATCTGGGAGTATCACAAAAGAAGGCACTGGAATGTCTATGGCTGGATTATCATCTATGCTAGGAATGGCAGGAGCTGGATACACGGCATATGAAGGCATAAAAGGATATTTAGATTCTCAAGACGCTAAAAATCAAGCCAAAATGGATAAGCAGTTGGAAGTTTTAGAAAAACAATTATCGGTAATGACTTCTCTCAGAGACAATGTTTCAGGGTATACGAAGTCTGCGATAGATGAACTTTCAAAACTACCTACATTGATAGCTAGTCAAAACGCAAAAGTTCAATCAAAAATAGCTTATGATACAATGATAGAGTCTGCCCCAGACTTGAGCTTTAGATGGCAAGAAAGAAACGGAAGAAGCTTTGAAAGGAACATTATGAACTCGCTGATGGGAAATTTTGAAGGAACTGGAGGACTTGATCTAATAGTTTCGGAGGCGATAAGAGAAGATTACTTAAACTTTTTAAAAGAGTCCGGGGGGTCAGCAGAAGATTTAGTTACTCAATTAAACTACATTTCAACTACTGATTGGTTAGACATAGAAGATATTGCCAATCTGAGTGGAGATTTCATAAAAACTGGTAACACTGAAGCAAACTGGGAAGCTGTTCAAGAAAAAGCAAAAGAATATTTAAAAATACTAGAAGATATAAATTTGCTTACAAAAGACGAAGCACTAAGACAAGCCACCTTTCTAAGTTTTGACCTAATTGACTTTAAGTCTTCTAAGGAATATAGAAAAGAATTAGAAGATACGTTTGGGGACATGAAAGAAGTTTTAGAAATGACCGACGAGGATTTCAGCAGTATGATAGACAGTATGATGACAGGGTATCAAGAAGTCACTACGCAGGTCGCCTCTACTATAAGAGATAATATAGCCACTGGAAACAGCGCAATAAATTCATTCTCGGATACATTTTCGTCAATGAGTAATGATATAAATGCACAACTTATGAATATACAATTCGGAGAAGCTTTCGACAATATAAATTCTACAATAACTAGCTTTTATACTTCTCTTGGAAATACAAACGGAAGTCTTACAGATACTGATAGTTTGATGAGAGGAGTAAGTGTAACAGTATCGCAATTAACAGTTGAAATGGAAAAATTAATGGGGTTCAATACCATTAACGTATTGGCGATGTCTGCTAGAGAATTAATAAATAGAGGTTATGACATTGATGAGGTAATTTCAGAAGTTGGAATTTCTTTAAAAGATATGGAATATACTACAGATGAAATAAACAAGCTTTGGAATGATGGATTAATATCTTGGGAGACTGTTAATAGCGAAATTGGAGACTACTTAAGTTTTCAAGAAATGGTTAGGCATTCCAGCATGACCGAAAATGAAATCTTAAAAGAGGCAGTCGACTTAGCTCAAAAGAGAGTAGACTTAAACTCGGATGATTGGGAAGCTAGGCAAGATTTGTTTCAAGCACAGCAAGCACTAAATGATCAATTAGATGAAAGTATTTCTGCCACAAAAGATGCTTTTTTAGATATGTTCAACGCTTCGAGTTATCAAGATGTCGTAGATAGTCTTGGAAATTATTTTTATGATACTATGCTGGAGAGTCGGAACAAAGTTCTTGGCGACCAATATGGAACTGAAATTTCAGCACTGCAAGCTCAGGCAGACTCGGCACAAACGTTACAAGATTATGCTAGGCTACAAGCACAGATATCTTCATTGAGTGCAAGGGCTGAATCTGAAAGAATGCAAAGAGATGCTATATCAAGTGTTTTAAATCCTACTCAAAACGTTGAATACCAATCTGAGACAGGTGATGTTACTTATCAAGCTGGGTCTACCCAAAGTATTATATACAATAATTATAACACAGTAAGAGTTGAATTTAATAATTCTATAGGCTTCTCCGAAGAAGCTGGAACAGAAATAGGAGAGGCATTAGTTCCATATATTGAAAAAGCTAGTGAGGGGAGAAACGCATGATAAATTTTGAAAACATAACTGATTATAAATTTTATATAGACATATACGAAGAACAAACTATCACATTGTCAGACGTTTCTAATTCTGCTAGATATGTAAGCACAGACAATAACGGAAACTATATAAATGAAATTATTTCAAATGGAAGAGTAAATATAAACCAATGCACTACAATGACAATCCCAAATGGCATTATCTTATATGATGATGCCCAATGGGTTTATATAGATGACACATTTGACGCAGAAGCCTCTGATAAGAGGTTTTTGCTAACACCCCAAGCAAACACAAGATATCTAGTAAGAGTATTAAAAGAAACTCCTACATCTATAATATCTCCAGAAATCTTTTTAGACTTAGTTCAAAAAGATATTTGGTCAATTCAAATAAATGGGACTACAATTAATAGTTCCAATTATAGTTATGATGAATCTAAAGTAACTTTAACTGGGACTGCAATAAATCACATAACGGGCATTAATGATTCTATTATAATATATACCTATAATAAAAACCAAGCAGTAACTGGAACTGCAACATTAAAATTCTTAGGACTCAATAAAACTATACCTCCAAAATCACAATTATTGGACGATACCTTTTTTTCGGATAAAATAGATATATGCAGTCATTTTAGCGACAACTTAACATTAACTACAAATAATACTTATAGTTCTCTTGTTAGATATTTTGAATATGTATTTCCAAAAACTCAAATAAATAGAGAGAGTAGAATGAACGTCACATTCAGAATTGACGAAAGAGAACGATTAAAAAATAAGAGATTTAGAATATTGGCGTGGAATAGATCGCAAGAAAAGTTACTGATAGTAAACAACTGCTATTGGAATGACGGAATGTCTTTTTCTTGGACTAAGACCACTAATGAGATGAACTTAGATATTGAATTTGAAGAAATGCTGATGATAGAGTACAAAGAAAATTCTATTTATGGATATAGTATCTATGGAGATGGATTCTATAATGGACAAAAGGTTGTAAATTTAACAAGCGTGGTGAGTTTGTAATGGCAATTAAAATATATAATTCAAACTATGTTATACGAGCTGAAGGAAAGCTAACACCACTGATATTCCGAGAAGGTCAAAGAATATCAGTGAGTACAAACGGAGTTAAAAAATTAGAATGGACTAGGAGTATTAAAAATTTTAATATTCAGATAGACGAAATGACGCAAGAAAACTATGATAAATTAATGGAAATATATCAAAATGGAGAAAACTTCATGGTGTTTGATAGTGTTAAAAATATTGATGTTGGAGACTATCTAATACCGTCTAATTCATTTTCGTTGCCAGAAACAGAAGACAAAACTTTAAAAAGATTTATATATAACGGAAATTTTACAGTAGAGAAAGTGTAGGTGAAATTATTTAATGCAGAATTTAGATTTATATCCAAATATTAAAAATGCTCAAGATGGCGCAAGCGGAGTTGTGATGAACGACTTAATTTGCATTGCAAACTTGAGATTAAACAGCGATGAAAATATGGATGAAACAATAGTTTCACTTACAGATACCTCTGTAACTGTATCAGGAGACTATAGTACCATAGCTGATAGATATATAGTATTAGGTCATGAAGTGGCTTATATAAGCTCTGCTGTCTACTCATCGCCTAACACTATATTTCAAATAGACAGAGAGTTTTATGGAACAAAGAAAGATATTACTGACTTGACTGGATATTTTATAAGAACTGTAGATGTTTTTACAGACAAAACACTAGACTGGTCATATGACGATTACAATGGTAACAAAAGTAATTTGTTTGCTTTTAACTTAGAGACTGGATCGGTAAAACTGCGAGATAAAATGCAAAATTGGGTCAATGGAAGTCCGACTCAAATTTATAAAATAAGAAAAACAAAAAACTTTGTTTATTTATTCAACGGAATGAATAAAGAAAGATTATTGCAAAAAGTAATGGTTGTAAATAGTTCAAACACTAGAAGTAGAATGAAATTAGAGACTGAGGGTATCACATTACAGCTTAGGGATAAGTTTGATATTTGGTATAATCAAAAAATTGGAAGAAAAGATAATTTATTAAATCTATATCCCAGAGAATTGTTATCAAATATATTTCAGTATCCGATTGGGTTGGTAAAATATATAAATGGCAACATAGAGTCTGATTTCGACATAGTTGATTATGCGTTTTTGAATGAATATGTTTATTACAAAGACATTGGCTTAAACATAACAAAAAATGGAATAAGATTTAAGTTTAATGAGCTTGAAGAAATCTGTATAACTTCGGATTTAACCGTTTCAAATTTAACAGTTTCTAAGTCTGGGATAATAAACAATGATATCATGGATATAAAAGCATCGCAAGATGAGGGTTCTATTATAAATAAAATAGACGCAGTTTATACTGAAAGAAGACCATTTTATGATCTGTCAAGTTCTTTATTTAACAATAAGTTACTAAACTACAATTCTGTTATAGCTGGAGTTACGCACACTGCAATTACAGCAGTTGATGGAATTTATTCTTATAATATTTTAACAATTACAAGCTCTGACTTATTTTCACTTTCTACAATAGGAAGTATTGTAAATTTAAGAGAGCAAGCTACTGGTTATCAGTTTATCGGAAAAGTAATATCTTATCCGTCTACAGATAATACTAGCATTTACATTGGATATGCAAAAGATGATTATTTGGCGAATTTTGGAAAGTTTGAAGATTTAGTTTCAAAAGGATTTGACACAGTAAAAACTTTTGATTTATACTATCAAAGGAAGCAGGCTTTAAATTTTTATAATTACGCTACAGATATTCAACAAATAAATGATAATGATGATGATGATAGTGGGAGTGTAAGTTCCAAAACCAGTACTTCCAGAATGAACATACCTATAAGACCAAACATATCAGAAAGACCAGCTCAAATACAGTATAAAGGTAGCTCTATTCAGCCAGAGCAATCGAAGATAAATTCAGAAGAACAATATACAAAGTTTTTTGATGATATTGATGGTGTATATGGGGAATTTGATAGCACTAAGTTGTTATATAATAAAGAAATAGAACAACTGGACAATGCTTCAAATCCACCATATGTTGTTTTTTCAAATAGAATAACAACCGCTCTGGGAAGAGGTTTTGATAAAATAATAAAATACAATACTTTTGATAATAGTAATTTAAAAATTACATCTACAAAATCAGAAGATTCTGATACATTAATTAATTTAAAAATAGAAAATGATAACACAATATCGGAATCAAGTTTAATAACATTATTAAATTCAGAAATAACATTTACGACACCACAAGTAGTAGAACTAACATCAGCTCAATATAATTCACTAAATGTTGGAGATTGCATAGCTGTTAAAGAACCAGTTTCGCCTACTAGTACAGAGTTAAGAAATTATAATGCCATCAAATATGCCAACTACATAATACAATCACTGTATGAAGATGGTGGACAATATTATTTAACAACGGCACTAAATTTGCCAACAAGTTATGATTTTGAAGTTTATCCAGCAACGGAAATGTTGTTTCTGCAAGAATTACAAATCTGGGGAAATCCTATAGTTGAAAAAATAGCTCCTTACTCGGAATCACAAGCCCAAAGTATTGATGAGTTTGGAGAAACAGGTATAAATTTAGATGGAACACTATTAACCGCTAATGGCGTTTCGAAACTTGTGGACTACTATAGAGGATTCGATGGACTTACAACTTCAAGACAAAAGTTTATTATTCCGTTTAGTATTAGAGACAACCTTGAAATTCAAAAATATGACATTATACAATTTTCTGATACGGTATTTACAAATCTATCAGAAGGAATAAAATGGATAATTCTTGGGATTAAAGATTCTGCTAAAAAAAATGAAAGAATAGCTTACTTATTAAATTTGAATGATTATGACGCATCTTCCAGCGAGATAGATTTTAATTTTGAAAATATAAATGCACAAGAAACATTGCCTATATATAATAATAATGGAAACGAAGGGACTTCAAGTGAGGTAGAAACTGATTTTGACAATCCAGAAGCTATATCCACAAGTGATAAAGATTATGGTTCGGTAAAATTTAAACCAGTTCCTGTTTCAGACATAAACGCCACTTTGAGCACATTATTAAGTGGTGATAGATTTACTATAGTTTCTCCTAATATAAATAATTTGAGTTATTCTACTTATTTAAAAAGCATAGGGGAATATAAAATAATAAAAGTTGATTATGAGTATATTCTATGCAAGGTTACTGACTTTATAGTAGGTACTAATACAACAACTTTACAAGTTTTAAAAAGAGGATTTTGCGACAGCAATCAAACTCGGCTTGTTGTCGGCTCTGAGATACAATTTAATTCAATAGTTAGTTTAAGCGTATTAGGAACTGACTATTCGGAGAACTCGGTGGTGGGAAACACTGAGAACTACTCTAAATTCTCAATAGAAAATGGAGTGCAAATTAAATCTAACAAAAATGTAGACATAAGCAACGATAACAATGAATTATTATTTAGACCAAGCGGAGATGGAAATTCTTACATACTAATTGATAAAGACGGAACTAACACAGGATTATCTTTTAGTTTAGGCGATATAATTGCAGGAGCAAACTTCTTTAAATGGGAAAACGGAGTGCTTACTATAAAAGGAAACGTAAATATAGTTTCTGGCTCTGGATTCAATCAAATATTCAGACAAGCCATTGAACCTACTGGAGGAAGCTATAATAATGGAGATGTTTGGATAAATACTGCTGATGACAACAAAATGTATCAATACAGCACAGTAAGTGGAGATTTTATAAGTAACTTAGTGCAAGATTCGGCTACGGCACAAACTACAGCTAACAATGCTCAGAGCGATGCTACACAAGCCTTATCTGACCTGTCTGACATTGCTAACGATGGTATCTTGAGTAGAAATGAGAAACCCGACGTAGTTTTAACTTATCAAACTATATTAAATGAACAACCTAGCATAGAAAGTAGTGCTACACTATATGGAGTGACTACCGAAAAGACTGGCTATAGCAACTCTATAACAGCATTAACTTCATATTTAGCTGGATTAAGTCCATTATATAATGATTACACTGATGACACTGTGATTATTAGAAATACTTTTAATAGTAAATTTAATGATGTGTATTTGGCTAGACAGATATTATTAGATAAAATAGCAGAAGTATCTGATACGAATAATACTTTTGCACAAACTACAGCCAATACAGCTATTAGTCAACTAGAAACTATAGCAGACGACCATATACTTAGCAAAAATGAGAAACCCACTGTCGTTATGAACTACAATACCATAATAAGCGAACAAGTGGGATTAGACACTATAGCTAACACATATGCAATCGTTACTGAAAAAAATTCATACGATACTTACATGAACACCTTGACATCATTTTTAACTGGATTATCTCCTGCTTATGATGATTTCACTACAGACACTCCTCTTAATACTGAATATCCTTTAGTGTCATTCGGAGCTGGATTGTTCGGAGCTGGATCGTACGGAGGATTTAAGAATACTTTATACAATCATTTTGAAAATGTATATGTTAGTAAACAGGCTTTGATAGACAAAATAAATGAAGTTTCGGATATAAACACAGGGTTAGCTCAAACAACAGCCGACAATGCGATCACAGAGTTAAACGGAATCTCTTCTGATTCTATAATCTCTCCAGTAGAGAAATTAACATCACGTCAATTATGGAATAATATTGTAAATGAAAAGCCAGATTTAGACAATATTGCCGTTGTGTATAATATTACTGGTGACACCGAATATACTGACTATGTTTCATCGTATAACGTATTAAATACATATCTTAACACAACTATAAATGTGTTTGATTCTATGACTACTGAAACCAACATCGTTAGAACGACTTGGGATATAAATTGGGAAAATTATTATAATAAAAAAATAATATTTATGAATTATATAAGCGATGTTTCAAATACAAACACGACGGTAGCTCAAACAACGGCAGATAACGCAGTGCAATCCCTTGTAGATATTTCAACCGATAGTATAGTAACTCCTTCTGAAAAAAGAATAGTGCAACAAAATTGGAGAAGTATCGTTGATCAGTATACTAATTTGATAAATAGAGCCTCTGCTATTGGATTTACTGGTTCAGAATTAACCAATTTAAGTTCTGCATATAATACTCTGGATATATATATAAATATTACACTTAATTTATTTTTAGACATATCAACAAATACTAATATAACCAGAACGACTTGGAATACAAATTGGCAAGCATATTATAGCAAGTCTACAATATTGATAAATTCATTAGATAGTTATTCAGTATCTTATACCTCTGTAAAAGTCGGAGATGACGCAGTTAGTTTACCTGCTGGTGGAACTGGAGGCGGTTTTGGAGTGGATACGAATGGACATGTTAGAATTACAAATGACAACAATGATATGTATTTTGGAGCCGGAACAATCGCAAGTTATTTAAAACTTAACAAAAATGGAGTGCATTATGAACAGCAGTTAGGTAGTGGATTAACAGACAGTGTTAATACTACAGGGTTCGAAGGACATTTCTTAGGAGATCCAACTATATCTAACGGTAATTTTTGGAAATATAATAAAAATGATAACTCTTCAATGTTTAAAGGGAAATATTTTAATGAGGTAGCTTATGTTTCTACAAAAGAGGAATTTATAAGTGCTTTAGATATCACAAAATCTTCGGACGGTTTTGGAGGAGTAAATGCTTTTAGTTTTGTAAATGACCATGGATTATTGATAAAAAAAGTTATAGTCATATCTAGATTTGACATAGATATTTCTACAATGACGACTACGCATTTTGGAACAACTAATTCTATTAAGCCATCTAGCACAATAGAAGAAATAACTTCTTATAACGAAATTAATTTAATAGCCACTGGTTTATATTTGGATTTAAGATCTTCTAGTTGTAATTTTAATAGATTAAACATTAACGGAATAGGAGATGGAACTAACTCTATAAGATTTTCTGAAAAAAATAAAATTTCAGACATTGAGATTGAATCAATAAATGGAATGATAACTGGAAGTAACTTATTTACTACACTATGGTCTAAAAAGCCAATTTTACAAAATATACACATAAGAAATCCTAAAAGTACATATTCTGGTGATATATTTTATAGAGCTTATTTTATGAATAATATCTCTATAGAGCAGTCTAATTCATCGCACTCTAGTTATACTGTTTTTAATTATTGTTACTTTTTAAATAATATATCGGTTTTATATTTTGGAAACGCCTACTCTACTAGAATTTTTTATATATCCGAGAACATAACCAACTTTTCGTGTAACAGTTTTTCTGGAGATTTTGTGGGTACTATATTTGAAGGTTCGCGTAATATTACAAATTTTTATATTGATTCTGGGGTAAATACAAACTCAATAAAAAACTGTGGGAATATCTCAAACGGGACTATTGGAGGATACGGAACAATTATAAGCAATTCTGTATATCTTTCTAATATAGGAAGCTATGACACAGTAGCCTTAAATACGTCTCTGTCATCAATAAGATTAGACTCAAATAATTACTGGAATAATTCTGTTTTGAATGTAACAACGGCTGTTTCAAAATTGAAAAATAATGAAAATGATGTTCTGGTAGATACTTCAACGTCTTTAAAATCTATCGTGCTACCTATAGCATCACAAAATACTGGAAGAACTTTTACTATAAAAGATAAATCAAATAATGCTTCATCCAACGTTATAAATATTTCAGCACAAGGAAGTTCTTATATAGATTTTGCAGGTCAAGTCTTTATAACTATAAACACAAACTCTGGAAGTTATAGATTATTATCAGACGGAACTAACTGGTATACAATATAAATAAAATACACATTTTACGGGGAATTTTATAATATATTCCCCTTTATATAAAAATAAAATTTAAAAAGGAGTGATAAATATGGCAGATTTTGATACGACTCTACCTGTGGTAGGGGGGAGTGATGGGGCTTGGGGTGGAATATTAAATGTAAACTGTATAACAGATTTAAGAGCAAAGGCTTTCAATAAGGAGGGTGCTACGACTCAGACAGTCAGCGCTACAACTAATTTTACAGGGCAACTATCGGCTTCAAACATATTGAACCCCGTTATAAATGGAGGAGTTACAGGTACTGCAGTAACAACAACAGGAGCACCAAACAAGCTTGTTAAAACCACTGCAACAGGTGGCGGTGTTTTTACACAGGAAGTAAAAATTTCTGGCGGAAATGGTACATCGGTTGTAACAAAAGTAATCAATGATTCACCGGGATATTATTCTTCACATAGATTCGAAAATGCAACGGGAACAGTTGGGATACTTAGATGTGAAAATGTCGGAACAGACGCAAGTGAAATGTGTCTTTATACTAAATATGCAGGTCTTGTAATTAAAAGTGCTACATTTTCTGGTAATGGTAATCTTGCAGTAGCAGGTGGATTGACAGTCAGTGCTATAACTAATTTTACTGGAATAGCTACGATGGCTAGTCCTGTTTTAAATGGGACAGTTACTGGTACTGGGGTAAGTTCGATAGGTGGGAATAATGTACTAATAAAAAGTGGAGCTTCTGGCGAGGTCATAGTTACAAATAATTTAAAAGCCGCTACATTTGAAACTACTGGCGGACATGGAGGTTTGAAAACAGTAGATACAGGAATAGGGCTTTGGAATGGGTGGCAAGGTGAAAGTGTGAATGCTAGAATTACAGTTGGTACAAACCCATTTGGTCTAGCGTATAGTCCTTCAAATAATAGAATATATGTTGCAAATGTCAACTCCAATAATATAAGTGTAATAAATCCAACAAC
>Ga0114918_10000581_pt1 | contig 31643 bp, 34 predicted proteins | sample LantaG_FD_87015 | JGI IMG/M metagenome (GOLD analysis project Ga0114918, IMG submission 87015) | Deep subsurface microbial communities from Baltic Sea to uncover new lineages of life (NeLLi) - Landsort_02402 metaG | ecosystem: Environmental > Aquatic > Marine > Oceanic > Sediment | place...
GGGTTATTTTTTTCCACCGCTTTCATGAGCAATGTCATATCATTAGGATAGAGGTGGTTGATTAAGGTAGTACTTACTTCTAGTTGTAAAAGGTTTCGGAGTGAAGGAACAACGATTCTTGTGGTGAGGTTGAGCTCCAGCTCTTGAAGTAAATATGCATGGTGTAATTCGAGATTTGTGTTGGGGTGTTCTAATATTTTTTCTGCAAGTTCAAAACATCCGTTTTCTATTGCTTCGATCGCCGGAGGATTATTGATGAGGCCCTTGTTAGGGTTAACCCTCTTAAGGCTCAGGAGGTACTCTACAATTTTTTCAGTTTCTTCCACGTTCTCATTACAATCTTGTACAGATCTGCTCACGGCATCAGAAAAATCATAAATATTACCACTTTCAACAAGAGCGCGTACAATTTCTACATTAGGATATGTTTCAAAATCAGGATCACCAGTTAGAGATTTATAAAATGCTTGCTGCGCAGATTGAGCTCCATTCGCAAGTCCTAAAATATAACGTACGATTGCAAGATGGCCCCATTCGACTGCTACCATAAGTGGGGTATTACCAAAATCATCTTGTGCATTGACATCGGTTCCTGCACCAATAAGTCGTTGAACTCCCGCAAGGTTGCCATCCGCAGCATATGCCCAAATAGAATCAGGGGCATTTATACCTCTTTCGGCTTCTTCTGGTTGCGCGGGATCTCTTTGCGGTCGTCCTCTTGTCGTCCATTTTCGATATCCTGTTCGAACACTCCCGGCGATTGCAACTCCAGCTGCTATAACAAGAGCTCGCAAAACGTTACGTTCTTTGCGTGAGCAGCCTTCGCCATGCCGCAAGCAGCGCCACTTGCTAGAAAGGTACCGCTTAGTTTGTAGCACATCGGTGCGTTTTGGTGCACGCAGAGATTTATACCATGAAAGCCATTGTGACGGTTTTGCTGTGGCTTGTGGAGCTTCTTGCGCGATGATTGGCTGAATTATGAGTAAAGCTGCAAAAATGAGCATAAATGACTGATTTTTCTTCATATTTCCCCCTAAGCGACCAAATTTTTAATCCACTTAGTTAAATAATACTGATTACTATTTTTGCTTCATGTATCTATTGACCTACAACTGTAATAAAATGCTTTGTAAAAAAGTGTTTAATAAAGTAATTTAATTCCTTATTTTCCCGGTTTATTACTGGTTTCTTCTTTTACGCTCTGTAGGTGTGAGTTCTCGCTCTAATACATATTGTAAAATTTCGGTTCTTACTTCAGCAGGTAATTGTTTCACTGGCGAATGGGGCGATACTATTCCTTCTGAGAAGGTTTTGTATTCTTGCTTTGCCATATGAAATCTTCCTTCGAGGGTTCTTTTGAGTTCCCTATGTTCATCTGAGGTGATAGCATTGTTCTCTTGATAGTAAGAAAGCACGTCGTATGCCGTTTTTCCGGAAGAATTGGTTAGATTGGGATCGGCGTTATTAGTGCGAAGAATTTGTATTACTTTCAACAGGCTATCAACATCTTTTTGGCGCCAACGGGACAATTCGCTTTCAATGGCTTGTGTTAATGCTGTCTCTTGTAAATTGTTCTGTGCATTAACTTCTGCACCGTTATCAATGAGAGTTTGAATAGTAGTAAGATTTGGATATTCCGCGGCGATAGCAATGATTAATGGTGTCTTTGCTTTGTTTCCTTTGTTTGGGTCGGCGCCAGCTTTCAAAAGCATTGAAACAAGTTCTTGTTTTTTATCCTGAATTGCCAACATTAAAGGAGTGTCTCCGTCCGCTATATTTGGGTTTGAACCAGCTTTTAAAAGGCTTTGGACCATATCCACATTGTTGCGGATAACTGCAATGGCGAGTGCAGTGTTGCCGGCATCATTTTTCATGTTTACATTGATATTCGGAAGGCTTAGGAGTTTATCAACAAGAGTCAAAGAGTTACAGAGAGCTGCTGTTGTTAATGCTGTATTTCCTTGGTAAAACACGTTTGGATTAATACCGCTTTCTATAGTTTCCATTAATTCCTCAAGAGAAGGAGATTTAGTGCTAAGAAAAGATGGTTTGCTCGGACATTTTGCAATTAATTTCACTACTTCTATTGATTGCTCATCGAATTCTTTTTTTTCAGTCTTTTGTGTAGATTCAATTGATGCAAGTTGCTCTCTAATTGTTTTTTTTCGTTGCTCTTTTTGGTGTATCAACTGCTTGTACCCTGCTTGTGCGGCGATAGTAGCAGCTGTCACACCAGCTGCCACAGCCAGCATACGTAACGTATTTCGCTCTTTGCGTGAACAGCCTTCTCCATGCCGCAAGCATCGCCATTTGCTATTGACGTATCGCTTAGCTTGCAAAAGATCTTTTCGTTTTGGTGCACGCAGAGATTTATACCATGAAAGCCATTGTAGTGGCTGTGCCGTGGTTGATGGAGCTTCCTGGGCCATGATTGGCTGCATGGCCAGAAATAGTGACAAAATGAGTGAAATTAGTATTTTATTCATACGTTTCTCTTTTTTATATATTCTTACCTCTATAACCTTACCGTTTCATTTCAAATAGTAACTAGTTTGGCGGGCGCAATGCAAGCTTTAGTAGGTTTTTTTAGATTTATTGCTCAAGTGAGCCTGTTTGTCAACGCTCGATCTTTTTGACATATTGAAATTATTTATATTGATTTTGCGTGATGCATTTTGATATTTTAAGAAAGAAGACGATTATAATATGTAGTTTTTTACAAAAAAAGGAGAGTTTATGAAGAAAAATATACTTTTTTTTATTATATTTAGCTGCATTTTAAATATGGCATGTTTTGAGCTTTCTGCTCAGCGAACGTCTTGGCAAACATGGAAAACTTGGAAGGATTTGCCTGCCTTTATAAGAAATGGCTTACTATCGGAAAAAGCTATATGGAAAAAAGGTTTTCAGGCAGCTAAAAAAAAGATTTGGCATAAAGAGTCGCTTAATTCTCGAGAGCAGCGATATTACAAGGCATTTCTTAAGCATGTCGGCGGTGTTTTAGCTGCTACAACTATTTTTGCTATTCTTAGTCGATCTTATATACAAAAACAGGGAAATGGACCGAGTCTTTTTACAATTGAGCAAGCAAAGCAGATGCCTGCAGAAAAATGGAATAAAGCATTATTGAATGCTGATCTTGATGATTATGCAACATTAAGAGCTTTGGTTATTGCAGGAAGGGATGATGAAGCCAAGGATATAGATGTAGCGGATGAAGATGGATGGACGGCGTTATTATTGGCTTCTAAAAAAGGGAACATGCAAGCTGTGCGGCTTCTTCTTGAAAATGGAGCACAAACTGATGTTAAAGATGAAGCAAAAGGGTTTACCCCTTTAATAGTTGCGACAGATGAAGGGCATCTAGGGGTAGTGAAATTGCTTGCCGATCCTCCCTATAACGTTAATGTAAATGAAGCAGACACATTTGGAAGAACGCCATTGATGATTGCGTCGCAAAAAGGTCATAATGACATTATCGAAAATTTGGTGCAAAGGGGGGCAGATATTAATCAGCGGCAAGAAGAATATGGAACTACTCCCTTAGTATGGGCGGTACAAGGAGGTAGGCAAAGCTTCGATAATATTGATAAAACGGTGAAATTGCTTTTAGATCATGGAGCTGATGCTACTATTGAGGGTGATGTTATGTCGCCTATGTATAATCATATAAAGGGTACTCCTCTAGAAGTTGCTCGAGAGGTAATGGTCGAATTTGGCAGAGAACAAAGGGGATCTTATGAAGAAGCAATTAAGTTACTCGAGCAAGCAGCAGCTTCGAAAAAGAATTAATCAGGTTATTAATTGAAGCAGGCACAAATCCCGAACATTATAAATAGATTCCTGATTGCCAATTGATGTGATGCAAGGGTGATATGTTATTTATTTTTCAATAATGGACTCAACCATAGTTCTCTGCGATGCTCCGCTGAAAGTCTATCGAGTCCCTCTATTTTATATTCACTATGAAAACCAATGTTAGAGGTGTTTTTTGAAAAGCTGCTAAAGGGCCTTCAAGCATTCAGATGCTATGCCTTTAAATTAATCTCAAAGGGCTTCTCTGGATAGGAGCCAGAAAGTACTGCGGGCATATGTTTTGGCAAAAGAATTGGAAAAATAGTATCAGAGCTGTTTTCAATATCTTCAAGCGAAAACCATTGCAGCTTTTTAACTACTTGTTTTTCATCATGAGTGGGCTGATGCAGAAAGGCTTTAGGGTTGCTTGTTTTTGCGACAATAAATGATTCTTGTAGACGCGTCGGGATACCTTTAAGAACTAAATCGACTTCACTATACCAGACAACTGGGCCAAGAGTGATAGCATCTGGGGCAATACCCGTTTCTTCATATATTTCCCGCAATGCAGCTTGTTCTATTGTTTCATCAGATTCGATGCCGCCCCCGATCGTACACCAAAAACGTTCATTACGTTTTCCCTCAGGCGTGCTGATATCAAAATCCTCTATGTACATGAGCAAGAGTTCATTTTTGCTATTCAGAAGAAGAACACGTGCCGCTTTTCTTAGTATAAATTTCATCTCCTAATCATGATAGCAATTTTCTGAATTACTTCTAATGGCAGATGCCCAAAGTTAGGCTGAGCTTGAGGTTTTGATCCTGCTTGTAATTGTTTTGCAACGAAAAACAGTAAATTTCTTTGAAACCTTAGTGATTCAAGAAAGGAGATACTATTCTCTTTTCCATTTCTTTTAGCATAATATAAGGCGGTTTTTTTACCGCTCGTTGCAAGGTTTGGATCAGCGTCGTATTCAAGAAGTTTTTTCATTGAGTTAACTTGGTCATAAGCAGCAGCCATTCTAAAAGCCCGGTTTAAATCGGTATTATAGTTATGCGCCTCTAAAAGCATTTCAAGTATTCGAATGTTACCGTTGGCTGCGGCCGGGACTAACGGCGTATCATCATAATCAGCTTTAGTATCAGGATTTGCATTATGATCCAGAAGTAATCGAACTGCTTTTGTATTCTCGTTGGCCGTTGCTAAATAGAGAGGGGTTCTTCCTAACAGTCCTCTTACATTTACAAGTGCACCATTTTCTAAGAGTAGCTGTAAAATTCCCATATGCTTACTATGGCATGCCGCATGTAGAGGGGTATCACCATTTTCCTTAGTGATATTTATATCAGCACCTCGTTTTAATAATTCTTTTACAATTGCCGTTTTTTTATCTAAGGCAGCCCTTGCTAATGGTGATTCCTGAGAAAGGGTGCAGTCGGGCGAATTAACATCAACACCTGAATCTAATAATTCGCAGACTTTTTCAAGTTGGTTACTAAAAATTGCGCACATAAGATCATCGCCCCGTGTTAGCTGAGCCCCAAAGGTTGAATGGGGGTGAGACCCAAATGCACATGATATGAACAATAAAAAAATGTTGTGTATTTTCATGCTAACCCTATTTTAGATTGAAAGTTTACGGCAGATTAGACGGACTATTTCTGGAGGGAGATTTTCAAGACCTAGTATAAATTAATCTTGAGAGTTAAATCTGTTAAGATAAGCCCGTATTTCTTCCTTTGAAATTTCGAAGAGCTTTGCAAGATCAGACACCGAGTAGTCATTTTCTTCAACAAATAACATAGCATTTTTGGCAATATCATGTTTATTAATGCCAGGGATGCTCAATATAGTTTTTATCATTTTAGAGCGAACGCCATTCGCAGCAATTTCAATTGCTGCGAATGGCGACTTTAGATCTGTTGATACCAGGAGTGCGCAATACTTCCTCTAGGGCGTTAGTTTTCTCACTCAAGATGACTGCTTTGACTGCAGACATCGCAACCGCAGTTTTATCAATACCAGAGGTTTGTAATATTATTTTAATGTACTTCATTTTATCGTTGCTAATGGCCATCTTTATCGCTTTCTTGGCAACGGAAGTTTTATTGACTCCGGGAGTTTTCAGTATTGTTGTTATAAATTTTAAAGTAGAATAATCTACAGCTTCTTTGCATAGGGATGTTCTTATCAATTCGGGGGCACTCATTAACTTTTCAAAGAAAAGCCCAGTATTCGTCTCATTTTGTCGAGCTCCAAACGCGATCCATTCCTGTTTTGCGACAGTTCGCTTTTTATGTTCATGATATTTTTTTCCACCAAATATCATGAACATGGCGGAAACTATTACACCAATAGCAAAACGTTTTTTTAATCGATTGAATGCCTTTTTTTCTTGCGAACTCAATGCCGTTATGTCTCGTCCGGCCTTCCACCATGTTTGAGCTGCTTTTAGCTCAGAGCCAGTTGCCAAGGACGGTAGTGGCCTGCTACTGAGCCATTGACGCATAGTTGGTGCGGACTCTTGCGCAGCTAACGGCGCAACGGTGCTTGCTAAAAAGCCAAATAAAAGTAGGAAATTAAAAGTAGGATTTTTCTTCATAAGTCGCCCCCAAGAAGATTTTATAGTGGTATTTTATACATATTAGTATACTAATATCATTTTTCTTGTCCATCCGCATCTAAAGGGCTTTTTCGCTTATGAAAGTGTATAATATGGCAGTCTTACTGAGCTTTATTGATCAAGAAAATTCTCCAAATTATTTCTTTTTTTGGGGGCATCAACTGAAAAAGAATGGCATGATCAGTAAAAGCTGTCTTTCTCAATGGTATTCTGCGTCATTTACCGCGGATGGTAATACTTATTCCACTGCAGAGCATTATATGATGGCGCAAAAGTCGAAGTTATTCAAAGATCAAGTTACTTTTGAAAAGATACTAAAAGCACCTTTTCCCAAAGAGGTAAAGCAGCTTGGGCGAGAGGTTAAAAACTTTGATCAATCAGTATGGGAGAAGTATCGATTTGATATTGCTGTGAAAGGAAATTATGCCAAATTTTCACAAAATGCCGCATTGAAAAAATTTTTACTTAAAACAGGTGATGCTGTATTGGTAGAGGCGAGTCCGGTTGATTCCATTTGGGGAATTGGGATGGCTGAGGATAATCCGGATGCATCTGATCCTGAAAAGTGGAAAGGCTTGAACCTTTTGGGATTTGCGCTTATGGAAATTCGAAGGAAGTTAAATGATGAAAAAAGTTAATAATACAAAGACCGAAGATGAGCTGAAACGTATCAGTGAAGCGCTTGAAGCGGCTACAGAGTACAATCTATCATCTGAAGTAGTTTGGGCTGCCTTAAATTATTTGAAAAAGAATTCTGGTGAAACTATTGCCTCTGCGCTCAATCATGCGCTTATGGAATGGGATGTTAATTGAAACAACAAATAAATTGGATTTTTATTATTTTAATAGTGTTTTGTATTCCCTGTTGCAAAAAAACCTTGCATGTGGAAAAAGCTTTTGAAGCTGTTCAATCATTGCATAAAGCACATGCACAACTGTTGCAGGCTGCGAAAGATGGAGATGCTCAAAAAGTTGCATCCTTTTTGAAAATTCCTGATGTTGACGCAAATTGCAAAGACGATATTTGGTATAAAACGCCGCTCATGTATGCAGCAAAAAGGGGGCACACTGAAGTAGTTTGGCTTCTTTTAAAAGCCGGGCTCACTCCCGAGCAAATCAATAGTAAAGAATTGTTATTAGATAGAACCGCACTTATGTATGCCCTTAATGGGGGGCATGAGAGTATTGCACGGCTTATAGCCGGTAGTCTTCCACCTGATGATTTAATTACGCATGATCGATATGATGTTCAGTCTACTTCAGAGTATGCGTGTAATGCGCAAATGCGCGCTCTTCTTTTTTCATATATGACGCATGAAAATTTTGATTTAAACCTTCCCACCATGGCGGCCTTTTATAATGATATATCTCTTATTGAAGATATGATCAAAAAGGGTTTTGTGTCTGAACTTGGTCGCTCCTTTGCATTGCATAGTGCGGCTCAGGAAGGCCATGAAAAAATTGTTACATTATTGCTGGAAGTCGGAGCTTCCGTTGATGCTATTTTGAAAAGAGATAAAACAGGTAAAAATGCATTGATGTGGGCCGCGTGCCATGGACATTCTAAAATTGTTTCTCTGCTTTTAAAACAAGGTCTTTCTATTGAACAAGTTTCGTGTCCCACAAGCTGGGGTGAAACGGCACTAGTGATGGCTTGTAAGTATGGCCATACGAAGGTGGTTTCATGTTTACTGGCTTGCGGCCTTTCTGATGAGCAAATACAATTTCGTAATAAAGAGTATGATGATGGATATCGCGGCAATACTGCTCTAGAATGCGCAGCACTTGCCGGGTACCAAGAAATTGTCGATCTTCTTTTTTCAGCTCTCGGAGATTCATTTGATAGGGCTATTTGCTTTCGAGCAATTGCAGCCGCTGCAAAAAATGATACTACATCGTTGCAGAAACTTTTAGATGACCCAAATAGTTCGCTTGAACAAATAATGGGGCCAGACCCTCATGGAAGAACCGCTCTTATAGCTGCAACGCAAAAAGGACATTCAGAAATTGTGTCACAATTATTACATGCAGGGATAACTTCAGAGCAAGTTTCTTTGCAAGATTGCAATGGAAGAACCGCTCTTCATTATGCATGCGATGAAAGTTATGCATACGATGAAAACGAATATACTTCAATAGTAAAAATGCTTACTGAGTCTGGATTATCTACCGAGCAAATCAACCTGGCGGACAAAGACGGGTGGACCCCCTTAATAAATGCTGCGAGTTGGAAGCATACAAATAGTGTAAAGCTGCTTTTAGAGCGTGGCCTTACTTCAGAACATATTAATATTCAAAATTCAGATGGTGGAACAGCATTAATGTGGGCAATCCAGTACTTGAATAAAGAAGAATATTATAAAGATAACACTGAAATAGTTCAGCTACTCATATCCTATTTGACCCCAGAGCAACTAAGCGTTCAAGATTGGCAAAAACAAACAGCTCTTTTTCATGCGGCATATGAAGATCGAACAGACATCGTCACATTGTTGCTTGAACACTTAGCTCCAGATCAAATTTTACTGGCTTGCGATGATGGTAGGACAGCATTAGATGTTGGTTTTGAAAGCCAAAAAACAATCCAAATACATCTTGATAACATGAATATCACTTCAAAAAAGGAAAACATATGAAATGTCGTGATATGAAATGCAAAATAATTATGGCCCTTCTTGTGATTTGTATACCTGGATGTGCAGAAAGGGTTGCAACAAAATCTATACAAAAAAAATTACCTAAAGATCTCATGTATAATGGAAAACCTATTTCAGATACATCTATGAACGCAGTGTTTGGGCTCGGAGGATCTGGATATAAAGTCCCCGGAGGATTAAATCTTGGCGAACTGGAGTCAGAAAACTGTAACATATCTGAATATTGCAACAAATTTGAATGGCAATACATTGGCTCATTTGATAATGGATATCATGTGGTATATGGCTACGAGTGGCCCAAAGACGCGATGGGAAAATTTTCCGGAATTTTTGTTCTGAAACGAGAAAAAGATAATCTCATCGTCATTGATGAAATAGGTGGAGGAGATCGTCATTCAACAATGATCACTACTGGGTCACTTGAAAAGAATCAATTAACATATTGCAAAAATATGACCGATGGAAGCTTGATTGATAGCATGGTCTACTTCTATCCAGAGCTTGAACCTCTTTTTAAAAAGAAAAATAATTGGAGTATGCATTACGGAGAAGGTGATTTTATTGGGGTTGCTCAATTCGTTGTAGATATTACAACTGAAGGGAAAATTATAAATGAGAGGATGACTGCATTTTATTCCTCTTATTACAAAGATGAAGAAATGAAGGAAGCATTACAAGAGCCTTCACTTGCTACATTGGACAAGGGAGATGCAATACAAACAGCGCTTGATCTTTATTGCTCACAGCAACAGTGTCAAAAACTTACAGGTAATGAATTGAAAAATGTGTTTAAACAAGCAATGCATTATACAGAAAATCGCACTTAAAGAGTAATAACACAATCATGCTTTGCAAACTACTTTTTAAGTTCAATTTCAAGACATGTAAATGCTATCGAACAAAAAAACGTCTCTATAACCAAACAATGTTCGTTGATAGCGAGGCTTTTAGCATTTTAGAAGAGTCTTAGAATATAAGGAAAAATAAAAAGAAAGGTTATAATGCTACAGGCTGTTGAAATAGTCAAAATACCGATCATCCCTTTTATTGCCTGAATAGTATTAACAATAGAGGTAAATGAGCAATTCATGCACTTTCTATAAAAAACAGACGACTCGCATTCAGGGCAGTTATAAACACTAGAAGCACCTAGGTAAGAGGGTAATGGAATTTTAGTTATGATGCCGTACACAATAGATTTAATAAGCATCGATATCACATAGAAATAAGTTAAAAGCCTGTTTCCCTTAAGCAATTCTATAAAAGTACTACCGAATAGTAGTAGTCCACAAATTGTAAAATTTGTTGCTATTGCTAAGAAGAGAAATGAGCCACTCATATTTTTTTTTTCATACAAAAACCAGATCCATACAAAATCAAGCAAAGCGCCATATATGGCCATAATTCCGATAACTAGTATTAATTGAAAGATTGCTTGAAGCATGATCCTATCATCCTTATTTAATTTAATAAATTGCAACTCGTCACTTTTTACAGATGCCATTACACTCAATGCGCTCTCTAAAAAAATATCGAGCACTCTCCTGAAAAAAAGAGCTTGTATCCTAAAGCCGCTCCTTATCGCATTTTGATTAGAATATTTTTTAAAAAGTGATAACGCATTTATGCTTAGTAAACCATTTTTCAATATCTTTTTTCGATTTGCCCTTGATGCGAGTGCCATTGAGACTTAATTTTTCAAGATGCGGTAATAATTTTGGAAGGTTTTTTGGTAGTTTAACTTGTTCACAGCTCAAGGAGAGCTCTTTTAGTTTCGTAAGATCTTGGAAAAACGTTGCGCTTAAAAAACGGAGTTTTTCAGAAATATGTAAATGCCGTAATGCGTATTTTCGCCAGAGCAATTCATCCGGTAACACTTGACGTTGGGTATGAAAGTAAAAAAATAATTCAAGCGCATTTAGATCGCAGAGCTCAACTGTCATCGGAACTTTTGTATCTCGATAAGTTGGGTTGAACCAGAGGAAGAATGCTGATTTTTCATAATGGGGGCGTATTAAATCAGAATTCGAAAATGGTGGTAAAGTGAGCATAGCTGCCATGCAGGAATTATTGGATTGTTGTTGGATGCCGGAGCTTATTCAGAGTATGTTTGTTTTAAGCCAGCATCACTTATTTTTTAAGAAGTTGAGTTACATAGTTTTGATAATCTGAAAAATTTCTTTTTGTGCTTGGTCCCATCAATTTTTTGGCTACTTCAAGCTGCTTTGAGTTTAACTTATTAAGGATTCCGATGGCTTGAATATTCCATAACTCCTTATCTGTGCTGCGAGCCATTAATTCAAGGAAATGAAACAGTCGCTTGACTAAGTTTGGGTTTTGTTGAGCGTTATCAAGATAGCTACGCAATAAAGGATTGAATATTTCACCTATGAATAGAAATGGTAGTTCAATTTCCGGATCGTCTTCTTTGTATTCTTGTATTGCATTTTTAAGCTCGGGAAGCCAGTATTGCAAGCTGGAAACCAGATTTGTAACTGTAAGAACGTTTCGAAAATGCAATTCTAAATCGATAGTATTATTTTTCATTTTCTCCATACCTCTTTAACAAAAAAATCACACTGCCCCATGCCGCTTGAGCAGCTCAATTATAGTATTATGCTTATTTTTAATAGCGTAATGCAAAGCAGTTTTTGCTCCAAAACATTTTGCGTTTACGTTTGCTCCATGTTGCAACAAAAGGTCAGCAATTTTTGTATAATTACTTACGGCAGCTCGTATTAAATCTTGCTCCGGATTTATGGCCGCTCCATTTTCAAGAAGCAGCTCTACAATTTCATCATGCCCAAAAATTATAGCATGCGTTAAAACTGAAAAGCCTGAACAATCTATAGCATTAATATTTGCACCGGCCTCTAGTAATATGCGTACGATTTCTATATCTTTTTTTACCCAAAATTGAACCGCAAACATCAGAGGGGTTAGTGTATGTTCGTCTTGTATGTCGAGAGCGGCGCCCTTGTGAACCAACATTTTAACCGCATTTTGCTTTTGAAAATATATGGCGGCCATTAATGATGTCATGCCAATATAATTTTGAGCATCTATATCTGCTCCCGCCTGTAGCAGTAATGTGATAATTTTAGTGTTGCCCTGTGCAGCTGCATGCATCAAAGCTGTTTTTGCAAACTTATCTTGCTCATCAACACTCACTCCAGCTTGCAAAAGCTCCTTAACTAACTCATAATTGCCTTTTATTGTGGCAGCTATAAGGGGGCTGTAATCATTTATATTCGGATTTTCCATTTTTACCCTTTAGCCTTTTTAGTAATCATTGTTTTTTCAACATACCTGCAAGCTTTACATACAGCTGAAAAGTCATATCAGCATCGTAGCCCGCAGAATGTGCTTTTTTCTTATCAATATCTAATTCAAACCGGCCGCATACTTTTGCAAGTCCAGCAATGGGCGATTGCTTATTAATGATTGCAGATGTTTGAGCGATTGCTTTTATATCAATCCAACGGCGTCCAAATTTCCATGCTTCAGGATCATTAAGTTGGTTTTTTAATAGTTGTGCATCCCAAATGCCCCATTGATGAATAATGGTAAGCGCCTTAGCTTGCCGAACGTCTTTGAGGAATTCATCATAGGCATGCTGCAACGTTGTGCCTTGATCAACTTGCTTTTGCGAAATACCTGTCAACTCTATAATGCTTTCAGCAAGCTCTTCTTTGGGATTTATAACAATCGATTTTTTTAGATTTATTTCTCCAGTGGCAAGGTCGCCAATCGCGTAACCAAGTTCAATAATAGCGCTGCTTGGTTGGTTGCATTCAAGATCAATCACTACCACTATTGTATTTTTTTCGTCGATATTACTTCTCATTTGTAGACTCCGTAAGTTCATGTATGCGTCGCTTAATTAAGGATTGAATTTCATCCGTTGCCGACCACTCCCAAGTCATGGTGCAACCATTTAATAGCGACACGCACGTATCTATCTGAACCCTATTAAGAAGCGGCAATAGCATTTTGACAATTTCAACTCTTCCATAGCGAGCAGCATACATTAAGGGAGTGCCATATTTACTTTTTGCCCATCCAATCCATTTTTTGAAACTGGTTTTGCATTGTTTCAAGAAACGTATCAAGTTCATCGGAAAATAGTTGCTTATTTAACGCAGTTGCGTAAAAATTAGTTTTTTCAGCATCGAAACGTGGCAGCTGATCGCATGCTATCTTCCACTCGTGAAATGTAATATAATTCATAGATAATCCGATGGATTTAATGCATATGAGTTACAAATTTCGTAAAATTGCCTAGCATCGATTGTTAAACCTTCCTCGAGAAAAAAGAGTATAATTTCTTTCGGTGCTTGAGCCTCAAGAGCATATTTTAAATGAGGTTGCGAAATAGATACTCCGGCTTTTAAAAAAAGCTTGGCGATTTTAATCGTATGGATAAATTTTGTTTTGACTTCATAATCAATCCCATCATTGGAATAGCCAAACAAGAAGTCTATAGCTTGTCGCTCAAAATGAAGCTTTTGGTTTACATCGGCTCCATTTTTAATGAAGCACTTAACCAATTCTGGCGGCTGATCATAGATGCATAACAATGCAAGCGCACTATACTCTGAGCTCGGTTCAAAACAATGGTCGTTTACGTCAGCACCATATTGAATCAAAAGCTCAAAAACTTTTACATCATCGGCATATTCACATGCATAAAGTATTGCCGAACGAGATTTACAAAGCCTCCTGCAATTATCAACCGATTCTTCACATTGCGCGCAGGATCTTTGATTCACATTCGCACCTGCTTGTAATAAAACTTGAATAACTTCGGGGAGGGCTTTATATATGCATGCGATCATGATAGGAGTACAATCTATGATACCATATCTTGGATTTTGGTTTATAAATTCGGAAAATGTAAAATTTACCGATCTTGAAGATTCATTTACATCTGCTCCACTCTCAAGTAAGAGTCGAATGTATTCAACTGGTGCCCTAAATAGGATTGCCATTGCCAGAGGAGAGGTTTTATCGGTTTTTGCTGTTGATGCACCATAATCAAGCAAAAGTTGAATACTTTCTAAAGGAGCTAGCTTACCGATAAATGCCCATATCAGAGTGGTCAAATCAGATTTAGAACTGTTATTAATACTCTTATCAGCACCATACTCAAGTAAGAGTTTTATTTTATCGAAGTCTCCACCATATCTACATACATGCATTAAAGGCGTAAAGCCTTCGATTTCAACATTTGGATCTGCACCATATTCGAGAAGTAATCTGACGCTTTCAATAGAAGTGTCTGGTTGTTGGCAGAGGCTAATAAGGGGCAGCCCTCCACCTTCATTTACATTCGCACCATTATTTAAAAGAAAGCGTAGTACCTCATACGATACATTTTGTTTACATGCCGACACTACAAGATACTCTTGTGCTGGCCAATCACTCAGCGTCATGCCTTCACGAATAGCAGACTCAAGGTGTGCAATTTTCTGAGCGCCGCTCAGAGATTCATCTGTAACTAATCTTCGTAAAAATTTAACAGCCTTATTTTTTTTTGCTTGTGATGGCATATTATCCCTTTACCCCTAGCTCATCTAATCGGTCTTGAATCATTTTTTTAATTTTTTCACTCGAAGTCAAATCAAAGATGGTTTCTCCAATATCATTTTTTAAAAGAATTTGCTCACGGGAAAGGTATGGTAATAAGATTTCAATAATCCACGTCTTTTCGGCTATGGTAGCATCCATTAAAAGTGAATCATTACACCAATTTAAAGTATCAAAAGAAACTTCGTCTGCTTTGTTTTTCAAAATCAGTTGAAAAATATCCTTGTTATCACCAGTGTAAGCGCGCCATAAAAGATGTTTTTTTTCTGTTTTGGTAAACTTATTAATATGTGATAAAAGTATGCTGAATGCTTCATGTTTTTTTGATTCAGCAGCCATCAACAATGCAGTCTCGCCATCTGCATCTTCGGCTTGAACTTCTTGCATAGATAGGTGAGGTAATAGTGATTGAATAACTTTTACATTTCCATTTATGGCAGCATACATCAAAATGGTATCATTACGATAATCGGGGGTATTAGTAATTTCGCGTAAAGAAAAACCCCTTTTTATAAACAGTTTTATTATTTCGTTGTTTCCTTTTTTAATTGCATGCATGAATGCGGTCCATCCATAAGTATCTTTTATTCTCATTTGCTCTGGAGAAAGCTTACTCAGAAATAATGCGACAAGAGATTCATTGATATAGTTTACTGCATTCATTAAAGCAGTTTCTCCTTGTTTATCTTGAATGGTAGCCCATGCGCATTGAGTATCTTTTTTTAAAAACAGATCAACTATTTTTCGAACGTTTTTCAAAGCACCAATGGCATACATGAATGCCGTGGTGCCTTGCTCATCTTGTGCATTTATTTCATCTTCAGAAAAATGAGTAAGAAGCGGGCGAACAAAGTTCACATCTCCATTTTGAGCAGCATACATTAATACAGTGCGACCACGTTTATCTCGGGCATTGCTGACATCGTTCCAGGTAAGGCCGGCTTTCAAAAATAAGGAAACAAGTTCTTCATTTGCTCTAGTGGCAGCGTACATAAATGCTGTCCAACCGTATTTATTTTGTATATTAATTTGCTTAAGCGATAGACCAGAATTTAAAAGAAGTTTGACAATTTTATTCTCAACTCCCGTTGCTTTCATTAATGCGGTATATCCATTATTATTTTTGATACTTATCTGCTCGGGGGTTAAACCAGCTTGCACAATAAGATGTGCTATTTTATAATACCCCAAATTCGACGCATGTATTAATGCTGTCCATCCATTATGATCAGCTACATTGATTTGCGCAGGAGATAGCCGAGAAATAAGATATTTAATCGCTTCGTACGATTCATAACGAGCAGCAAAAAGAAATGCGGTATCTCCGTTTTTACTTTGAAGGAGTAACTCTTGCGGAGTTAGTGCATCAAGATGCGGCAAAAATAAATCTACTACATTTTTGTATTTTTCAGAGTAATAGCCATGCTCATAAAGCGCTCGCATGAAAGGAGTCCATCCATCTTCATCTTGGAGCTGTAATTGCTTGGCATTTAAACGAGAAAGAAACAGTGCAAGATACCTCACATCACCGGCCATAATCGCTTTGTGGATTGCATTACCAATCTGTTCATCATCCTGTTGCATCCACACTTTATCCTGTTGCAAGCCTGCTTGCAACAACACTGTGACAAGATCCTTTTTTTCATCTTTAAAAGTAGCTTTAGATTCATCTTGCAAAAGCATCGTAACGATCTTTGCTCGCCCCTTTTCACCTTTAATTAATTGCTTCCTATATTCTGGACCGTCGCCATCAGTTATAAGTTCAGATGCATCACAAAGTGGTCCAGCAAATGAAAGAATCGCTTGATTGCTTTTTTGTGCTATTGCCTGCAATAAAGCGAAAATTTCTTGCTTGGTGAATGGTTGAGAGCAAGAGCTCAGTAACTCAAAAATTTCAGGGTGGCCTGCACATATAGCGTGCATCAATGCGTTTTTATTCGTGTTATCCTTTGCTGCAATTTGCTCTTTATCTAATTTCGAAATAATTAGTTTTACCACCGCTTTAGAGCCACTTCGTGCTGCCCATATGAGGGCAGTTTTATCTTCTTTATCTTTTTGTACAATATGCTCAATCGGCACTCGAGCAATAAGTACTTTGGTAATCGGTTGATTTCCATACTTTGCTGCTTGTATTAAAAGCGTAGAACCATCCTCATTGGCACTTTGCAGTTGCTCATCATTTAAACGGGCAATCAGCCCTTTAGCAACTTCATTGCATCGATTTTTTAAGCACGTAATAATCAATGCTTTAAGCTTCTCTAGCGATAGCTGCATCGCATCGATTATCAGTTCAATGAGCTTTTTATTTTTATTCTCTGCTGCATAAGCAAGAGCAGTTTGGCCATACTCATTTGGCTGCATAACATGTTCAGGCTTTAATCCAGAGTTTAGGAGGATTTTAACTATATCTGTATGGTCATAATATACTGCAAGATGAAGAGGCGTGTTTTCTTCGTCATCTAGAAATGCCGTTGCAATTCCTTTATTTTTTAAAAGGGAAGTGACAGATTGCGTATCGCCTTCTTCAATTGCCGCGTAGAGTTTTTCATGAAGTTTATTTTCGATCGACATCTAAACCTCCAAAGTGCATTGTTCGCAGTTCAACTTTTCAATCGGCAGCTCTAGAAGTTCTTTACTTGCTAGGATAGAAGGCAAAGATGATGGACTATTTTTCATGCCGATTTTTTAGTTTGAATTTCATCTAATCGATTTTGAATCATCTCTTTTACTTGTGGGAATTTTGCCAAATCTTTAGCAGTTTTTCCTTTCTGATCAATCATTTGCAATTGCTCAGATGATAAATATGGCAACATTACTGTAACGCATTGCCTGAAATCCCATTTTGCAGCAAGCATTATGGCTGTTTGGCCATAGAAGTTCGTTGTATTGTTTTGTATGTGTAGTTCTTCAGGCGAAAAGCGCTTTAGAAGCATTTCTATTTTTTTTGTGTCCCATGAAACAGCGCTGATAAGAACGTCGTCTGCGTATTGTTTTTTTCTAATATTATTTTTGTCAGAGGTGTGCGATAATAGTAATTTCATTTTTTCATCTGACTCAGAATCAAATCCTCCACCAATACTACCTAAGGCATTTTCAGCAATTTCACTAATATTGTTTTTTGGCAGATATTTAAGCAAAATTTGCATGTGCTCTAAAGAGCCTTCGGATGCAGCTAGGCCTAGAAGATTTGGACAATGTTTAGCAATAAGCTCTGGAGTGATAGAGTTTAAAATATGCTCTAACCAAGACGATTGAGATTCTATAGCAACTATTAAAGCAGACGATCTATCTTCTCCACAAATCTGCTCTGCAGTTAAAAGAGGTATAAGCATTTTTATGATTTCATCATGACTATATTCAATCGCATACGTGAGAGCAGTGCTTCCCTCTTCATCTGTTATAATTATATGCTCTGCAGATAGCCCGGCATCTAATAGAAGGCGCACTACTTCAGGATTACCTCGATGCTTGATAGCATGAATGAGCGCGGTTGATTCTTCATTCTCTTGAGCTATTTTTTCAAGTGAATAATAGGGCAAAAGAAGTTTCACCATTTCTACATTGCCTTCTCCGGCTGCATGCATTAATGGAGTCCACTCTTCACCATCGCCACAAATTTCATCTGGTGTTAACGAAGAAAGAATTGTTTTGAAATTCTCCATGTCATATTTAGAAATAACGGTTGCATCTTTTTTATAAACCGCATTTATCAAATCTTCAGTTGTATATTTATTTTGTTTCATAATGTCCCTAAATCATTATTGGTTTACTATCTTTAATTCGTTTATTCGAGTTTGAATTAATTGTCTAATTTCCTCAGTAGCTGCCAAGTCTAAAGCAGTTTTGAAGTTGCGGTCTTTATAAAGAATTTGCTCTTGAGTTAATCCCGTATCGAGAAGTAATGATACAACTTCAATGTGTCCATTTTGAGCGGCAGCCATAAGGGCAGTCGTTCCATCCAAATATTCGCTACAGCATTGATCGTAACTGGGATCATGTTGAGAATCCCTCATATAATGCCCTATTTGCGCTAATGATACTTTTTTAAGAAGGAGTTTTACTATTTTGACATATCCTTTTTGCGCAGCAGTAAATAAAGCAGGCGATGATTCAAAAGTCTCATCAAACCATTCGTGATAGTAATGATAGTGCCAGTCTCCCGCAGGGATCCCCTCTTTTAAAAGTCGCTCTACCATTGCCACTTGATTATGATTAATAGCAGCCATTAGATAAGGGTTTCTATCATTTTGAAGTTTTGATTCGGCACACAATTCTGATAGGGGTATGTAAGGTAAGAAATATTCAAATGCATCCATACTTCCAACTTCAATTGCTTTGAGTAAGTTTTTTTCAAAAAGAGCGATATCTATTTTTTCAGTAGGGGCTTGCTTTGAAAGAAGGAGTCGGGTGATTTCAGGATTTCCCCTCATAATTGCATGAAATATTGGAGACCCTTCAGGAGTGCTTCCTTTATAGGGTGTAAGGATACCTTTTTGATCAATCCCTGCATCAACGAGCAATTTTACAATGTCAGCATGTTGATTCCATATAGCATCAATTAATGGCCATACTCCATGATCGCGCACTTGTTTTTCATCAAGGCGCTTAAGAAGTAATTTCATGCATTTTGCATCGCCCATTCGAGCAGCTACTAGTAGGGCAGTTTCACCGAATCTATTAGGACGAAAAATTTCGTGCGAATCAAGATGCTTTAAAAGAGCTTCTATAATTTCAAAATATCCCTGTTGCGATGCGAATAGTAGGGCGCTGCTGCCAGAATCATCAGTTGAAGTAATTTGCTGATGAGTAAGGTGCGGTAGTAAAAAAGAAACAACGTTGAATTGTCCAAATAGGGTAGCGGCTATTAATCCAGTTACGCCTTTTTTATCAACTGCGGCATCATATAAGCCAGGAATGGCAAACAGTTGTTTTGTTGTTTCCAAATCTCCAGCACATACTGCCGTTTGAAATAGGTGAATTTGTGCTAAAAAATGTTTTTTTGAAGCGTCTTTATTCGTTGGCATTGTTTTGTTTTTGTAACTTGTTTAATTGATCTTGAATTATTTGTTTTATTTCGTCGGTTGCTGCTATCATCAAAGCGGTTCGTCCACGCTCGTTTTGTAAGTTGATTTGCTCTGGTGATAAGCCCGCATCCAGAAGAAGTTTGATACTTTCATCGTCTCTTTGCAGACTTGCCCACATCAATGCAGTCCATCCGTCTTCATCTTGAACTGAAAGTTGTTTGGCGTTCAACCCGGCAGCCAAAATCATTTTTGCAATTTCGGTATTACATTCACTTATTGCCCACATTAGTGGCGTCATCCCAATACTGCATCCCATCGTGAGCTGTATAGGTGATAATCGAGGGATTAAGAGGGATGCAATCGCAGTATGACCTTCTACAATGCTTATAATCAAGGGCGTCATCCCTATATCGCATTGCGCATTTATCTGTTCTGACGAAAGGCCACAATCTAATAATATTTTAACTATTCGCATATGGCCGCTTCCTGCCGCAATAAATAACGAAGTCTCGTCTTCATTATCCCGCATATCTAATTGCGATTGTGGCCCATGCTTTAATAGCAGTGAAGCGATTTCAACATGACCCTTTAGGCACGCAAGCATCAACGGAGTATCACCATCTTCATCTTGAACATTGAAATCAATGCCAGGAACGCCCAAAAGGTCTTTAACTATTTGTAAATTTCCACTTTGACTTGCGCTCAAAAGCGCTTTGCTCGCTCTATCAGGATGTAATTGTAAATGATTTGCAGCCAATTTTGACATTATGCCCTTTCCGTTAACTCATCTAATCGTGCTTGAATGAGACGTTTAATACTATCACTTTCAGCATAATCCAGGGCTGATGTGCCATCCGAATCTATTCGCGTAATATCATCTGCCTTTAATCCTGCATCAAGAAAAAGTTGCACGGTTTTTTGATCATCCGATTCCGCGGCATACATCAATGCTGTTTTTCCATAGTTAGTGCATGCGGTGATATCATCATACGAAAGCCCCGTATCTAAAAGAAGTTTTACCGTTTCAGCCTCTCCACGCAATGCCGCAGCCATGAGCGGCGTATCGCTGCCTATATCAATACAATCCAAGGAAGCACCTGCATCGATAAGTTGTTTAACTGATTCAATAGCAAATAATTCAATTGCGTAAACTATCGCTGTTTTTCCATCAATGGTGAATGCATTAATCTGCTCACGGTTAGAATGCTTTACTAAAATTTTGACTACATCGTCGGCGCCGTGTGCGGCAGCAATCATCAATGGCGTCCATCCAGGCTCATGTTCAAGATTCAATTGCTCATCAGTAACGCCAGAAGAAATGAGATGTAAAAGCATGTCTGCATTATTGCGCTCTGCAATAGTTTTTAAAATTGGCAATAAGGCCTCATTACATGTTTTTTCATGGAGAACATTTAAGAGGCTCGAAACCACCACAGGATGATTTTGTTGAGCAGCCAAATCAGCAGCAGTATAGCCATCATCATTTTGTGCCAAAATGTGCTTTGTTGCCAAGCGAGTAAGAAGCAACTTAACCATATCAAGATTGCCCGCATAGGCTGCATCCATAAGCGGAGTAAAGCCTTCACTGTTTTTCGTATTGATTTGATTTGCGGTGATGCCAGTCTCTAAAAGAAATGTAACCACATCGATATGGCCATAAAGAGCGGCATGTGTTAATGCTGTTTTTTTTAAATTATCTTGCAGGCATATATCGTCAATTGTTGGATTTGTCTGTAAAAAAAGTTTAACTATATCAGTGTGATTATTTATAGCTGCATGTATGAGAGGAGTATGGCCTTGTTCATCTTGAGCAAAAATATGCTTAGATGGTAAATAAGGAACCAGCATAGCAAGGATTTCAGAGCAATTTCCTCTAACTAATAAAGATAGACACTCATCCCAATCAATTTCATTTTCTATATCAGAAAGATAGAGATTCGGAATCTGCAATAATTGCTTGATCCGCACAGCTTTGTTTGCACAGATATTTGAGCTTTTAAAGAGTTGAATCAGCTCTTGTTGGGCTTTTTCAATTTCCTGAGTGTTTTGTTTGTTTTTCATTCAATTTTCCCCATGACATCGCTTTTATGCAAAAATGCTATAAAACCAGCATAAACCCCTATGTTTCATAATACCAAAACAGCGGATAGTAGCAAGAAAAGGCGCTTTTTTAGTGAAAGTGGTCTTTGATCAGTTCTATGAGAGGTGCTATTGAGGTTTATGGCGCTCTGCAGTCGACTATCGTTGTATTGATGGTATTGTAAGGTAGATCGTTTTTGAAGGGCTTTTTTGGCCCTTTATTTATTTATATAATCAAAAAAATCTAGTATCATGAAAAAATGTTTAATTATCGATAGCATAGCAAAATAGAGGCAATTTCAATCATGGCAGATGAACCGATACAAAATCTTTATGGCTTTCTTCAGTCGCTTTGTCGGCAGGAGCTTGATTTCTTAGCTAATCCTGAGATTGAGAAAAAAATGGCATGCTCTTTGGACTGTTGTGTTGGAAACAGTATGCCGAAGTATTTTGATGAGATTTTGGCCGATAAAGACAAAAACAAGCATCGCTATGAGGAAATAATAGGAATTGATGGACTCGAGCTTTTACGAAAGTTCGAAAAAATAGAATCTCTTGCTATTTATTATGATGGTCCTCCCGGTTCTGGATTTTCAAGTAGAGGTAAATGGAAAGAGTTTGCTTTTTTAGCAAAAAGGCTGAGTAAGCATATCAGAAAGGCAGTGAGGGATCACAAGAAACATGGCAAATTGCAGATAGATCGATATGCAAAAAATCACACAAAAGAGCTTGTTGATAAATTTGTAAAACCGCTTGCGGTAAAAGAAAAACCGTATGGATATGACTTGGTGGAGTATATTGCACGAAGTCAATTTGTATTGGATTACCCTGATAAGTATGCCGGGTTGAAAGATGATTTGTTTAGGCAGATAAAGCGTTTGTATTTCTTATCATCCCTTTTGCTTGAGGATTATAAGGATGGTGATCTATTTGGAAAAGTTAATACTTTTAACAAAAAAGAGCCTGACTCACAACGCATTAAAGAATTACAATCATGTGCTCAAACAATAATCGATATGTATGATACAAAACAAAATAAAATATAAACCTATAGTGCTCATACGATATGGATCGCATCTCTACGGCACCAATACACCTCAATCAGATTTGGACATCAAAGGTGTCTACCTTCCCTCGTCTCGTGACATACTTTTGCAGTGAGTAAAGCCGGTTATTGTTGCAACTCGAACTAAAGGGCCTGGGGAGAAAAATGATCCTACTGATACTGATTTTGAGTTGTATAGTCCAGAAAAATTTCTGCGCTCTGTTGCAAAAGGGCAATCATTTGCACTCGAAATGCTTTTTGCTCCCGAATCATCTTTTTTAGAGCAACTTGATCCTCTGTGGGATGAGATAAAGAACTTATCGATGCAATTATTAACCAAGAAAGCGGCATCATTTGTGGCCTATTGCAAACAGCAGGCCTATAAATATGGCAAAAAAGGGTCAAAATTAGCTGCATCTCGAGCTGTATTGGAAGTACTTGTTTCTGCAGAAGAACAATATGGAACGACTTCACCGCTTACAAAGATTGGTGATAAGCTTAAACCGATTGTTAGTATTCATGAAAACCTTGAGCTGAGTATGTTTAAGCAGCCCAATGGTAATGAAGAGTGCTATTTGGAGGTGTGTGGTAAAAAAATTGCATTTCATGCATCAATTAAAAATGCACGTCAGATCGTGCAAAACGTTATTCATCAATATGGCGACCGAGCAAAAAAGGCTGAACAAAACTCAGGAGCTGATTGGAAGGCGCTATCGCATGCAGTTCGCATTGGGCATCAGGCGCTGGAATTTCTTACCGATCATTGTCTTACCTTTCCACGCCCAGAACGAGAGCGCTTGCTTGCCATCAAATTAGGGAAAATTCCATATGGTGATGTGTTGCAGGAAATTGAACGGTTAGTAAATAAGGTTGAAGCTTTTGCTTTGAAATCAACTTTGCCCGAGACCTGTGATCCGCACATTATTGATAGTTTTATTGAAAAAATACATTTACAACAAATACAAAAAGCTGACCTGCTATGATCACTATTGTTAAAAAACATATCGTACAAAAACTGGCTGAGTTTGAAAAAGCGCATAAGGTTACTATTATTTTTGCAATAGAATCTGGCAGTCGCGCGTGGGGCTTTCCCTCAATTGATAGTGATTACGACGTGCGTTTTATCTACGCCCGGCCTTATGATGACTACCTTTCCATTATCCAACACAGAGATGTATTAGAATCGGACATTGTACAGGATTCGCAGCTTGGCGTTCCTCTTGATCTTAATGGATGGGATATTCGCAAAGCGCTTTATCTTGCTCTTAAATCTAATCCTGTACTATTGGAGTGGCTGCAATCGCCCATCGTTTATAGGGCAGACAAGGTAATTGTTGATGAACTTTGGCAGTACGCTCAAAAAATAGCCGATCTTGAATATATTAAGGCGCATTATTATAAATTGCTGCAGGCAATCTGGAAACAAATAGAATGCGATGATCATAGCGTGAAAGTGAAATTGTATTGCTATGCAGTTCGCCCAGCATTTGCTTTTAAATGGATTGAAATGCATGGCACGTTGCCCCCTTTGGATATGAAATCCTTACGCAAAGGGCTTGCTGCATGCATAGATTTTGATCAAGATATTAAGCAGCTGATTGCTTTGAAAGCGACTGCCAAAGAGAGTGATATGATTTCACGTAACAAAAAAATAGATGCGTTTATAGAGTCATTGCTCGCTTATCAAATACCATCTTTTCGAAAAGAAATTAATGATTCAAATCGAAGAGCCGGTGATCAGCTATTTAGAAAAATAGTAATCTAGAGATTGTAAGGGAGATTTATGAATGCCAGGCAAAAGTGTAGCGGGTGGGGGCTGAGTGTCAAGCTGGGGTGTTTTTATGTTTTATGTGCCCAAGAAATGTGATGAGTTTTGCATATCGTTTGCCAATAGCTGCATTTTCTTTTAGTTTTTTTGCCCAGGAATACAATTTGTAAGATATGTAGCCGGCACCGCAGCATGAAAGTGCTATGTTAATTGGTGCAGCGATGATCATTGTAGGATCATTTCTGAGAATGTTACCCATCTCATTTACTCGAGTAGCAGCGTCGAGGGTGAAAGCTGTGTTATTATCGAGCCCTTCCATCGAGGAAATATCATGTTTGATATAATTATTCTCAGTTCCTCCTAGTAGATAGGTGGTACCATTTTGAATGTTTTGAATTTCAGCAAAACGGTTTTTTCCAAGAGTGATAGTTTGCATTACACGATATTCAGTATCATCGATGGTGATAGTTATATCGACTGCGTACATATTCGAAATGGTTGTGAGGAGTGTGATTGAGAAAATAAGAATGAGTAGTTTCACTGTAAGTCCTTTGAAAGGTGGAAAGTGTTCATTTGCAGTAGCTTACAGGTAGGGGTGGAGTTTGTGGAGTGAATTTTACGCTGCGGCAGCAGAAAGATTTTGATCTTTTGCTGCTGAGAGTTGTGCAAGATCAATTTTGAGCGAGCCGGCTTTGCGTTGGAATGCAGGAGGCAATGCCTGTTTGATAACAGAAAAATGCCCGCGCTTGAGGGTGTCTTGAATATCCTTTGGGACGGTAAGCACGAGATAAAATATGCTTGTAGGGCCAAGGGTTTGTTTATTATCATGAAAATTGAATATGAGTTCTTGGCGCGCTTTATTCCAATTACTATCTGATACTAAGTTTTGTTCAATAGGGAGAAACTTTTTCCCCGGAACTTTTGTATAGAGAGAGCCATCCAGATGATTAATGCGTTTGCCGTGCCAAGCTAAGCGTAAGGATTCTAATTTAATAGGATTTTTTGATTTTTTGCGAAAGGTAATACTACCAACGAGTATCCATTTACTGCAAAACTCTTCTTCATGCTTGCAGCTACTTTCAACACTTTGCCAATGAGGCGTTACCGAAATTAAGCAATCGGTAGGGATTGTAGCGTAGAGTGAGCTACTGGCAAAAATAAGTAATAATATCTGCTGCTTCATGGCAAAACTCCACAATCTGAAAGTGGTGATAGCATTACGCTAGCATAGGCATGATCAGCGTGTGAACTGTTTTTACTAAATCGATGTATTATCGATGTGCCATCCTTGTGTTGAGCGGAACACTTCGAGTGTGTCAACGGAGAATGAGGGGAGTTGGTATGGGCTTTCTTTAAGTGCTGTAGGAACGGGTGGAAATGAACTACTTGCTTCGCGAAACATATCAATTAAAAACTTATCTACAGCCGAATCGCCTGAGGATGCTTGCAGATGCAGATTTGCAATTGATCCATTTCGATTTAATGCAAGTTTAATACGAGCTCGATTGGCAAGCATCGATTTATTCGGGGCGGTATGATTGGATATCTTATAGGAATTAACAATGCAGCCAAGAATTTTTTGGCAATAATTTAAATGTTTTATTTGATCAATACTTGCAACGCCATCGCGATTGCTTTTTACTGCCATATCAGCTTGTTGCAAATGCTCAACAAATCCTTGGGTGATCTGTGCGAGAGTTGGGATATGCTTAGAGTCGGAAGGGCTTTTTGAAAGTTGTTTGTTTTCAGTTGGTTTTTGCTCTTGTTTTTGTGGCGATTCAGATGTTTTTTCGTGTGCAGAATCAAGCATTCGAGAGGCGAGTGCAATTGCATCATCAAGCGAATGTTCGGTTATATCTAATTCTGATTTTTTTCCTTCTTTTTTTGATGGGGATTGTTCGCTTTCTTGTGCTATTTCATCTTGTGCCATTTCTTCTTGCTCTTGCTCTGGTTGCGCTTCTTGTTCTGGAGTCTCTTGCGCAATATGCTGGGAATTGGGCAATGCATTATTCATGGCTACCCAATTGTGATCTTCGGCAGGAGATTCTTCTTCAATAGTAACGAGAGCTTCTTGAGGAGGCATATTCATAGAGTTTGATTGAAATTGTACGAGTATAAAGGTCATGAGCATGCTGCCATGGATAAGCAGAATGATGGCGACAATAATAAGTTGGTGGTAGGGGCGCAGCGTGCTTTTCATTACTCTCTTCCTCTCTATTGCTTTTTGGCACTAGAGTAGCGTATTTAGCACGGCGGGGGAAATGGTTTGTGTATTCCTATGAAATATCTATATATCTCGGGATAGATCCTCCGGGTAGTTCTGATTGATGCTCTCCTATCGGAGCTGTAAGCCTGCCTCGAAGTTCTTTGAGTTCTTGCTTTTGTATAGAGGTAAGTCCGCGAGTTTTTTTGATATTCAATAAGCGTTTAACTTCTCGTTTGATTACTTTTTTTTCTTGCTGAGAAATAAATCTGCCACTATTTGCAATTATACTTATTGAAATAAACATGCACACAAGTATTAAATATGATCGTAAAGTCATAATAGCCTCCAATTATGAATTATATATACGATTTTATTTTACTTTTTGAAAATGCACTAAGTCAAGGCTATACGATATTTTATTCTCAGAATGAGAGATGATTATGTTTTTTCAATTCGGATTTGCCCCTGTTTTTGAACAATTTTCCAGTTCTCATGGAGAGCATGTGTTCCTCCCCGGGGTGAGGCGATAAAGCGAAGCAATTCATCAATAAAGGTTTGAGTAACAGGAAACTGAACGTTTTCTTGTGTAAGCCAGAGAATAATTAAGCGTGATTGCATGATGGGTGGATGTGCAAGAAGCTTTTTAACGTTAATTGAATGAATCCCATCGAGAGTTTCGCTCATTTCGTTTAAGAGCGTTTTTGCATGCTGATCGAGATATTGTTCAGTTTGCTGTAATCGCGCAATTGTTTGTTCAAATGATCGATCAAAGCGATCATCAGCTTGCTTGAGTGCGGGAATTACGTGTGCACGAATGCGATTACGCAAAAAAGATTGCTCTCGATTACTTGGATCTTCAAGATAGGCAATGCCATTGCGTTCAAGATAGGCATGAATTTCGGATTTATAGGTATGCAAAAGTGGGCGAATATAAATGCCTCGTTTTGGCCAGATACCGCAGAGGCCACTCAAGCTTGTGCCACGAAGCAATCGAATAAAAAATGTTTCTTGCTGATCTTGCGCATGCTGCCCGAGTGCAATAGCATCAGCTGAATATTTTTTGGCAATAGATTCTAAAAAGAAGCGCCGTGCAGTGCGAGCGATCTGCTCTTTGGACCCGTCCCATTTTAAATTAATTTTCAGATCAGACATTTTTGCAGTTTCGAATGGAAGAGAGTGTGATTGCGCGATAGCCTTGCAAAAGGCAACATCGTTGGCGGAGTTAGAACGCCATTCATGGTCGAGATGCGCAACGATTAATTCCTTAATACGGCCTTCTTTTTTCAGCTCTAAAAGAACAGAGAGTAAAAACACTGAATCTGGACCACCCGAAAGACCCAATACAATAGTAGCGTTTTTTGGGATCAGTTGCTCATTTTCAATATAGTTTGTGATGCATGCAAGAAAAGACATTATTTCCTGTTGGGAAGTTTGTTGCGTGGAATGATTGGCCTTCTTTGGTTTCTTTTCCATGAATTATCACGTCGGTTGGGCGGATACGGTTTATAAAAAAGAGGCTTTTGGTTAGTAGTAGCGGCGTCTGTTTGTGGTGTGAGTGCAGCTGCAATTCCTAATAAAACAGGGAACGATTCTTTTGCGTGCAGCGGTTTAATCGAAACACAAAAAAGAAAACAGAGAGCAAAATGTGTTACACGTTTTATCATTACAATTATTCCTTTTTTTTGGCACTTCATCTATTTGATTATTTTCGTTTCGTTTGGTTTTTTTACTCCGGTTTAATGAGAGAGATTGCTTTTGACGTATAACTCTCGCATGACGACGTTTTCTTTCTATTACTCCCTGCGCAACAGCTATGTAGCCAAATGGTGCATATAAAGGAGTGCTTAAACTAACAACAAATAAACCAAGAGTGAAAATAGAGGCTCGCTTCATTACTATCTATGTTCCTTTGTTATCTTTTTTTACCTGACTTACAAACGGCTTGGGGTGCAGCTTGTCTTTGTAAATTTAATGCTTTTGTGCGTAGTTTTTTAACTGCGCTTATTAAAAGAGGCTGCTCTGCGTTGTTTTTGAACCTTGGCTTTTTTTAGAGCAAGTTCTTTTTGTTGAAGCAGTGCGAGCTGTACTTTTTCTTCGTAACTAATAGTTCCATTCGCTTGGTGAGCGAGTAGCTTTTTAATTACGGCTTCACTTGCATTGAGTTGATTAGCACCAAGCAACATAACTCCAGCAACCAATAATTGACGAATATTCATATACGACCTTTACGAAAAAAATGAATGAGCTTTATTTTCCAATAAGGTAACTAGCAATTCCTGGTTGCACTATAAAGCGATAAGCCAAGAAAAATAATCAACATTTGGAAAAATTAGTATAGAAAGTAATTTCTATACGTCAAGATTTTTAACGAATTGGCCAAACTGCTCGATGTACTCTTTTCTGCCCTGCACATCATCGCCCATGAGAGTAGTAAACCAGCGATCAGCTTCAAGCGCATCTTCAATAGATACCTTTAAGATGGTACGAGTCTTAGGATCCATTGCAGTCTCCCAGAGTTGGTCTGGATTCATCTCACCAAGACCTTTGTAGCGCTGAATGTTCATATAAGGCTTACTGATTGTGCTAACTGCAGTTACGAGTTGTGTAATACCTTTATCGGTTAGATCACGATCTTTACCGATAATAGAAAGAGTCCATTCGTTTTCTACTGCTGATAGCAGTTCAATGCGCTTAAGAAGCTCTTGCACTTCAGGAGCACTAAAGAATGCGATTGGTACTTTCCAGTTTGTACTACGAAGACTAAACTTCAAGAATGTTGGAAGTGGTTTTTCTTGTGTGTCATCAATCGATTCCACTGGTTGCGAATCTACGATAGTAATATCATAGCCTGCAAAGCTGTGCTGTAATCCAGTAATAAGAGCTTCAAGGCTTTCGCTTGCATTCCATGGGTGTTTACGCATTGCTAAAAGAAGCTTTTGGCACTGATCATATCCAATTCTGAATCGTGGGCTTACTTGTGCAAGAAGCTCATCGTACTGGACGAGCTCTTTCAGTAAATGGTGCCATGATGCACTATCCATTTGTTGGCCAGCAATTTTAAACTGTGTTTGCTCTCGTGCCCATTCGAATAAGAAATCTTTGAGAGCATTATCATCTTTGAGATATTGCTCTTTTCTACCAATTTTTGCTTTGTAGAGTGGTGGCTGCGCAATGTAGAGATATCCTCTCTCAATAATGACATTCATATATCTAAAGAAGAAGGTTAAAAGAAGCGTGCGAATGTGAGCTCCATCAACGTCAGCATCAGTCATCAAAATAATTTTGTGATAGCGAGCTTTGTCTGCATTGAATTCGTTTCCAATGCCTGTTCCGACTGCAGCGATTAATGCTTTAATCTCATCGTTAGAAAGAATGCGATCGAGGCGAGCTTTTTCAACATTAAGAATTTTACCTTTAAGTGGTAATATCGCTTGGTTGTTTCGATCGCGGCCTTGCTTTGCAGATCCACCCGCAGAATCACCCTCAACAATAAAGAGTTCTGTTTGAGTTGGATCTTCATTGGAGCAGTCAGCAAGCTTGCCAGGTAATACAGCGGATTCTAATACTGTTTTGCGACGAGTAAGATCGCGGGCTTTTTTTGCAGCTTCGCGAGCTCGTTTAGCAACTTCAGCTTTTTGTAAAATCTTTTTAATAATGGAAGGGTTTTCTTCAAAGTAAGAATCTAGGAAACCAAAAGTCCAAGAATCTACAATTCCTTTAATCTCGTTGTTGCCGAGCTTGGTTTTCGTTTGCCCTTCAAACTGTGGCTCAGGAACCTTCATGCTAATTACGCACACAAGGCCTTCACGAGAATCTTCACTCGAGAAGCTTTCGCCACTTTTCAGCACACCCATTTCTTGCGCTTTTTTATTACAAATTTTTGTAAGCGCTGATTTGAATCCAGATACGTGTGTACCACCCTCAACAGTATTAATGTTGTTTACAAATGAGAATGTTTGCTCACCGTATCCATCATTATACTGCATAGCGAGTTCAAGGATGTATTGATCGTCTTCATGTTCTAAATAAATAACGTTTGGAAAAAGAGGAATTTTTTTCTTGTTGATGTCTTCCACGAAAGAGACGATACCGCCTTCAAAGTAGAAGTTGTGTCGTTTTTCATTGCGATCATCAATAATCTCGATGCGTAATTTTTTGTTCAAAAACGCAAGTTCACGTAAGCGAGCAGAAAGAGTATCAAAACTAAAGGCAGTTGTTTCTTGGAATATTTTAGAGTCCGGCATGAAGTGGATAGTGGTACCACGTTTATCTGTAGTGCCGCCTTCTTTAAGGCTGCCAATTGCTTTACCGCGTTTGAACGTTTGTGTATAAATTCTGCCATTTTGATAAACGGTAAGATTAAGCCATTCAGAAAGAGCGTTTACTACAGAGATACCAACACCGTGTAATCCACCAGAAAATTTGTAGGAATCTTTATCAAATTTACCACCCGCATGCAGTTTAGTGAGCACTACCTCTGCAGCAGAAATTTTTTCAGTTGGGTGAATATCGGTTGGAATACCGCGGCCATTATCTTCTACCGTGCAAGAACCATCAAGATTAAGCGTCACGGTAACGTGGTCGCAATGACCTCCGAGCGCTTCATCTACGGAGTTATCAACAACTTCGTAAACTAAATGATGGAGCCCTTGAGGGCCAGTTGATCCGATATACATTGCAGGACGTTTACGAACGGCCTCTAGGCCTTCCATTACTTTAATGGAACCGGCTTTATACTCTTTTGGTTTGTTTCCAGAATCAGTGCTCATTGTGATAGTCCCTCATCGTGGCTCAATTGAATGGTAAAAATGCGACACTCTAGTATACTAAAATGACTGTATCTTAAGTGTAAAGCA
>Ga0114918_10000584_pt1 | contig 31591 bp, 35 predicted proteins | sample LantaG_FD_87015 | JGI IMG/M metagenome (GOLD analysis project Ga0114918, IMG submission 87015) | Deep subsurface microbial communities from Baltic Sea to uncover new lineages of life (NeLLi) - Landsort_02402 metaG | ecosystem: Environmental > Aquatic > Marine > Oceanic > Sediment | place...
AATTTTTCCACAAAAAAAAGCGAAAACATTTTCATGCTCTCGCTTTACGTTATATGTCTGATGAGTTGTTAAAGCCCTGACGGACCGCTGTCTCCTGATGGACCGGTGCTTGCCGATGGACCAGTAGAAGGAAACTCTACTACTTGTGTCTCTTTTTCGACCTCTGCTTCCACTGGTCCTGTAGTCGGTCCAGATGGACCGCTCGCATTTGCTTTTTCTAGCTCGGCCTCGTAGCCTTCTAGTTTAGCTTTGACGTTCGCAAGTTCTGTTTCGTTCGAGGAGTCTATAATCTGACCAGCCCGACTAACGCAAGCGTCCCTTAGAACATTCAAAGCCTCACTTAAAGCGACTGTATTGATAAGCATGTTTGAAAGCCGAAGCTTCAAATCTCCGATGGTGTTTTCTTTTGGTTCTGACATTTTATTTTATAATGTATTTCTAACTTCGTTTTTCAATAAAAATTTAAGAATATAATCCTGTAAAGGTTTCGGGTCGAAATCCTACGTCATAACTATCAGTAATAAAAGAGGATAGGTTATGGTAAAAAAGACTTCTGAAAAGCTCTCTCACTGCGTGGTCTCTTAAGACCGCCTCGTCCCCTATGTTTCCTGTCGACAATAAACCCGTTATTTGAGGGTTATAGCCTGTGGCCAAAAACCCCGTGTCCGTCTCCTGATGTATTATCTGAGACAAAATCATAGGATTATTTCCATTATAAACTATTCCCATATAGAATATATACACTCTTAAGGCATCAAAATTTCTTTTTTATCAAAATCAAATGAGACTTTTATATTTTTCCTTTTGCTGTTTCTCAAAAGATATAAGGACAAAGGGTCTAAAACCTCTCTTTGTATAAATCTTTTTATTTGTCTCGCTCCGAATTCGTTTTCTTTGTTCTCTTGGTAAACGAAATCAGATACAGACTTATCGAAACTAATTCTCACATCTTTATGTCGCGATAAAATTGACAATTCCGACGTTATAATATTCTTGAAATCGTCCTCCTTTAAATTCTCAAAAAATATCACGTCATCGAACCTATTGATCAGCTCCAGCGGCATTTTCTTTTTCAAAGCCGTAAAAGCGGAGTCCTTCCTCTCTTTCTCCCCTATATTGCCTCCGAAACCTAAAGCCTGAGTTTTCACAAGTAAATCAGAGGCTATATTCCCTGTTATAGCTACAATGCAGTTATTAAAACAAGCCTCCCTTCCAATAGAGTCCGTTAGTTTACCGTCCTCTAAAATCTGAAGTAAAACTCTTTGGACATCTTCGTGAGATTTTTCAATCTCATCAAAAAGGACAACGCAATGAGGATTGTTGTATACTTTTTCTACTAAAGCTCCTCCTCTTTCATGCCCTGAGTATCCAGGTGGCGAACCTACTAGCTTTGAGACACTATGGCTTTCTGAGTATTCAGACATGTCTAATCTTATAAAATTGTCATTTCCGGCGAAGGCTTCTTTTGCTATTATTTTAGCTAGGTGAGTTTTCCCTACTCCAGTCGACCCCAAGCACAAAAAACTTCCAATCGGTTTAGATTCGTCTCTGAGTCCGCTCTTATAACGAATTAAACTTTTACATATTTTGTTTACCGCCACATCTTGGCCAAACACTCGTTTTTTGATTCTAGAAGCGAGGTTTATGTATTTTTCAGAACCGTCCCTAGAGAATTTGTCTTTTGGTATATCTAGTTTTTGAGACAGCACCTCTATAATGTCTTCTTCTTTCAACGAGACTTTGTTTTTTTTAGTCTTCTTTATCCAGTTTTCATACGAATCTCTGTATTGAAGTAGACGTTCCGATTGAATGTCTTTATCGGCCTCTTCATCTAATAGTATTTTTATCAGATCGCTTTCCTCCTCGATTAGTTTTTTTGGCTTTTTGACTTTTTTGATCTTGCAGTGGCTACAAGCCAAATCTAACAAATCAAAAGCCTTATCAGGAAACCGAAAGCTTTTCATATATGTCGACGAAAGGCCCACTATCGTTTGTAAGTTTTTTTCTCCAATCTTTACTGTGTGGTAATCTTCGAAAGAGGCCATTTTACTTTTAAGCATTCCTAAAACATCGCTTTCAGAAGGTTCTTTTACTTTTACTATGTCAAACCTTCTGTCTAAAGCTTTATCTTTTGAGATCTTCCCCCTGTATTCAGAATAAGTAGTAGAACCTATGATAGTGATATCCCCGTTAGACAAGTAAGGTTTTAAGATGTTGGCGGCATCCAAGCCTCCTTCTGAGTCTCCTGCCCCAATAATGGTATGTATCTCGTCAAGAAAAAGAATAACAGAGGGGTCTTTCGCTTCTCTGATTATAGCTTCTAGTTTCTCTTCGAAATCCCCTCTGTGTTTGCTGCCTGAAACCATAGAGGTCAAGCTCAAAGAAAAGATGACTTTGTTAGCTAAATAGTGGCTGCACTTATTGTTAGCGATCCTATGCGCCAAGCACTCGACTATAGAGGTCTTTCCTGTTCCTGACTCCCCCGTGATAAGCACGTTGTTTTTGTTTTTCCTGTTTAAAATAAACTCCATTTTAGCCAGCTCGCTATCTCTGAACAAAAAATCGAACTCATCACCCTCGCATTTGTCGTTTAAGTTTGTTCCGTATTTTTGCAAGTTAGCAGTCCTTCCAGAAGGAATAGGTTTCGCCATGTCTCCCCCTCTCTCCCCTTGTTCTATAAAAGTTTCCCCTTTGAGATATTTAGCTAAATCTTCTTCAAATTTCTTATAATCAAAATCCAACCGATCTAAAACCATAGGCTCTAAATGATCAGAGAGACTAATGACGCCCACGAACATATGGTCAACAGAAATCCACTCGTCACCTTCGCCGCTTTCTTCTGCAAATTTAGCAGCATGAGCGAAAACTTCTTCAACCATGGGTCCTACCTCAGGAATCGCGTCGGTTGCCCCTCTGTCTGAAAAATAACTTTCCGTCATCCAATCGGAAAACTTTTTAACATCCATACCCGCTTCATGCAAAAGAATAATAGTTTTAGCTTCTTCGCAAGAGCATAACGCGGTTAACATATGCTCCAGCTGCAATACGTCGTGTCCGCAAGACATCGCTATATCGATAGCGCTTTGCTTTACCTCTTCTGCCATTGGCGTCAGTTTATATGTCATTTTAAATCAGAAAGTTTCATAAATATTTTATCGTCCAAAATCTTTAGGTCGTTTATCGTAATAGCGTCGGTCCTTCCCCTTTTCGCTCTCACGGATACGATGTTTTCCTTTTCTAAACTTATACCATCGTATTCTAATCTCGTCAACATGTCATTCCATATAAAACAAGTAATATCCCCTTTTTCGTCGCTCAAAGAAAATCTGCAATATTTTTCATTTTTAACTTTCGTTCTTCCGTTAGAAACGCTCGTGATGATTCCTATGACGTAAAAATCTGCGTTCTGAGGTCTCTCGCTTATCTCTTCTATCCCGATTCTCATTTGGGAGTTTTCGTAAATGTCTTTCAATCTTGCGGAATAACTATAACCTAGTAATTTTCTTTCAAAAAACCAATTCGCAAAATCTACGTTCTTATTGTTTTTGACGTAAATCTCCCTGTATTTTAAACATTTTTCCTTGATAGTATTTATCCTCGACTCTTTGATAAGGGGTTTTCCGTCATCTGCTATATTAGGCCCTTCTTTCACTTCCTCTTTCCATATTTTAAATAAGTCGTAATCGTATTGAGGACCCAGAATCAGGAAGTTCCTTTTTTCTCGGCTTGTTAAAGTGTTGAATACTTGGGCTTCATACACCATATAAGCTCTATCATTGTGTGCGCTGCTCAAAGCCCCTGCTTGTATAAGACCACTTAGCACCCCAATATTTATCTTGGCTTGTTTTGCCGCGACAAAAACATCAAATTTATTTGTCGCCTCTGAATCTCTGAATTCAATGATAGCCTCCAAGCTTCTCTCGCTTACTCCTTTGATAGAGTTTAACCCATAGCGAATACCGTTTCCTTCTATGCTAAAATCCATTTTACTTTTAGCTAAGTCTGGCCTCAAAAACGGTATCTCAAAATAATTAAGCTCTTTAGATATCTTATTTACGATCTCAAACGGGTCTTGCTCGTGTTTAGAGTTTCGCAGCAACGCAGCAAAAAATTCGATAGTATGATTAAACTTCATGTATAAAGTCCACATAGTCAACACGCTGTACGAAATAGAATGTGAGTTAGAAACAACCAGATCCTCTGCATAAAAATTGTGATCTTTATGGTTTACTTCTAAATCTAATGTTTTTTGCTCTCCTATCGACTTATAATATTTAACTTTTGTAGTTTCGTTACACACGATAGAGTGGCCGTTAGAAATAATCTCTTTAAGGGGCCTCATTTTTTTGTCGGAACAAAGGAATTTATGGTTCATAGAGCATTTTATTACGGAACCGTTTTCCATCTCCACCTCAAATAATTCCACTTCATTTTCGTGGACACCTAAAACTTCCACGAAATGGTCTTTATCATTATCGACATCATGACTTTTAACGAAATCGCCTTGAGAAAGTTGAAACAAACACATAGGACCAATGCTCGTCTCTACTACTGTATCAGGACTTAAACATCGATTGAACGAATAATTTGCACTATCCTCTGCGATTTTCCACAAGATATCTCCTATCTCGGGATCGAGCTTGTTTTCTTTTATTTTGTCTGAGATCTTATCTTTCCACAAAGGCATTTGGTCTACCTTTTTTTTGCCCACTATCCTTCTCAACAACTCAGCCTCATCTAACGTAAATCCAACGGCGACAGCCATTTTCATCATTTGCTCCTGGTATAAACAATTACCTCCTGTATAAGATAATATGCCATCAAAAAACGAATGCTGCCCTTGGAATTCTCCTGTTTTCACATATTTGGCATAAGGGCTTTTAAATTGCAAGGCACCTGGTCTCGCTATAGCTACCGCAGCGCTAACGTCATCGAGGTTTCTGGGTTTGATTTCTTGGCACACTTGCAGGTTGGTGTCAGCTTCAATCTGAAATAGTCCTTGAGGATTTTCTAAATTTTGGAAATGGACGTATAAGCTTGGATCACGAACATCTATTTCGTCTAGTTTAACTCCTGTTTGGTCGCAAACATCGTGTAACACAGTCAAGGTTTTCAGTCCTAAGATATCGAATTTAACCATAATCTCTGCCACCCACTTCATATCATAACAAGAGACTAATTCGCCTTCTTTCGTTTTTTGGAGAGGACAAATATCAGTAAGTTTTTGTCTTGAGATAGCGATGCCTGAAGCATGAACCCCCGCATTTTTTATCAAACCTTCTATTTTTTGTGCTATCGTTTTTATTTTTGGGTTCTCCTCTGCCCATTGAGCGAAATGTTCGTTTTCTTCAATCGCTTGCTCAAAATTGCAAGTCTTCCCAAAATGAGAAGGAATAAGACTGCTCACCTCGTTCATTTCTTGCTCCGAGTATTCCCCTATAATCTTTCCTTCTTCTTTGACGCAAATCTTGCCTCCAAGGGTCATCAAATTAAGAATGCGGCATGACCTTTCAGGATGCCTGTCTTTAATGTAATCGATAACTTCTTGCCTGCGGTCAAACGCTATATCATTATCAACATCGGCTAACAAGCTGCCATCAAGAAAAGTTACTCCATTTTTCTCTATTTTTTTAGCTCTGCTTTTCGATACGAATCGTTCAAAAAATAACCCGTATTCAATAGGGTCAACTTTTGTAACCCCAAGAAGATAAAGGACTAACGATCCGGCAGCGCTTCCACGCCCAGCTCCCACTGGTATATCGTTAACCTTGCACCACTTTAAAATATCCCAGTTCAGAAGGATGTAGTCTGTAAAAGATAACTCATCTAGAATATCTATCTCATAACGACATCTATCTATGTATTCTTTCTTGTTGTCTTTTTTATCTAAACCTTTTTCTATGAAGCTTTGGGTGCAAAGGGCCTTTATGAACTCAAGATTTGTAGAGGTGTCGGGTATACCTACTTTTTCATAACACTCTTTCTCTATCTTAATTTCCGGCAAGAGCACTCCTGCTGGAACACAGTCGTCATATTTTTTAAATTGATCGTAAAAATTCATATTTCAATTATTTCTTCCATCCTTTTTATGATATCCTCATCGTATGCTATCATAAAATATTTAAAACCATTTTCTTTTGCCCAGTTTTTCTTTATCAAATCTCTTTTCTGAAGCTCTTCCAATCCTTTTTTTGTTTTGCTAAAATGTTTTACAAGTTTAAAGTGTTGTTTTCCGTGATGTTCAAGCAATACTCCGAAATCCTCAAGATAAAAATCAAATCGTAATTTATAATTTGTTTCGGGATTTTTACAAGTATCAAAAGTTTTTTCTTTTTTGTATCTTATTTTGTTGCGATCTAGCCAGTTCATTATAATTTTTTCCCTTGTAGAACTATAGCAATCAGGGCAGCCATTCGTATTATACTTGCTTATGTGGTTCAAAGGGATCTGGGAAAAAACAGTTAAACATTCGTTGCAAATGATATCAATTTTAACCCTGTTATTTTTATAATTGATTAAAGAATAGTTAAAATTATCCCCGTGTATGCTTTTTGCTTTGTTTATGAAACGCTTATTACCAAGCCTATTATCTAAGCTTTTTTTTCTTGCCGCGCATTTAGGGCAGCCCGTTTTGTATTTTCGAGATTTTCCTGCATGATTCTGAGGGGTTTGCTCAAATATGTTTTTGCAGATATTGCAAAATATTTTAATTTTCGTCTTGTTATTTTTATAATCCACCAAAGAATAGTCATATTTATTACCATGGATTTTTTGAGCCGAATCAACAAACTCAAAAAAAGTTTTCCTTTGCTTTTTTGCGACCTCTTCTCTTTTGCAAAATTTACACCCAGACCTTCTCTTTTTGCTTATATGATCATGAGGATAAACAAAAACTTCCTTTCCGCATTTTTTGTGGATTATCTTTATTCGAGTCACGGAGTCTGTGTAATCGGTATTACTATAGTCAAACTCATCCCCGTGAATTTCCTCGGCTATCTTAAAAAACTCCCTTGAGGTTCTTTTCTTTATATCTCTATTTGCCATATCAACCTAGAAAACAATTCAAAGTTTTTAAAGGTATCGTATTTTGAATTGTGTAACATTTTCTCGTCAAATTCAATATCATACTCCTTGAGCAATGCCTTTAAGTTCGTCTTCACTCCTCTTTTCCGAAAAGATGCCAACCGAAACATCCATTGTATAGTGGACTCGTCTTTTTGTCGAGGGATATCGCACTTGATGGCCTTCGCAAGACAATTGGTATCTATCAGGTTGTCAAGATAAGAATAATCCGTCTTTTTGCCGCAAATTCTGCGATGTGTATTGTGAATAAAAACATCAAATCTTAATATGTTATGTCCTACCACCAAATACTCAGGATCGTATAAATACTTTTCAAAAGAATCTAAAACGAAAGCTTTGTCTTTTTTGAGCCTATTATACTTATCCCAAGAAAACCTCGTCACCTTAGCGGCTTCATCAGACATTTTCAAATCAGGCACATCTATGTAATGATCCTGCTCTTCTATGATGTTTGGGCCCTCCCCTACCACGAAGGAAAGCTGGAAAGGTCTTGAGTAATAGAGGTTTAGACCCTCCGTTTCATAATCGAAGCAACAGTATTTTTGTTTCTTATTGTATCTTAATAAATTGTCTAACATATTATTTTTTAGATTCATCTGACAAAATTAACTCTTCTCCTGTTGATATCTTTCGAGCAGCTTTGATTATCAAAGTATTTTGAGGAGTGACTCTCAGATCGAGGTTTCCTTTTTTTGCTTTACTGTAAACCATTGAGTATCCTGAGCCACAGGTAGGTCTTGTGACATGAGCCTTTAACACTCCTCCGTTTTTATCTGCAAAAACTTTGCTATCTTCCCTCAGGTGAGGGATACCTATAAAATGAGAAATAAAAGCCTCGTCCATCTCTTCCCATTTGTCGCTTTTTGGAACGATTAAGACGCATTCTTCAAGTTTTTCTCCCTTTTTAATGTCGGTATTAGCGAAAACTCCCTTAATTGCGCCTTCGTCGTCTACTCTTAAATTGATTTTTTGTGATAATGTTAAATCTCGCATTTTTCCGCCCAACTTTCTATGCAGAATTCACTGCTGCCGCATTCTTCTAGTTCAGGGCGGCTAATATTTGTCGCTTTTCCTCCTTTACGTAAGCTAATAATCCTAAACGTCTGGTAAGCTTTCAGGTCTTCTCTTTTTTTGTAATAAATAGACTTTGCGAATACCACTGAAGCGTTACTGGCCTTAGCTACCGACTCTACCTTTTCCCTTAAAAAAACATCTATCGGCAAAAGGTTGCTTTCGATAAAGAAGCTAACTTTTCCCAACCCATTAAAATTAGGTACGAAAGAATCGAAACTAAAATTATTGCGGTGGATATAAGAATCATAAAAAGGAATAAACAACAATAAATCATCGCCATTCCAATGCTTGCTAAGATCCTCCAGAGTGATCCTTCCTTCGTGTCCGCAGTTCGCTTCTGAGTAAATTTTATACAGCTTTTTGATTCCTTCATCGTTTTTTGCGAAAATAACTATTTTATGAGTTTCTTTTTGTTCGTAATTGTCTGACACCGGAAGCCTTAAGCCGAAAACAAAGTCGAGGTTATTTTTTTCTACTTCTGATTTCGTCTTCAGAAACCCATGCATCTGATCTTCGACAAAAACTACTTTTTCAATTTTGTGTTTTTTCGCAAGTTCGATAACGCTATCTGCGCCTCCTTCTTTCGTCTCGCTTTCTACGTTCAGAATAGACTTGCCAATACTATAATGCGTTTTAAATAAAGGAATCATAATATCAATTTGCCCAATCTTTTAATTCGTCCACGGCAAGCTGTAACTCTTCGGCTAATTCTAAAGCCTCTTTTTTACCATGGAAGCCTAAATCTATTTCTGTATTTTGGGTGACGACTTTAATGTCTATATATTCACCTCCCATTATCCGTCTTATGTCTATGTTCATTTTAACCTTTAATAACTTGTTCTATTCCATCTCGGGCATCCTTCGTAATGCTCCTTCTTAATACTATAGCCCTCTTTTTTCATTTGGACAAGCTCATAATAGTCATCAATGAAAACTTTTTTGACCAAGTCGCCTTTTTCGTCGTAAAGAGAGTAGTAATCAAAAGGAAACTTATACGCGCAATGCCACATAGGATCACCGTTCTTTTTCGGCTGCCCTGGGTATTTAGCAAAACCGCAAACGATTATTCCTGCGAACCCGTCTTCTTTGGTTATTTTTTTATCAGCGGCATAAGCGGACTTGGCGCTATTGGCGTTGAAGTTTTCTAAGTATTTTCGCCATTTGACCAATGATCCTTCGAAGAGGTCTAGTTCTTTTTTTGAGATCCTTTTCGTCCTTAGTATTCCTTTTGAATCTTTTATGCCTGACTTCATGTCAAACTTAAGAAACAAAAACTCACTCTCCCTTTTTGTGTAATCGGGAAACAAATGACGTACGGCCAAAGAATAAATGTAATCTTGGTAATTTTCACTTACCTCTTTTCCTTCGAAAACTTTCTTGCTCGTCTTGAAGTCTCTGATTAGTATGAACTTTTTAGTTTTGTAGAGAAACAGTTTGTCTATGAAGCCTTTGATTTTGTATTTCTCGCCCTTGGACTCCAGTTCTAGGTCAAACGCCAACTCCGAATAAGCTTCTGTCGGCTTTTGCAGATCGTTTCCGAAAAAATCATACTCAAGACCAGCCACTATCATGTCATTTATTAGCCGCAAATTTTCTTCGTCGTCTACCCCATGGCCGATGGCTTTTTTCATGATGAGCCTTTTTATAGACGGCACGGAAAATACGTCCTTGTTTTTCGTTATTTTCGTGAAATACTTCTTCTTGTCTTTTTTGCCTAAACACTCAAAAACACAATGGCAAATATCTCCCCTCGAAGCTCCGTCGTTCTTTTTGTCTGGAAGCTTTAGCTTGTATTTTGCGTGATACAAAAAACTACAAGTTTTCGCTGTCTTTATTCTGCTGGCGGATAATTTAATTTCTTTGCTCATTATAAAATGTCTTCGTTAAAATGTGATGAGAATTTTGCGATTTTGCTTTTTATTCCCTCTTTTTTTCGAAATACCGATGTATTCCGAGGATCTTTCAAAAAATTAAAAATATATCTTCTTTGCTTTTCTAGGTCCACCTTCTTTCCTATCCAAGATCCTATGGTGGAGTTTTTATGCATGTCAGACAGGTCGTTTTGTTGCGGTAATTTGATTTGGATTTTTTCCATATCAAAGAAGTCCATCAGGGAAACGAAATGCTTGATAGCGCTTATTAGCCCTGCGTTTTTGGAGGAAGAGGAATCGTTATTCATCGCAATGATTATTTTATCGGGAGACAGAGATAGTAACGCCATCTTTTGTGACTGGCTAAGATCGATCCCGAATGTCACCATATGGTTGTAAATTTTATTTTCTGTCAAGGCTAAGCTGTCTCCTATCGACTCGACCAATATTACCTCTTTCGAACTTTCGATTTCTTGCTCGAACACCCCTTTAAAACATAGCGGAAAAATCCAGCCCTTCTTCGTTCCCAAGTGTTTCCATTTCGGAAAAGAATCGTCTCCGTCTTTCCACAGTAAGCTTCGGCCTGAAAACCCTATTAGCTTTTCTTCAAATTCGTAATCCAAAATAGGAAAAACATACCTATTATTCATTTTCCCTTTCGTGCAAAAACCAGACCTATACATCTTGAGAGTTTGCTTTGAAATCTTTTTGTCTTCGTAAAATTTGTAATGAGGAAGCAAATCTTTCAGGTCCTCGATATTGTAAGTTTTGTCCATTTTTATTTCTGGCTTGTTTTCTTTGAAATCGAATATATCTCGTTCGGAAGGAAGGTTGTTTATGTCATATTTGTCTAATTCTTTGTCGCATTGTATCCCTAGAGCTTTCGCTACCAAAACTTTGAAAGGAGACGGTTGGGTTCCGTCCACATAATCTCTCCATACTCCTGAATCCTTATAAATTTGGACCGCTGAATAGTTATCACCATTTCTCCATATCGCGTTAGTAGACCAAAAGTGGCCTTTGTCGTTTAACTTGAAACCTAGCTCTCTCAAAGTTTCTTTTATTTCAGATGTAAGCATTATAATAATTGCTTTGGAACTCCTCCGCTGCCTATCGCCTGTTTGACCGTTGGTGATAAATTCAAAAAATCTTTAAGGTCTACTTGGTCGCCTTTACAGCTAACATCAAAACCCTCCATGTCCAAATGTATCTTATTAGGAACAAACTTTCCTCCTCCCATGTCTACAGGTGAAGTCGCTCTTTTATACCATTTACCGAGATGCCTCGATTTTAAGTTGATCAATAAGTGAGTTCCGAACTGTTGATTTTCGTCTGCTATCTGGTCTAATGTTTTATCTCTAAGGATAAATAAGTGGCTACAATATTGGGTCACTCGGTCAGAAAGGCTGACTATCCCTTCGTCATCGTTAATATCTTTGGAATGTTTATTCGTAACGATTCCCGAGCGGTTACTCTGGATGCTGGTAAACATCGGTATAACGGGCTCTCCTTGGTATTTTATTTCCTCTTGGATGGCTCTTTTAAACCTGTTTACCATAGAACCTACTACTTGCCACTCACTTCTTCCTGCTTCTTCCGTTGGTTTGATGTAGTCGAAAGAAAAAATCATTCTTTTTCCTCTCCCTATTTTGGAGTAATAGAATCGCTTTAAAAGGTTCACCATCTTTTCTGAGTCGTGTCCTCCCACTCCATAATAATAACACTCAAGATCTTTGATCCTTTCCCATATGTCTCTTACCTTTTCTACTGTAGCTTTTCCCGCCAGCCTCCATTGCCCCGTTTCCAAAAGATGAGAGGACACTCCTGAAAGGCTACAACACTGCCTGATAATGAGTTCGTTTTTACTCATTTCCCCGTTGTCAAAATGTAAGACAGGGACGTTGTATTTTTGAGAGACTTTCATTGTGTAATTCATAGCCAGGCGCGTTTTTCCTACTCCTGATCTCGCAACAATTACAGTTATATTACCTGGTCTCAGCAAGCTTCCGTAAAGGTTATTTACAACATCAAAAGGCCCCATAAGCCCCATCTCGTCTTTCGGATTTTCCCCTAACGTCTCTATGTGATTCTCCATCTCGGCATAGATGTTAGAAAAGGCTTTTTCGCCGCAACCAAACATGTCTACTTTTTTGTTAAAAGTCTTGTCGGCCAAATCAATAATGTCGTCATAAGACGCGTCGGAGCTGATTGTTTTCACCTTTTTTGCTGTATCAGCCGCAGCCTTATAGATTTCGCGACGAACAGTGTATTTTTTCAATTCTCTCGCTACGTCTAAAAACTGCTTTTCAGAAATCTTTTGCAAGGATAAGGAGCGAATATAGTCCCCAATCTCTATATCTTGTGGAAAAGAAATGCCGAGCGATTTTATTCTTTCGATAAGAATAACCTCGTCTACTCCTCCTCCGTTTTCGCACAAACCTTTTAGAGCAGAAAAGATTGTCTTCGTTATTTTGTTTTGATCGCTAGAAAAATCACCTTCTCCTATGATATCCGCTATATCTCCATAACAATTAGGGTATTTTATTAGTCCCGCTAATAATCTTTGCTCTAATCCTAAATTGTAAATCATAAATTTTCTACCCCCTCTGGTTGGAAGGAGGACTCTGCAAACTCCACGCTTTCTAAAAACTGGCTTATTCCTTTTTTTAGCCCTTTTTTTACCATTCTCGACGATGTGTCGAAGGCTATTTTTGGGTCTCCCTTTTGGTCAATGTATACTATTAAATAGCCGCCTGCTTTTTTAGAACTGTTTTCTAAAACCTTATTTAGAATTGACTTCGGTATTCCAAATTTTTCAGCTTCGCTTTTCATCTTCTCTGCCGACGAAGATTTAGGTTCGTCTAAATAATCCTCCAAATGTTGCCTTAAAGCTAAATTAGCTATCTCAGAATTGGTTCTCAAGCTCACTATCACAGATCCTTCTGGATCGACATGAACCATAATAAACCCTCCTTGTTGTTCCTTGTTTGTGAATTCTGATATTTTGTTTAATAAGTTTTCAGGTAAACCCTTTTGTTGCTGTTCTAATTTTCCCATTTTTCCCCTTTTAAAAAGTTTTCCAGTCTACAGGTATCGTCTTCGTCGTGTATCTCTATTAAGAGAATACCATTGATTTCGCAAAAGTCAAATTTATCTTGGTCCCTTTTTAGCTACGCCAAATAACTAAGTTTGCTCGGCCCATGGAAAAACTTGACATATTTTGTATGTTGCCGCCCTTGGACCTCTATCGCTACTTTTAAAGTCTCGTTATAAATATCCAAACTTAACCTCGTGGAGACAACAGGGAACTCCTCAAAAACGATATGGCTAGACCAATAAGGGTTTACTATGTTTTTGATCCTTGTTTGGAATTTACTTCGACTTTTTTTTTCCCAATCTATTCTGTATTTGTGAGCATGTCGAAGTGTTTTTGCGGAGCCTAATATTGTTTTAAATCTCATTCTGAAAGGATAATTTGCTTAAAATAGTCAAACAAAACAGTTTTTAATTTTTCATCTTTTTCTATCCATGAGAAGAGTTTGTTTTCCCCTTGTATGCTTGCAGGTAAATCGATCCCTTTTTCTTTCATCTCTTCTCTGAAATCGTCCGAAAAAGAAAACCAGCTACCTTTTAGTATCGCAAAATTCCACATCCTCAAAAAGTCCACAAGTTCTTTTTCCACCCAAACGCTCTTCCCCCCTACTCTGCCATATTTTATAGGGTATTTAATGATAGCATTAGTCTTCTCGTTCGGACTCTTTTTGACTACCACCTTCGCAAAATGGCCTAAGTATTTGTTTGTGACGGGATCGTATTTTTTGTCTTTAGAATTGTCTTCTAAGATCATGTCACCCGTAAACCGAGGCTGGAACTCTAAGATGAAATTAGCAAAATGGAGCAACGCGTTTCCTCCCGTAGCCGTGGTCTGGCGAATCGGGGCTCTGGAATAAGTGTCCAATTGAATATCCGCTCTGACCTGAGAAACGAACACCGCGATATGTCCTCTTTTCTGTATGGCGATACTGACCCTTTTCATAAAATTTGATGCAATGACTGCTCCGCCTGCTACTTTTGAGGATTCTTCGAACTTTTTATCGATATCGTTTTTTGAAATTAAACCATCCACACTATCTAGAAGGAAAAAGAATTTCTTTTCTTCTTCATTCTCATAAACGAACGTCCTCATCGCTTCTACCGCTGTTTCATAAATGTTACAGTCAAAAACAAAACAGGTTCCGTCTACCCAGTCTTCGGCATGATGAACAAACTTAACCCCAGACCTCTCTGCCATTTCTGGACTGAGTCGGCCTTCAGCTTTAATTAGGAACCCCCTGCCTCCGGTAGAAAACTTATCCAGAAAATTCTTCATAAAAAGCAACGCCTGTGAACTTTTTCCTCCTTCATTTACCCCTACAAACCTATGTAGCCCAGGGGTTAACCCTCCGTTCAAATCAAGATCCATCGTCAAACTCCCAGATGGAACTTTATAATATTTTTCCTCTTCAAAGTTGTAATGGTGTTTTTCGTTGTCTTTTAGAAAAGAAGAGAACTTTTCGTTCATGCTTAACTTCGCCTTTTCTTTTTTTTCTGTTGTTGCTTTTTTTTGTTTAGCCATTTATAAAATCTCTAAGTGTTAAGTTTTTGTTTCTTTTTGTGTTTTTCCCTGATTTTCTTGTTGAAAGCTCGATCTCCTCGTCTTTCGGAAGCGTCAAATGGAAGTTTCGGTATCTTTGTCGTAAAATCTCATCAAACGGATAAGCATATAGTTGAGCGATGCTTTCTATTTTTTCCTCTAAGCTGAATTCTTTCCAAAAAGATTCGTCAGGATACGTCTCTATGAGGGCTTTTAACAACTTACTTTCTTTACCCCAGAAGCCTTTGATGTTAGGAGGCGTCGTATCAATCAGATTATTGATGATATCTGTGAGTTTTAGTTTTGCCATTCTTCTATAATATAGATAGATTTCAAGCTGTCAACAAAAAAAGAGCCCCGATTTGGGGCTCTTTTCCATGTGACCATGCGGTGTCTTGCGTGAGGTAGTGGGAAATTTATAAATGATCAATAACAATCATAGCACTCTGAACCAGATCTTTCTTTTCTTTCCGCAATCCTGACCACTTCTTCCTCTTTCCATTTTATTAAAGAAGCCTGAACTTGCTCTGGAAGCGCTTTTTGAGCTTCTGTCAACTCCCCTTCGGGATCTTCGAGAATAGAATCTCTGTCTTTTCTGTAATAAATCGAGCATATCTGCTCAGCGTCCCAAACGGTGAACCCTTTTGTGTCAACAAAAAGATCATCGTTCCCCATGCATGCCTTGATGTATTCTGACCTTACTTCTTGTTCTCCGTCTTGGTATTTCGCCAAAGAAACTTCTATTTCTTCTGTTTTCATATCTTATATATACACTTTCTTTTTAGATTAAAGAATACTAATCGAACGTATGTTATCTTATTTTTGTTCCTCTTTAATCTTTAATAACAACAGTCAAATTCACGGTTCTCAAGGAACCGACCTCGTCATGAACGCTGATGTCAACGCAAGGTATTTCTCGACCATAAAATAGCAAAGCATTGTATTTGCGGCCATCATGATCTTTTTCTGTTATTTCGAATTCTTTAGGTTCTTTGAATTGACAATGAATACCCGACTCTTTGTAGACGGCGACTTCATCCTCTTTTGTGATACCTTGTTTGCAACACGCGCATTTGATAATCTCTTTCGTTTTAGAACAATCGTTACAATACCAAGTATATTTTTCCGTAATTCCGCTAAGGGAGCTACGCTTACCACATTTAGAACAATATTGGAAATTATCTTTCATATATGCTGCTTTTGATGAGTCGTTTTCTGTTCATTTTATTGGGCAAGCGCCGCCTTCGCATTCTATGCCTTCTAACGTATCCCCAGACATAATGTTTTCAGAAGTGATCGACTTCACCTTGCTATAGAGTTTGTGATATGTTTTCTCATCAATCTCTTCGAACGGGGCTTGATCAAAACCATGATCAGAATGAAGAAGAAAACTTACACTTTTCACTCCGGTCTTGTAATTTTCTTTAAGCCAAGATTTTATTTCGCCTAACTCTTCCTTTTTATAGTAAACCGTGCAAGAAACCGCTTGGTCCGCCCAGATAGTCTGAAGTTTTTTTACAAGGTTCAATTGCTTTATCGCAGACATATCCTTCGCGAGGACAGTATCGTTTTCAAAATAACAAGGAAATTCTACGACAACAGTATCATGGTTGAAAGTTCCATCGAAGTTTTTGACATATTCGGCCTTGTATCCGTTTTTCTTACAAAGATCTACTAAAGGATCGTTCGCCGCGATCCTAATTCTGCGAATAAAATACTGAGAATAACCAGGGTGAACCCCTGGACTAGCACCCCCTAATAACGAAAGAGTCCCACTCGGCTTTACCACTGTCAATTTGATACTTTCTGGCCAGCCTCTTTTTAGGCTCCATTCTTTATCAAATGCCCTGAGGTCCTTGTAAACCCCATCTAACCAGTCTAGTTTATGTTCTGATTGACAGATCCCCGTGACGCCGATGCCAATTCTCATATTCCTTCTAACTACTTCTTCTGTTTTTTTACTAATAGACGGTAATCTTAAAATGCATTTGTTAGTCTTATATAAAAGTCTGGCGCATCTTTTCGCCTCTTCTTCGCTTTTGATCCTGTTGAGGTAAAGCTCTGCTAAGTCGCAAGGCTCAGAGTCTTCAAGAGTAGCTTCGGCGCAGGGATTAAAACCTAAACAGGCATCTTTGATCCTCTCTCCTAGTCTTCCGTATTTTTGGGAAAGTTTGATATTGATAAACCCGTATGGCTCCCCATTTCCTGCGTAACCATCCCATACGTTTTCCATGATATGATCATAATCATCAGCGTAAATAGAGTTATTTGACATCGCTCGCCAATTCGGAATGTTTCCGAGGTCCCATCTTTTTGCTCTTATGTATAGCATGTCGTCTGGATCTCCAATTGCAATCAAAGCAGACCTTCTGACGTTTCCGCTAACGACACAAGACCCTATAATATTACAAATATCAAGGACATCTATACTTCTTAATTTCTTCCCTTCTCTTGAGGATACCACGGAATGAATCTTGTCGATCATTTCCATCAAGAATTTCGGCCCAGAAGCTTTTCCTCCAAAACCGCCAATGGGTTCGCCAGATCCCCTGACGAGAATCGTTGAATATGTGAAGGATTCACCTGTATTAAAATAAGAGTCTAAGACTTTTCGGAGCAACGAAACCCAACCTTCTCTAGAATCGGGAACAATAAAATCAGAATCATTTGTGTTTTTATGTTCGATTTTTACTCCTTTTTGTACCTTTGGCAAGTCATGAATGTCCTCTCTTTTGACGGAGAATCCTACTCCTCCTCCTAACATCAGATGCTCAAATAACATGCAAAAAGCTTCTAACCTATTCATTGTGAAATACCAACAATTGCACAAACTCGGCAACCCGAACCTGTCTACGGTTTCGGTCCCTAATTGCCAAAGCATTCTTCCAGCAAAATTACATTTAAGATCAAAAATCAAATCAAATAATTGCTCTGCCTCTTCTTTCGTATACTCCGCCCCGATTTTCTGAGCCCCGTTGATACATCTTTGGATAGTCTCATGCCACTCTTCTGTTCTGCCTTGCCCTTCTACTTGTCTGGCGTAAGTCCTTTTGTACGTAACATACCCCAATCCGTTAAAACCCCAATCTGGTTGTTTTCCCTCGTATTTAGCGGTAAACTCATCTGTAATTATCTTAAAATCTTCCATATTAAATTAGTGTTTATACCTTACACTCTAGCCTCTTGGTTGACAACAAGAATCGTTTTTTATTTTCCCAGATGCTTCTCGACAGCTTTTTTATCATATTTTGTTTTTTATTGTTTTAGCAGATTAAAATCAGTTTCTACCATTTTTTTAACTAAACCTTTGAAATCTGTTTTCGGCTTCCATCCTAGTTCACTTTTAATTTTGCTAGGATCTCCTAGTAAGAGGTTTACTTCGGCGGGTCTGTAAAAAACAGGGTTCACGTTGATTAGCACATTTCCCTCTGAATCTTTGTATTCCTCTTCCTCTGGGTTATCAAATTTAAACCATTTTCCATCGATACCCGCAACAGAAAACGCCTCTTCAACAAAATCTCGAATTGAATAAGCTTCACCAGAAGCCACTACATATTCAGAAATGTCTTTCGCCCCTGCCCAGTTTTTTTTGTGAACATCTTGGTTCAGCATTCTCCAAATTGCATCAACAAAATCTTCCGCATCGCTCCAGTCTCTCTTGGCGTCAAGGTTACCCAGCGAAATAGGAAGGTGTGTTTTTCCGTTTTCCTTATCTTTCTTTATTCTAGCTACCCCCATGGAGACTTTTCTCGTTAAAAACTCAGGGCCTCTTCTGCTTCCTTCGTGATTCATTAGCCATCCTTGCACCGCGTATAAGCCATAGCTATCCCTATAAGTCTTGACAAGGTGCCTAGCGGCAGCTTTCGAAGCTCCGTACGGAGATCGAGGTCGCAAAGGGTGAATCTCGTCTTGGGGAGAATACAAGACATCTCCGAATTCTTCGCTTGTTCCTGCGTTATAGAATCTAGTTTCTGGGCTAAAATTCCGAATAGCTTCTAGGATATGCAAAACCCCCGTAGCGTTAGTGTTCCAAGTCACCACTGGGATATCCCAGCTTGAACCGACAAAACTTTGCGCCGCCAAGTTGATAAAATATGATGGCTTATATTTTTTTATGATGTTTTGGATTGATTCGCTATCCGTCAGATCGAAATAAACAGTCTCAAACCTATCTGAATTTATATGTTCGATGTTTTGATGATTAGGCACAGAAAGCCGCCTCAAGGTTCCTATTATATGGTAATCTGTATTCTTAAGCAGATAATCTACCATATGGCTGCCGTCTTGTCCTGTTACACCTGTAATTATGACTTTTTTATTCATGATTATCAACGATACCAATTATAAGTCCTATTCAGCGTTTCTTCTAAAGAAATTTCAGCCTCGAATCCAAATTTTTCCTTGGCCTTAGACACGTCGAGGCATCGTCGAGCCTGACCATTAGGTTTAGACTCGTCGAACACTATCCTGCCGTTAAAACCCACTGTATTTTTGACCTGAAGCACAAGGTCTTTGATTGTTATTTCTTTTCCTGTGCCGATATTGACAGGCTCAGGGGAATTATAGTTTTCCATCGCCATCACTATTGCTCTCGCACAATCTCCAGCATATAAAAATTCACGAGAAGCGGACCCGTCTCCCCAAATCACTACTTCTTTTTTATCTTCCAGTTTTGCTTCGTGCATTTTTCTGATCAAGGCCGGAATAACATGAGAGTTTTCTAGATCAAAATGATCATATTCACCCGCTAAGTTGACAGGAATAAGGTGTATAAAATTGTCGCCATACTGAGAATTGTAGGCTTTACACCCTTCCATCAATACTCTTTTCGCGATCCCATAAGGAGCGTTTGTCTTTTCTGGATAGCCGTTCCAAATGTTTTCTTCTCGAAATGGGACGGGGGTAAGAGAAGGGTAGCTACACACGGAGCCTAACGTCACCAGTTTTTCTACTTTGGTTTCATGGCATGCTTTTAAAACATTCACGCCCATCATAAGGTTTTTTTCGAAAAAGTCTGCCGGACTATTTTTGTTAGCTCCTATTCCTCCGCAAACCGCTGCCAAATGGATAACGATATCTGGTTTGTAAAACTGAACCTTAAACAAGGTATCATGATAGTTTGTCAGGTCTGCGTTTTTGCTGCTAAGCGATATGGCTCTGTATCTATTGTCGTCGTCTAAAAGCCTATTGAGGTGTCGCCCTAAAAACCCTGTTCCTCCTGTTATTAAAATTTTCTTCATATTTGCTCCATCTCTTTGAAAAAATCTTGAATTAAAGTTTCTGGCCCTATAGTCAACCTCGCCCAGTTCTTTCTGCTATCAAAAGGAATTTTTATTTTGTTTTTAAAACTTATTTTGTGCTTTTTTAAAATTTTGTCTAATGAGGCGTTATCGTCTTTTCTATTTATATGCACCCAGTTCGTGGCCGAAGGAATGATGTCAAACTTGCCTTCTAACTTTTGGACAAAAACTTTCATTTTCTCTAGCGTCTGAGAAACATAATAACGATAAGGAGAAGGATTGTCTAATAAAAAATTGATATACTTCAAAGACGCCCCGCTCAAAGGAAAGGAAGGTCGGCTTTTTTCAAAAAGCTGAATATTGCGTTCTTGCGATATAACATATCCAAACCTACACCCTGCTCCCCCCCAAGCCTTAGAAAAAGTTCTGCTTATGACTAAATTATCATGCTTGGCTATTAAGTCTGAGCAATTGTAATCAATGAAATCGACATAAGCCTCATCAAGTAAAAAATAAACGCCTTTCTTTTTTAATCTTTCGCATATATAGTCGACCTCTTCTTTGGATTTTAAATCTCCCAAAGGTGAATTTGGGTTGGCTAATATCGCTATGCTGACATTTTCATCAGCTTTCTTTAGGAAATCATCGATAGAAAAGTTCAGATCTTCATTGAACTCGACTTCAGATTTTGTCATGTTGAACATGTCGCAGTAAACATGATACATAGGAAACGAAAGTTTGTTTAACAAAGCTTCTCCTTGGCCATATATCCAAAAAAAATCTTTTATTAGTTGATCTGATCCGCTTCCTAGGCTTATATTTTGAGGGTTTGCTCCTGCTACTTTGGAGACCTTTTTTTTCATGTCCGAAAAATTTGATTCAGAAGGGTAGCATATAAAATCCTCCTGAACCAGCGTGTCTTTAAACGCTTCAAAGAAAGACGTTTTAAAATTTTCTAACCTTTCTCCCATATCGTATCTTTTTTGAGGAGAAATCGCCTCTCTATGGCAAAACCTCCTTAATGTCCTTTGGTTAAACATTAGCCTCCCACTCCTAATTCCCCGAGTAAAGGAGACAATTCTTTATAAGAGCAGTTTTTGCAATGGTCCGATTTTTTGTCTTCCCCGCATTGTTTAGCTATTTCTGCGTATCTGCTTGATTTTCTAATCTCCTGCAAACTATCTTTGAATAAATTTCCAAAAGGTTTTGCCCCTGTGTTCAAGCAACACATTTTCACATTTCCCTCTACGGTAGTGTAAAGTCCGTTTTTAGGCCAAAAACAATCATTCCAACTCCAAGGGGATTTACCTTTAATAAGACTTCTAAATGTTTTAAGGTATTCAAGCTGTTCTTCGGTATAACCCCATGTGTTTTCGTTTGATTGCACAGATTTATCTTGAGACCAGTCTTGAGCGATGTTGAGTCTAAGTTCGCTTAAATTATATTTAGATAAAAATTCTTGAATTTTAGGAATGTCTTTAAGGTTTTCCTTGTTGACCACATAATTTATTACTATTTGGCACCCTTTTCTATCTATGTTTTGTAGATCATTTAGGAATTTTATAAGTTTGTCCCATTTGGCAGGGGAACGATCTCTTTCGTAGCTTGCTTTGTATCCATCTATGGACAAATATAAAACATCGATATATTCTAAGCTGTCCTGAAAACGTCTTTTCATCTTGGATGTGTCGCCTATATCGTATTGGCAATTCGTAGCCACGATAACTCGGCAAGAAGGAAAAACCTCTTTAAAAACCTTGGTTACGCCGTCGAATTCGGGGTGTAAAAAAGGCTCCCCCATTCCCATCAATTTGCACTCTTCAAGAGGGTGGTCTTTTATTTTTCCTAGCATCTCTTCCCACTTATTCAGGGGCATATGCTTTAACGGTCCTATGACTTCTTTTCTGTTGCAAAAAGAACAAGAAAGGTTGCAGTAATTCGTTGTTTCTAAATATGCGTATGTTATTTTATTCATCTTTGTTTTCCTTCCACTCTTTTTCTGTTCCAAAGTCTAGATACTTCGAACACTCCACGTAATTAAATATGTTTCCATATTTCAATATTATATGAGAAAAAACATGACTAACATAAACTTCGGCATCACATAATCGCAGGCCCGAATCTATTATATTTTTGTAAGACCTCTCGAAATGGTCGCACAAACAAGAATAAACTCCGACGCAGATCTGGGAGGAAACTATCCTTTTTTCCATTATATCTATTACGATATCGTTTTCGTCTTTTATTATGAAGCTTTTAGCGTTGAGCCTTCTCGTGTCCGAGTCCACTTTTTTTCCTACTATATATTCCTCTTTTTCTTCGGGATCGAATTGCACATCGCAATCCGAGTCTTTTATCGTTATAAACCCTTTTACAGATTTTTGCCTGATTGTTTCGAATACCGTTTCAGAAGCAGAAAAGGTGTCGTTTTTCAAAATACAAACGTCCACTGTTTTTCCTTTGAAGACTTTTTTTAGAAAGAGTTGACAATCAAACTTTTCTTCTTGGGAACTTGTCACCGTTATGATTACTTTGTCGTAAAGACCAATAAGGGCTTCTGTCGATTTTGATATCATAGACACCCCTTTAGAATCTTCAAGCATCCACTTGGGCTTCTCTCCTAAGAAGCGGGACGATTTTCCTGCACAAGGAATAATTAGCGTTTTCAAATAAAGCTCCTTTCTGCAAAGGCTAAACATTTTTCTATAAAAACTTTATCTTTTTCTTTCTCGCAGTATGGCAAAATTCTAAGTAAATGAAGGGTCATAAGCTTTTCGCACAAAACCCCTTCTTCTTCGGATAATTTTTGTCTAATTTCCTCATACATGATAGACGCTTTGACGAGAGGAAAACTTTCGTTTCTCCACGACCAACCAAATACTAGGTCTTTTAAAATTTTAGACAAATCTAAGTAAGAAGAAGAGGAAAAACAGTCTAAAAAATCTATCAAATAAATATCGCCATCTTTTATTATTATATTCTCGAAACTAAGATCCCCATGGCACTCATCTTTTTTTATGACACCCCAGTCAAAGTCGAGGCAGTAATCAATCGCCCGACCAAAACTATTGGAATTTTTTTTCAACCCTAATATCTTGTTTACGATTTTAGCTCCTTCGCTGTGTTCTCTTTCCTCACTTTTGTTAAAGCTAGACAGTATCTTGTCCAAGCAACTCAAGCTCTCTTTCACGGAGTTCTCCACAAAAAGAGATTGAAACGGAACTCCTTTTATATATTCCATGTCAAAATAAAACAAATCTTCCTCAAACCCTTTGCTTAAGATTTTTGGTTTTTTCACGGCGGAAGAGGCGGAAAATTGAAATTGTTTTTCCTGCTGGTTTATAAGTCTTTGGTTGTAAGCTAAAGATGGTGACTTTTTCCTTACGAAAAACGATCCGTCTTCATCTCTCCACACAGCGACCGCACACCCAGAATTCCCTCCTAGTAGCTTAACCTCTCTTTTCATCTAAAATCTCCTAATATTTTCGCTCCTTCGTAGTCGGGAGAGAAATTTAATTTCTTACATTTTGCTTTCTCCATATATCTCTGAAGTTCGTTATGTCTATCTTCCGAGTATGTCATTAAAAAACCTCCTCCTCCTGCTCCTATGAGTTTTCCGCCGACTACTCCAAATTTTTTCTTCACGGTATCGTAAAGATCATCTATGCTGGAATTAGAAACCTCTTCGGACAATTGTTTTTTTATGTTCCAATACTCGTTTAGCACGTTGCCGTATTCAGACAGGTCTCCGTTTTCTAGAATATCTAATGTCTGGTAACCTAACTCTTTCATTCTAAGAAGAATTTCTTCGTTCTTTTGGCAATTTTGTTTTTTTAAGGCGTGAGAGGCACTTCTAGGGCGACAAAAATTAGAACCCAAATAATACAAGTGAATTTTTCGTTTCAATTCTCTCATTTTTTCCGAGGTTATGTTCACAGGGTCGACTGTTACTTTTCCGTTTTTATCTATGAAGAATGAGTTAAAGCCCCCATAAGCCGAAATAAATTGATCTTGTTTTCCCACTGGCAACTTTAGAGTCTCTATCTCTATGCGGCAAGCATCTTCCGCCAAATCATAAACGCTACAAGATTTTCTTTTGAATTTTTGTATAGCTTTGAGCAGTGCTACTAGGTAGCTGCCCGACGATCCCATACCTGTGTTCGCAGGAATATCACCGCTGCTAGAAATTTCGATAGAATCTTTTAACCCATATAACTTTAAAGCTTCCCTAGCTCTATCATGTTGCAGGTCCTCTATATTCTCCACTTCCTCTGATTTTGAGTATTTTAATTTTACCTTTCCTTCTAGGGAATCAGTTTTTAGTGAAATGTAGAGATAACTATTGATAGCCATCGAGATAAAAAACCCTCCATGTTTTTTGTAAAACTCTGGCCTATCATTGCCTCCTCCTGCGAACGTCACTCTATATGGGGCCCTAGAAATTATCACGATAAGTATTTTCTAATCCTCACTTCAGGTTCGTACGACAATAAGTCTCTCGCTTTAGAAATGTCGGCTATTGTCGTTTCAGCTTCTCCTTCTCTTTTCGGGACGAACGAATAATGACTACTGATAGTTTTGGCTATCTCTAGGATTGAGATATTTTCTCCTGACCCCACGTTGAACACTTCACCTAGAATATTCCTACTTTCGCCTTTCGCCGCCTTCATGTTAGCTTGGACGACATCTTTGACATTAACGAAATCTCTTTTCTGTGATCCGTCTCCTACTATGGTTAAAGGAATGTTTTGGTTTTTTTGTTTCTTGAAAACCCCTATGACTGGAGAATATAAACCTTTCGTAGGCGACCTCTCCCCATAGACATTGAAATACCTCAGAATAACAGTAGGCAAACCCCAAAGCGTGTAATACATCCTCACGAGATCTTCCGCCGCAACTTTAGAAACAGAATAAGGATTCAGGCAATCTCTTGGCATATCCTCTTTTAAAGGGCGAGTGTTATTTCCGTATGCAGAAGATGTCGAAGAATAAATCAACTTTTTTGAATGGTGTTTGCGAGCAGCCTCCAAAACATTACAGGTTCCTACGAAATTAACTAAGCAAGCATCCATCGGCCTCTCCAGAGCCGGTTGGATACGAGACTCGGCAGCTAAATGAAAAACATAATCGACGCCTTCGAACAAAGGTTGAATTGATTCGTAGTTACAGATGGAAACCTTGTTATAAGAAGCTTTTTCGTTGTAATAGAATTTGTCGTTGCACTCTGCGCTCTCGTCGTCTATGACTACGACCTCATGTTTTTCTTTTATTAGTTCGTCGACGATATGAGACCCTATGAACCCGCACCCGCCTGTCACTATCGACTTCATACGTTTTCGTTTGTGAAAAATAACCCTTTTTTAATAAAATGATAAGGATACCACCATTTCTCCATTGGGGATTGATCGACAGGGCTTTTGGCGTTTTCTTGATCTTCTTTTACTTTTTCTCGTAACTCAAACGTCATATGAGGGTCAAACGCAAGGCCTCTTTTAGAAAATTCTCCAATCCAGTATTCTTCTGTGTTCTCATTCACATGATTATGTCCGCTTTGCCCTATCGTTGCATATGTTATAGCAACGTGCTTTCCTTTTTTAAAGGTTTGCATAAAATTATCCACAAATTCTCGGGGGACATGCTCTACAAACTCGCAGCTCCAAATCAGATCTGTGGTATCTTTGAGAATATACGGCCCTTCGCAGTAATCGTGGACAACTATGTCTTCTTTATTCAAAGCTAGATCTCTTACTTTGGAACTTCCTTCTACGCCAAAAGCCTCTACCCCTAAATCATTCTTAAAAAAGTTCAAAGTATACCCAAAGCCGCACCCAACGTCTACCATGGATTTTATGTTGAGTTTATCTGTTAAATGCTTCCACATCATAGGGTAATGGGTTGCTGGGTCACCGTTTGTGCCGCACCCCCCTAAGTGATCGTCGTTAAAGGAGTTTCCTTTTAAGTTGTCAGGGTATAATTCTGCCGCTTTATTTTGTATTTTACTCATCCTTTTTTAATTCTATCTCTCAATTCTGAAGAAGACCAATTATGGTTTCTAATATGGTAAACAACTCCTTCTGAGTATTCTTGTCCTGTAGCCTTTACTCCTTCGTAATCCGAACCTAGCACTCTTATATCTGGTTTTAGTAGTTTTAATATTTGTGCCAGCTCTTTTTCGTCCTTGTATTCTTTTATTTCGTCTATATATTTGACAGACTCTAACTGGATCTTTCTTTCTTGAGTGGTTTGAATGGGTTTGTTTTTCGTTTTCCCTAAAGGTCTGCCTCCCCCTTTTTCGCACGAAGGGTCTTTTTGGAGTCCCACGTAAAGATAATCGCAAACTCTCTTCGCTTCTTTTAAAAAAAGGCAGTGTCCAGCATGCAGTAAATCGAATCCTCCGGCGACGAACCCTGTGACGCCTTTTCCTTCTTGCTTTCTCCAGTCTCTTGCGTTGACAGCTTTATCGTCTATCAAAATATCAAAATTAGGTTTCCCTTTGTCTATCAACTCGTGATATTTCACGCCCCACTTTTTCAGTTGAGAAAGGGTGGTCTCGTGCCAATCGATCCCAGACTGGTAACCTCTAGCCGTAAAGATTTTGATATAATGCTTTTCGTCGTAAAGATTATTGATCCTCGATATTGCCCCTCGAAAAGGTATTCCATCTTCGTAATTCTTAGAAGGTGGGCTCGCACAAATGGTGTCGTCTATGTCGAAGCAGTATATCATACTTCCTATCTTATGTCACAGAACTATAAATATCAACATATTTTTTAACACATTGCTCTAAATTATACGTGCTTTGCCATTTTTCGGTCGATTTCCTAGACAGAAATTGGTAATAATCCTCGTTGCTTTTTAGCTCTTCCATCGAGGAAGAATAAGATTCTATAGAATTGCAAATAATCCCACATCCTTCTAGTTGCTCTAAATGCCCATTGTTTATTGCGGGGTGAGAAACGCAAGGTTTTCCGTGATACAGCGCTTCTATTATTGCGGCGGAACACACTTCTCCGTCTTTTCTTCCGTGAGCGAATACGTCGATTCCTTCTACGAAGTTGTTAATGTATTCTACGTCAGAATTGAACTCTAAAAAATAGCAATTCTTTAAACCTAATTCTTTCGCTTGTGCTTTGTATTGTTTTGCGCCCCCTAAAATAACAAAACAGGTATCATCAGCCTCTATTTTAGAATAAGCCGAAAGAGGCGCAGGGGAAAAAATGTCCTCCCTATTTCCTTGGTGCATCCCGAAAACAAACTTACCCTCTATTCCTAAGGAAGACTTTAAGTCAGAATCTTTTCTTTCGGGAACCTCCACGAGAGTAGGTATTATTTCTATTTTTTTAGAGTCTCCTCCGTTCGTTACCCATTGGTCTGCTTGAGTCTTAGATATCAAGACCGTCTTTAAGATATTATTTCTGACTTCTACCCCTTCGTTTCCTTGCGAGTGAACGCTATCTACAAACAAACTGTCTTCCATGTTATAAAAAGGATACTCTTTATAACCCCCTCTCCCTGTTTGCACTAGATCGTATTTTTCCCCGTCAAAAACTTCAAAAAAGTTAGTGCCTACCCATTCAGAGTGTTTTCCTGCTCTGTCGTCCCTAGCGGCGCATTCTATTTTTATAAGATTAATGTTGTTAGACAACATGTAATCAATTCTACCTTGGTCCGTAGAAGGATGAACAAATGAATTTCCGATCAAAGGAGTGTCATCTGTATAATAAAAGTCTACCTCTATTTCGTTAGGCAAATGGACGGCCAGTGTTTGAAGGTATTTTTCTACTCCTCCTGATGCCATTCCTGCGTATTTAATGAAAGCGATTTTCATGTTTTTTTGCTATCACATTCCAATCTTCATAATTTTCTAAAAGATAACCATGCTGCTTTAGCTTATAATACAATAAATTTTTCATTCTAGACCCATATTTGTTATGGGGGCCATCTAAATGCAGATGTTCAAACATTATATACTTCACGTCATACTTAGAATAGTCGAGACTAAGAAGGACCCCGCTATCGAGACCCTCTACATCCAAGTAAAGCCTGTCTATTCTTTCTAAATTGTTTTCTTCAAAAAAAAGATTGATTGTTTTGCATGGCACTGATATTTTTGTCAGGCTGCTTTTCCCATGTTGTATCAACATATTAACATCTACGGAGCTGAATCCGCTCGAATGATCATCTTTAGGCATAAAAAAATTAACATTTTTTATGTCAGGGGTTTCCATGACAGCAAACTGAAAAAATTCCATCCTACCTATCAAATTCGGAATTTCCCTTTTATACATTTCGCTGCATTTGTCCACGCTTTCTTTAGAAGCGTCAACAAAAAAAGCCTTAGTTACCCTCGCTTCGTTTTCTTTTAAAAATTTGAAAGCGTCATCTTTGTTTTTGTTGCATCCTATGTTTACTATTATCATATCTCTCTACCTTTGTCCTAAATCTAACTCTGATTGATACATTCCTGTTTTTGACCCTTGTCTGACGGGGGAAGGATAATACCAGCAAACCTTCATGTTATGCTTCGCAAATTGATAAGCAAATTCCCAGTCACTTACCAAATGAAAAGGGGAACAAGATTTTACTATCTTTTTTGCTGCTCTGCTAGATATCATATACGCCTCTGCGCAATTAGTCGCAGGGTGGGTTACTTCGTATATGTTGTCCGTTACCTTGTTAGAGCTACTTAGCTTTATTTGTTGAAAATTATGGCCGCAACCTTCCCCAAAGAAAATAACATCCACGTCCTTCAAGTGATTTTTATAATTTGCAATGCTTTCGTGAAACAAACCTGTGTTGAGCAACTCTACTACAAACTTACTATCGAAAACACAATCATCTTCTAGTATCATGCCTCCTCCGCTAAACTCGTCTGAAGCTATTTTTTTCATAGCTAACAGATGCTTCATCGTGCAAGAAATCTCAGGCAAGTTCAAAGGTCGGTATTTGAATTCTTCAGAATCCCATAAATCTTTTATTTTATTTTCGTAGGCTTCAGGGTTTTTTTCGTAAAAAAAGTCTATAGTTTTGTCGTCTAGGTATTCTTTATCACATTCTGTGATATATGAAACTTCTCCAAATTTATCCTCATAACCAGAGGCTTTAAGTTGAAATTCCATGAACTCTTTTCTTTCTTTTAATTTTGTGTAATGAATTATATAAGTTTTCATCTCGTCGTCGAAAAAAACAAATCGCCGCAAACTCTACTCTCTTCTTCGTAATCAAAATCGAGCAAAAGAGTTTTCGCTTCTATGTCGGACTTTCTGTTTTTATTTTCTTGGTTTTCAACGCTTATTAGCGTAGGTCTGTGCTTGCTTAAATCTAAACCCTTCAATATTTTTGCTTCGGCCCCTTCGCAATCTATTGATAAGTAATCTATTTTTGTAATTTCTAACTCCTCTATGAGAGATTTCAAAGTTCTCGTCGGCATTGCCACATCTTTATAAGTTACCGAGTATCTCTCCACTTCCTCTTCTATCCTTTGTTTGTGGTCCTCCTCAAAAAAACCCTCAATCCCTCCGATGCAGGCCGCCTCACCTTCTATTATTCTGAACATTTCGTTCTTTTCTTCGTCAGAGCAACATTCGTTCAGGTTAATGGATGTCCTTATCCCGTCGCATAGGTTAAAGAGTTCTGGGTTAGGTTCTATACATATACCTTTCCAATGAAGTTGTCTTTCTAAGGCTAAAGAATTAGACCATGTGACTCCGTCATGCGCCCCTACGTCTACAAAAAACCCATTCTTTTTTCTCGAAAAGAAATTAAATACGAAATCTATAGGCTGAGGCCTAGGAACTCCGTCATGAGGCTCACGAAAACATATGTCAGGTTTTTCTTCTTCGTTTTTCATTTTAAAATACCGTGAAAAAAGTTCAAAACAGAATTTGGCCGAAACTCCTCTTTTATATGATTATTTTTGAAAAGAGGTTCGTTAAGATACGACAGATATAAATTATGATCTTGATCTACTTTTTTTACATACTCTACTAAGTCATCCATACTAGAGAAGTCACCGTAATTTATAAAAGCTTTTTCGTTCATATCATGAGCAACGTTTTTGCTCGAAAAGTAAATCGGGATGGTTCCCGCCGTCTTTGCATGAAATGGTTTCTCAGTATAATAGCCATCGTAATCTCTGTTTTCGAAGCAAATAGAAAACTTATAATGCCGCAAAACATCATACTTGCCTTTTTCGCCGTCGAACCAATTGCCAAATGGCCTTCCATAACCATGAACTTGCTTGTATTCGCTAAACTTTCTGAAAGCTTCTGCTCTCATTGGAACAGGGTTGTTGAAAATAAAAGCACAGAAATGGGTTTTAGGAGTTTTTATGTATTCGTTTGACTTGATGTCCTTTAGGCTCATCAAGACCTCTGGGTTCCCGTAACCTTTTTTATCAAACCAGTCTATTTGTAGCGCCCATAGCGGAAGCCTATACTGTCTCGGGTCGCTAGAAAAGTCAAAAGTAAAAGCAAAATCGCACTTCCCTATACTGTAATGAGCTTGATGATTACTCATCTCTATAGAGCCTTTTTTGTCGAAGTTAGCGGAAACGCTCTCTCCTGTGTAGAATATCTTTTTGCACCGATGGTCCTTATAACGATCTCTCTCTTTTTTCCTGTTATAATCTACTGAAAAAAACAGCAAATCAGGGTCCTCCTCGTCTATCTCGACATCATATCTTCGGCTCAGTAAATGATAAAAATAATTGTTCTCCTTGTCGAAGTTAGGCCAAAAGTCGCAAAAGTTTAATTTTAATTTACCATTTCTCATACTGAAATCGTTCGAAATCTTCCTTATATAACTCGTTAACTATCTGTATTTTTCTGTTAGAATTTTTCCCCTCGAAATAAGACGGGTATTTTTCGTGCTTTGTTTTGTTTTTTATTTCATTCTTTATTTCGGGTAAGCCTAATATTTCGCATACTTCACTAAAATCTTGCTCCATTTTCTCCGTCTTTCCTACGAAATCCATGTAAGTTTTGCCAGATTCGTCTTCTATAAAAGACGTTTGGGTATCAAAATGATCATTCCAAAAAACCTTATCGCCTTGAACTCTTCTGTAGGATGATTTGTGTGTTTTTGAGTTTGCCATACTTATATGCCCGTCCTCGCCTTCAAAATTACTCAATACGAACTCTTCGAAATTTTTATAGCAATTGAAATTATGGTATTTCTCAAAATGGTGATAAGCAGAAACAATTCTATCATAAGGGTTTCTCACGAAACAAAATTTAAAAAACAGATCGCAATTGACCCTTTCTTCTATTTCTCTGAGCTTTTCATGGTTTCCTGCCATAGACTCAGAGCCCTTTCTTATATCGGGGTGACTGAAGACAAAGGAACCCGCGTTTTTGGGTATCCAGATCCATATGAAATTTTTAACGCTATTAATAACTGCCATTATATAAAATAGTTCTTACCTTCTAGTTCTATGTCTTTTTCAAAAAAAGGATAAAAAAGATAATTAAAACACTGAAAAGACGCTTTTTTAGAGTTTTCCTTGTTTTGCTCGGTCCATGGCCATGTTTCGTGGTCGTATTTTTCTTGTAGTAATCTACCTCCGATCTGAATGTCTAAATCAGGGTCTAGCCATCTTCCTCCTTTATGGCTATATCGAGCATCGTCCATGTTTGAGTCTAAAATCCTGCCTAACCTAACTAGCCGAAGATCTGGATCGACTTGGTTAT
>Ga0114918_10000585_pt1 | contig 31583 bp, 19 predicted proteins | sample LantaG_FD_87015 | JGI IMG/M metagenome (GOLD analysis project Ga0114918, IMG submission 87015) | Deep subsurface microbial communities from Baltic Sea to uncover new lineages of life (NeLLi) - Landsort_02402 metaG | ecosystem: Environmental > Aquatic > Marine > Oceanic > Sediment | place...
TAGGTTCTGTATAACTAACAACATTATAGGTATTTCCACTAATTTCTAAAACATATTTTTTATATGATGAATAGAAATTTCTTATTGTGTTCGTAACTTCTGTTTTAACATTACTTTTTGGTTCTGTTAAAACAACATCAAGTGGGTTAAATAAAATACTTTTTTGTATTTGAAATGTTGTTGTTTTTGTTTTTAAATTATAAACTATCGAATCTGCGGTATAACTAGATGTTTTTACTGGTGAACTACCATCAACATACATTGCCGCAGGAAATTTTAATATAATATTTTGTACCGAAACATTTAACCTACTACGAAGTGAACCATATAACGATGTTGCTCCATCATATTTTGGTGGATTAAACTTTAATTCCCCAGTAGATGTTGTTATAACTTGTGATGATGTACTTTGTACTTCAGTTTCTTCTTGTCCAATTGTGTCTAAACTTAAAAAATCTGAAAATGGTTGAGTTTGGAAGGTTTTACTATCCTTTTCAGGTACAATCCTATCAATAGCAAATGAGGTACTAGTCATTTGACTACTACCATCCACGATTTGAAACCCGACTAAATTGTCACTAAATGTATCTTCACCGCTCGCATATTGATTTGGTACTCTTATATTTGCCATTATTCTGTGATAATATCAAAATTTAATGATTCATCAATTTCATCCTTTTTTTCTCTAATTTCATAAAGGGTTTCATTATATTCATCTTTAACTTCATATAAATTCCATTGTTTATAGATATTATTACTAGCGTCATAAACAGTATAAATTCCGCTTTCAATCGCTTTACTTTGGTTACTGTATAATGCGTATGATAATGTATCAAAGTCGTGTTCAACTAAGTCAATTTCAATCGTTGTTGGACTGAAAAATGTGTTCGTTATAAGAATTTTTTGGTTTGGTTGACCAATAAATGGTATAACATTAGGTTTTGACGATGGTGCAGATGACGGTGTTACTGTTAAAAACATTAAATTTGTTGCTACATCTGAATATCTATATCTTATTGCTTTTTGTGTTGTGTTGGATAAATTTGTTGTTATTGGTTCGCAATAAAATGATGATGTTACTATTCTGTAAACATTTGGTGTTTTTTCATTAGTTTCTGGGTTGATATATTCAATTCTATACCCAACTAACCCTTGCGGGGTAAATTTATTTCTATCATCACTTGATACATTTGATAAATCAATTACTAGTCCCCTTACCGATGGTAATGATGATAATACTCCACAATCCGTTATTACTGTTCTAATTTCTTTTGCTCTTATGTATAATGTATAGATTCCTAATTTATCAAAATCACCCGAATCTAATTTCAAGTTATACATACCACCTAAAAGTTCAACATCCGCTTCCCCACCTGTATTATCATTATGAAATACTGGTGTTAACACATCTGTTGATACTAATTTCTTTAATGTAACAGGGGCGTTTGATGTCCTTCCTGATACATAATGAAAAATAATGTCCACATCTGCGGGTGAAACGTCAGCTGGTCTAACTAATCCATATGCTCCAACACTCATTTTGTTATTTTTTTATATAATCTTATTGCTTATTTATAAATACAATTTTTATAGTTTTCGTACATTAAAATATCCATTACCATAATTTTCCATTTCACCTATACTATCAATTTCTGATAATCTTAAATTTCTTTCCATTACACTTAGTTGTCCTCTTTCTACGAAAACATCTGAAAATATCTGTACTTCTTCGACAAAACCTATGAAATGTTCATTTCTTGTTATCATTCCATTATATACTTCTTCATTATAAAAGTCCGCTGTTGTACCTGTAATAATAGTATCACCATCTGGTGTGTCGACATACGTTAAATCATCAATTGTATATCCTGTATAACCTGATACTATGGTTAATTCGGTCATGTCATATCCCTTATTCGTTCCATATAATTTAAATTCATCAACCCTACTTGCACCTACCGCTCTAAATCCGATTACCGCTCCTGATGTTTGTCCTGTTAGTTCAGTATAATCTTCTAAATAAGTTTGTTCAGCGGTTTCAACAGGGTCACTATATGGTACTTCAAATGTTAATGTACCAAAATCCGTTGGGAAACCAAATGATTGTACAAATGGTATATTAACTGTTTTTGTTACTTCTTCTACCGTCCACGGTGACTGTACCGTTATTTTCACTTCGGTTTCACCTGTGGTTGTATATGTATGCGACGCACTTGATAAATTAACATCATTTACACCTGTCATCGCTAATGTTTCAGAATCCCCATCACCCCACTCAATCGTAAATGTAGAATCAACAAAAAAGGCAAACTTATTTGTGTTCACAGTATTATATACTATCAATGTGTTAGTATTACCACTATATGTAAAATTTGATTTTTCTACAACCTGTGATACATTACCATCAAAACCAATCATATTACCTAATTGTTCCGCATTTTCGTCAAGAAATATCGGAACATTATAAGTTGTACCTGTTTGTTTTAATACTCTATATTTATTGTCTTCCATTTAATTTTAATCTCCTCCCGCAATTTCATAAAATTTTATTGGGCTATCTGTTTTTCCTATTCTATTTCCTTGTGTTCCATTAAATTCAAACACCTCATATGTATAATCTGTCCAATCAAAAACATATTGATAATATATTTCGTTATTTTCATTTATATTATCGGTAATCGATTTTGGTGTATTCGAAAAATTTGATATCGATCCATCATCACCATTAAAAAATCGTGCTGTCATATAAAATGTGTCACCTATTAATATTGTTTCTTCTAATACACTATCGTCTTGAAACCAAAACAAGTACATATTTTCTTTATTCTTAAAATTTGATCCTGTAAAAACAGGGACATATATTAATTCATTAATATTTTCGTAAAATACCCTTTCACCTAATGGTAATGATAGATTTTTCGCGAAAACTAACCTTCTATTCATTCGTTCAGGTTTTTCACCTTCAGGAACTTTGTAAAATTCCAATCTGAAAAAACTTTTTGTTGCTTGTTTTAACATTTTTGAATTTTCTGATATATCAATACCAACTAAACTATAATCTAACCCACCAATATGTGTTGGGGTACTACTATCATTATAAAAATAGAATTGAAACCATATATCACATTGTAAATTCGATGGGTCGCCTAAATAACCTGTATATGGTTTATGCATAAACCTAGATGTTTCATAATTTTCAATTGGATTAATAATATCCCTTAATGTTTCTTCTTCAAATTTCTTTAAACTTTCTTCTTTACCCAAATCAAGTTTAAAATCTGTTGGAATATTAATATTCAATGTTTGGTCAGTATTTAATTGTCTAATTTTCATTAACAGTTGATTTTATTACTTGAGTTAAAGTCAGATAAATCTGTTGGTTTATTTTGATATATTTGTTCATTCTTTAAATAGAAATTTATATCATTTTTTATATAATGAATATTATTAATAAATGGATAATCTGTCCCATTTCCTAAGTCATCGGTATATCCGTGTTTATATAAATCCCTCCATTTCCATAATCCATCAACGCCAAAATATTTTGCGTTTTGTGGTAAATTTTCTATTTCATATACATCAGATGTTTCCACATATGGTGATAATTCACGTAATTTCACCCTATAATGAGGTTGATAAAAATACCCAAATGGATTTGTTAATGTTGCTCCTGTAAATGTGGATGTGTAACCAGTTTGTCCATAGTCAAAATTATCTATATTAGTGTAAAACTTATATATTGATTCAGAAATGATTCTTTCTTTCATTTCTATTGGGTTATATTCGATAAATGCTCCTGTTAATTCTGTACCAATTGGAACACTGCTCCCAGATGTAAACCAGTATGGGTCACCATCAGCTTCCCTATAAAATGTTGTTCCTACTAATGTTGTTTCCTGTGAATTTGAACCGTCAAAATGGTCATCGACATATGTATCGTGAAAATTAAAACTATATCCCACTTTTGGTGGGTATTCAAAATAACCATTACTATTTCTTAAAATAACAGACACATACACTTCTGTTGGAAGATACCCTAAATTATTAGTTAATCCAGTTAACACAAATGGTTCTTTAAAATCATATAATAATGATTCCATTCTATTTCTTTCAACTAATACATTATTATCACCATAAATGTTTTCAAAAACTAATTTTTTTTCATCTTCCCATATTGGCGATTCGAATCCTGCTTTATCTAAAATATATCCATCAACATCTGTTAATGTTTTGTGCTTATGAACATAATATTGTGATGTTGTTCCTGTTAAATTATTTTTATCGGTACATCTTTTTCCCGTAACAATCACATTGCTAGTAAGACCTGTTTCACCAACAGGAACTTGGCTTTTTAAAATGTTAATAACATATTTTTCTGAATTATAATTTTCATTACCAAGTAAATTTACATAATAAGGATAATCATCAATAATAATATATTCCCCTTGATTCATTCCGTGTTCAACGGGGCTTATTAACCTATAATATGGTTTAATATAATTTACCCTGAACGGAATACCGTCCTCACTAACAAAAGATAATGATGTTTCATCACTTAATGTATATGTCATTGTGTGTCCAGTATCTTGTGAATCGATATATGAAAGATATAAATTCCAATTGAATTTTGACGAATCTAATGATGTGATAGTGTTATGTGTTGTATCTCCGACTATCGTTGTATTAAATCCATCAAAAGTTGATAACCCAATTTCATCTAAGGTCGGTACGACCGGTTCTTCTCTTAAAACATCTTTTCTTAAAAACGCAAATTCGTCATATGGCATATAACCATAAAACCTGTAACTTGACCCATCATCTAATATATATAGTTTGTCGTTTAATGGGCGATAACTTGTCCATCCTGAATACATATTTCGGAAAATCATTTTAATTTTACCGTGTATTTTATAAATGTCACTATCTTGCCTTTCTTCGTCAAATAACTTAGCAACATTAAGAACCGTATCCCTTTCATCATTCGTTAATAACTTCCTTTTTCCTTGAAGTTTAACTGAAAGCGACATATCCTCGGTTGGTGCCTTTTCGTATCTTTTTTCTGGTAATATTATTCTTTTATTTTTCATTATTCAACTGTTGTAAATGCGTCTTTAGGTCCGAATCTTGATATTAACATATCTAATCCTGTTTTCCCAGGTCTTAATCCAAAATAGAACATAAATGGTGTAGATAATATTTGTTTTTGAGTACTATATGGGTCTGATGTTGGCCATATTGTTGGGTAAGTATAATCCCAATTATTTAAATCATCTGTGATATCAATATCTGGATTGTCTGTAAAAGATGTAAATAAACTCCAATTTCCTGCGTCCCCTAATCTAACATATAACCTACCCTTTTTAGGGTTCATAATATTATCGTTTGGTGCGTCTTGATATTCTGTTGCTAGAAGAACCGTAAACATATGATTTTGGGTGTCATAATCTTTTAAAACATCATCATAATCATCAGCTGGAAGTGCTGGCGTTTGTGTTATAGGTATAACAATATCAAATTCTTCAGATGTACTACCACCAGCCGCAGATGTTAATGTTAATCCATCTTCTAAATCATAACTTATTGGGGGTAATAAGTATGGGTCATCAACATCTGTTTCACCACTAGGTGGAAAATCTGTAAATTTATATCCATAAGTCATTCCTTGTAATTTTTGTGTAACAACACGAGTATAATCCCAACATTGGTCATCAAGGTCTTTAATGGCTGGGTCGCCACTAAGCCCATACGGTCCAAATCCAGTTCCTCCTTTATCCCAATAATAAAATGGGACAACTTGTGATGCTTCGGTCAAATAACCGGGAGCATTTAAACATTGACGAATCCTAACTCCGTCATCTTCATATTTTAATGTCACGGGTGTCGGACCCCATATTGGTGTCCCATCTGGATTAGTACCATTAGAAAATATATCTAAATGTTCTTCAGGATCTAAAACAGACATACTATATCCTGCATATTTTTGATTTTGTAAATCAAAACCATCAATTCCCGCTTCTGAATTTATTGATATTAATTGTGAAACGTCCCCGTTGAATATTTGTCCAAAAAATCTATTACTATTTTCATTATAAAACCCTTTATTCTTGAAAAAATCATTAATAATCATATCAGCATTTCTAACATCCATTTTATAATTAACCGCAAATGCGACTAATTCACCAAAACTTTTATATGATGTTATACCGATAGAACGAGAAACAGAACAATTTGGGTCAAGGTCAGGGTCATTACAAATTTCTTTAATAAATTCATCTCTTGGACCTAAATCAACAAATGTTGTTGGGTGACCTATATAATAATCATTATCTTTTTCGTTATCGATTCCCCATGTGGTCCCCCTAAGTCTACACGACCTATAATAAAATCTTTCATGTTCTGGCTTATCCATATATATAACAACAGTATCACACGATTTTATTTTTGTGTAATCTGTTTTTTCTTTAATTTTCGCTTTAAATTGGAAAAAATACAATGATCCTGATAACCAATTATCAACAAAAGCATAATTAACTATCCCACCACAAAAATTTAAACCAATTATTTTTCGTCTATACCATTCTCGTAATCCATCTCGATTTTTCTGACAAAGACCATTTCTTGAAGGGACGATTGTAAACACACCATCCCTAAATTCTGAACGTCCTGTTTTTGTTTTTCTATTATAACTTGTTGGGTCGAGTTTTCTCCAGTCATCTTTATACTTTGGTAATCTTTCATTATCACAATGAAAAACACTTGCCCCTATTGACCATCCAGATTCTGGTGGTACTTCTGGTAAAATATTAGTTTTGACTTGTTCTTTAACATTAATGTCATTTACAGCTCCTGTTGTTGTTGGTGTTTCAAAATTATAATCAGTATTTTCGGGGTCAACCCACAAATAATCCCTTATCGTTTCTTCATTATATAATGTATCGTAAATATCACAACCCTCTTCAGTATCTATCCCGCCATACGCTGTAGATGTTTTTTCAACTGCTCTATCTAAAATATAACCACTCGTTGTTTTAGGTGTTGTTTCAAATAGTGCGTCCGCACCATCAATATCAAATATTGCTGACATTTGGTCGTTAGTAAATGTAAATCCAGTTGATGGTGTACCATCAATGGTATAACCAGTAACTGGGTATGTGTCATAATCACTTTCAGGATCCCATATTAAAAATTCCGCTCTTACGACATATGAACTGGCAAGTCCACCAATAAACATTTTAAATCGTGGGTATGATATTGACGATACATCCCAAGTTTCTGAATTCATATCATTATATCCATCAACAGTCACCTGCCACGAATCACAACATTCATCATCATTAACACAATCTCTGGCCGCTCCACTATCATATAATGATGAACCATCAGTAGTGTCTTCATTTGCGGTTAATGTAAAGTATGTTAAATTATTTACCGAGTTTCCACTAATTTCAATATTAAATTCCCCTATTTTACAATAATCATTTTCGTCATACCCTTTAACATATTCTTCATCATCTGTCGTGCATTCATCACATGTATCATAAATCGTAAGTGGTAATTGCATTTGTCCCGCTTCTTGTATTTTAATGGCACTATCATAAAATTTTTCTCCCCAACTTTTATTAACTGAGAATAGTAACCCCCCAATATCATTAAATATTTTTGCTAAAAATTCATAAACAGTTAGTGAAACCATCGAAAATGTAAATTGTATAAACGCTAAAACTAATGCTAATAATAATTGGAAATTAAATGATGTATTTCTAATACCCATATTAATAGGAAATGTATTAACAGTACTATTACAATCCTTATCTTCAGATGGGGCGATATCATTTATCGCTAAAGTTCTTTTAGGTGAATCAAATAATAAACTTTGGAATGATGATACGGTATATACTTTACCATATTGGAATCTATAAAAATAATCCTGTGGGTAAAATTCACCATCAACACTATTAAAAATAATGTTATTATCCCAATCCGTTGCATCGTCTGGGTAATCATTCCAATCAATTGACCAAGCATAAGAACTCGCCTCATCCCCTTCATATTCACGGATGTTTGGTAAAAGGTATGACCCCCTTGCTCTAACACGCTCAAGACCTTCATCTTTTAATGTTACTCGTAATCGATAACAACTTGTGGTTGGGATACCTTTATTTGGGTCATTTGTATAATCGCTTTCACCAAATTCATTGGTATATAGGAAATTCATATTCATAGGAAGACGAATTAAAAATGAACCATCTTCGTTAATTTCATCATCTACTGTAAACTTTTCTAATTGAGGATAATATCTATTATCTAAATCATTATGTATTGTATCTGGCGTAAATCGAATTGCTTCTACGATACCTGCTTGGGTTGTCATATCACATTTCTTACCCATATTTTTTCGTGGTTTACAACTCTTATTTATAGAATTTTTACCATCATCACTAAATGTACCACCAATTACAATCGCACTTGGTTCGATTTTAATGCCCTTTTCAGATAAATCAAAATCGGCTCTTGTTATTCCAATTTCACATAAATCATCATTTCCCCAAAATGGATATACTTCAATTCCTCTATCAAATGTTACTATTTGTGGTAAAGAATCGATATCTTCACTTGCTTTATATTCATATGGTGATTTAAATTCTTTTGGTCCAACTCCTGTACCTAAAAGGTCGTCAGGTCGTAATGAAAAACAACCCATATCGGATATATCTAAATCCACATGTAATAATTGTTCACCTAATGGAACACCCCAAATCATAAAATCACCAGAATCGTTTGTTTTAACTGTATATTTGTAATAATTTTCAAATACTTCAAGTACTTCTTCTCGAGCAATTATATCTGTTTGGTCGGGGAATGTACCTGTTGGTTCGTGACCACCATGTTGTTGTCTTGACGGTAATAAATTATACCTATACCCGTCTTCATTTCTTTCACTTACCGATTTATATGGGTATAATTCAGAAATTATTGGATCATTTTCATGGATTTCTAATTGCGGGATAAATATTGATACTTTAGCGTTTGGAACACCGTACCCATTATTCACACTTATTCTTCCACAAACAACTCCATAGTCTGAACATAACGATGTGTAAATGTCTTGTTGTGATAATTTTAACGATAAAACTTCTAATAAACCAAAATCTTGTTTTAGTTCAACAGTTAGTTTTTGGTCTTTACCAATATTTGTTCTAATTCTTTGCTTTTGTCCCATCTACAATAAATAGAATACAATCTGTTTTTTATTTTTACATAAGATAAAGAAAAAACAAATTAATATGTAGTGGATGATAGATTTTTTAATCTTACCTTAATATCAGATGATGGATATCTTATTTGGAAAATTTGATTAGACTTCATATAAATCGTCATATCAACCTGAGATATCTCTTTTGTATCAACATCTGAATATGGTTGTGCGACCTCTGCTGTTGAATATTTACCACCAACTTTATTAAATATTCTTACATCAACCACATTAACTACACCAGCAACATTACCAATTTCTCTTTCTAAATCACCCACAAATAATGGGTCACCCATTTTTCTTTTATTAATTGAGAAAAAGTCAGTTGTTGTCGTGATTATTTGTTTTGCGATGTCTGTTTGGTTTTCATTTTTATTCGATATAACATCTATTTCGACACCTAAATCAACAACTTCACCAGCAACAATGTCAACATAATCATTTAACATTCTATATCTTGTTAAATAATTTAGAATATTTGACTTTAATGTACTTGATACTAAGTCGGTTAGATTTCCTTCAGCATCATACGATACTAATTTAATTCTTATTTTATTATCTTCTTCCATTACATTTACTTTCGCGGGTGCTCCATATGTAGATGGCATATTTTCTATAATCGATTTATAATCATTTAAAGTAACCGCTCTATTTTGTGCGGCGAAATTATAAGCGACCATATTTCGAATTTCCTCAACTGTTGGTGCATCCGCTCCACCTATCGCTGGGGTTATATTACTTGCGGTTAATGATTTATAAACATTATCATTAATTGCTCTATTTGGCCCATTTAATGCGAAATCAATTGATTCAATTGATGTTATAACATTAACACCAACATTAGAATCTTTACCACCACCAATTCTATATTTTACGAATAGTGTTGTGTTTGATTTAGGTACATTACCTAATGACATATTATTTAAAAATGATGCGATATCAACCTTCATCGTTCCATCCATGTAATTGTCCAAATTATCCATTGGGTTTACATTTCCTGACCCGAATGTTATTGAAAAATACCCCTCTGGTGAATATTCAGTTATAAATTTATTTGTAACAGGGAAATAATCCCCAGCGGTAAAGTTATCATCATCGGATATTGATGTTGTATTTTCCATAAAAACTTCATCTTCAACTAATGATTTTACTTCATACCACTTATTTTTTGAATTTATGAATTCTGAGTATGTTGGGTTTGTACCATAATTTGTACCGTTCTTATGAATTATTGCTGTAACACCTAAAATATTTTTTTCAGGTAAGTATAATTTTAAAAATGGTTTTTGGTCTAAATCGGTAATAACTCTTCGGTATATTTTAGTTACACCATTAACAACCGCTTCCCTTTTTGTTATGGTATATGATATTAATTTATTATTATTGTCGAAATTAGGTATTTTTAATCTATTTGGTTCACCTTTTTCATTAAATGGTGACGAGAAATCAATATCGGTAGTTGTTTCAAATATTTGTCCACCACCCGATACTTGAGCTCCCGCCCTTAATGTCCCTTCATATCTTTCATCGTCTTTATCACCCCTTACAGGTACATTTATATTAAAATCACATAATGCGATAGATGGTCTTAACCCCGGAACTCTTAAACCATATGTTTTTGCTATGTGGAATAATGATTGTCTTTGCTGTGCAAAATCTAACATTGTTTCTTGCCATACCCTATCAATATGAAAATGTAGGTTATCCGAAACCGCAGCGTTCATATCCAATAATACTGAATATATTGAGGCATCGTTAAAATTACTTATTAAATCAGGGTAATATTGTTTGGTCATATTAACCAACTCTTCTCTTAACCCCGCAAAATCTCTTGTTCCGTATGATATACTTTTTTCCATTTTTTATTTTATTTTTATGAGTAATATGATGTATATACTGATTTATTTAAACCAAAATCAATTAAAACTAAATATTCCCCATCTTCTCGTTTAACTTTACCCCAAGAACTTATTCTTCTAATATCCCCTGGTGGTGCTGATGAATCCAAAACAAAAGAACATAATAATTGAACCTCATGTGATTCATCTAACACATCTTTAACATCATCATCAATACCAAACATAGGTCTTTTACTATGATTTAGATTATAAAAATTAGTTATATAAAATCCTAAATTCATAAAATCAACACCCCACATTGTTTTAAAATCACTTTTTTTGGCTTTAAATGCTAATTCCATTTCAACCCAAAGATGGTCATGTTCATCAAAATCATGAACTTTAGCTATAATTTCACCATAATATGCATCATTAGTCCAATCAGTTTCAGCATCGTTTTGTGCAACCCCTTTTTTGTTTTTTGCTAATTTTAATACTTTAGTTTCGTCTACTCTATAAACAGTTCTTGCTGAACCACTACCAATAGGTTTCCCTAAATGTTCTCGAGCATATCTTAATTTCCCAGCATATGACCAAATTTTTTTAAATTCAGATAAATCAAAACCAACTGGGTAATCCTCGGTTAATTCAGATTCAACAAAACCTTCAAACATGTCCCTTTCGGATTCCTTTATAATATCAAGTAATTTAAAATTTTTAGTCATTATATATTAATAATTATAAAATCCGATGTTGAGAATGCTCCATTATTTACAGTATAATCAATTTTTACAACTGCGGTATACGGTCTTGCAGAATCAGGTGTTACCCTGAATAATCTTTCATCTTCATCTTCACTTATTGTTCTTACTTTATCAGGATCATCTTCCGCTGACATTATATCGATACTGTTTATATCTAAATTAGGTATATACTTCTTTACCGCGTCCCTTATTTCCTCTTCAATATGACTATGTGAAACTGTATCGTTCTGTTCAAAAATATGTTCATATAATCGTGTTCCAAAATCAGGTAAAAAATACCTACTTCCTTTCCTTGTTAATAATAAATGAATTAGGTCTGCTCTAACCTCCCTTTCTGGGGTACTTGTCATCTTTAAATAATCACCAACTGGACTATCACGAAACGGAAAATCTATACCATATGTTGTCATATTAATAAATATAAAGAATAAGAAAATTAGAATAAACGAACAACAGTATATTTAGAACTTTTATTTTTTTGATATTTTCCTTGCTATTTTCCTTGCTATTTGTTTGTCTCTTATCACATCAAATGCCTCATCCTCCATTTTATCATAATTTTTTAACATAAAATCCGTAAACTCGTCTAATTGCATATGATTTTGTTTTTTGAATTTTATTTTTTGTGAATTTGAGTCGTCAATAAGTTCCATAAATGTTTTTGACAAATGTATGCCATTTGATGCTATAAATTCACCTTCTAACAATAAAAAATACGCTACTTCAATGTCGAAAACATTTTTTAAGTCTAAACTAGTAAATCGACAATTTAAAATGTCTTGTCTTTCTATATCTTTATTGTTGGGGACATTTAATACCCTTTTTATGTTTTCTATTGTTTCTGGTGTTGCGGATTTTGTATTCATTCTTTTTGCAAGTCGTTTTGCAATCAATCTTCTATCTGATTTAATATTAATATCAAAATTTCCGTATTTTCTATTGGGGGATGTTCTTCCATCAATTTTTGGTTTATCTTTTCTTTTAACCGCACCAATATCTGACAAATAGTCGGTATTTGAATTTATACCAAGACCTGAACGGTAACCGTGTGTCCCTAAATTTGTTGGCCCATAAGCATCATTATAATTTTGCTCATTAAAAATTTTATTTAAATCTTTAATTCGTTCTATTTGTTCTGTTAGTTTTTGTTTCATTATAATAATAAATACCATAATATCATAAATAAAAAAAACGGACATAAATGCCCGTTATACCCCTTTGATGCCCCTTATATTATTTTATCCGCATTTGGAATACCCACAACTTGTGCAGGAAAGGCAACCCTCCTTATATTCGAAATTTTCATTACCACATTCAGGACATTGACTTTGTGCTTTTTCACCATCTTTTATATATCGCTTAATAACACGAGCAACGCCATTTTTCCAAGTATTAATGTAATCTTCCTTAAAGGTTAATGAATCTATTAAGTGATGAACATATATCATCGGCATCCCGTGTCGTAAAATTCCTGATAGTAACTTAGCATAGTTCCAAAATTCTGGGTTAAATGATGAATTTAAACCCTCGTGTACGACTTTCTCCCCATTACTGTCAGTATACTCCATATCGTACCTTTTTCGTCTTAAACCGTCTTTATCTTCATATCTTACTTGTACGACTTCACACTCTTTTACCGATACAGGTAATTTACTTAAACCATTTTCAAGTCTACCTGTAAAAATTTCATAAGGTCTACCATCTCTCATACCCACAACAGCAATCCATTTTTCTAAATTATTTTGAAATCTATGTACTTCACCTTTTAATCTTTTTGGTCTTCGTGGTGCGTGGTTATCTTTAACATATGTCGGTTCTTTTTTAGTATCAGCAACAAGAACCCCACTACGAGAACCCTCACGATATACTGTAATACCTTTACATCCTGACCTCCATCCTGATTCATATACCTTTGAAACCATATCTTCGGTAGCATCTTCTGGTAAATTAACTGTTACAGAAATTGAATGGTCTATATGTTTTTGTAATCTACCTTGCATTTCAACTTTTTTCACCCAATCGACATCACTTGATGTTGCTTTATAATATGGTGACACCTTTATTATTTCATCAAGTTCTTCTTTTGACATTTTTTTAATTTCATTGATATCATAACCTTTTACTTCTAACCATAATTTAAAATTATGATGAAAAACGGGATATTCTGTCCAAGCAATTCCCTCATTATCGACAAAATCAATAGAAACATCTTTTTCCTGTGGATTAATTTTTCTTCTTCTCATATAAACAGGAAGAAATGCTGGTTCGATACCTGAAGTTGTTTGTGCTTCAATAGAAACACTTCCGGTTGGGGCAATAGTTAATAATGCAATGTTCCTACGACCACTATGTGCCATATTATTATATAATGTTGGATCTTCTTTTTTTATTCGTTTAATAAATGGATTATTCACTTCTCTACTATGGTCATATACAAGAAATGAACCTCGTTCCCTTGCCATATTTACTGAAGATCTATATGCGTTGAGTTTTAATGTTCTATGTATATTTTCATTAAAATCCGTAGCATCGTCAGTCCCGTAAATAAGTCCTAATGATGCTAACATATCACCTTCCCCTGTTACCCCTAGACCCGTTCTTCTTCCTTGAAGGTTTTTTTCTTTAATCTTTTCCCAAAGATTAAGTTCATATAATTTAATAAATTCGTCTTCGGGATCAGATTTAATTTTTTCAATAATACCATCAATTTTTTCTATTTCCAAATCAATAATATCATCCATATATCGCTGTGCTTTTTGGACATCTGAAATAAATAAACCATAATTAAACATAGCGTTATCCTCAAAAGGATTTTCGACATACCCAAATAAATTTAAAGCTAATAACCTGCAACTATCATATGGACATAAGGGAATTTCACCACATGGGTTGGTACTAACCGTTTTAAATCCAAACTCTTGGTAAGAATCAGGAATACTTTCCTTTATTACGGCATCCCAAAATAAAATTCCCGGTTCTGCTGATTTCCAAGCATTATGTATAATTTTTTTCCATAATTTATTAGCGTCAATCATTTTGACATATCCAATTTTTTCACCATCGTCATCAAAAATATTAGATAATTCATTAAATTCTCCCTTTAGTATTGAATCCACTTGTAATCTAAAATATGTGGTTGCTTCTTTTCCTTCAGTATGGTCAAATAATGTTATTGGGTATCTTTGTAAGTAAGGCTTATTATTAATTGCCGCATCCATAAATTCATCATCAAGTTTTACAGAAACATTTGCTCCCGTTATCTTCCCTTCTTCTAACTTAGCATCAATAAAATTTTCAGCATCGGGATGTTTTATACTTATGCTTAACATTAATGCACCCCTTCTTCCATCTTGTGCCACTTCTTTTGTTGTATTAGAATATCGTTCCATAAATGGTACAATTCCCGTACTTGTAATTGCACTATTCTTTACTGGACTCCCTGATGGTCTTATGTGTGATAAATCATGACCGACACCACCCCTTCGTTTCATTAATTGGACCTGTTCTTGGTCAATCTTCATAATCCCACCATATGAATCAGAATATCCATCATTACCAATAACAAAACAATTTGATAATGATACTACCTGAAAATTATTTCCAATCCCTGACATTGGGGACCCTTGTGGGATTATTCTTTTAAAATTTTTAATTGTATTATATATTTCACTTTCTGATATTGGATTTGGATACTTCTGTTCAATCCTTGCCAATTCCTTAGCAATTCTTCGGTGCATATCATCAGGTGTTAACTCATAATAATTTTCATCATCCTTTAAACAATATTTTTTTATCCAAACATCAGTCGCTAAGGAATCACCATTAAAATATTCAAGTGTTGCTTTTTCGACTTCTTCTTTGGTGTATGTTTTTAATTTTTTGGCTATATCTGTTTCTAAAATTTCATTCTCCATTTTTAAAAAATAAGGTGTATTTTATTGGTTATTGTTTTCTTTTGCTTTTCTTGCTTTTTTTCTTAGATTTTCGGCTCTTTTATCAGCATCTAATTTCCTTTTATCTGCTTTCGCCTCACCTAATGTTTTTTCTGTTGTTACTATTTTTTCTGGTTTGACAACCCTATCTTGATTTTCGTTATTTTCATCTTTAGGTTGTTCGTTAGATAGATTATCGATTTCATAATTAACCCTTTCTGATTTTTCATCATCAAAATCTAATGTAATTTTGATGTCGTTTACCCCTTCACGCTGTTTTCTTCTCGCTTCTCGTAATGCTTCAGGTCCTCTATTTCTTTTTCTTTCTTCTTCTTTTTCTTCAGCACCAAACATTGTATCTTGATTATCTGCATCAAAAATTAAGTATTCGTTATCAAATATACAATTTGAAAATACAATACCATCAGGTCCAATACGGGATTTTAAAATCGCCATTGTCGCTAATTTATTTTCTTTTTGTTCAAGAGTTTTACCTACTGAAATTACAATATGACCAATCTGTGCTTTTTTAATCGAACCACCCATTAAATTAGTGGTGACAAGTTCCGTTTGTATTGATTCCCTATTTCCTTGGGTAGCCGCCCACATTGCAACATCAAATTCAGTAGTCATTGCTTCTAAATGTCTCATTATATTACCCTCACCTTTCCATTCTTCCCCAGGTGGAGCTTTTTCAGGAACAAGACAATCAACATAATCAAGTAAAATTAAATCAGGATTAAACCCTTCCGATTTAAGTTTTCTTATATTAGATTTTAATTCAGAAATTGTGACTGAATCACTTGGTAATTTTAATATTTTTAATGTTCCTTTTGACTTACTTCTCTTATCGGTAGCTATTTTAATAACTTCTTCTTCTTCCATATGTAAATCATCAGGATGAATACTAGTCCAAATTGTAAAATGTTTTTTCATTACACTTTCTACATTATCTTCAAAAATAATTTGTAGTACATTGGCGTTATCCATAAACCCCGCATTACCGAACATCGTTAATAATGTTGTATTATGCGTCAAAACATAATCACTTGTCACATATAATTCATCTAAATTAGATACTTTCACACAAACAGCTTCTTCGTTATGTGAAAACTCTATTGATTTAATAAATTTCTGTTCTTTATATTTTGTTCTTTTATGATAACGAGTTATTTTTCTTTTCAACCTAAATGGAACAATATCATTAGCAAATGATATTGTTATGGTATATGATAGTTGTCCGTATTTCTTTTTACCTTTATATTTATATATTGGGGATTTTTCATTTACGCTAACTGTCCCACCCAAAGATAAAACTAGTTCCCTTACATCCATTGACAATTGTTTTGAACAGGTTGTATATTGCGATATACCCCTCTTTGAAACATATCCATCACTATCCATTAATCCTTGTAATAATTTTATTCTAACATTAATAGAATTATATAAATAATCTTTTGGGATAAATTTATTATTTGATTTTTTACCCAATAATTCATATTCTAACAATGGTTTGTTAAACTCTTTTTTAAACCTAATAACTTTAATTGTTTTGTTATCCCTATTATAATTACCATAACTTGTGGAATAGGTTGATTCAGAAATAACATTAATAATATCATCATCCTTTGTTGATAATGTAGCATTATCTTTTTCTGGTAAATAACCATCCCCAATTAATAACCCAAGAATATAAGGGTCAATTAATACATTTTTTTTATTAAATTCAACAGGTTGTATTGTTGGTAATCTATAATTTGAATATCCTCTTTTTGATGTTGTTTTCATCATATCAGAGGTTTTTATTACCACATATTCATCTTTTGGTTTATACACCGATTTTCCATGTATTCGTGTTTTAAATTCCCTCATATTTCGTGTATTAACACACCAAAGATGATTTTCATCACACATTACTGACGTTTTATCAGTAAATTTTATATTATATATTGGACGAACACCTTGTGGATATACCCCTAAAATATGCTGTATTTGACCATTTGACCCAATAACATTATCTCCTATTTTAATATTACCAATTTTTTCCCATCCTGTTGGTGTTAATATTAATTCACTTACTGGTTGTGCTTTACCAACTCCAGTTGGTGCTAGTAGAACACCCAACTCACATTTCCCTAATCCACCTTTAAGTATACTATCAACACGACCAATTCCTGTTGGTATTGGTCTTCGTGAATTTGGTCTTATCGTTTCTTTAATATTATCAAAAATATCTCGAGCATCACTTGTTAATGTACCAACTAATAACGCTTTTGTTATTATATCCTCAATTTGTGGGTATGCCCCAAAATCACCCCTATCAATAATTGATTGGACAACTTTAAGTTCCCTTTTCATTACTTGTTGTCTACAAAAATCAAGTGCGGTATCTTTAATTTGCTCCGCATTTTCCACATCAGCATTTTTAACCAAATTAATGGTGTCTAAATGCATTTTTGAAGATGTGTCATTTTTATTTTCTTTGTTTATTTCAAGAATAACACTATCGTAACTTGGGACTTGATTGTATTCTTTAAAATAATCACTCATTATTTGAACAACATATCTAAAAGATCCTGCATCAAAATAATGGGAGTCTAAAATTTCAAGAATTATTGAACCGAATTTTTTATCGGTGAGTATTACTTTCATTAAGGATAGTTGATAATCTGCCCCTAAAGAACCAAAATTATGTTCTGCCGTCATATATTATTTTCTCACATTTTTTAAATTATATCCCAAATAATCTAATTCGAGATTATCAGAAGACAGCACACCAGTTAGCCTTGCTAGTATATTTCGTACTTTTGGTCTTATGTCAACAGTATACCTCACTTTTGGATGGTATATATGTGCTGGAAATATTCTTGATATAAATATACGATTTTCTACTTTAATTTCAAGTAAAAAATGTTCTTCTTGTAAATTTGTTTCATTTTCCACATCATCAATATCATAATAAAAGTTTCGATTCTCGAGTAGATAGTCGATAGTTTTTGTTTTCAAATCACTAGATATTTCGTAGCATATTTCTGACACCACATCGTTTAAGTCAATTGAGTTTAATGCGTCAAAATTAAAGTCTTTTACATTAAAAAATCTTTGGATAATAATGTTTCCTTCTAAAGTTAGTAAAAATTCTACTTTAGTTAATTCTTCTCTATTCATAATTTATTATTTTATTTTATTTATGCCTTTTAAACCTATGTTTATTTTTCTCCTTGCGTGTTAATTTTAAAAATGGACTAAGGAAGTTTAACCAAGCGTCATCCCTTTTAGGTAATAAAAGGAATATTCCATCTTCCATCATCATTTTCATCGTATTTTTATATGACCTACCCTCAGTATCCATTTTTTCATATATCAAATCGTTAATTTCGGTCCGTGCTTCGTCAGTTAATAATGGATTGGATAAATCTATCAATTCTTGATTTATTTTGTAAAATTCATCACCAAATACCCCTAATTTGGATACCCCTGTTAATACATTCTGTATTGTTTTATTATCTTTGTTTTCCTCGAACAATAAATTACTTTTTTCAAGTATATCTTCAACACTTAATTCGGTTGTTCTAACTTCAGGATATAATTTAACAAAGGTTTTTATTCCTAAACTCCATATTCCATAAATGTTATCGGAATAGTCACCACAAAGAATTTTCGCTAATTTTACATTTTCAATTAATATATCTTCGTGTTGGTAAGTTATAATACTACCTTTAGTATATAATTTTCTGTGTGATGGGTTATATATAGAAACATCATCATTAAGTAGTTGGGGTAAGTCCCCATCAGATGAATATATTATAATTTTCTTTTCGTTGGTTGTGTGAACATAATATGCAATATTATCATCTGCTTCACAATGATAATATTCGCCTTGTCGAATATATAATTCCTCTAAGTATTGTTTAATTCTTATTCGTTGGCGATTATAATCACTTTCTTCTGCTTCTGTTTTAAACCGGTTTTTTCGATGGGCTTTATAATGGTGAGAAATTTTCTTTCTATGATATGCCCCGTCTTCCCCATCCCAAAAAACAACTACTTTATCTAGCCGATGTTCATTAATAAATCGTTTAAGAGTGTTTATAAAATGATATAAACCACCAATATGACGACCTTTATAAAAATGATTTTTTAATCCATAGAAACCTATGGTCAGTAAATTATCACCATCAACTAATAAGACAGACATTTCATAATTTATTCTGGTTCAACATCAGTCACAACTTCTAATTTTTCGATGTCTGCGACAGTAACACCTAATCTTCCGCTAATATAATCCGCGGCGAATTTCTTGTATTCCGCAATTGAATTATCCTTTTCTGTTTTATCTTTACCCGCCATAAATCCATGTGCGGTTATAATAATCTTTCCATCTTCAAATCCTAAACCATTTATATGGTTTTTCATAATTGAAACCTTTGTCCATGTTGCTAATCTTGTTTTACGAGTATCTTTTGTTATACTAATCTTAGTGATACCAGCATTTTTTTGATTACCAAACAAGAACACTAATGATGAATTTAACCAAATCGATTCCCCACCTTTTGCTTTAATTTTTGGTTGACCAAATGGATTATCAGGTAGTTCTACCCACGGTTGATTAACAACGACAAGGGTATTCGTATATTCAGATTCACTTTTTCTTGACCCTGTTATTCTTTGATTTAGACCCATACCGATTTTATCCGCTAAGGTCGATGCGTTATGTTGTTTTCCACCTTTACCTTCAAATGTCATTTGACAAGGAACAGAACCTACCGAATCCCATAAAAATAATAAGTCATATGGTAAATCCCCTTTCTTTTGGTCATCTAAAAGACTATTAATGAACTTCGTAATTTCTTCAATAGTGTTAAAATCATTATGGAAAAGAAAAAATCCATCCCATTTTGAATCTCCTGTTTCTTTATTAATTGTTTCTTCACAATCGAATCCCATTAATTTTGCGTGTTCAAAACTCCATTTTTGTTCCGTTATAATAATAACAGGTAAAATATTTTTTTTCTGAGCATCAACTGCCGCTTTTACTAATGCGGTTGTTTTTCCTGTGTCGGTGTGCCCAAGAAACATATTTAAATGTCCCATCGCAGGACCCGGTAATCCACAAGCATCTAAAAAGTCAGGACCTAAATCAAAAAACCTTTGTGGTTTATATGATGCCGTTTTGGAATGTTTGTTTTTAATATCTGCGAATGTTTTTTTCTTAATATTTGCCATAGGTGTATTATATTTTAAATGTGTGTTTTAGTCTTAGTAAAGGGAACATAGACACCAACATATACGTGATGTCTATGAACCCGTGTTTTAATTAAAATGGTAAATCATCTGCTGTTTCTTCTTCAGCCTGTGGATCTTTAATTTTCGGTTCTTTCTTTTCATCACTTGTTTCTGGTTTTGTGCCACCATCTACTGTGGCTTCATCAGTCGTGGTTGAGGTTGAAACATATTTCTTTTGGTCGTTATCCCATCTTGGGACTTCTCCATTAGCAACCATTTCAAGATATTCGTTACTTCGTATTGAATAAACATCTTTCCATGTTAAGTCGTCATCAACCCATTCTTTAATTTTTTCTGGGTCAGAATGAAGAGGTGATTTATCATCTGGGATAATTGCACTAACGATAGAATATTCTTTACCATTATTAGCTTTAGTTAAAGCTAATGTAAGTGATAAGTCACATCCTTCTTCTCCTGTTACATCTGTAATATCACCTTTTTTTCTAATGATTGGAATAATCTTATCAAAAATACCATCACCTTTTACTTTATTTTTAAATCTCCAGAACTTGGGACCATCTTCTTCATTATCTCTATCGATAAGTTTAACAATGAAAAATTTACGTGAATAGTATGATTTTGCTAATTCACTATCACCCTCTTCTCCTGAACTTGCTAATGCATCATGGACATCATTAAGAGGTGATGGTTTCCCTTCTTGTGCTGGGTCATACAACTTCAACCATTTACCGTCAACATTTATTTCATGGAATTTTACTTCCACAAATGGTGTTGAGCCATCTTTGGTTGGTAGGATGCGAATTCTTCTTTCTTCTTCGCGTTTTCCTTTAGGAATAATTGTGGTAAAGTATTTCTTCATTCTTTCTTCTTGTGAAGAAAATTTACCTGAATTGCCGCTTGCGGCTTTGTTCTTCTCATATTGAGCTAGAACTGATTGTGCTAAGTCACTCATAGTGTTAAAATTTTAATTTATTTATTTATTGTTTGGAAAATATACATAAAAAAAACCGGATAACGAAATCCGGCTAGTCTTTTTTTTTAATTATTTTCGGAAAAAATTTTAATCGATTGAATATTAGACGCTAATATCGTCATCGTTTAATCTATCATTAAAAGATTGTTTAATATCTTCTTTATTGTAGTTAGATACATCATCTTTTGTTAGTACATATTCATTTTTACCAGCTTTCTTCATCTCATCTTGCTTATGGTCAAAAAATTCATCTGGTTTTTCATTAAATGGATAAGAATCTAAACTTCTCATTTCTAATTTTTCCTGTGGCGTTTGTGGTTTCATTTCTTCCACCTTCGACCCAAGGGCATCTATTTTACTTATAACATTATCCATATTACTTAACATACCTTCTAATTCTGCTAATTTTGAAAATACCCCATCCATTTTTTGTATAACATCATTATTTTCTGTTTTAGATGATTCTAAATCTTGTTTAATGTTTTTTGTCATATTAACCAAATCAGTAATATCAATTTCTTCAGTTGTATCATCTGCAACAGGGTCTACTGGTTCTGTTTCCGCTGATGGATCGTCCGCCGCAAGTGGGGCGGTAGTATCTGGTGTATCTGGTACTTCCGGAGTTTCAGGAGCGGGTGGTACTGCACCTTCTCCTGGGGCTGGTGGTAATCCTGAACCACCAGGCACAGGTGGAATATCCGTTGGCTCCGCTTGTTCCATTAGTGTTAACGCTTTGTTACTAATATCCCTATATCTGGATACTTCTTCCTGTAATCTTTTTTCTATTTCATTCATAATATTAATCAGATAATAATTGTCTACCGTCTTCGGTAATATATTTTTTATTTATTCTTTCAACCAATCCGTCTTTAGAACGAATAATATAACATTCCCCTGTTTCTAAATCACAAACTTCTTCTTCTTTCCCATCTGCCGATTTAGTTCTAACAATATTTTTTTTCCCTAAAAATTTGTCAAGTGTTTCTGTAATATCTTTTTCCATATTCTATTTTGTTATATAAATATCAAAAAAAACACAAATAATATCATTTTAATCGAAAATAAACTGTATCATCATTTTCTAACCTTAAACTTGTCATTAATTTTCTCGACATTGATACCCCTAATATTGATTGTGGACCAATATGTACAGGTCCACTATATATCTTAGTATCGTGGTCAAAATTAGTATCAACAGTTATTTGATCCTCGTTTTTTGGGTTTTTAAATATTGTTTGCGGAAATTCTGATAATACATCATTTGGATATAACCCACCACCCCCGGTCATTTGTCTTAGTAGATGTTCTTGGTCAAATCTACTAGAATAAAATGAATGTGTGTTCGTTGTATTTTTTATTTCTCCCCAAGTTACTTGAGTTTGATTCCCATCATTATCACCATACCTAGAAATTATTGACATTGTACTTGAATCATTAAGTGGGTGTGCGGCATCAGCTCCGGGTGCTCCCATTTCTGTAACGGTGGTTCTTAACCATTCCACACCATCTTTATCTTTTATTAATAGAATGAATTTTTCACCTTTAAATCCATTATATGGTATTCCATACTCTTTAATTCCAGGTCGATTTATTAATTTTTCACCCTGAAGTGTACCTAATTCATCCTCCATTGGATTAATTGTGTAAGTATTATCTTTACTATCGGTATATTCGGTTTCATATTGTGTCACGATTTTAAATTCAAGTTGTTCTTGTTTAACCCTCGCAACCGCTCTATTAGATAACACATCGAAAAACGCTCGATAACTTGCCAAAAACGAATCTCTTGGGTCTGGTAGGGATTGTAATGGTATTCTACTTCCCGTAAATGTTGTTTCTATACCGTTATTTCTTATAACATGATTAACTTCAGTTATCCAATAAGAACCCCTAAACATTGGTACATTTTTAAGATAAAAATACATTGTTGGTTGAATCATAACATTACCCATACATGAAACAGTACATTGATATGATGCTGTTCGATATATATCGAATAACCCTATATCTATTTGTGCTGTACTTGAACCACCTTGAGAATTACCTAAATTTTCTAATACTTGAAACGATTCTGATGTATTTCTAATTGTATTTTGATTTAACTCCAATCCTTTAAATATTGATTGGTTTTGATCACCGAAACTAACCTCAAAAGCTACTACTTTATTCGATTTCGAATAATCTATGTTCCTAAACACATCTGGAGCGATAACAAGAGGATTATTATTTACAAGACCCATATCAAAACTATCATTCGCAAATTTTGAATCCCTATCAATATCTGACATTTCAAGTCGTTTTGATAACGGACCTGTGTATTGTAATATAATTTTTGGTGACGATTCCTCATGGTCAACTTCTAAGAATGTCCCAAATAAGTTTCTAGCAACATTTTTTGATGGGATGGTTTTTCTTGTATTTGAAAAATTAGTACCATAAAAATTAACATATGCGGGTAAAGGTCTAATATCTACCCCACTATTTTTAATTAAAAGATTAATTAACGAAAATAAATTTACCTTTAATGCGTCCTTTTGTTTTAAAACACCGATTAATCTATCCATAGTTAAATAAACATCATCACCAATATCCCTGTTTGCTTTATCCAAAAATAAGAATTCTTCCATTAATGTTCTTTGACCTAATGAATTTCCTGCTACCCACTTATCATTAAAGGATTTAAAGAAATCATATAATTCAAGTTTTATAATATCATCATTGTACCCACGACTGATTGTTAATGTTTCATCTATATCTAATGTTTCTAATTTCGAAAATCTGTTAATTAATGTGTCTAAAAATAAACTTCTTCGTTGTAAAATACCACCATAGTTTGGTTCGGTTGCTGTTGCGGTTGTATTTTTGTCTAATACATTATCAATTAAATAATTAATAAAAGTATCTTTGTTTGTGACATCAATTCCCGCCGCACTTGCCCCGGCGTATGTGTAAATTAAGAATCTTAAATTTTTAATATTATCTTCATTTAACGCAATATTATTTGTAGTGAAAAAGTTCAAATAATATAAATCCATATCTTCACCAAGATATAATGTAATGTAATCTAAATTTTCTTGTGTAATCTGTGCTGAATAAAATTGTCCAACATCAAAATTTTCACTATCTATTCCAGTAAATCCAAATAATGAATATGGATCGATTTCTTTTGGGTTCGCTAGTGTAAATTTAAGTAAATTCTTATTACTTAACACTTCTTCAGTAACATCTAATAAAGTTTGTTCTTGGTCATCAGCTAAATCACTAATTGTTGGGTCATCATTTGTTGGTGTTATATAAACCAAATCTTTTAACATTGTTTGAAATGATGAATATTTTACATCATACGGAGTATATTGTGTTTCGTCACTAAGGATTTCAGATGCAAAATATAAAAATTCTTGTTCAAATATATCTAAAATGTCAGGTTTAAATGTGGCAATTAAATCAATAACTTTTTTATTATTATCACTTAATGAATATGTGTTTCCTGTTGTTTTAAAATATTGGTCATGTGCGGGGAATGTTTCACCTGTATATGTAATAATATCATCATTATTATTAACCCATAATATTTTTAAATTATCTTGCTCTGATTCTTCAAACTCAAATATATCTGAATAAACATTTTTTCCATTTGAAGGTAGGAACGTGTAACCGCTTTGTGTTGGTTCAAATTTTGAGTTATTAATTACTGATGTCCAAGTACGATTACCATTCATTATTAATTCTTCATTAATTATATTCCCAGCGTCACAAGCGTTTGTATATCCACTTGTTGTTGCCGCTGTTGGGTCATAAAATGTATACCCATGAATAATTTGATGAAATATTGATTGGTAAAATGGATATAATCCAATATCATCTTCATCTGCTCTATCAATTGTGTATATGCCAAGTTCACCAAACTCATATGTTCTACCATTATAATTGTCAAACATTAAATCCCCATCGAATTTATCTGTGATATTATCAATTATATCAATTCCATTTGTAATATATGTTTTATACCTATGATATATTGAACCCCATTTTAACATTAAATGGTAAGGGATAAAGTGTGTTGCACCAATTTCCCTAAAAATGGTACTCATTAATACTTCCTTACTTGTGCTACTTGTACCTTTATCGCTTTTATATGTTATCGTATCATCCAAATCTTTAAATGGTAAAGAGTTTAGAAATAGATACGATGATGATGCATATTTTCCACTTATTTTCCCGTTAATAAAATCGATATATAATTGTTTATGAAAATAAGGTGTGTTTAAAATATGCCTATAATCATCATTAATATTAACTCTATATTCAAAAATATTATCAGTATAACCATCTTTTACCCATTCTTCTGTGTTGATTGGTGATGATATGAACGCATCATTTGTTCTTAACCCTAAAATTCCGTGTAATTCCAATTCATTCTTCCCGAAATTTCCTGATGGTAGATATGATTTGTATGTTGTAGAATTAAATGGGTATATTTGTGTCCTATATCCTTCTGATTTATAATTATTAAGGTTATCTACGAATTTTTCGTATTTATCCCCAAAATCTATCGTACCTGATGTTTCTTCATATTTTTCTACATTAAAATCCCAATCTAATGTTTCTGTTATATAAGAAACTGTTGGTGTTTGACTAGTATGATAAGGCCATCTTTCAAATGCAGAATAACTATACATTAAATCTTCAAATTGAGCAACGGATGTCGCTTGTTGTTTTAATATCTCAATCGCGGTATAGTTTTCTTTTATCTTATTTTCTAAATTTTCGAACTCAATTTCCGCTAATTCTTGTATTGTTGTTGGGCTGTATGAATCTATTGATGTAATAACACTTGCTCTTTCCCATATTTCATATAAAATAGATGTCATTGATTTATCATAATATGGTGATACGCCTGTTAAATTTGTAAAAGTAGATAAATCATATGTATCTACCTTTTCAGTATCGGTTTCAAAAACATAAGTAACAAGATCCGATGGTCCTTCTTTTTCTGTTAATGGGTCAGTTTTACGGGTAGCAACCGAGTTGTATTCTTCTACAAACCCTACTTCCGGCCATAATGTTGTATCATCTGACTTTAATTTTTTAGATATACTACTCGCTCCAGGATAAATTAATATATTTTGTTTTGTACCGACAGTTGTTTCTTTAACTTCTGGCCATGGGTATATATTATCAGCACCAATGCTATCTGTTGAAACATTGCTTAAAACCTCACTTCTATTTTCTGCTTGATTAAATGCGTCTATATGAACTTTTTTTAATAATCTAATGTATGTATCCGCATTTGCTAAAACAACACCAATAATGTTTCTCATTGTTGGTTCGAATCCAAATCCGGTTTCAGGTTTTTTTACAATTTTATTCATTTCTTCCTGAAGATTTTTTTCTAATTCGTTGCATTGTTCCGTATAATCTCTTCTAACATTATTTATATCAGATATTAGTTTGTCATAGTCTATTAAAACCTTTGCACCTGTTTGTCTATAATATTTTTTAATACTTTCTGGACTTGATTTCCATATTTTATTAAGGGATATTTGTTTAATATCTATTCCATTCTTTTTAAGTAAACTATCGTCCCTACCTACACCAAACGCTTGGTTACCGTTTAATTCTTCTGTGTAATTTTTTAATATATGTTCTAATGTACCTGTTGCGTCCCCATCAACTACGAATTCTAATGAATTTGAGTCGTTATCTGATAACTTATATAAATTAGTACCATCAACTTCTTCAACTTGACCCGATAAGTGTAATTTTTTCCACGAATCAACAGAATTATAAAATGATTGTATTAGTTTTTCAAAATCATTAACCCCAGATAATACTTTTGGGTCTACAATTTCACGAAAAATTTCGTTTTCTAGTATTTTATCTAACCTACCAGCAATTACCGCAATTTCCTGTAATGTTTTAACAGGAAAATCATCAGCTAATAACCCCTTTGATTTATATTCGTCATATACTGATTTTAATGTGACATAACCTATACTTGTTTTCTTTAATATTTTATCATAAAATCCAGTATTTTCATTATATTGAGCTAATGTCCCTTTTTCACCAGTAGGGTCTGATTCACTATTTACAGAACGCTCAACCCCATACATATATGGTGCGTTTAATATACCCGCTAATGGAATATCATTTAAAAACGCGAATGTTGAGCCAACAAATGTTGTATCTATATCGAAATTACCCGTACCTGAATTAAATGCGGAGTTAAAACTAACCATATGTAACCTATATCGAATAGCTTTACCGTAATATCCCTTAACTGTTAAATAAAATATCGGCCATGGGATATGGAAAAATGCTTTATACGGTGAATTTTCAGGTGATTCAAATAATGTTTTACCCCTAACATCAATAAATTTTATTTGTATTTGAGGAATAAAATTTAAACCAGTTATTTGTATATTAATTTGTTCAATACCAAATGTTTGTGCTGTACTGTCAGATTGATTAAATTCCTTATTATCAGCATAATTGGTATTGTCTTTTCCTTTTTTTTCGGTTACATTAGTAAATGAATCAGTCCAAGTAGTGTCATAATCTTTACCTTTATCGTTCTGTAAAAAATTTAATGTACCTTTTGCGATAGAAACAAGTTGATTCGTTTCATTACCCGATATAAGTGTGGTTCTAGGAACTAAATCAGCTTCTAAATTCACATAAATGACTAGATTTTCTGGTTCAACTTCCCTTTTTTGAAGATACCCATTCGACAATACAGTATTGGGATCAATATAAATTAAATTATTTTGGTCCGTTTTTACTAAAATATCCCCTGAATTTGTTAATTTATCCGCCATAGTACAATTTATACAAATCTACACTTCTCTTATAATCTTGTAAAGTCGAAAGGAGAGGTAATGGTATTCTTAACATAAAATTATCAGGAATTTCAAATTCGATACTACCCGCTAATGGATTTGCTTGTAAAATTAACCAACTGAAGAATGGTGTACCATATTTTTCATCAGATATCTTATCAAGTCTTGTCTTACCTTTTTTATACTGCACATATTCATCAGTCCCTTTAATTGGAATTTCAAGACCTGGAACTATTTTAAATGTTCCATCTTCTTCAAAATATTGGTATCTATCAAAATATTGTGAGCTCATATCTTATAAAAATTTAATGTTGAACCTAATTCAACTTTATTTGACATTATGTTTGTTAATTCTGTTATTTCATCCCCCACAAACTCGTAAGGTTCTAAAACTGTGAATATTACGGGATTTGTATCTTTTTGTGTTGGAAATTTCTTTAAATTCACATCTATTGGGTCTGGTTCTTCTAAGAATTTATCTAACCTTTTATCAAGTTTTGAAATATAATTCGTAAAATTACTATCATCCCTATATAAATTTAAAATTTGTTCCTTATCTTCATATAATAATAAAGATAATAATTCAGAAAATACACTATCATCCATTTCATCACTTGGTGTAGCGAAAATATATGACGTATCTAAATCATCAGTAAATCTATCATAATAATCTTGTACATACTCGATAACCTTATCATATTTGTCATAAAAATTCGTATAATCAGTAAATGTAACACCTGTTGTTGAACCATCAGTTTCGACATACCCATCATGATTATGCTGAACAATAAAATTCAACTTATCAAGTGTAGATATTAAATTATTTCTTGTACTTTCAGCACTTGTAATAGAACCATTATCAATAAATTCGTCTCCCCAATCTTTTATTTTTTGTGTAAGATAAATTTGAAGTTTTTGCTCTGATATTGTCATTAATCCTTCACCTAAATCCTTATCGAACTTCATTAATTCACTTATATTTGTAGATTGTCTTTTTGTGTCCATTATTGAAATAAAATTACCTACATAATAACCGAAATCTTGATTATTTCCTTGTGGATATTCACCTAACATTTCCATTGTTTCCGTACCTGACCCTGTTTGAGCGGTATAGTTATACACTTTTCTATATGTTGGAGAAAAGAACATTGATGATATTTTTGCTCCGTATTTTTCACTAATATCATATAAAGCGTCTTTATGTGCGTTGAAATAGTCTTCTACTCGTGTAAATGAATCACCAACAATATCCGTATATTGTAATGTGGTAACATCATTAACTGTAACTATTTCACCAATATATTGTCCCGCATTAATATTATCTGCTGTGTTAGCGTTCCCTTCTGGTGTTGGTACACCATTTGCTTCATTTAATAATTCTTCTAAGAACCCCTTTGTATATTTACTTCTATCTTCTGTCGCTGTTGCTCTATAATCATACATTTCGGTATTCGCATAGAAATTAGATGATAATGCGTTTTGTAATAATTCCACAGGTTTTTCTAATCCATGACCACCAATAAAACTAATTTGTAATTGAACATCAGCAATCATTGGTTGGATACCTATACCTTCAGGGTTTAAATCCCAAGTCGTGTCATCGTATGAAATATTAACATCACGAATAATAACTTTTGAATGATAAAAATCACCTATTCTCATAACACATACTGGTGGTGGACCAAATGTTGTATTTCTTGCATTTAAATCGTTTATATCACTAATACCTTTAATCGGAATTGTGTCGCCAGGTCTAATACATTGATTTAAGAATGTTAATCTAGCATTTAATCCTTCAGGTGTCATTGAATGGAACGCAGGATGAAAATATTTAAGTTTTTCCCTTAATGATTGAAACGCAACTGGTGAATCTTCTTCAAATTTTTGGAAATAGTAACACTCTGAAAGTGTTTTCATTATTATTCTTTTTAATTCATCCAAAGGTGGTCTTTGTTCTTGTGGTGTTTTACTATCTATTGGATTTAAAATAACTTTTGGTACATTAGGGTTTTCCGAATCATCTATCGTAGTTGTTCCCTGCACATTACCATTTGTACTTGCAAGTGTTGTTTTAATATTAACATCTGCTTGTCTACATTGAAATGTTATAGGTGCTGTTCTTTTTATTTCGTCACTAGTAAGAAATGGTTCAGAACATTCGCTCGATCCTGTTTCACCTAAATTATTTATTTTTGTAAATATAATATTACCCTCAGCCCAACCATAACCGAGTGACTTTAAAGGTATTGATGGTAAATTTGATCCATCAGTTGGCCATGACACATCTGGTACACTACCACCATTTATTTTATCTAAAATATCAATAATAATTGAATATGTACGTCTATATGTTAAATCTTCGTTATAATCATTATTTGCTGGGGATGACGCTGATGATTCTATTTTTATTTCAATATCTTTTACTTTTTTTTCCGTTAATGCATTTTTAATGCTTGTTAATGTGTTATCATACTCAGTATAATTTGATTCTAGCTCATCAAAATAACCAGATATGGTACTAATTGTATTTGCTGACCAACTCTCAACTTGTGTTGAATCTAATTCTGGAACATTCCATAATAAATTTGCATCATTTGTTTGTATATCACCTGACGGATATGATATAAGTGTTTGTAATGCTATTGTTAATTCGGCGATGTAATTACTTTCATTTCCAATATAATTGTTATATATTGTTGTGTATTTTTCCGTTGTTGTTTTATTACCACTTGGTGCA
>Ga0114918_10000586_pt1 | contig 31561 bp, 71 predicted proteins | sample LantaG_FD_87015 | JGI IMG/M metagenome (GOLD analysis project Ga0114918, IMG submission 87015) | Deep subsurface microbial communities from Baltic Sea to uncover new lineages of life (NeLLi) - Landsort_02402 metaG | ecosystem: Environmental > Aquatic > Marine > Oceanic > Sediment | place...
AATTCGAGATTTACCAGTTTCTGTTGTATTCATTATAACATCAAGAATAATATCGACATCTTCTTCAGTAAAAGACACTCCATCTTCATCATTATCTCTAATTTCTAGATACAAAGGATCAGAATTAGATTCACATTTTTTAATGGTAAATGTTGTACCTCCTGATGATTTAAATATATGGGAAGTTTTAACAACTCGTTTAGTTTCCCAATCATCTGCAAGTATGTCTTCTTTACTAAGTATTGAGTCCTCTATGTCATCTATCCAAATACTATTAAAATATCTTTTCAGTGGTAAATTTAATGCTAATGCTTCATGTAATTTCATAGTGCTCCTGTGTATATTTTCCAATGTTGGATATTTTTGTGCTCTAATTTATAATTTTTTATTTCTACTGGTGTACCTTTATATTCTCCGTATTTGTAGTATAAAATAATTTTACATTTTACATAAGTCTCATTTTTATACTTAGGAACAAAACTCCAGTAAAGATCTGAGTTATCCGTAGTGTAATAATTTTTTCTAAGTATTCTCATTATATACCTTTATAAACGCTATTAATAATTCAGCCTTTACTATTTTTTTCTGAACCCTTATTTTCTTAGATCCTAAACCTCTTTTACCTTTTTTACTTTTTTTAGCAGCTTCTAATATAGCTCTCCAAAGATCTTTAGGAATATCAACACGACCCTTTTCATCTACTTCTAGTTCATATTTTTTATTCATATTAATCCCAAAATCCATCTACGTTTTTTTCTAATAAATAATAATATCTCTCTAACTGACATTTAGTTACCATCGAATCTTTTTTAAAAGCAACCTTTGTTCTTCTACTTTCTTCTTCTGAGCGATTATTCATTTTATCAAAATAACACTCGCCTGATTCCAAAGACTCATTATAAATTATTCCCCAATAATAATGAGTCTGCATCCCATCTTCAGCCATTCTTCTTGACAGCTCAGTAAACTCTGCTAATAGCCTCATTCCTCTAGTATCTGGTTTATCATTCCATACTAGGTGAGTATCTCTAGAGTTCATATAACGCTTAACTCGGACCATATGAGCATGAATTAGCTCATGTATTCCATTAGCATCATAGTCCCTAGTTCTAGAAGCTCCTATTCTACCATAATAGAAAAAGCGTTTAATGTAAAGGAAAAAGTTTTTAATTCTGTACATTAAAGCTCTCCTATATAAGCAAATTCTACAGTTTTATTTAATAGGTCAAATATATGATCACTATATAAAACAGGCTGCCATCCAAAAGTAGTATATACTTCTATTTGAGTTTTATAGGGGAACTTCTTATTATACCCTTTCGGGTATAACAGTACCAAGTTGTCATTTTCATTAATGTAATATCCGGGTATATTTAAGTTCATTTTTTCTCCTTATAATATTTTCTTACAAACTTGCATAATATTTGCCTAACTCTTTCTCTAGTCATTGGACCATAACAGTATTCTAACAAAGTTAAGTTATCCATATCTATAGTAGAATCATAACAGTACATATGTGCAATTATATTAACTTTACCAGTAATAGACTCCTCATCAATATTATTAAAACAATATCCTAATAATCTTTTAGATGGCACAGAGTACTTTATACATAGGTTATATGGTAACAAGTATCTATAGTTAAAAATACAATAATCTAATTTTACTAATAATTCATTTAACATATTCCTCCTAAAAAACGGCTGTTGGTAAAACTGACGGCTACCGTATCCGGGATTCTTCCATTCCATCCAGAGAGTTTCTTGAACCTCACAAACTAACGGTTTAGAGCTACCGTTACACCTAACCACTTTTCCAATCCGAATCGGCTTTCACTCTACCACAGAGAGGCAGGTTACGCCTGATTATTTTCAGCAGAAGCTAATCACACTACAATAGAAGCCAGCCAACCTCACAACATTTTTACAAGCATGTGACTCTTTGCTATACTAGGCACGACTAGTACTATCTAGTTCGTCGCAATAGCGGCTTTTTTGCAACTAACTCCGAATTATCAGTTCCGGTGTTACTTTAGGAATTTATAGTAAATTACAACTCCTATAAACATTATATTCGAGAAATAATTAAAAGTCAAGGCATTTTCTTGTTTATATACTACATAAATTAAAGTAAATAGTTCTCCAAAAAACCAAAGCATTATAAAAGCAGTAGAAATATCACTTCTCTTGTTTTTATATGCATCATATGCTATAGGAGCACCACATATAGCTAATAAGAAAGATCCTATCCAAGATAGTATCTCCATTAATGCCCTTCTAGAAGATTATGCGCCAATTCCGCCGGAGCTTTTAAAGCTATACTTAATTTATAATTATTTTCCATTATATCTTGAACAAATACTCTACATTCCGCAGCTTTTTCTTCCGGCACGTTCATAACTAATTGATCATGAATTTGAAGTGCTACCCAACCATCGATTCCCCGTTTAATGAATTCTCTATTGATTTCTATAGCAGCAAGATTTACAATACTTGCACCTAGAGATTGTATCTGGAAATTCCTACTATTATTAATACCATTCTTATAATCCATATAAGCAGAGTTAACTCTTCTAGTAGCCTCGTCTTTCCCAAGATTATTCGACATTTTTTTTATAAGCTTATTTCTATATTTGTAGTCTAATAGTTGATCTTTATGACGACTATAAAGTTCCTTAACTCTTGGCAAATGTCTTATTCTCCCGACTTCTGAAGTTACGAATCCATAATGTTGAGCCTGATACTTAGATTCATCCATCCATTTTTTAAGTTCTGGAAAACCATCTAAATAACCATCTATAAGAACTTCAGCTTCCTCTGTAGTGATTCCTAACGTCTTACCTAATGCATATGCTGTCATACCGTATGGAACGCCTAAGCAGTAAGCTTTAGCCGCCTGACGTATAGCCTTATTTACTTTACCTAAATAGTTATCAGCTTTTTTATCAGCACTAACACCTTCCATTTTTTCTGTAGCAATTGCAATAGTTGAATAGAAATCGTGACCTTTTCTGAATATATCCTTAAGACCTTCATCTCCAGAAACGTGAGCAAAAACATGCGGCTCTAAAGATTCATAATCGTCGTCAATAAAGATTCTACCTTCACCTGCAATTATAAAAGCTCTAATTCTATTATTGTATTTTAATACTACTGGATCTAATTCCCCTACTTCTTTAGGTCTTGGAAGCTGTTGTAAATCTGATCCGTATCTTCCTGAAATTGTCCCATGCTGTTTGAAACTTGGATAATAAATTCCATCTTCATGATTATCTAGAAATCTATCAATATAAGTTCCACGAATCTTAATAAGTTTATTATAATTACTTAAGTTCTTTGACCACTCGAAATCTAAAGTATCTAGATGTTGAATAAAATCATCATTGAATTGTGGAGCACCTTTACTAGTTCTTGATAGTGGTTTGATTCCAAAGTAGTCGAAAATTATTTCACCTAACTGTTTTTTTGAGCTGATATTAATTGTTTTTTCATTAATAGAATCATATATATTTCTTCTAACAGTATCAATTATTCCGCTATTTAAATAACCACTATCTCCAGATAATAAAAAGAACTTGTAAACAGAATCTTCTAATAGACCAATGTTTTTAGCAGTTAAACTAAACTTGCCTGACTTCTCAGATATTGGAAGATCTAATTCATATGTTTTTGCAAGTTCTTGAGCAAAATTTCCTTTATGCTTTACTTCAATGTCTATCAACTTATCAACATACCAACTCATACCCTCATCAGTTGACATTATTGACACTATAACTTTTTCTTCTAAATTTTCAATATCTACTTGAATCTCTTCTCTTGACGATTTAATATAAGGTAAATCTAAAGTTACACCTTTTTTCTCCATCTTAACAGTTACCTCTTTATATAATGGCATTGGTTCCACATCAAAAAAGAAATCAGATAGTGATTCTTTATTAAGCATATCTAAATAATAATGTCCAATCCTTAGCGTTAAGTCAGCATCAGCACAAGCATATTTTCCTAGTACAGGTAAATCAGCTTTATACATCTCATAACAAGCTTTAGTTATAGAGCCACCGTTTTTTACAATATTTTCTTTAAGCTCTATCTGTTCTTCATTGGCAGCTTTTTCCATGTCCATACCAAGGTATTCTTGAATTTCAATAGCAGTTCTTTTTAATTGAAAAAAACCATCTTCGTTTACAGTATGCTTCATAAGCATTACATCGGAAGTTAAGCTCGGCAATAAATCTATCCCAAAGTTACTTTCTACTATTCTACAGTCGAAACTAGCGTTCCACATTAATAGCTCTTTTTCAGCGACCATTTCCAAAAGCTTTACGAAGTTCTCTTCAGAAACACATCTGATTAGCTCTCTTTTTTCAGTACACCATGTAAATCTGGCAATATAAAATGCAGTTCCAACTTCGCCAGAAAACGACATCCCAATTACAGTATCTTTTCTAGTATTAAGTCCAGTAGTTTCTGTATCGAACGCATGGAATTGATGCTGTTCAATGTGTTTTATAGCCGCATCAATTTGTAAATCGTGGGAAATTATATGGTAGTTTTTACTACTCATTATAATTTACCTTTTTCTATCACTTCTTCAAAACTCACTTTAACTTTAACAATGCCACATTCTTCAACGCACTTTCTATGAGCTTTGATGCTTTTTTCCGAGAAGTATATATCTACTCCATGCCAATCATCAGGAAAGTGGTAATCCCAATCGGTCTGACAAACATACGCTGTATATTCTTTTTCTTCCTGCATAATTTCGTCATGACCACTATAAAAAAAATCAATAAGTTTCTTCATTTACCATTCCTCTCCATCTTCCGATATTACCAAGTAATCCTCGATATGACATATAGTATAAAACCAGATTAGTTTTTCTCTATCCTCGTCACTAAGGATATTTCCCGGACCTTTTATGTAATTATACAGTATATCATCTATCTCGTCAACATCTTCACATAAATAAGCAACTTCATCTATTAAGTCGAAATCTGACATATCCTCAACTTCTTTTCTGATACCGTATACTTCAAAGTAAAGTGGCGTATAAAAGAAATTTCCGTCTAACCAACAACCGCTATCTTTCATTAATCTTCTTTAAAGCTTCTTTCATAATTCTATAAGCTCCTAAAACATCTTTCAATTTATACTCCGCATCTTTTCTTTGTAAATCTAATAGTTTTATTTTTTCTGCTGACTGAACATTAGATTCTTTTGCTACGGTTAATTTAAAGGAAATTTTATCATTTTCTTCAGCAACTACTTTTAAACTATTCTGAAGATCTTCAACTTTTTGCTCAAGCTCGTTTATAATACTAATAGCTTGCTCTAAATTCATCGGTGCATTTTTATAACTTGACATATTTTCTCCTTACATTTCATCTCTACTATCATAACCGTCATTTATCATTTTAGCAACTACTTTTTCAGTTAATTCTTCATAAGGATACAAAGAAAAGAATACCTCTTCAACCCTGTCTTGATCTAATCCTAATAATCCGCAGGTAAACAGAAATGAATTACTACTGTGATACCATTGCCCTGCTAAGTTATCAGGAGCATTTTCTAAGAAATGCGCTATACAATCTGGTATCTTTTCTCGTTTCTCACCAAATAAGCGTTCTGTAAGCTCTTCGATTCCTTCTCCAACAACTACTGATACTTTGGACTCATAACGCTTTAAAACTGTGTTCTTGGGCTTCTGAGGCACTATTGGTAAAAGTAACTCAGAATCATACCAGAAACCTGCCACCATTTTAGCTCCAAAGAAGAAACGAGCCGTATCACCGACACATGCAGGATCTGCAGGAAAATACTCTGCTAATTTTCTCATAGTAGATTCAAATACAGCTTTAGTTGTAATAGTTTTTCCAAGAGGGAATATTAGGCGGAATCTATGAGTATCATCGGTATGGCTTGTACTTGGTAAGCATAAACATGCTATGTCGAGTTTATGAACCATTGCTTCAGATTCTTCTATTGTCATACCATCGTCAATATCAAGTACCATGAAATCAGTTGAGATGAATCCGTTCTGGTTTCTATAGTCTTGAAATATACTCGGACTCCAAGCATAATTACAAAGGATATCGATTAGATCATCATGCGTTCTAACTTCTACAATCTCAGCTTTATGTGGCTTAGATGTATACCAAGCTTCTTTAGTCTTTTCTTCTTTAGATGATGGAAGTGCTACAGCTTTCGGGAAAATACTAATTTTCATTATAAACCTGTATTAGTTATATCATCTCCAACCTTAATAAAAACCGAATGACCATAATATCCATTATGACAATTATATACAGCAAATTGCAAAGAACCTTTACTGGTGTTCAAAGTAATAAATTCAGTTTCATTAAAAGAAACATACTCATTAGATAATCTCTTCATTAAACTAGACGTTAAATTACCTTCAGTTATACTAACATTATTGATGTTAGCTCCTATAAAATTAACAATATTATCTTCTGTTGAAATCATTCCCCAATTCTCACAACAACTTTGACCATCATCTATAGCTATAATAATATCTCTCTCAGTAGTTTTTATTCTATATCCATCAAAAGTTTGCCAACTATTTTCAGATTCCTCTAATTTCTCACCAAAAAATTCATCTACACTAATTAATTGTTCCATTTTATTCTCCTATCTGATTATTTTTCGGTCTGATCTGCTTCATTATAAGCTTATCGATTACATCATTTTTTTTATCTAAAGTAGCAAAAATTACTGCTGAATTAATCTTTTTTTCCTTACAGTAAACTCCAATATTTCTTCGTATTTCTTCATCGTGAACTACATCTTTCATCACATTTGTAAATAAGCACTCTATTATTAACGCTTCATCATTATAAGCATCTTCTAAATCCTCAACTAATTGATCAGCTTCAACTCGAAACTCTTCAGGTAAATGCTCCAAATAATCCACATTAACTTTGCCGTTCTCCATTGCCTTCCACATACTCAGTGGACTCATATGATTGATGATCCTAGAAACCCGTAAATACTCAGCAGATTTAAATTTGATCCGTTCTCCATTTTCTAATCTTACTACATATCCTTCTTCTTGATGATCTAGTGTTTCAAGATGCTGTTGAAGATCTTCTATAGTGTCGAAACTTACTGAATCAGCATGGCTCATTCCAGTTTCTTCATATTTATATGGAAGATATTTGTGACGCTTTCCATAAGATCCCAGTATAACTAGTTTCTCTTGCTCGCCGTAATTTACAATAATCTTATTTTCAGGATAAATTATTTCTACTAGTAAAGTACATCCTTGTAAATGATCGGGCATATTATATTTAGCCAACATCTCTTTACCCTTAATCGCTTGATCACTTGTAAAGCTGCCTCTAGTATTTACTCGCCATTCTCCGCCATAATAGTAAATTATTCCTAACGACCCGTCTAACTTCTCAAAGCACTCGAAATTCTTTGAGTTAAGTATCTGTTTTTTCTTTTCATCTTGATGCTCCCCGAAGTTCCAGAACTTAGGAAATGCTCTTGCCACGACTTTTCCTGTTTCGATCTCATATACTGTACCTCTAGCATTAGTAGTAATATCATCCCAAGCTTTTTCATAAGTGCAAGCATCGGTATAATTCCAAAGTATTAATTTTTTACAAGGACTAATCACTTGTCGAAGTAGTTTCTTTTCTACATATGGTTGAAATCTTTCTAATGATTTATGCATACCAATCTTCCTTCAAATCCTCGACATTATAACCACATGCACCTAGAAACTCTATAAATGAGTTAATTAGATCTTGTCTACTAACAGTATTAGCTTCAATAGTAACTCTAGTACAATCATATTCATTATTTGGATCTTTTTCTTTTACGAATTTATATTGCATCATTTCTCCAGTGAATTTGATTCTCTGATCTAGTACTTATCTCTATATCAAAAACTTAAATTACATATTCTATTTCATCAAATTCTTCCATAGTTGGAGGGTAAAAGCTTCTCATCATTTTCTCGATAACTTCCCTCCCAATTACTTTACCAGATCGATTTTCGTTTTGCAAGAACAATGTCGGCATATCCGGTAAAAAAACTACACATTTTTTCTTGTACTCAGATCCGAAGTGCGATAATGACTTTCTACGACTTTTCTTGCTCATATGCGTCATATCTACTATTACTTGATCTTGTCTTTTAGCATAGGCAAACTTCTGAACTAGCCATCTATCTACTAACTTTTGATTAGTCTGTTTCCATGCGTTATTATAATCTAGATCAGGAAAATGTTCAGCAAAATAATGATCTCTAGAAACTATCATAGAAAGCTTTCCAGTATCTCTATTATAAGCATTATTATGAGTCCACCTACTTTTACCAGATCCCGGCAATCCGCACAATATAATCACTTCTTTTTCTTTCTTACATTTTTTGTAATCTTTCATCTTAGATGTAATATATACTAGGGGAGATATTTCAGCATCTCCTGCAGTATGGAATCTACCTGCATGATCAGCTTTTCCTAAAAGTCTTAGATTTGTAATTAATTGTCTATCACCAATATCAGCTAATTGTTGTTCGTTTAACTTGTATATTTGAGTATGTAAAGCGATCATATTAAAGATTCTAGTCTGCTGCCTCTTAGTTAGCCCTAGCTCTTCTCGCTTCAAAATCTCTAGTGACATAAATGCAGATACAGCATCATGATTAAAGAAGCTCACACGTCCATTTTTAGGGTTTACAGCTCTTGTACTAGGTTTTCCGATGTCGTGTAATAGTGCAGCTATTTGGACCTCGTAGGGAGCGTTCTCGGCTTCTTTACATACCATCATCGTATGGGTAAATACGTCGGATTCATTATGATAAGGATTAATACTTTCTATAATATTGTCGCCATTAATTCTGACGCACATAAAAGACTCAGGTACTTCTAATTTGATCTGATCATTAGCTGTTAAATGGTGATTAGCACCTTTCATATCAGATACAAGTTCTGGGTATTCTAATTGGAAAAAAGAGATAAGTTCAGGTATTTTCATTAACAACTTCTCCATGTAATCTAATTACCAATTCATCTAAAACTTCTTGCGGCACTTTTTCCTGCAACTTACTTACACTTTTAGCTAATTCTAATTGTGCTAATAAGCTCTCTAAGATATTCTGAACATCAGGATAATCCATTGATCCAGATTTAATGTTCTTAACTAGCTTAACATCTTTTTCTTTTAATGGCAAGGTAATTTTTCCAGTTGTTAATAATTCTATTCCTTGGATCGAAACTCTTGTGGCATGGCTCAACGCTTTCCAATCAATGCCATTGTTTTTCTTAGCTTCTCTAGCTCTTTGTCCAAAGTTTTTATAAATCCTAGTCATGATCTGAAGTACATAATCGAAGTTGCAATGATAATCGAATCTCTTTCCTAAAATATCTAGAGCAGGAACTTCTGGAGAGTCTTCATGTTTTGACGATAAAGTAATTTCATGAACGTGCTCAAAATCTTTTAAGTCATGTAAAATATCTTCCCAAGCATGTTTAAGTTTTGGACCTTCACATTCTGTTTCGTGCTTTCTAAGAATCTTAATTACATTATTCAGATCTCCCATTCTAGAACCTTTAATTCCGTATTTATTAGCTTGCTGCCTAGCATATCCAATCATAGCGGATACTCTAGAACTAAGTAATTGATCTCTAATTGCTAGTATATCGTCCCATAGAGGATCTTTCTCGATAATCATATGCTCTGGTGTGAACAGTAACTCTAACGCTGCTGTGTCGCCTCTAGCGATCATCTTACAGAACTTCTTAAGACTATATAGCTCAATATCTTCATCATCTTTTGAATTCTTAGATTGATCATCTCCAGTAGATTGTGATAAGGATTCCTTATAGTTTCCTAAAAGGATCTGTTCTCTTGTTGGAAGAAAGACACCTTTATAATCCATGTCACTTTCTGAGGTTGATGTTCCGAATAAATGTGACCCTGCCATTGCTTTAATTAGAATTTTCATTACATCTCCTCACTATCTGGAGTTCCACCACCAAATGTATCATTCAATCTAACAGTTCTTCCATCTTTTCCTTTTATGTCTCTTCCTAGATCAAACTGATATGATTTGAACTTAGCTTCATTTTGTCGAAGTTCAAGTACTTTCTCGTAGTACATTTTAAAAGTAGCAATCTCATCATTATCAAGTTCTAATAAATCTTCTGTATCGAAATCAAATCTTAGTAAATAATTCATACCTTCTTTAATCTTATCTGTTTTATTTTTATATCGGATCTTTGCATATTGATACCCCATTATAGATAAATCACATTCTTTTTCTACTCTTCTTAGTGGCTGAAATACAGTTAATATATTCGTCATAAGCCACTCGTATCTTGATGTACCAAAACATCCATCTTTAGGTACGGGAATGTCACCTATACCTTTGCCCTTAGTAGTTTGAGATAGAATAAATCCATGTGCATCTAATTCTACAGCAATATTCTTAAGATCTTTACACGCAGGATTATAATCTAATGCTCCGTTAATATTTACTTCATGCAAATGATCAAGGGCAAATGCATGAATCGTAGTATTCAAAACACTTTTAATATTCATTAATTCAATATTAATATCTGAAATAGATAACTCTCTTGATTTACCTTCCTCATCATAATTCTCGATAATGTACAATCTGTCTGCTAATTCTGGAACATTTTCTGTAGCTTTGTACCATTTCTCAGCAATTTCTCCGGCAGTCATTTCCAGTGAAACAAATGCAACGACACCTTCAGGATTATTTTGTAAGATGTGCTTAAAAATATAAAGTAAAAATGAGGTTTTCCCGACTCCTGCACCTGCTAAAATTCCAGTTAAATCTCCTCGTTGCCATTGTCTGATTAAGCAATCAATATTTACCGGACCTTTTACAAACTTACTTGGATCTGATTTACCTGAAACTATTCCGCTTCTTTTCATATCACCAAGAGATCTAACTCCTAGTTGCTGCTTTCTTTTTTCTGCAAAATTCAAAGTTATCTCCTAATCCATTGTACCAATATAAGTATGATTTTCCGACTGAAAAATTCCTATCAATAACATAGTAACTGTATCGACAAGCGATTCTAACACTACTAACTGATCTAGAATAACATCATAATATATTATTTGTACTGATTTTTCTAAATTCATTTAATCTCCATTCTCAAATAATACTTCCAAAATCCTACTACTATACTAACACTTTTCCAAGATTTTACAAGTCTTATACCTATCTCTTTATTATATTGACCAGATCTGTTCCATTCAATTTTTATCATATCCTTATCTCTGATATAGTGAACCAAATAGTACCTAAAAACCACGACTTTTCTTCTAAATCAAAAGACCTATAAGATCCTCTAGAACTAAAATTATCATTTTTCTTTAATCTATACTTATTAGGAAAGTTTTTTGCTAAATACTTCATTGCTTTCCACTGTTGTTTATTTTTCATCTTTTTCCTTATTATATGGACAATGTTCATTCCCACAACTTTCCTTGCAAAACGGACAGTCATTAGTATCCGAAGAACTCGTTAATTTCTCTGATTTTTCTTTCACATAACTCCTTATGTTCTGGCATTTCTTCCATAATAAAAATGCATACTACAGTAATTGGAATACCTGATAATGAACAGTATTCTGCAATATTTCCAGAAGTAACTTCTTTCTTTTTAAAGTTCTTTATAATTGCATCTTTTTGTGACTTGAAATCTTTAGTATCAAATAACATAACTTACCTCCACAGAAATCATATCATAGGTTAGAATCTTTTACAAGAAAAAAATGATGCCCGTCTTTCCGAGCTGTCATACTAACTGTACCTTAACGTGGAACTCTTCTTAGTATTTCCCCACATTCCGTCTTTCCGGAGCGTCAAATCCCTATAGTACGTTCTCTAGTTTCACTGAAGGAATTACGCAGATGACACTTAATCGTCTATTACTACTGTTAAATTCTGCTTTATAAATTCTAAATCTCCACCTTGTTCAAAACGAGCTTTAGTCTTTTCTAGTTGCTCAATCTTTTCTTCATCATTCTTGCCACTGTCAATTCTAGCTTGAATCTGTTGAACTGGAGTTTTAACATTAATATACTCACTTGTTAGTTTTTGACCATCAATAGTAACCTTAATGTCTTTGTTAAGTTTAATGTAATACTGAAGTTTACCCTCGTCATCACGTTCTTTTTTTGTCATAATTGCACCGAAATCAATAAATTTAGCCATCTTTATTCTCCTTTTGTTTTTTATCATATTCTTGTTGTAATTCACCTAGTACATGCATAGTATAACTAGCCCCTGCTTCAACCAAAGAAAACATACTTCCTAAGAACTTTTGTTCTCGTTCAGATAATGCTTTCAAGTCTACTTCAGGATCTTTCTTATAAATATAATTTATAGTGGCATTTAAAGCTCTTCTAAGCTGTTTTGAAGTCATAGCATCTACTTGCTCAGGTAATTGCTCCCCAAGCGTTTTTAGAGTTCTTTCTATTCCTTCTACGATGCCTCCTGCCAATTTATCAATCTTTTCTTCGTCAGTTTCCATTACATCTCCTCTTCTACAGCAACAGCAGTTTCTTTTTTATTAACAGGTTTTTTACTATCTCTAAAGCTGCTTCCTGTTTTCTTAGAAGCTGTTTCTTTTTTCTCTACAACTTTAACTTCTTTTTTCTTTACTGGTGAACTAGGAGAGTCATCTTCTGGAAGATCTTCTCCTGCATATATATAAAGTCCTAATCCATGTAAAGCAATCGCTTTAACTGTAGCTCTTTGAATAGCTTTATTTACGTCCATCATATCTACATCTTCTGCTTTAATAGCTTTATTGCTGAAGTTCATACAAGGCAAATAGCTGATATGTTCTAGCCCATTTACTGTTACTCCAACTTTAACGATTACTCCTGCACTAGATGAAAAGTATGGCATATTAGTACCTTCGTCATGATATACATTTACACTAGAATCAGGAGCTATTTTCTTTAGTTCAGCCCAAGCATATACCCATGAAAGGTATGTGAATTTACCTTTTTGATCTGTTTTTCCTGCAACACTTATTTTATTTAATTGGTCAAATAAACTTTCAGTACTCATTATTTTTCCCCTTCTTCATATAAATCTTCTACTTCTACATCAAATCTTGCTGCCATAATAGCTGCCATTTTAGCTTCAGCTTTAGCTAATATTTCTAGCTCGACCTCTTCTAATAATCCAGTTTCTTCTGCTTTACTTCTAGCATTTGCTAATGAAAGAAAAGCTTTAGTTTGGTTATTTTGTTGCTTAACTATTGCTTCGTAATCCATTTGTAAGATTGCATCATCAGATAGACCTAATAGTTTCTTAGCATCTTGTACATAAGATTCCATAGGTTTTCCTGCAGATATAAATTGCTCGAACATTATCCCTTCTCTGACTGTTGAATCCCTTTCATCAGTTCTACTATTAATTAGTACTGTGCTTACTTTTCTACTCATTGATTATCTCCTTTTGTTTTGATGCTAATACATTTATTTTTGTTACTGCATTTGATTGAGCCATAAAGTTTCTTCCTTTAACATCTCTACCATCTGATGATACATCTATTACTCTGGCATTTTTTGATTCTAGATCGAATCTTAAAGTGACCAGTTTATTTCCTACAACAGACACAGCTTCATAAGGGAAATCTTCTGCAAGTTCATCAGCTTTATTTTCCTGCTTATCAGAAACTTTAATAAGCTGCTTTAATCTTCTAAGAATCGATTTATTATCTGTTGCTTTTAATAATTCAGTATCTATTGTTAGTAGATCCTGAAGTGTTTCTAATTTTAGTTCTTTACTCATTGTATTTCTACTCCTATTTTCCTAAGTGCTTCTTTCTTTTTTTCAAAACTTAAGTGGCTCAACTCTTCTAGAATAACATCTAATTCTGCTTTGTCAAATGCTTTTCTATTAAATTCCTGTTTTTTTCCACATTCTACTCGGTAAACTCCTTGTTCACGTTTAGTAAATGTTTTAACACATCCTTCGTATCTTGAATCTGCTTGACACGTTACTTGCGCTCTAGTTAATGCTTTTAAATCTTGGGCATTATAATTAATAGAGGTCAGATTTATTAGCGCAGTAGTTAGACAAATTAGCATAATAGTTCTCCAAGTTTTCTATGAAGCTGTTCTGCTTCTCCTCTAGTTAGATGTATATTTTCCGTACTGAACTCTACATAAAATAGTTCTTCTCTAGTAACTTGAGGATTTACCATTTCTGATTCAGGTTTTATTTTTACTTTATCTACTAATTTTACATCATCACCGTGCATTAAATCGAATCCCTTAGTTTTTTTTATATGCAACCAAGGACCTTCCCATGTATCATCACCGGGATGAAAATCGCTAACTTTTTTTACTTTAGCAGTAAAAGGGTTACACTCTCCATAAGGATCTTCGTAATAAATTATATCACCTTTTTTAAATTTACTCATTTTTTCCTCCAAGTAGTAAAAGCTATAAACCAAATTGGTACTAACAGCATTGCAAGTATCTTTGCATCTGTATGACCTTCAACTATAGTGTAGCATATTACTAATATCTGTACAAGTAGTAATGCTAATCTTTTTTTACTATTTTTAAAATTACTTGACATATTCTAGTCCGCAGAGATTTCCATTTTCACAAAATCCTTTATATTGACATCCCCCAAAATTAAAACAGCTCTCAGTGTTCTTAGGAAATCCTTCCTCACCTTCCGATAACTTTTCCTTAATCTCAAGAGTCACATCTTCTATTTCATCGAACACTTCATCTAAATGTTCCTCAGTTATAACTCCCTCTATAAAAGCTAATCGTACCCTTGGTTCTCTAACTCTTATTTTTTTATCAACTACTAGGTAAGCTACATCTCGGATACCCTCTTCCTGAGCATATATACCTAGCTGACGACTCTCTGAAGCACTTTCTGGTGGATAGTACTTAGTAGTATTAGAACTAGTTTTAAGGTCAATTAGAACCTTCTTACCGCTTTTCATAGTGACTACAAAATCTAGGTATCCTATAAAGTGATCTCCTTCCATATTCTCGATATCTATCTTTTTTTGAACGCTATGAACTTCTTCTACGTTAGCTTGAATCCATTCATCGAGAACATCTAGCATCATTAACCCTTTTTGTAGTAAAGATTCAAGTGTTATGAAGTTATAAAGTTTCTGCTCAGTTTTTTCTAATGGACTTCTACGTTTTCTTTTCTGCTTACAATATTCTAAGAACTCACTTTTCTCTAATGAATCTATTTCTATATCTGCACAGAATTCATCTACTGCTCCTTGTTCTACTAAACTTTCGTCAATATCTCCTGCTGAGAATCTAATATCTAGTAAGTTATTAGTTACATTTTTTTCTTTACCATTTACTTCAAAATTGTTCATATTATCTAGAAATACTTGATGGAATGATCCGCCTTTTTTTAGTAAGATATGCTCAACTGCTGCATCAATACTTTTTCCAAATAATAGTGGGGAGCTTAGGAAGTTAGGTCTAAGTTTTTTCACCTTGTCCAAAAACCATTTACGGCTACAATCTGTATAAGTATTGATCTGTGAATTACTTAGTCTAATAGGTTTTTTCATATATGTTTCCAATTTTTACCTGTAACGGCTAAATGTATCGTTGCTCTATTTACTCCATACATTTCAGACATTTCAGTATATGTTATTTTTGTGTTCTTTTTTAGTTCTCTCATTTCTAGTACTAGATCTTTAGTAAGTTTACTGTTCCCAATTTCCTCTCCCTTTAGTACTTTATTTTTTAATATATAAATAGAATGTAGCTGATTGTTTCTAGAAGAACTCCATTCTAAGTTATCTACTCTATTATCATTTTTTATACCATTGATATGATTAACTTCAGGAAGATTATCAGGATTAGGAATAAAAGCCTGAGCCACTAATCTATGGGATTTAAATGTACGTGCTTTCTTGTCTTTAGTTAAAACTCTCAGTACATATCCATCTTTATCTAAACCGTTATTAGAAAGTATTTTTTCTTGAAAAGTCATATTAACTCCGTTTTTTGCTATAGTATGCTTATAAAGTCTCTTCGACCTTCCAAAATTACTAATTTGATAAAACCCTTCATATCCTTTTATATCTTTCCACTCTTCTTTCATTATTTCCTTTTCGCATCACATTTTTCACAATAATCAAATTGTTCTCTTAATCCCATATAATGCTTCCATTTATGCTTACATTCAGCTACATCGATACCTAAATCACTAATAGACACTCCTACAGATTCTGATATATCCCAACGAACTCTACTTATGTATTTATCAAATTCTTCTGTATCAATTTTCGGTACAATAAACTTAGGAATTTTTCCATCCTTATCAAGCATAATAGTATGCTCATCATCAGGATCTACTGTAGGCATTTTATAATCTCTGGGTAATCCACCATAACTCATTATTGTCTCCTATAAACTTTATCGCAAACTTCTTGTGCTTCTTTAGCATGTACTGCAAACTTTCCAACTAATTCTACTACACATTTATGTACTTTATCTGTAATGGTATCTTCTTTAGTCACCTTTCTTTCAGGCAAACTTAATGCGCAACTTGATAATAATGTCAAAATTAATAATATTCTCACTTATCTCTCCCAATTAAAAACATCGCCTTTATAAATAATACTAAAGCTAGTACATTCATTGCTGTACCTGCTGCACTTTCTGGGTAATACCTTTTAAGTAATAGTCCAGATCCTAGTGCTAAATATCCCATAACATTTAATACTAGCTGTTCTTTGTCAATCCCCTTCATACTCGTTCCTTATAATATATGTAGCCCTAATAGCTGCTACTAAAGATAATACTAGTAATATACTACCAGTTAAGCTATTTCCTGTCAAGTAGCATCCTATTCCTAGTAATATGATAGTATACCTAAAAAGGTATAATAGTAACAATTCAGTCATCTTTTTCCTTTAAATATTGTTCTTTTAAGTATTCATATATCATCGGATACCTATCAATCATTTTATTATGCATCCAAATTGCCATCTTTATTAGTTCGTTTCTTGTCATATTTATATCTGTCCAATTTGTTTTGTCTTTTTTCTTTATTTAAGATTTCATCTTTATACCCTGTAATCTGTTTATAAAGGCTGCCAGATTTAGCATCAACTTTACGATGAGAAGCTATTGCATAATGTCCACAGTCTATGCAAATCCCCTCATTATCAGCAGTAACATCTCTGTAAGGAGATCTTCCCTGCTTTACTTTTAACTTATCGCTTGTTTTTTTACTACAAGTACAATAATACCATATCATGATCCCCCTTATAAAAAGTTAGCAATATCCCAACTCACTTTTATTTTATACTTTTTTATGAAATCTGTCAATAACATAGCTCCTTTTTTTGTATTACAATTTTTACAACAACAGGCTAAATTATCTTGATCATTGGTTGATCCTGAATGTTTAGGAAAAACATGGTCTACAGTTAAATGATTGCTACGAGATCCACCAAAACCGCAGTATATACATTTAAAGTCATATTTTCTAATGATCTTTAATTTTATATGAGCGTTTACAGTAGCTCCTGCCATAATCTTCTCCCTTGCATGATAAGAAACGTTATCGTGATATTTTAATCAAAATTTTTACCAATTCTATCTATGGCGTCTTTTAAAACTTTGTAAGATTCTTTTGTTGCAATAGTGATATAAATTCTACTTGCACCATACATCTTAGCATCGCTACCAACTTCCTGTTTTTGAATTTCCCCTAAAACGAGACATGGCACTTTGTTTTCTTTGCCTTTAAATGTTACTTTAGAGGTTGAAATTCCCACCTCACCATTTCCTAAAATCATTTCTGTTCTAAACATACAATTTAACCCCTTTGCACGATAAGAAATATTATCGTGCTGTTAATCTAAAAAGCTTTCAGTCATTTCAATAATTTTATAGCTTTTTTTAAAAATGTCAGGCTTGCATGGATAAAACTCACCATTAAGCCCTTTAATGATGTAATCATTTGGAGAGCAAACCATTGCCCCTTCTAATGTAGCAATAACTGTTTCACCATTTTCGTTTTTACCAAAATCGCCACCTACAAACTCTTCTATTTCGCCGAAATTGCCAGTGAATTGAATAGCTTCTTTTCTTGTTACAATGTTTTCAATAATTAATTTCATAATCTTCTCCCTTATTTGCACTATTTATTGTGCTGTTAATTCTTTTAATGTTTGTCGTGCTATTTTCCCACCAAAGATATACCTATCGGCTATAAGATCCTGATCTTGTGGCTTCGTCTTTGTCCAATTCTTATAAATGTTATTGTGTGCTGAAAACTGCCACATGGTTCTATCAGCATAAAACTCAACACACTTTTTAAGCTTCTCGTTTTCTTCTTTGAGTTTCTCGTGTTTTTCTCGTAACTCTTTATAACACTTTATAATCACAGACAAAACATCGTCTGCGCTTATGCTATCGCCACCCGTGCTTTTTCCCATTTCACTCATAATCATCCTTATAGTTTGTTAATTAATATTACTTAACCTCTCTTATAAATTCTTTAGTGTCCGAATCTATTTCATATTTAATTTTTATGTGCTTGCAGAGAAGTCTATCTTCTGTTGCGCACTTATCAGCTATTTCTTTACTGTAATGATTTCCGCATATTGAATCTCCATAAACATTAATCCAACAATCACGCTCTACAATCTCAGTTCTTGGAACTGGCTTGAAACTTCTTAGATTGGATACATTGGTATAACCATCATTACCGCATCTATCTTCAATTAGCATATATTCATCATTAAATGCTGTGACTGTGATACTAGCAAGGTGAGCTATAAAGTTACCATTAAAACAAACTAATTTTACTGGTAATGTTAATTTTTTTAAGTCTTCTAATGTCATAATGTTCTCCTATAATATACTTAGTCTATTCTCAACTACTTTACTTCTTCCTACAACATGCCCTAATACGCTCGCTAAAGCCTCTTCTAAGCTGTTTCCGGTTGATACTGCTATCTCACTACCTGTCAGCATATCAAAGAGTCTCACAGTAGTATTTGACCTTAATTCTACCTCATAATCAATTCCGTTTTCTAATAAGCTTTTTGTTATAGATGCTAAAAAGTTCAAATCTTTCATTAATAAACTCCTCTAATAGTATTTATCTGTTTCTCTAAGTTGTCTATATGTTCATTTTTTTCTACAAGTGTTCTATAAAGTTCTTCTTGCCATGCCTGTTCTTTCTTCCTAAACTCTTTTTCATCATCTAATCTAGCTTCTTTTTCGTCATAAAGCATATCTCGATACTTTGTAGTTAAAGCTAGTGTGAATAGTGATGTTAAAAGTAAAAGCATTAATAACCAAGTCACTATTTACCTCGAATCAATTTTAGCACATCTACTGGCTTTATGTCAATAGTTAATAATGCTTGTTTCAGTGTCAAAGCAGTAATATCTTTTTTAGATTTATTATCAATTACATTAAATAAAGTGTTAGTTTTCACTAATTCAGTAACATATTTTAAAGTTACATAGCTATTAGTTTTAGTTGAGTAAAGTTTTCTGTTTTGGTATCTTTTAATTGTTTCCATTTCGTAATCTCCTTGTTACGTTAAATTTACATTTTTCATTATTGAAAGCGTCGAATTTTGTTACTTTTTTCTTTATTCTTTTTTCTACTGTAAAATGACTTACTCCTAAGCATATGCATATTAGTGGGACATTATCTGCTACTAGCATTAAATTACCCTCTAAATCATATACCTTATATAAGTATTTCACTAATAATCAGGATTATCAATTTGTTTAAATCGAAACCCTGTCTTAGTAGTACCACCTAGTTTCACTCTTGATGAAACAGTTTCTCTAGTCACTCCAAATTTTTTCTGTATTTCCAGTGCAGTTTTAAAAGTTCCCATGAAAACTTCATCTTTAAATACTTTATATATAAACCTACCTTCATAGTTAGAGGCATTTTCAACTTCTTTAGCTATTATAGGTACGTCTACAAGCTCTAATTTGCCGTTTATAACCACTTCTCTTAGTCCACCTATAGTGATGCCTAGTATTTCAACTGGAAGGCTTAAATCGCCTCCTAGCTTCGTTCTAAACAATTCATTAAATCTTGCTACGGTACATTTTTCTTCTGGTAAATTATCAAACTCATTTATTTTTTGTCCAATCATAATATAATCTCCTATTAAAAATCAAATTCGTCATCGATACTAATATCATCTTCATCAGAATAGTCTTCATATAGCTCGACATCTTCTAATTTACTCTCGCAAATATTAACTACTTTATACTTACAAACTCGCATTTTCTCGCCATTATAATCATTAGGTACTGCTACAACGTCCTCTGGATTAATTTCTACTTCTACTAGATGTCCACTTGAAAAGTTCTTAGCATAGTTATATGCTGCGACGTGTAGACCACTTGAGCAAGTATTATCAGGATTATCGTCAACATCTTCTCTAGGCATTTCTACTACTTTTCCTAAGCTATTATCCATTTTTCCTGTATGTATATCAGTGAAATCTGACTTAACCTTTTTATATGCAATAAAGTTTCCATTTTCAGTAATTGGATGTCCATTGTGTTCTAAAAATTCATAAAGCATCTTTCTTGAATTAAAACTTGTATTGTTTAAAAGTTTTTCACTGAATTTAATTAACGGTTCAAATGGTAAATTTTGATCTTTAAATGCTAGGACTCTATTACTTAGAACTTCAGGAATAAACTTTCCTTGCAGTTTTATTCTACCATCTATTAACTCAACTCCTTCAATTGAATTAAATGCTTTACTTACATCTACAAGATCAGGTATAAGCTCTAATTTATTATCTTTAATAGCTTCAATAATTTTTGAATATCTATTATCGTCACTTTTAATTGTTAGTAATTTACCATCAAAAGATAATGTTACACTATCTGGTAGTAGTATATAGTTTACTTTTAATTCAGGAGTTTTTTCTTCTAAAAAATCAACTCTATCATAATATACTTGTCTAGAATCTCCTGTTATTAGGTTTTTTATACCTAAACTATGATCTCCTTTTATATAAGTTATTTGTACTATACTACCTTTTTTAAATGAACCCCCCGTAATATCTTCAGTTTCATAATAATCTGAATTCATCACTACTTCATCGCCCACTTTAAACTTACTCATAATTTACCTCGCTTTATTGTTAATATAGTTAATGCTTACTTGTCTTGATACGCTACTATGTAGTAAAGGATATTTAGTTTCTAATAACCTAGAAAATCTTTCTACAATTGTTACCCTATTTTTAATGAAAATATTATTATCCTTTCTTATTTTATCTGATATTATAAGAGGTAGCCTGTCAATATCACTCTCTAACATTTTAACATGATGCGCTAATTTTGTCAATACTTTATCTTGTATTTTATTAGTACTTTTTACTACTAATTTAGCGATCTCTTTATTTTTTGTGCCTACCGCCTGAATTATTATGAAGTTAATTAATTCTTTAGAAGCTTTAAATGTTTCTAAATAATCATTAATATGAATAAAGTTATCATTATCCTTAATTAGTTTAATATCAGGCTTAGATAGTCTACAAGGTTGAATTTTTTGACCTTTTAAAAATTGAATAAACCTAACACTTTCTAATTGCTCAGAGTAATCTGTATATCCAGTATAAACGTATTTTGTTGATATGTCACTTATTTTACGAGTTCTCGCAACTTCTCTTGTTACTTTACTATTATAATAACTATTGGAAGTATTCAATTTATGAATAGTAATATTCTCAGGAAGTTTTTTAATGCTTTGTTTAGCCCCCTTAGCTCTAGTAGTTTTTACTGGCAATTCTAATGATGATAATTTTTTAGCATTTAAAAGGCGCAAAGTTCTTAAGTAAACAAAATTAGATGCTACACCTTGTCGTATAACTATTGCACTATTATCATTTTCTATTAGTTCATTTCTTAATCTTCTAGCTTTCATAATATCAGATTCAGAATCTTTGAGGTCGTCCCAATAAAAATTATTTAGATCAGTATGTTTGAATGATATATGATTTACACATTTTTGTGGCGTTATAACCTTACCTGTTTTCCCCTCAAAATTATAAAATAAAGAGGGTAGTTTTTTATCTATATAAAAAATTGCATTACCACTTTTAATAAAATTCAATTGAAAAGTTTCAAAACTTCTATACCCTATATCCCTAATACTTTCTACTAAAGCTTGATATTGCTTTAAACGTCCCTCTAAGCTGTTTTCAGTTAAACTTGACTCTATGTATATCTCCATATCAGAGAACGCTTTAAACCCTACTTTTTGAAGCTCTGATAATGTCTTTTCAGTTTCATCTATTGACTCTCTAGTTTGAAGTAAGTCAATATATCCAGTGTTTAAAAATAAAACTCCCTTAGCTCTAAAATTTAACATATCATTTATGTTTTTTAATTTTTCTACTTTGTTTAATAAATATGAGTCTAATTCATAAGGAATTCCATCGATTACAATAATAAAATCATTTTCAAATAAATTATATAAATCATTAGATTGATATATTATGAAATTATCTGCAATTTTTGTGCCGTTTTTTACTACTTTAATCATATCATCATCTAAGTTAAATTCAGGTTGAACATCCCAAAACATAGTACATCGACACGCAGAGTCAATAAAATTTGTTTTATCGTATGTTCCTACTGGAATCTGCACCTCAGTACCATTTTCTTCGTTAGTCGTGCCAGTATCTAATAAGTTTATACCTATACCGTCATTTTCAGTTTTAGCGATGACATAAAACCAATATTGACCGTCAACGTAAGTTTTTATATTAAAGCTATCTGTATAAGCAAGAGGACTCTTTGCTCCAATACCAAAACCGCCTGTTTGAGTATTATCATCATTTTTAGTTGATGCCCCAAAGCTTGTAAAAATTGTCTTAATTCTTTCCTCATTCATACCGACCCCAAAATCTCGGACTATGAAAGTTGGATCAATACTAGTAGGTAATTGAATTTTAATGGGCTTGTCGGGATTGCCATTTTCCCTTTGAGCATCCCTAGCGTTTGAGATTATTTCTTGCACCGGAGTTCTAATCTTGAAACGATATTGATTTATGAGCATCCATAATACTTTATTTTTATATTTACCGTCAATTCTAAATTCTGTTGATTCAAAATTAGAGCTTTTTTGTACTTGTACTACGTTTTGGTTAATTATCATTTTTATGTTCTCCTTTGTTTATCTCTTATTTATTATCTCACATATAATGCATTGTGTCAAGTGTTATTTTGATATTAATTTACTCATTAAAACTAGCATTACTATACACAAAATCATTGCTAAACTATCCATTTAAACTATCCTCTAAACTATCGACAATATTTTGAAGCATAAAAAGATCTTTGTCGTGAAGTTTAATTGTATTTAGAGCATTTTTTAAATCTTCTAAATATTCATAGTGCTTTTTAATCTCTAAGCTATAACCGTAGTTTACTTTCTTACAAGATACTACTTTATAAACTATTTTACTTGTATTATCTTGTATGATGTAACCTTTTTTATACTCAATTTTACTATTAATTTTTTCCATTATATCTTCCTTATAATTCTATCTATAGCTAGTTCTATCATACCTTTTATAATTGGAATATCTTCATTATCATCATATTCATCATCATTAAAAACTGTATCTAATTGATCGAAAGTATATGACCTACATCCTATGTTTATACTAGTAGGAGTTACCGTTATACTATATTCTAGTCCTAAGATATTCATTATATTATTTATGTCTTTTATTTCATCAAAATTTCTTACCCAAGCATTACCATATACCTCAGCATTACCAAATACCCTAGCATTACCAGATACCCTAGCATTACCATGTACCCTAGCATTATCATATACCCTAGCATCACCATATACCATAGCATTACCATATACCTTAGCATTACCAGATACCCTAGCATTATCATATACCCTAGCATCACCATATACCATAGCATTATCATATACCCTAGCATAACCATATACCATAGCATTACCAAATACCTTAGCATTACCAGATACCCAAGCATTATATTCTTGACTTAAATTACTTTCCTTTTCAATATACCCACCTAAGTCACCTTTTTTTACATTATTAAAGTCTTTTAAAGCTTTAATTCTGTAAAGTGTTTTACCTAAGTGATTAATTGATTCATTAGTTAATTCATATTTCATTTTTACTACTCCTCTTTTAAGTTTCTTCTTTCTCTTTGCCAATCAGCCTTTTGCTCTAAATAATCTTCTCTTTTAGCGTTCCAATCTTCCCAATATTCGTATTCAGCATCAGCAATATCTTTACTTAGATTCAATTCATCCTGTAAGTTTTCCTTACATTCTTGAATATATTCTTCAAAGTTTTCATAAGATTCTTTACAGTAGTCTTTTTTTTCATGTAATGACATTTCATCATCGAATTTTCTAACATCATCTTCATTAGCACTAAATAATTTATACTTTTCAGTTTCAAATACTTCAACTTCTACATCATCGACTCCACTACCTTGTAATAACCAATTATCGTAAGATGCCCATGCCCTATCATTTCTACTACTCATTTTCGCCCCTTTGTTTATCTCTTAATCATTATCTCATATTAGATGCATCGTGTCAAGTATTATTTATAATTAATTTAAAATCTTTTCAGTGACTAATTTTACTTCGTTTTCATCCATCTTATTAAGTAAGTTATCAATTAACTCTAAATGTTTTGAAGCTATATTATATAGGCTTTTTTTCATAGCATCATCATATAATTTTAAGTTTCTATCTATACGCTTTTCAATCTCGATTAATTCTGTTAATTTATCCATAACTTAATATCTCCTATAGCCATTTATTTAAAAATTCTTTTTTCTTCTTTTCAAAAGCATTTATTGAACTATAATTTTCTAATAATAAATCAAAAGCCTCTTGACTTGAATCTGAAAATTGTCGTAATTTTTCTACTACATCAATCATATTATAATTTTTATTTATTGCATCATCACCAAAAGCTAAATCAAAAGTATTTTCTAAAAATAAATTCAATGCTTTTTTTGAATATGCTTGCTGATAATTATTACTCATAGTGAATATACCTTTCCATTAGCTTTTAATTGCTTAATAGTGTTTAAATTAATAGTTCTGTAACCTTTAGAATCTAAGCTATAAACTGTTAAGTAATTTAGTGACTCCGTATCATACTTTTTTTCTCCGCCTTTTAAATGCTTTTTAACGCCTAATCTACATAGTATTTTTCTAAGATCTCCATTTTTCTTTGTAAATACTGCACTGAAAATTTTGTTTCCTACTAATTGTTTAATCTCGTTTGTGTTCATTTTTTCACCTCACTTCTTTATAAGTATCATCCCAATTTTCTATTTCTTCTTGATTATCCATGCTTTCATCTTCCATACTATCTAAAAATTTCATAAGATCATCGTAGTCAATTGTCCTTTTCATATTAAAAACTCTCCCCTCTTACTGTTACCCACAAAATAGCTTGTAAGTTATATGCTGTAATATTAATCTGCTTTGCATAGTCCTGAATAGCTTTTTCAGCTTCACGATATTTCTTATCTGTTAAGCTTCCCTCAATGCCTAAATGTCTTGTCATATGAATGTCAATTGTAGCTCTATTACCTACTAACATTAAATTTTCCCAAAATGATAATGTCTTTCTCCCTGTTTTTTCCTTAAACATTGGCTTAACATCATTATAACACGATGCATTATAAATGTCAAGAGCTTTTTTTCTAAATAGTGGACTTTTTAATTTAGCATTTTCACCATGTTTTAAAAGTTGCTCAGTATCATAAATATTATTTTGGAAAGACGTTCTAGGGCTTAATGCTGACATTATAGCCGTAACTTTCCAAGTAGGTTGATTGTACTTTTCGCCTAAATCTCGACAAAATCTGTTTAGTCTAGTATACCAAATTTTACCATCATATCTATTTTGTGTTGATGCATTGTCCATAATTTTATCAATTGTTTTTTTCATTTTTATTTTCTCCTACAATTATTATAACATACTGCGTTAACCTAGTCAAGCTTTTTTTATCTCCATTACAAAAAAACTATGAATACCTGTAATATTTACATACTTATTTAAATATAATTCTGCTACCTTTTTTTCGATGAATACCGGAAAGCTTTTATTTAGCCTAAAATCTCCCTTTCCTGTTAAGTCATAAAATACACCATATTTCATCTAAAAATCTCCAATTTCACTATTATAATTCGTTTCAAATTTAATGAAGTTATCTATACAATTATATAGCTCGATATTATACTCATTGTTTCCATTTTCATATTCACTAATTAATTGCATATTATATTTGTCATTATAAAACTTTTCTAAATCAATATATTCATAATCGTATAATGCAGTTAAAATATCATCAATTCTTTTTCTCATAAGATCACCCTTTAATCTTGTATTAAACTACTAACATAAAAATGTAGTTTACTTTGTTCCTTTTTATTACTACATTTATCTAGATATAAATCACTATTTTCTAATAACTTATTCCATTCTTCTCTAGTATGTTTTTTACATCCTACTATAATATAATCATTATAAGCAGTAATATTAAACTGACATAGGTTTATTAAGTTAATAACTTTTTCTGTGCAGTTTCCTATTGATACCCAAGCATTACCAGATACCCAAGCATTATCATGTACCATAGCATTACCATATACCATAGCATTACCATATACCCTAGCATTACCATGTACCCTAGCATTATCATGTACCATAGCATTACCATATACCATAGCATTACCATATACCTCAGCATTACCATATACCTTAGCATAACCATATACCTCAGCATCACCATATACCTCAGCATTACCATATACCCTAGCATAACCATATACCTCAGCATCACCATATACCTCAGCATTACCATATACCCTAGCATCACCATATACCTCAGCACCAAATACCTTAGCATCACCATATACCCTAGCATCACCAAATACCTTAGCATTACCAGATACCCAAGCATTATCATTTTGACTTAAATTACTTTCCTTTTCAATATAACCTCCTAAATCACCTTTTCTAACATTATTAAAGTCTTTTAGTGCTTTAATTCTGTAAAGTGTTATACCTAAGTGATTAATTGATTCATTAGTTAATTCGTATTTCATATTATAACCTCACTGTTACGAAAATTTCACCATCTAAAACGGTATAACTCTCATATTGTTCTATAAATTTAGGACTTACTCTTTGAAATTTTCCTAATGTTTCAATCTTACCATTGTTATACTCTAAAATACATAAACCGTTAGCATCTTGCAATAAAATTGATTCTTGATTAAAACTTTTAAAAGCAAAGTCTTTTATAGTTTGAATATCATCTTCATTTTTTACCACTACTAAAAAGCTTACTTCGTTAGTACCTTTATATACTCCTAAACACTTTTTAAACTTAAAGTTACAATCTTCTAAACATGCACCTAAATTAATAGTACGCTTTAAATTCTCATAGTCGTTTAAAGTTGATAGTTCACCGCTTAAAATAATTGCTTGAGTAAAAATATTCATAGTTTCCCCTTTGTTAGTACTTATTAAGTATATCAGTTATTATGCATCGTGTCAAACTTTAATCTTCATAAAACATAAAGTTTATAGCGTCTTTTGCATTTTTATCTAACATATTACTAATACTATGTTTTTGTAAGTCATATAAATAATTAGATTCACAAGACATTTTTAACGACTTAAAAAATATATTAAAAAACTTACTCTGCTCTTTGTCACTTGAGTTTGCTAACGCGTCGGCTATGCTTTCAATATCTAAATCAATTTTTACCTTTACCATTTTTTTCGCCCCTATGCTACTAGCTTTAATATTATTGTTTTATCGCCCTTATAAGCTCTAATTTCATTTCTAAGCTGTTTTAATGCATTGTCCCTAATCGTTCTATGATATTCTTGTTTAGTCGCTTTAAAAGCAAATTGACGACTTCTAATAATTGTTAATAGCATCTTAATTTTTTTCATTTTTTAACTCCCTTTTTGTTTTGGTCTAATGATTCATACCAATATATAAACCTATAAGGTATTTCACTTATAAATATTAATATGTTTATTATAATCATTTACTCCCTTTGTTTCCTGTATATAGAATAACACAACGAGTCATAAAAGTCTTTAACATTTGTTAAGTAGACCTATATAATAATTAGATAGCAATCATATAATAATTAGATAGAACTAATCAACTACATTTTAACAACTATATAACAAGAGGGATTAAGACCGTTAAAAAATGATACGACTTTGTAAAGAGGATATCGACTAGGCTCAGGATTAAGTAGAAATACAATGAGTACTTGGAACGCGACAATCAAAAGCACCAAGCGGAACGCTTAAACCCTAAACTAAATTGCTTTACAGCAAAAGCCTAATAGTGAAAGTGATCAGGAAGATCGGAGTAAACAAGAGCTATTTAGCATAATTTTCGCCAATATTAGTTATATACTAGTAAAAGATTTTTATGCCTTGAGATCATCTTTTATCTGATTTATCCTTAATGTATTAAAAAGAAAAGAAGCCTCAGATATGAGGCGCTATAAGTAGAATATATAGTGGGAAATTGTATAGGTCACGCAGAACAACGATTAATGTATTGTTTTAAGATTAAAAGTGTTAAAATAGTGTAAATAGCTATCAAAGTCATCTAACGTATTAGAATTATTCATCTTTTGCTAATAGATATCCCCCTAAACATACACCAATGAACATACCGACTACTACTAATATAGATACCCCTTGAAAATAATATACCAAATTACTGCTTATAAATTCCATTGTTTCTTTCATATACGACACCTCCATAAATAATTATTGTTTAACTATATCATTGTTATCTAGATTTATACGTTCACCATATATTCTATTTCTAATATCATCTTTCATCCTGACATTATCTAATAACCACGTTAAAAACTCGCTAGTAGGATAATCGTTATATATACAGTAAAATGCAGTATAAAATCTTGTATCAGTATTACTTAGTATTCTAGCTAACTGTGTTGTTCTCATAGTGTTTACATCGTTACTTGTTATCATAATCGCCCCTTTATTGCATTGCGTCATTTCCTAAGATAAGTATCTCATATAAAGTCTAAATCACCTAGTATAATAATTAGATAGCTGAATATTATCTATGCAATAATTATCCTTGACACTAAACAAAATCTATTTGTCAAGATATTTCTTTTATACGGAATGTTTCATTATTTCCTTGACATATCTATAAGCTCCATAATGGTACTTCTAAGCCTTAAGGATTTTACCCTTGTCATGGTATAGAAAAGATATTTAAATGTATCTGAAGCAATCCTCAGCAGCCACAGATAGTTGGCACTATTCATTGGCATTAGTATTGCATCTGCAAGCTGTGTGCCAGAACTGTTTGGTATAGTATTTGATATGCAAGACCTGTGCCAGTAAACAATTCTTATTGATGCCTCATATAGTTGGCAGGAGCGTATATTCTTTTCAAGGTATTTTATTGGCATGAGAATTGCATATGCAGGATCGGTGCCAAGGGGGTGTGCGGTGCACGATTGGGTCATGGTGAAATCTAGTGCCTCTGATTACTTAAGTTACTGAAATTACTATAATACATTAAATATTATTAACCTCTACATTTCATTTTTATCTTCCTTAAACTTTTTATATCCGGGACATTTTCTATCTAATATACGCTCTTCAGCCTGTAAAGCACTTATTCTCTCCTGCAAACCATCTTCAACATCTTTTATAAGCTGTAGTCTAGATGCTTCTTCTAACTCGTCAATTATCTTTCCGAACTTTTCCTGACGTTTTGTTATCTCAGTAGATGTTAAAGGTTTCTTTGAAAAAAAATTTCTAATGAATTTTATCACTTTATACACTATCATAAATAAATCTTCTTAACTCTAGGTAAATCCTTCTTATGATAACTCTCAGCTCTAAAAAAATCACCATCTGGTGCTTGTATGAATTCCGCTATGTTAGGATTACAGTTCTCGAAATACCAATCTTCAAAATCATAACCACTTGCTGAATAGCCCACAACCTCCATTTCCTGAGTCGGATCTAGTTCTAATAATGCCGCTATTAAATCTTTAATTTTCATAATTTTCCTTTTCAAATTTATTATCAGTTACCGCATCCATCATCTGTTTTTCGCTATTATATATTTTCATCCAGTTAGATAATGCATGGTATAGGTTTACTGCCATTTCTGGAGACATTGTCAAGCTTTCCATAACATCACCTTCATTATATATAATACCATACCCATTATATAATGCTGCGGCTATTTTTCTGTATGTAAACACATCTGCAGTAGTTTGATATTCCCAAGATCCTTCACAATCTAGATAGTTATCACACATATCTTCACTAAAAATTACTTTTTTGCTTTTCCAAGTTGACATAATACACCTAAACCTTTAATACGGGTCTAACACACCACTTATTCAGTTCCATAATATGCTCTAATTGCCACTTATTAGCCTTTATAAGCTCTTCTAAGGCATTGACTAGTATCTCAGCATGGTTTTCTTCTGGAACGTGTTCTAGGGCGTTATATAGCCCGTGAACTACAGCACTATGATAATGAGTATCTTTCTTAACTAATTCTAAAACTGCTTCTTTAATGTTCATTTCACCTCTTCTCTAAAAAATTTTCTAGTTAAAATAACTACTTATACACTCTCTTCCTGCCTAATTTTATATGTAACAGCATCTATCATACCGCAATCACATACTTCTGTCATCTCTCCGCTTTGATTACACATATATACCACTATGTCGTATTTTCCGCCTCTATACTGATTATGTTCTAATCCCTGAGCTATAGCCTCTTCTATAGTCCCATATAAGCCAATAGGATAGCTGTGACATTCTTTATCACCCCAACGATAGGCTATTGCTACAAACTGCTTTAGAATCGGGATATGAGCGTCATAGTACTCATTAACTAAATGGGATATTTGCATTGCTTTCTCTGGAGTATCTTCTTCAGAATTTATAATATTTCTTAATTTTTTATGTGATATATACATATTTTTCTACCTTATTTATTGTTTATACACTAGACAATGCTAATTCATCTCTAATATGAGAAATACCCTTATGATATATCTCTTTAGCTCTAGGAGTGCTATAACCTGCTATAAACACTAAACTAGGATCATATTCCTCCATTAACTGTTTTGCCTTCTTGTCTACGAACCTTTCTACTCTAAGCCCATATCTTTTTTTGTAATCATAATCAACAAAACCTTCTTTACTGTGATAGTACTTATATAGTCCGTTTTGTCTACAATGTTCGTGAGCAAATTCATGGAATATTACTGACCAAAACCTATCTCTACCGTCATCTCTAGGGCTTTCAGGAAGTACTATGGATCTTAAATGAGAATAGTATCTAGCGCTAGATACTTTCATGAAGAATAATTTTAAATCATGTTCTAGTAGAAACTCTTTAGCTCTTTTTTTATCTACTTCTGAAATTTTTCTAGTCATTTTAATACCTTATACAC